>OLVW01000090.1_pt1 | contig 85725 bp, 80 predicted proteins | sample 1673301 | NCBI WGS metagenome assembly OLVW01 (sample SAMEA3178941, study PRJEB25190) | human gut metagenome
TAAATTGACCTCCTGACACCTCTGTCAATTGGTCCAACTTTTTGTCCGCGTCCCCCCGCTTCCTTTTCCTGTATGGACAAAATTCTCAAAACCGATGGGGTAGCCCAGTCCCTCCTTCACCATGAGCGTCGTATTGAAAAGAAGATCATACGTCGCCGCGATGTGGAGGCGGGGTGTTTCTTCCCCGAACCAGGAGAGCAGTTCTTCCTGTATGCCCTGACGGGAGACGATGAGAGGAAGGTCTTTCAATTCATCGAGCGTGATGCAGGATTTCCCGGCCAGCGGATCATCGTCCCTGGCAAGGATTCCCCAGCGGTCCTTGTAGGGGACAGTGATGCAGTTGTACTTGGAAAGATCGGCGCTCTGCACGATGACGGCCATGTCGAGGAGACCCTTGTCAATGCGCTCCGTCACGGCATCCGACCCACTGCTGTAGAAATGGAAATGGATATTCGGGTAGCGCTTCTGCACAGCGCGCGCCGCATGCATGAAAAAGGACAGCCCGGACGATTCCGCGCACCCGATGCGGATGTCGCCGCCGGTGATTTCATCCAGCGATTTGAATTCAGAGGCCGTCTTGTCCACCATGTCGAGGATGTCCTCCGCGCGTTTCCGGAGAAGCTGTCCTTCATCCGTCAGATAGATGCGGTGGCTGCTCCTGACGAAAAGAGGCCGGCCCAGTTCCTCCTCCAGTTCCTTCAGCTGCCGGGACAGCGTCGGCTGTGACACATGGAGAAAAGCCGCCGCCTTTGTGATATTCTCTTCCCTCGCCACTTCCAGAAAGTATCGTAATACACGGATTTCCATGGAACACCTCCTTATTTCTTCATTGTACAGGAAAGAGGAGATATTTGAAATATGAATATCCAGGGATAATTAAAGAGTATTTTAAATATCTCGCGGAAATGAGTAGAATAAAGTCCTAAGTGAAATATGGAAGGTGAACGACATGACAGAAAAGAAATTACCGCCCCTCGCACTGGGCGCATGGTCCTGGGGCACCGGCATGGCTGGCGGAGACCAGGTTTTCGGAAATCACTACTTCGAGGACGACCTCCGTCCCGTTTTTGATAAAGCCATGGAAAAAGGACTGACCCTCTGGGACACAGCAGCCGTCTACGGAGAAGGAACGTCCGAAAGAATCCTGGGCAATTTCGTGAAGGATGTGCCAAGAGAAGATGTCCTCATTTCCACGAAATTCACCCCGCAGATTGCAGGCCCCGGGGATGACGCCATGGAAAAGATGCTGGAGGGAAGCCTCTCCCGTCTTCACACGGACTACGTGGATATCTACTGGATCCACAACCCGATGGACGTCGAACGCTGGACGAAGGACCTCATTCCTCTCGCCAAGAGCGGAAAGATCAGGAAAATCGGCGTTTCCAATCATAACCTTGCTGAAATCAAGAGAGCGCAGGAAATCCTGGCAGAAGGCGGACTTTCCATTTCCGCCATCCAGAACCATTACAGTCTCCTGCACCGCTCCTCCGAAAAAGCAGGCATCCTGGATTACTGCAAAGAGCATGGCATCACATTCTTCTCCTACATGGTATTGGAGCAGGGCGCGCTCTCCGGAAGGTACGACGAAGCACATCCATTTCCTGAAGGAACAGGGCGCGGCAATTCCTACAATTCGTACTGGAAGGAAATCGGGAAACTCGTCGAAGCATTGAGAGAAATCGGAAAGCCGCATGGAGCAAAGCCATCCCAGATCGCAGGCGCATGGGCGATTGCCAAAGGGACGCTTCCGATTATCGGCGTGACGAAAGTCTATCAGGTAGAAGAAGCCGCAAAGATGGCGGACATCCATCTGACCGGAGATGAAATCAGCAGCCTGGAAAGTCTGGCGGATAAAGCCGGCATTTCCACGCTTCGTGAATGGGAAAAGGAGATGGCATGATGAAAGTACTGGGCATCTGTGCAAGCGCAAGAAAGAACGGAAACACAGCAATCATGATGCGGAAGGTCTTCGAAGCCCTTGAGAAGGAAGGCATCGAGACCGAGCTCGTCCAGTTCGCCGGGACCGTCATAGAGCCGTGCAAAGCGTGCTGGGCATGCGAAGGAAGAGGAAACTGCGTCCATAAGAACGACTGCTTCCGCGAAGTCTTCGAAAAAATGAAAGAAGCAGACGGTGTGCTTCTGGGCTCCCCGTCCTATTCCGCCAATGTATCCGCCAACATGCAGGCATTCCTCGAAAGAGCGGCCGTCGTCTGCGACCTGAACCCGGGCCTCGTGAAACACAAAGTAGGCGCCGCTGTCGCCGCTGCCAGAAGAGCCGGCCCCCTGCAGGCCATCGATACCATGAATCATTTCTTCCTGAACCATGAAATGGTCGTGGCAGGATCGACCTACTGGAACATGGCCTACGGAAGACTCCCGGGCGAAGTCGAAAAAGACAAAGAAGGCATGGCCAACATGCAGAACCTCGGAGAAAACATGGCATTCCTCCTGAAGGCCATCGAAAAAGCAAAAGAAAATAATTGAGACACCAAAAAAGGATGTACATGGGATTTCCCGCTGTACATCCTTTTCATTTTCAGAAGGAAGAATCGATTCATTTCTCCCTCCTTTTTACTGATCCTTGAGATGCTGGTACATGACCCTTGCAAAAGTTTCGACCTTGGCCAAATCCTCATCATTCGGATGCCTCGCTGAACCTGAGAGGAGGCAGCACTCACTCAGGATTCTCGTCTCCGTATTTCCGAATGGATATTTTTCAAACATTTTCCGTACCGTCTCTTTCGATACGGCTCCCCGGCAGAGGAAGGTTCCTTTCGGGAAACTGTCCGAGGGGAGAAGGTTTTTGGCATTTTGCATGCTGGCGATGGCGTGCGCCGATTCCGGGTCGGCTGCCAGCGTGGCAAAGAGGAATATGTGACGGTTCGTCAAATGGCGAAGCACGTTCGCCGCTTCTTCTCAAGCCGTCCCTCCCTCGATCCAGAAACCAAGGAAAACACAATCATAAGCGGAAAGGTCTCCGGCCTCTTCAATAGAAGAAAGTTGAAACGATTTCATGCGCGGCAATGGCTGAATACAGGAAGGTGGGGGCCTTGCCTGCGAAACCTGGGGATGGGAAGGAACCTTTCTTTCATCCCTCCTCCCTCCAGAGCTCCGGCCAGATGCAGCCGTGATGAACCCGATCGAAACCGAATGGATTTCCTGCATGGGGGATTGTCTATGCCGGGAGAGAGACGTCCCGGACCTGCATACGGGGGTATGTCGGATAATTCAAATATCTCTATCAACAACTAAAGGATACCATAAAAAATGTAATTGGTGCTATATAATATTATTATAGGAGTTATGGATAAATCGAAGGAGATGGGCAATTACTGTACCATCTTTACTATACTATCTAAAAATGTAGTATAAATGTGGTATATTGGAAGAAAAGAAGTCAGGCAGAAATCCGCCAAAAGGAGGAACCATGTACCGCGTGCTTTTTGTCTGCCATGGCACTACGAGGTGCGCGGGCCTGGAGAGGCGCATACACTGGGGAAAAGAGAACAAATGTATAGAGTAAAAACAACTGTTTTAGTACCAAACGCAAGATATAGTGACTAATAAACCATGAACAACTACATCTTGTGTATGCTCCAAACTGCTCATAAAACATTGCAAATAATGGGAGAAAAAAGTTCTTCTTGGGGTGCTTTTGTAATGAAATAAATTTACATTCAGATATAGGAAAACTTGCTCTCAGGCAAGAGTACGGCAAGGGAGATGGTCCGTGGTGGGAGTTCCTGCCCGGGCTTTTTTTGTTTTTCTGAAATTTACATAGTTCCCATAATATAATAAAATATATTGTAAATATGGGGAAAAGGGGAGACAGCATTGAAAACTGTCAACGTTGTGGCTGCACTGATTATCAACCAGGACAAAGTCTTCGCTACCCAACGGGGATACGGAGAATTCAAAGATGGCTGGGAATTTCCTGGCTTATATACAAAGTAGTAATTTGCGGCTATGATAGAAATGTGTAGTTGAGAAAAGCGTAAAGACTGTGCTTCGAATAAAAGGACAAACAGAGGAAATACCGGGAGTCAATTAAATGGAAACGTTTAATAATACAACGAAAGTCGTCCGAGATGACTTGGCTAAGAAAATAAAAACAGGCAGTAAACTTTCGCTTGCTGCTGCCTGTTTTTCTATGTATGCCTATCAGGCTCTGAAGAAAGAACTTGAAAGCTGCGATGAACTCCGGTTTATTTTTACATCGCCCACATTTGTTGCGGAAAAGACGCCAAAAGAACGTCGGGAATTTTATATTCCCCGTTTGCAGCGCGAGAAAAGTCTTTATGGGACAGAATTTGAAGTACGTCTGCGAAATGAGCTGAAGCAAAAGGCTGTTGCCAGAGAATGTGCCGCCTGGATAAGGAAAAAGGTTCGTTTTCGATCCAATACCACGAATGAAAGTATGAATCATTTTCTGCTGGCGCAGAACCCGGATCAGATGTATACATACCTTCCCTTCAATGCATTTACCACCGTCGATCTGGGCTGTGAGCGAGGCAGCAGCCTGACAAACATGGTCACCAGATTTGAGAATCCTGCCAGCCGGGAATTTTTACAGATGTTCGATCATGTCTGGAATGACGAAGAAAAACTCTCCGATGTGACGGAGGATGTAATTGATATGATTTCCTCGGTGTATCAGGAAAATTCTCCGGAACTCATCTATTTTATGACCCTCTATAACATCTTCAATGAATTTCTTGAAGATATTTCAGAAGATGTCCTGCCCAATGAGGCGACCGGATTCAAGAACAGCCAAATCTGGAATAAGCTCTATAATTTCCCAAAAGATGCAGTGCTGGGAATCATCAATAAACTGGAACAGTACAATGGCTGCATCCTGGCGGACAGTGTAGGTCTTGGCAAAACCTTTACGGCTTTGGCTGTCATTAAATATTATGAAGGACGGAACAAGAATGTACTGGTCCTCTGCCCGAAAAAGCTTTCGGAAAACTGGATGACCTATCGGGGAAATCTGGTAAACAATCCTTTGTCCGAAGATCGCTTCCGATATGATGTGCTTTACCATACGGACCTTTCCCGGAACAGCGGAAAGACTCCCATCGGTCTGCCTATCGAACGGATCAACTGGGGAAACTATGATCTTGTAGTGATTGACGAAAGCCATAACTTCCGGAACGGAAATGGAACCGACACCCATGGGGGCGAAAAAGAGAACCGGTATATGCGGCTCATGAACCGGGTCATAAAGCCGGGCGTCCGTACCAAAGTGCTCATGCTCTCCGCTACGCCTGTTAACAACCGTTTTTATGACCTGCGGAATCAGCTGGCCCTGGCCTATGAAGGAAAATCGGAAGAAATCAATGAAAAGCTGGATACAAAATCAGATATCGACACAATTTTCCGTAGGGCCCAGAAAGTTTATAATGCCTGGTGCAAACTTCCGGAAACAGAGCGGACAACAAAAAATCTGCTTGCCCAGCTGGATTTTGACTTTTTTGAAGTGCTAGATGCCGTCACCATTGCCAGATCCCGGCATCATATCCAGAAATATTATGATACAAGGGACATTGGGAATTTCCCGGCCAGAAACAAACCGATTTCCCTGTATCCGAAACTGACAGACAAAAAGGACGCTATTAACTATAAAGAAGTCTATGAGTGCCTGTCGGAGTTACGGCTCACCATTTATACACCCACCCAATATATTCTCCCCAGTAAGATGAAACAATATCTGTCTGAGGAAGAAACAGAGAATTTCCGGAAGGGCCGTGAAGCAGGTATCCAGCGCCTCATGAGCATCAACCTTCTGAAACGCATGGAAAGCTCTGTCCATTCCTTTTTACTGACAGTACAGAAGGTCTATCAGTATCTGAAAGATACGGACCAGGTCATCGATTCATTCATCAAAAATGGAGCAGGCAGCTTAAAAGAAATGACAGATCTGTCCGGAGCCTCCGGAGAATTTGATGAAGATGATCAGAACACCGATTTTTTCTCGGTTGGGAAAAAGCTGCAGATTAACCTGAAAGATATGGATTATATTTCCTGGCAAAGGGATATAGAGGCGGATATGGAGACCCTATCCCTTCTGATCAGCATGGTGAAGGACATCACGCCGGAATATGACTATAAACTCAACCAGCTTTTCAAAGTTATCCGCGAGAAAGAAGCCAATCCCATCAATCCGGGGAATCGGAAAATCTTAATTTTTACGGCCTTTGCCGATACGGCCGAATACCTCTATGAGAATCTGGCGCCCAAAGCAAAGAAACTGGGCCTTCACACAGCTCTTGTTACAGGCAGCATCGAGGGGCGGACAACCATACCGGATTTCAAACCGGAAATGAATCATGTACTGTCCTGCTTCTCACCCATTTCCAAAGACAGAGATCTCCTTTATCCCCAGGATAAAAATCACAACATCGATATCCTGATTGGCACTGACTGCATTTCTGAAGGACAGAACCTGCAGGACTGTGATTACTGCATCAATTATGACATCCATTGGAACCCTGTCCGGATTATCCAGCGGTTCGGGAGAATCGACCGGATTGGAAGCCGGAACAAGAAAATCCAGCTGGTAAACTTCTGGCCTGATCTGACCCTGGATGAATATATCAATCTGAAGGCAAGAGTCGAGACGCGGATGCGGATTTCCGTCATGACTTCCACCGGGGACGACGATTTGATCAATCAGGACGAAAAGGGAGATTTGCAATACCGGAAAGAGCAGCTGAAAAAACTGCAGGAAGAAGTGGTTGATCTGGAAGATATGACCAGCGGCATTTCCATTACAGACCTGGGGCTCAATGATTTCCGCATGGATCTTTTGGCCTATATGAAAGAGCACCCGGACATCGATCATATTCCTTTGGGCATTCATGCAGTAACCAAGGGGGAAAAGCCGGGGGTCATCTTCGTGCTGAAAAATGTAAATGCAGAAATTAACATAAAAAATCAAAACCGCCTGCATCCCTTTTACATGGTATACGTGGGAAACGATGGGAAAATCATCACCAACCATTTGCAGCCAAAAGAGACATTGGATGAAATGCGGCATATTGCCAAAGGAAAAAGTACACCGGATCCGGTGCTGTGTCATCTGTTCAACAAAGAAACGAAAGACGGCCGGAATATGGCGAGAGTTTCCAAACTCCTTGAAGATGCCATCAGTTCAATGATAGAGGCCAAAGAGGAAGAAGATATCTCGAGCTTCTTTTCTGCCGGCGAGACAACCTTTCAGTCTGGCGGTTTCTCCGGCCTGGAAGATTTTGAGCTGATCTGTTTTATGGTGGTGATGTAAATGATAGACTTTCCGGGAAATACCCTGGTCAAGCGAAGACTCCCAAAGGAAGCGTTTTATAAGCACCTGCCCCTGTCCGCTGCACTGAAATCGAAATTCGTGTCAGATGTGGACTGCATCATTCTGGAAAACAGTCTGACCAGAAAGAATCTGAATCTCGCCAGAGATAGCGAGATAAAAGAAATCATGCTCTTATCCATTACCCTTAAGAAGCAGAACTTTGATGGAAAGATTGTGGAGGCCATTGCACGGCAAAATCCTCATCAACTGATTTTTCTTCTCATATATGGAGATGAATTCCAGCTGGCAGTCTACCAGGGCAGGCTGTATAGGACCGACTGAATGAAAGAAAAAGATCTGTCCCTGACGCTTTCCGGAAATACGCTGGATGAGATATGGGATAACCTGGTCAGACAGACTGCCATCTCTTCTAAAACTGTGCTGAGCCGGAAGGATCAGACAGTTCAGGAACAATTAAAAATGCAGGACGAAATCAACCGGCTGCATATGGTCATTCAGAAAACAGGAAAAGCTGCCTGGAAGGAACAGCAGCCGAAGAAGCGGTTTGAATTATATACAAAACTGCAGGGATATAAAAAACAACTGGAGGGAATTACCCATGGACAAGCTTAAGATGCATACGCCGGACCTGGCAGAAGAAAACTATAAGAAGCTGGCTGCCCTGTTTCCGGATGCTGTGACGGAAACGAAGGATGAGAATGGAAACACGGTCAGGGCCATCGACAAGGATGTATTGATGCAGGAAATCAATGCCAAGGTGGTGGACGATGGCCAGGAACGGTACCAGTTTACTTGGCCGGATAAGCGGAAAGCTGTGGTCCTTGCGAATGCGCCCATTGCCAAGACCCTTCGTTTTGAAAAGGAAAAATCTGTGGGAAGGGATGGGACTCCTGGCGGGACGGACTCTGAGAACATCTACATCGAGGGCGATAATCTGGATGCCCTGAAACTTCTGCAGGAAACGTATCTGGGGAAGGTGAAGATGATTTACATCGATCCGCCCTATAACACGGGAAATGACTTCATTTATGAAGATGATTTTTCGCAGAAGGCAGCGGATTATGCAGAGAACAGCGGGCAGACCGATGAAGAAGGAAATCGGCTGGTACAAAATAGTGAAAGTAATGGTAGATTTCACACAGATTGGCTGAACATGATGTATCCGAGACTTAGACTAGCTAAGGATTTACTTACTGATGATGGTGAGATATTCATTAGCCTTGATGATGGTGAAATTGAAAACCTAAAAAAAATATGTAATGAAATATTTGGAAAACAAAATTTTTTGGAATGTCTTGTATGGAAAAAGAGAGCGACGCCACCGAACGACAAAAATATTGGAAGAATTCACGAATTTCTACTAATATATGCCAAAAATATAGAAAAAACCAGATTAGGTCTATTGCCAAGGAACGAAAAATCAGTCTCAAGATATTCAAACCCTGATAATGATTTGCGCGGACCATGGGTGGCTTCTGATTTAAGCGCAAATGGCAAGGGAGGAAGAATTGTTGAAAGTTGTGTTTACCCTATTGAGAATCCTAATAATCATCAAGAATACTACCCTTCAGAGGGAAGGTGCTGGCTATTTAATAGAGAGAAAATGTTGCAATGGATTAAAGATGGCAGAGTTTCATTTAGAGAAAATACAGGTGCACCCTTTCTCAAAAGGTATCTTTCTGAAGTTAGAAACGGGCTTACTTTACCAACGATTATGACAGAGTTCGGCTATTCACAAACTTCAGCAGCTGAAGAGGATAAGTTATTTGGCAGGAAAGGAATTTTCGAATATGCTAAGCCAACTACACTGTTAAATCCTATTATTAGAGTGGGTGCACCTGGAGAAAATGATATTATAATGGATTTTTTTTCTGGTTCTGCGACCACGGCACACGCTATTTTCCAATTAAACTCAGAAAATCCAGAAAATAATAAGCATAAAAAATTTATTTTGATTCAAATTCCTGAAGTGACAGATGAGAAATCGGCTGCATACAAAGCTGGCTTCAAAACTATCTGTGACATTGGTGAAGAACGCATCCGTCGCGCCGGCAAGAAAATCAAAGAGGAAACGGGGGCAGATATTGACTACGGCTTCCGCTGCTTCAGGGTGGACTCTTCCAATATGAAGGATGTATATTACAAACCTTCTGATGTAAAACAAGGAGAATTGGATCTTTTTACGGACAACATCAAAGAAAACCGTACACCGGAAGACCTTTTGATCCAGGTCATGCTGGATCTGGGGGTATTGCTGTCTTCCAAGGTGGAAGAGGAAGAAATTGCAGGGAAGAAGGTTTTCTCTGTGGCCGATGGCTATCTGATGGCCTGCTTTGACAGGGATGTGACCGATGATGTTGTGACGGCCATTGCCAGAAAGCATCCTTTCTATGCGGTATTCCGGGACAGTTCTTTCAGCTCTGACAGCGTGGCTGCAAACTTCGAGCAGATTTTTGATACCTATAGTCCGCAAACGGTAAGGAAGGTGCTGTGATATGGCTGCCATGAAATTTAAATTCACCATACAGAGGTACCAGACAGATGCTGTAAACAGCGTAGTCAGAGTATTCTCCGGCCAGCCCTTTCAGGACAGGGTCAGCTACCGGCGAGATGTCGGAACCCAGGATGATGATCGCAACCTGTTTAACGGGCAGCAGTCTGAGGAAGAACGATTCATGGGTTTTGCCAACGCACCGGTTTCGCTGAACGGGACACAACTTCTTCATAACATCCGGGAAGTCCAAAAGGGCAGCAATATTAAGGAATCTTCTTCTCTGGCAAAGCATTTAGGCGCCTGTTCTTTGGATGTAGAAATGGAAACAGGGACAGGGAAGACCTATGTCTATATCAAGACGATGCTTGAGTTGAATAAGCGTTACGGCTGGAGTAAATTCATCGTCGTCGTTCCGTCCATTGCGATTCGCGAAGGCGTACAGAAGAGTTTTCAGACCATGCAGGACCACTTCATGGAACAGTATGGCAAGAAAGCCCGCTTCTTTGTCTATACCTCTAAGAATTTGACCGATATCGACAATTTCAGTTCTAGTGCAGACCTCTCGGTAATGATTATCAATGTACAGGCTTTCAATGCCGGGTTTAACAAAGAAAAAAATAAAGAAGGCAGAGGCGGCGATAAGGCGGCTCGGATTATTTTTTCAGTAAGAGATAATTTTGGCTCAAGAAAGCCTATTGATGTAATCGCAGTGAACCGGCCCATTGTAATTCTTGATGAACCGCAGAAGATGGGCGGCAAAAAGACGCAGGAATCCCTGAAGGAATTCCATCCACTGTTTACGCTGAATTATTCCGCCACCCATAAAGAGCATCATGATCTGGTGTATGTTTTGGATGCGCTGGACGCCTACCGGATGAAGCTGGTCAAAAAGATTGAGGTCAAGGGCTTCGATATCAAGAATCTCCGGGGAACAGACGGCTACCTGTTTCTGGAGAATATTGTCATATCCCCGAAGAAACCGCCCATGGCGCGCCTGGAATTTGAAATCCGCTATGAGAAGTCCATCAATCGGGAGACCAGAATCGTAGGTGTGGATGATGACCTGTATGCTCTTTCGAAAGGGATGGAGCAGTATCAGGGGTATCACATCAATGAGATTGACCCCATCAGGGGGGTTGTGACATTCACCAATGGCATTGAAATTCACACAGGTGAAGTTCTGGGCGATGTCAGTGAAAAGGATATTCGCCGTGTACAGATCCGCGAGACCATCCGGTCCCATTTCGAAAAGGAAAAGGAACTGTATACCCGCGGCATCAAGACCCTTTCCCTGTTCTTTATCGATAAGGTGGAGAATTACCGAAAGTATGATGCTGATGGAAATGAAATAAATTCGGAATATGGCCGGATCTTTGAAGAGGAATATACAGCGATTCTGAATGAATATCTGACGTTGTTCGATACGCCTTATGAGCAGTATTTGCGCAGCATCGATGTGCATGCTACGCACGCCGGATATTTCAGCATCGACAAAAAGGGCCACAAGATTGACAGTCAAATAAAGCGTGGCTCTGATATCAGCGATGATGAGTCTGCCTACGAATTGATTCTGAAAGATAAGGAGAAACTGCTGTCTTTTGACAACCCGGTTCGTTTTATTTTCTCCCATTCCGCCTTGCGGGAGGGCTGGGATAATCCGAATGTCTTCCAGATCTGCACGCTGAAGCATGGCGGCGATTCGACAACCAACAAGCGGCAGGAAGTGGGCCGCGGCCTTCGAATCTGCGTGAATCAATCCGGCGACCGGATGGATGAGCACGTTCTTGGCTCAGAGGTACAGGAAGTCAACAAGCTGACCGTTATTGCCAGTGATGGCTATAAGGACTTTGTTTCTTCTCTGCAGAAGGAAATCAGGGATGACCTGTATGAGCGGCCAACTAAGGCAACGCCGGAATACTTTGCAGGCAAGCGGCTCAGGGTCGGTGATGATACCATCACCGTTACCAGCGACGAGGCAAGTACGATTTATTTCTATCTGGTGAAAAATGATTACATTGACGAAGATGGTCATGTCACGGATCAGTATCGGGCAGATGCTGAGAATCATTCCCTGGCTCCGCTTCCGGAGAAAGTGAAACATATCGGGGATGGCGTGCATGCGCTGGTGCAGGGTATCTTTGATGAACATGCGCTTGACGGTATGATTGAGGATGGCCATGTGACAAAGGTGCAGGAAAATGCGCTGAATGACAATTTCTTCAAGAAAGAATTTCAGACGCTCTGGAATTACATCAATCACAAATGGAGTTATTCTGTGCATTTTGACAGCAATGAGCTGATTCGGAATGCAATCCGGCATATTGATGATAAACTTTTTGTGACCGAGCTCCAGTACACGGTGACCCGGGGAACCCAGGGGGAAGACTGGTCTGTGGAAAAAGTAAAGGAAGGGCGGGGCTTTATTGCTGAAAAGAGCCACACCTATAACCTCAAGCGAGGAGAAACCAGCCAGGTCAGATATGATCTGATTGGTCAGATTGGAGCCAGAACTCATTTGACCAGAAAAACGGCTGCGGCAATCCTGAAAGGAATTTCTCCTCTCAAGTTCATCATGTATCGGTACAATCCTGAGGAGTTTATTTCCAAGGTTTCGAAGCTGATCAATGAAGAAAAAGCTGCGATGATTGTCAATGATATTACCTATAATCAGACCGACGGGTCCTACGATTCGACCATCTTTACCGCCGAAAAGAATAAGGACTTTTCCAAAGCCTATCTGGCGAAGAAGAATGTGCAGGATTATGTTTTCGCTGATGGAACGGCAGAAAAATCCGTGGAACGCAAATTTGCAGAAGACATGGATCTGGATGATAAAGTGGTGGTATATGCCAAGTTGCCGCGGGGCTTCCAGATTCCGACTCCTGTGGGGAACTATGCACCGGACTGGGCGATAGCCTTTCAGAAGGGAACCGTAAAGCATATCTACTTCGTGGCTGAAACAAAAGGCTCTATGGAAAGCCTGGATTTGCGTCCCATTGAACAGGCCAAGATTACCTGTGCCAAGAAACTTTTCAATGAGATTTCAAAAGATGATGTGGTATATGACCAGGTAGATTCCTATCAGAATCTGTTGAGCTTGATGAATGCAATATAAAAGAGAAGACTAACACTGGCGTAAAGAAGCAAGGCTTATTTTGGGACTTTTATCCTATAGGAAGTGAATACTAAATGCATGGGTTAAAAATATATTTGGCAGACGGGACTTTTAAGGGGACCGTGACGATGAGTAGTGATTCATCAAAATTTACGGCAGTCCGCGTCAGCTTTGCCGATCTTACCATCAACAAGTAAAAATGCAGTGGAGGCTGGGTCGATGTTTAATCAATCTCGTTTGCAAACAGTGCTCGCCCAATACAAAAAGGATTTCCTGGAAAAGCATTGGGAAGAGGAAAAATACAAGTGGGAAGCGGTCAAAACCTTTCAGGACAACTGGGATATCCAGGCAAAGGATTTTTCAGATATGCTCAGTCGATCTCTAGCAAAGGCAGGGAATCTGCTGACATCCATGAACAACTTTCCAGCAGGGATGATTATAGGCTTTGCCAAAGCGGCTCCGGAAGAAGTGCGCTCTATGTACATGGATTTGTTTGATGAGAGCAAAGATGTATATGAGAGGATTGGCAATTTTAAGAAGCAGGCAGATGGATTGCTTGAAAAATATGGAAATGGGGCCAAACAGCATTATCAGTATGAAAATGCCATTACGACTTATTTATGGTTGCGTTATCCGGATAAATATTACACATATAAGTACAATGAAGTGAAGTCTGTATCAGATAAGTTGAAAAGCAGTTATTCTTTCAAGAAGGGTGCCTATAATGAAAATTTGCGCAGCTTCTTTGACTTATATAATGGCATTTGTGCGGAGTTGAAACAAGATACGGAACTGGTCAATCTTTTCAAATCCCAGATTACTGAATCGTGTTATCCGGATCCGGAATTAAAGACTCTGACTGTTGATATTGGATTTTATATTTCCCAAAATTATGCAAAGTGCGGTGATCATACTCCATCAATCTGGAAAATCAGCCATGGCGCTATTTCTGAACAGAACCGCAGCCTGTTTGAGGCAAGAAAAGTGGTCGTTGTTCACGGGCAGACCGCGCCAAAGGGGACTTCTGGGGAATCGCAGGGCCAGCAGTTTACTGATGAAATCAGGAAAGGGGATTATTTTTATCTTTGCAACGGAAACAGTATCAACTTGCTGGGAAGGTTTACCAGTGATACGGCTGTGCCGAATCCGGAGCAGTCCAATGGCTGGGTTGAGAGAAGCTATGAAAAAATAGCAGATTCAAGGGATACCTCAGCTTATAAAGGAGTACAGAAATGGTGGACACCAAACGATAATTCCACATGTATCAGAGTAGGAACAAAAGAAGAAAAACTTTTTGAGAAGCTGATATTGAAACCATACTTTGATATGAGTTTAAATGATTTGTATGGCAACAATAATGAGGATCAAGGTTACTGGTGGCTGAATGCGAATCCGAAGATTTGGAGCTTTTCTGATCTGCAGATTGGTGGGGTACAGAATTATACTCTATACGATGAGAATGGCCATAAGCGTCGTATTTTCCAGAATTTCATGGATGCCAGAACTGGCGATTTTGTTATTGGATATGAGTCCAACCCGGTGAAGCAGATTGTAGCACTGGCAAAAGTTAGTGCATCTACTGATGGGCAGAAGATTTATTTTGAAAAAACGGAGTCCCTTGCGAATCCTATTGATTATCAAACCTTGAAAGTATGTCCGGAACTTCAGAAAATGGAGTTCTTTCAAAATCCAAACGGCAGCTTTTTCAAATTGCCCAAAAAGGAATATGATTTCATCATGGATATCATTCGTGATGAAAATCCGTTGCCTCCGGAAAAACAAAATCCCTCCTACACAAAAAAGAATTTTCTCTCTGAAGTCTATATGACCGAAGAAAAGTACGACAGGCTGGCAGGTGTACTTTGCAATAAGATGAATGTGATCCTCCAGGGTGCCCCTGGTGTGGGCAAGACTTTTGCCGCCAAACGGCTGGCCTATTCGCTGATGGGGGAAAAGGATGACAGTCGGATTGAATTCGTACAGTTCCACCAGAATTATACCTATGAAGATTTCCTGATGGGATACAAACCAGTGGGTGATTCCTTTGAATTGAAATACGGTGTGTTCTACCGATTCTGTAAGAAAGCAGAGAACCAGCCGGATAAGAAGTATTTCTTTATTATCGATGAAATCAACCGAGGAAATCTGAGTAAGATTTTCGGAGAACTGCTGATGCTGATTGAAAAAGATTATCGCGGCAAGAAGGCAACCCTTGCGTATAATGGCATGCCTTTCTCAGTCCCAGAAAACCTGTACCTCATCGGAATGATGAATACGGCGGACCGCAGCCTTGCCATGATCGACTATGCCCTGCGGCGGAGATTCAGTTTCTTTGAGATTGATCCGGGATTTGGATCCGTAGGCTTCCGGGCTTATCAAAAGTCGCTGGAAAACGAAACTTTTGATGAATTGATTTCAAAGATTGTTGAGCTGAACGAAGAGATTATCCGGGATAAGTCCTTGGGGAAAGGGTTCTGCATCGGACACAGCTATTTCTGCGGAAAGACGAAGGAAACCTGTACGAAAGAATGGATGCAATCCGTAGTAGATTACGATATCCTTCCAATGCTTTCCGAGTATTGGTTTGACGACGACAGCAAGGTGCAGCGCTGGGAGAATATCCTCCATGGAGTGTTTCAATGACAAAGGATAAGAGCATATTCATTAAGAATATATACTATATGCTTTCTTATGCTTTCACCTCGTTAAAACAATCCGTGTACGACGATATTCAGAAGGAATCCTTCGACAATATCCATAATCTCTTCGGGGCCATCCTGTCCAAGGGCATTGGTATGCAGCTGAAGCAGGGCCTTTATCGTACGTACATCAATCGGGTGGAGCCACTTTCCGTTGTACGGGAAAAAATCGATATGCCGGGGACCATCCGGAACAGGCTGGAACACCGGATGTGTGTGACTTGCGATTATGATGAACTGTCTGAGAACAATCTTCTGAACCAGATCCTGAAATCAACAGTTTTGCTGCTGCTGCGTCAAAAGGATGTGGACGAAAGATACAAGGCAGAGCTTAAAAAGGAAATGCTTTATTTTTCTGCAGTAGACGAAATAGAATTGTCTGGAATCCGCTGGTCCGATATTCGTTTTCAAAGGAACAACCGGACCTACCAGCTGCTTCTTGGGATTTGTCAGCTGCTGATAGAAGGGTCCCTGATGACGACGGAAAAGGGTGAATACCACCTGGCGCATTTTATTGATGATCAGCGGCTGAGCCGGCTGTATGAGAAGTTTATTTTGGAATATTACACACAAGAATTTGGGGAACGGATCAAAGGATTTTCGTCAAGAGCTGCCCAGATTCCCTGGCAGCTGGATGACGGCTATGATGCCTTGCTTCCAGTTATGCAAACGGACATTACTTTAACCTATGGACATCAGATCCTGATCATTGATGCCAAATATTACAAACGGACAATGCAGACAAACCATGATGTGCAAACACTTCATTCCGGCAACTTATACCAGATCTTCACCTATGTAAAGAATAAGGAGGCGCAGCTTTCGGGAACCGGCTGCAAGGTATCGGGCATGCTTCTTTATGCAAAGACGAATGAGGAGCTTGTCCTGAATCATGTTTATCAGATGAGCGGAAATCAGATTTCCGTGAAGACCCTGGATCTGAATCAGGAGTTTTCGGAAATCGAAAAGCAGCTGAAGAAGATTGTAGAAGATCACTTTGGGATAGAATGAGGAAACAAGATGGCCAGATTCAAAGACTGTTTCTTTGGAAAACTCGTCTCAGCGGAGGACCGTTATCATAAGCAGCCCTATCGAGATTGGCGGACGGATTTTGTGGGGCAGGAAGGCCTGATCGTCCTGTTTGAATCCGAACATAAAGCTCCGGGCAAGGTTTTCTTCCATATGCTGGTAGGTGTAGGTAAATGGATGTATTGCACTGTGGGGGGTTGGAAACCGGGCGGGGAAAAAGATACCATCCTCACCCAGAACAGTATTTATACCTTTTCCCGTCAGCACAATCTGAGCAAAGAAGAAAAACGAATCTTGTTGGAACGGGCTGTATCTTCCGGGAGGATTCCAGGTGACAATCAATAGAAGAACCGTCAGACCCTATTAAAAAGAGGACCTGACGGGATTTTTTTATGGGTAATTTTAGGATTGTTCCTTAAGGCTTTAGGAAACTGACTCAAAAATTTCTCTAGTAAAAATTGATAATTGTGCTATAATAAATTCATAAGCGAACATTTGTTCATGACAAAAAAGCAAAGACAAAGACAATCCGAGGGGGTAGGCTACATGGGAAAAGTAAGAAAACACATCAGAAACCTGCACGATGGGTCTGAGGATGGGGAAAGGATCTTTGATGCCATCGTGGAAGAAGGTAGGGTGACCATTGAATTGAAAACCAGTAAAAAGCAGCTGGTTCAGGTTCCTTGGGAAGACATTGTGACCCAAGTGGATGCAGCGAAACATACAAATTCCAGAAAATAGAAGTTACCTGTACGGCCCTATTTTTTATACAGAGCTGTCAAACGGAGCTATCTACGTTGACCGAAAGGTTATGTAGATGGCTCCGTTTTTTTGTTTCAGCAAGTTCAAAAAGTAACTTGTTGAAACAAGAAAGTACAGCCAGATTCCCGGCTCAAGGTTCATTCCCGGACGCGGGAGTGCCCAGAGCGGCGAGCCGGGCCCTATATACAGTCAGCCTACTGGGGTGGTTGACCATGGAAGCGGAGATGCATCTTATGGTCAATAAAGACAGGCTGCCTGTGTGGATCTTCGCTTCGCATTTTGCGAAGGAGTCCGCACATGGCCAATCAAGAGAAAACCAGAGTCAAACAGCAGTATTTTATTCCCCTGGAAGTGAAGGAGGGGAACCATCATCACGAAAGAATTTGAAGACGCACCACGGATGTGGTCGAAAATCGGGAACCGGAGGGTCCGTACCATTCTCATCCCGGCAACCAAAGAGCAGTATGAGGCCTATATGCGTCCGGAGTGGAAGGAAGACAAGCGGCAGCAGCGGCTGGCTAAGAAACGCCGGAAGCGGGAAATGGCCCAGGAGGAACACCGAGTGGACCCGTCCGCCCAGGGCTGGGATACAGCCGTTTCTTTTGAACAGCTGTGTGAAAGGGAATATGGATTTAGGGAAGAAACCGGACAAACGGGATTGGACGAAATCCTGGAAAAAGAGGAACTGCTGGAAGCACTGCGGCGTGAACTGGCCAAGCTGGAAAAATTGGACCGGATCATCTTGCAGATGGCCATGAGTGGCATCAGCGAAGCGGCCATTGGCAGGGAAGTGGGCCTTTCTCAAAAAGGGGTCAACAAAAGAAAGCATCGGCTGCTGGAACAGCTCCGGAAGCAGCTGAAGGACTATCGATAATGGGAGCCCAAGATCCGGCTGGAAAAATTTTGGCCGGATTTTTGGAAAATGGGTACTTATCCCCAGGAAACTTGTCCTGTTAGGGGTGAAGGGCAAACGAAGAAACCCCTGGAGAGGAGGACAAACCATGGAAAATGGACAAATGCTGAGAAGCCGGAGCCAGGCCCTGGACCGGGAACTGGCCGGAGTACTGATGAAAATCAGCGACACAGCCGAACGCGCTGCTCGGAACCTGATAATGCTGCGGATGAAGAGAAACGGGAAAGGAGTCAATTTCAATGAAAGAGGAAACGTTGGTCAAAGTATCCGGTGAACTGGAAACCTGTGGAAAAGCCCTGTTGAAGCTTGCGGAAGCGCTGCGGGCCAAAGAGGAAACCCTGGCGCCAGAACCCCAAAAGAATGAGCCGGGGCCTACCAAACTTACCCTGGAAGAGGTGCGGAAGGTGGCGGCAGATAAGTCCCGGCAGGGATTTACGGAAGAGGTCCGGAATCTGATCCACAACTACGGGGCGGACAAGCTGTCCAGCCTGGATCCGGCAAAGTATGAAGCTTTCCTGAAAGAACTGGAGGTGATGGGCCATGCCGGGTAACCATGCGGTGCTTTCTGCCTCGTCTAGTTACCGCTGGCTGGCCTGTCCCCCTTCAGCCCTGGAATGTGCGAAGCTGCCGGATGTGCAAAGTGAATTTGCCCGGCAGGGAACGGAGGCCCACGCCCTTTGCGAATTCAAGGTGAAAAAAGCCCTGGGGCAGAAAGAAAAGGACCCCACCAAGAACCTAACGTATTTCGATGAGGAAATGGCCGAATGCACCGATGCCTATGCCCAGTTTGTGTTGGAGAGTCTGGCTGCGACTAAAGTTGTCTGCAAGGATCCTCTGGTTCTGGTAGAACAGCGGTTGGATTTTTCCCGGTGGGTGCCGGAAGGGTACGGAACCGGGGACTGCTTGATTGTTGCGGATGACACCCTCACCGTTATCGACTACAAACACGGGCTGGGGGTCCTGGTGGAAGCAGGAAAAAATCCCCAGATGATGTGCTATGCCTTGGGGGCGCTGGATCTTTTTGACGGCATCTATGATATCCAGAAAGTCTCCATGACCATCTTCCAGCCGAGACGGGAAAACGTCAGTACCTGCACCCTGTCCAAGGAAGACCTGCTCCAATGGGCCGAAACGGTGCTGAAGCCTACCGCAGAACTGGCAGCCAAGGGGGAAGGGGAGTACAAAGCCGGTGACCACTGCCGGTTCTGTAAGATCCGAGCCACCTGTCGGAAGCGGGCTGAGTACAACCTGGAGCTGGCCAAGTACGACTTTGCCATGCCTTCCACCCTGGAAGAACCAGAAGTAGAAGCCATCCTGGCCAAAGCTGATGAACTGGTGAGCTGGGTTGGGGACGTGAAGGACTATGCACTGCAGCAGGCTCTTTCCGGAAAGAACTGGGCAGGATGGAAAGTGGTGGAAGGCCGGTCCAATCGGCGGTATGTGAACAAAGACGCCGTGGCAGCCAAAGTGGAAGAGACCGGGTATTCTCCCTATGAGAAGAAACTCCTGGGGATTACAGCCCTGACCAAACTGCTCGGGAAGCGCAGGTTTGATGAACTGCTGGCCGATCTGATTGAAAAGCCCCAGGGCGAACCGGTCCTGGTTCCGGAAACGGACAAACGGCCGGCTATGCATACGGCGGCTGATGATTTTGGAAAAGAAAAGTAAGGAGGAATTTTGTATGTCTAAGAATTATGTGAATCCGTGCAAAGTGATCACCGGGGTGAATACCCGCTGGAGTTATGCCAATGTGTGGGAACCCAAATCCATCAATGAGGGAACACCCAAATACAGCATCAGTCTGATCATCCCCAAGTCTGACATCAAGACGGTGGAAAAAGTCCGGGCCGCCATTAAAGCTGCCTACCAGGAAGGAGAAGGAAAACTGAAGGGGAACAGCCGGGTGGTACCGGCCCTGGAAGCTATTAAGACCCCGCTTCGGGACGGGGATCTGGAACGGCCGGGGGATGACGCTTATAAAGACAGCTTCTTCATCAACGCCAACTCTGCCAGCCAGCCGGGCATTGTGGATGCCCACTGTCAGCACATTCTGGAGCGCTCCGAAGTGTATTCTGGGGTATACGGCCGTGCCTCCATCAGCTTCTATGCCTTCAACAGCAATGGCAACAAAGGCATTGCCTGCAGCCTGAACAACCTGCAGAAGATTCGGGACGGGGAACCCCTGGGCGGCAAACCTCGGGCAGAAGACGACTTTGCTACAGTGGATGAGGACGATTTTCTTGCGTAAGTAGATAGGAGAAAAAAGGTGGCAGGATGCGTTCTGCCACCTTTTCTTATAAGGAGAACCTTATGAAAAGCCTTTCGTTAGATCTGGAAACGTACAGTGATTTGAATTTGGCCAAGTGCGGCGTATATAAATATGCGGAGTCACCTGCCTTTGAAATCCTCCTTTTCGGGTATGCAGTGGATGGGGGACCCGTGCAGGTCGTCGATCTGGCCCAGGGAGAATCCATCCCGGAAGAAATCCTGGATGCTCTCACCGATGACACCGTTACCAAATGGGCCTTCAATGCCAATTTCGAACGGGTGTGTTTGTCCCGGCACCTCACCGACCTGGGGAGGAGCTTGGACCCCTTTTATGACCAGCATCCTTTATCCCAGGAATGTGCCCGGTTCCTGAATCCGGCCGGATGGAAGTGCTCCATGGTCTGGTCCGCCTATCTGGGGCTGCCTCTTTCCTTGGAGGGAGTAGGAGCCGTGCTGAATCTGGACAATCAGAAGATGAAGGAAGGGCGGGAGCTGATCCGGTATTTTTGCGTTCCCTGCAAGGAAACCAAGACCAATGGCGGCCGGACAAGGAACCTTCCCCAGCATGCCCTGGACAAATGGAACCTGTTCAAATCCTACAACAAACGGGACGTGGAAGTGGAAATGGCCATCCAGCAGAGGCTGCAGAAGTACCCGGTGCCAGAAAAAGTGCGGGAGGAATACCATTTGGACCAGGAAATCAACGATCGGGGTATCGCCATTGATCTGGAACTGGCCAGACAAGCGGTGGCCCTGGATGCTTAAAGCTGGGAAAGCCTGATGGCTGCCCTGAAGGAACGGACCGGCCTGGAGAACCCCAATTCTGTCCTTCAAATGCTGGACTGGCTGGAACAACACGGTATGAAGACGGATTCCCTGGGAAAGAAGAATGTGCAGGAGCTTTTGAAAACGGCCCAGGAGGCTTTGCGCAGCGTTCTCTTGCTCCGGCAGAAACTGGCCAAGTCCTCGGTGAAGAAATACCAGGCCATGGAAATGACGGCCTGTAAGGATGGCAGGGCCAGGGGTATGTTCCAGTTTTATGGAGCCAACAGGACTGGACGGTTTGCTGGACGGCACATCCAATTGCAAAGTCTTCCCCAGAACCATCTGCCGGACTTATCCGAGACCCGGGAGTTGGTGCGCCAGGGAAACTACGAAGCCCTGGACATGCTCTATGAGTCCATCCCGGATGTTCTGTCCCAGCTGATCCGTACGGCCTTTGTACCTCGGGGGGGGGGATGAAGTTTGTGGTTTCGGACTTTTCGGCCATCGAGGCCCGGGTCATTTCCTGGCTGGCAGGGGAAAGGTGGAAATCTGAAGCTTTTGCAGCTGGAAAGGATATTTACTGCTCAACGGCCAGTCAGATGTTTGGGGTGCCCGTTGTGAGGCATGGCATCAATGGGAATCTCCGCCAGAAAGGGAAAATTGCAGAATTGGCCTGCGGCTATGGCGGATCTGTGGGAGCATTAAAGGCCATGGGGGCTCTGGATATGGGAATCCCGGAAGAGGAGCTGGGGAACCTGGTTCAGTCCTGGCGGTCAGCCAATCCCCACATCGTAGATTTCTGGTGGCAGGTAGATGGGGCGGTGAAGACCACCATCAAACAGAGAATCCCCGTCTGGGTGAACAACATTCGCTTCTCTTGCAAGAGCGGTGTGTTGTTCATCGAACTTCCCAGCGGCCGGCGTCTTTCCTATGTGAAACCCCGGATCGGGGAAAACAAGTTCGGAGGGGAATCCGTAACCTACGAAGGCATCGGGGCCACTAAGAATTGGAAACGCCTGGAAAGCTATGGGCCCAAGTTCGTGGAAAACATCGTCCAGGAAACGGCCAGGGATATTCTCTGTTACGCTATGCAAACTCTCCGGCACTGTGCCATTGTGGGTCACGTCCATGATGAACTGATTATCGAATGCGACAAAGATGTCAGTGCGGATGCCGTTTGTGAGCAGATGGGCCGGACCCCACCTTGGGCAGAAGGTCTTCTTTTGCGGGCTGACGGCTACGAATGTGATTTTTATAAAAAAGATTAAAATGAAACGTCAGAAAACACCTTCTGCGGTGGCTACAAAGCAGGAGGTGTTTTTATGAACAATCAGAATGAATTCGAACATGCAATTCCTCTATTTCAACGGTTCATGTTGACTCCTAAGGAAGCCAGCGTGTACTTTCATATTGGTGAAAAGAAAATCAAAGCCCTTGCTGCAGAACGCCCGGATGCTTCTTTTATAGTCTATAACGGAAGCCATTTGCTTATCATCCGGAAAGAATTTGAAAAGTTTCTTTGCCAGACTTCGAGTATTTAGTTGAAGGATATGAGTTGACTTATTTGCTGGCTAGAGTGATGTATAGACAAGGAAATAAGAGAAAGGAGACTGGAATTATGCCATGTACGCAGTCGAGTATCCGCAGGGATAAGAAAAAACGAAAATTACGGCCCGGCGAAACGGTTCGGGCAGATGGAAGATATCAGTTCAAATATCAGTTAAATGGCAACCCCAAATTCCTTTACAGTTGGAAACTGGAACCTACAAACCCATTGCCGGCAGGGAAGAAGCCTTGCAAATCACTGAGGGAATTAGAGAAGGATTTGGAAATCCGTTCTGCTATTTGTCCTAACCGCGATGATGATACCATGACCGTTATGGAATTGGTACAGCGTTATTTAGCTGTTAAGACAGGGGTCAAACCTAACACGAGAACAAATTATAATTTTGTTGTCAACTTACTGGCGAAAGACCCTTTTTCGCAAAAACCTATCGGTAAGGTCAAGATGTCTGATGCCAAGTTGTGGCTAGTCAAGATGCAATCAGAAGGGAAGGGATATAGCTCCATTCACAGCGTCCGGGGTGTTGTACGGCCCGCTTTCCAGATGGCAGTCGATGATGAAATTTTATGGAGGAACCCTTTTAATTTTGAAATGAAAAAAATTCTCATCAATGATAGCGTGAAACGAGAAGCGGTTTCCCGAAAGGATATGAGGCTCTTCTTGGAATTTTTAAAAAACGACCGACATTATAAAAAATACTATGAAGCGATATTTATCCTTTTCCACACAGGGTTGCGGATCTCAGAGTTTTGCGGGCTGACTGTCGGCGATATTGATATGGAGCATCATACGATTAATGTAGATAAGCAGCTGCAACGGGATATAAGGGGGAAACGCTACATTATTTCTACTAAAACCAAGGCCGGGGCCAGATTGCTTCCTATGACAGAAGTGGTGTATCAATATTTTGCTGAAATCCTGCGCTGTCGTAAACCGCCTAAAGTGGAAGCGATAATCGATGGTTATGGAAATTTTCTCTATTATGATAAAAACGGTAATCCCTTAGTGGCGATGCATTGGGAACATTATTTCGACCGGGCCGTTAATAAATATAACCGGATTTATCGCTACCAACTGCCGACGATCACTCCTCATGTTTGTAGGCATACGTACTGTACCAACATGGCTCTTTCCGGGATAAGCGCCAAGACACTGCAGTATTTGATGGGGCATAGCGATATTTCCATCACGCTTAATGTGTATACGCATATCAAATTCGATAATGCCCAGAAAGAAGTGGAACTTGTCCAGCAGCGGCAGCAGAAAGAAATGGAAAATGTACGCAAAGAGTTAGAACAAGTAGGTGCCCTTCGGCCCAAGATTATCCCTTTCAAGAATGAAGCGTAGGTAAAGGAATATGCGAAAAAGGACTCACGGTTTCAAGACCTGTGGGTCCTTTTCTTTTATATAGCTTTTTTAGATGAAAGCCGGTATATTTTCTGCTACAATGGAACCGTGCATTTTACGCAGAAAATTTTCACGGTAGTACGGTAGTCGCCTTTTACTACTGATTTTACTACGAATGGTGGCCGAGTTATGCCGGTTTATACTACTTTATGGAATATATGAGGTAAATTGCCTGGAGCGGGAAAACGCTATATAACGGCATTTAACGGCATATCTCGGCATAAGAAGGAGTGAAAATAAAGTGATCAAGATACTATTCATCTGCCACGGCAATATCTGCCGTTCGCCGATGGCGGAATTCATCATGAAGGATCTGGTGGAGAAGGCAGGGCTTTCTCAGGAAATTTTCGTTTCCTCAGCTGCTATGACGTCGGAGGAAATAGGAAATGATATGTACCCGCCGGCCAAGAGGATGCTGACGGCAATGGGCGTGCCTTTCGAGAAGAGGAAAGCCCGCCGCATGACGAAGGCGGATTATGAGGAAAATGATATCATCATCGGGATGGATGAGGAGAACTGGCGACACCTGCTTCTTCTGACGGGCGGTCGGAAGGAAAAGCTGCACCTCCTGATGGATTACACGGACAGGCCCGGCGAGGTTGCCGATCCCTGGTACACGGGAGATTTCAAGGAAACGTACCGGGATATTCTGGACGGATGCAGAGGACTCCTTGCTGCTATTCGGAAAGATGAAGGAATATAGAATTTCATAAGTTTTTCTTATAGAAAGATGGCCGGATTTGAATTGATTCGGCTGTCTTTTCTTTTTATACTTAAGGTAGGAAGGAATGCATTTGTTACGGCAGGAATGCCGGTAAGAGGGGAATAGAGATGAAAGCAGGAGTATTTGTAGAACCAGGACGTGTCGAGGTCAATAATGAAGTGCCGATCCCGAAGGTAGAAGGCGAGAATGAAGCCGTGATCCGCGTGCTGCGTGCATGCGTCTGAGGTTCGGACCTCTGGTGGTTCCGCGGCATCAATCCGCGTCCGCATGGAAGCTTCACGGGTCATGAAGCCATCGGCGTCGTCGAAGAAGTCGGAAGCGCTGTCACGACGGTCAAGAAAGGCGATTTCGTCATCGCTTCATTCACCCACGGCTGCGGCTGGTGCGCTGCGTGCCAGGCCGGCTTTGACGGCAACTGCCTCAATGCGCCGCAGGAAATGAATGCAGGGTATCAGGCAGAATATGTCCGCTTCAAGAATGCGGGCTGGGCCCTGATCAAAGTACCGGGCGAAGCTTCGGACTACACCGATGCCGACCTCAATTCCTTCCTGACACTGGCCGATGTCATGGCGACCGGCTACCATGCCGCCGCTTCGGCTGAAGTGAAGGAAGGGGATACCGTCGTCGTCATGGGTGACGGCGCTGTCGGCCTCTGCGGCGTCATTGCCGCCAGAATGCGCGGAGCCAAGCGCATCATTGCCATGAGCCGCCACGTAGACCGCCAGGAACTCGCCCTTGAATTCGGTGCAACAGACATCGTCGCAGAAAGAGGCGATGAAGCTGTCGCCAAAGTCATGGCGATGACCCACGGATCCGGCGCCGACGCTGCCCTTGAATGCGTAGGCACACAGCTCTCGCTTGATACAGCAGCCAAAGTATGCCGCCCGGGAGCCATCGTAGGACGCGTAGGCGTACCGCACGGAGAAGACGTCGATACCTCCATCCTCTTCTGGAAGAACGTAGGACTTAGAGGCGGCGTCGCACCAGTCACGACCTATGTAAGAAACATCCTTCTCCCCGCCGTCCTGAACGGCACCATCCATCCAGGAAAAGTCTTCACCAAGAGATTCACCCTCGATCAGATCCAGGAAGCATACGATGCCATGGACAGAAGAGAAGCCATCAAATCCCTCCTCGTCATCCATGATGCATAAGGAAATAGGGAAATAAGGCAAGCAAAAAGGACTGCAGGATGAGCAATCATTCCCGCAGTCCTTTCCTATTTTCTATTTCCTGTTTCTTATTCATCTTCATCGTCTTCGAATTTGCTCTGCCAGAGCATTTCGTTGTACTTGTTCTGATAGAATTCCGCTTCTTTCTTTTCGCGCCAGAAGGAGCGGTCGTCGCAGATGGCGACCATTTCGTCGGCGATTTCTTCCATGCTCGGCATGTCGGCATGGGTGAGGTAGTGGAGCATTTTTCCCATGGCGCGTTCGGTGCCAAGTCCGGCGGCGAGGGCGGTGCCGAATTCGGGCGGGTAGCCCATGGCGCTGACTTCCTTTTCTATTTTCGCGCGAAGGCGCTGTCTTTCTTCGTTGTCTATGAAATGTGGTTCCATGAGGCCTCCTTGTTTCCCTTATCTTATAGGAAGAGGGCAGATTTGACAATAGATGCATAGATGCTCCCTTATGGTGTAAAATAGTAGGAAGAGGTCGCAGCATGCGGCTGAAAGAATGGGGGGATACCAAGATGGAAGATGTGAAAGATTTGCTGGGCCGGCTTTTGAACCGCGTCGATGGAAGCGGGATTTCCGATGAGGATCTGAACCGCCAGATCAATGCGATTTACAGCATTTACGCCAGCGCTGTCGGATCGGAACAGATCATCGTGCAGGCGAGCCGGTTCAACGCTTTGAAATATATTCATGACGAGAATCCGCGAATCCGGCTGATCGGAATGGAGCGGCTCATCCTGGAGAGCCGCGAATACACGCACCAGCCAGCTGACGATGAGATCCCCGCCATCCTGGATAAACTGGAGGACAAGCTGGCAGAAATGCTGGCGCGCCAGGCGGTGGAAAAGCAGCTCGAGGAAAAGATCGCTGATCGTCTGGACGAACGTCATCAGGAATATGTGAATGAGATCCGTCAGGAAATCATTGAAGAAGAAATGGGCGAGGGCGAGTCTCCTGCGAACAGGAAGAAGATGGAAAAGCTCGAGGCGATGGACAAGGTGAAGCTGACTTCCACGGTTATGCAGGTCGTCCGTCCGCAGAGCTTATCTGAAATCGTGGGGCAGGACCGTGCCGTGAAGGCGCTGGCTTCCCGCATCGCATCCCCGTATCCGCAGCACCTCATCCTTTACGGGCCTCCGGGTGTCGGCAAGACGACGGCGGCAAGGCTGGTCCTGGACGAAGCGAAGAAGCTTCCTTTCACGGCCTTTGGCGAGAATGCGCCATTTGTCGAATGCGACGGCACAACGCTCCGCTGGGACAGCCGGGACATGACGAACCCATTGATCGGTTCTGTCCATGATCCGATCTATCAGGGCGCGCAGAGGGATCTGGCGGATGAAGGCATCCCGGAACCAAAGCCCGGCCTTGTGACGGATGCGCATGGCGGCGTCCTTTTCATTGATGAAATCGGCGAACTCGATCCGATGATGCTGAATAAGCTCCTCAAGGTGCTCGAAGACAAGAGGGTTCATTTCGAATCGGCTTACTATGATGAAGATGCGCCGGGCATCCCGGAATATATCAGGAAACTTTTCAAGGAAGGCGCACCGGCAGATTTCATCCTGATCGGTGCTACGACAAGGGACCCGTCGGAAATCAATCCGGCGATCCGCTCGCGCTGCGCAGAAGTTTTCTTCGACCCGCTCCAGCCGGAGCATGTCATTGAAATCGTCAATCATGCAGCCGAGAAGCTGAAGGTGCACTTGGACGACGGCGTCGCCCGCCTCATCAGCGAGTACACGATGGAAGGCAGAAAGGCCGTGTCCCTTCTGGCGGATGCCTACGGGCTTGCCGTCTATGAGAAGGGGAGCGCCGATGCGCCTGTCATCACGCTCGATCTCATGAAGAAGACAGCGATGGCATCCCGCCTCTCCCCGTGGTATGACAAGGTGGCAAGCGACGTGCCGAGGGTCGGCCATATTTACGGCCTTGGCGTTGCAGGGTACTGGGGAAGCACGGTCGAAATCGAAGCGACCGCATTCCCGGCAAGGGAAGAAGGAAAAGGGACGATCCATTTCAATGAAACGGCCGGTTCCATGGCCAAGGATTCCGTCGCAACGGCGGCATCGGTGGTGCGCGAGCTCACGGACAAGGTCCTTTCCGATTACGACCTCCACGTCAATATCGTGGGCGGCGGAAATATAGACGGCCCCTCGGCGGGCAGCGCCATCACGGCGGCGATCATTTCAGCCGTGGAAAAGATACCGCTCCGGCAGGACTATGCTGTGACAGGGGAAATTTCCCTCTCCGGCGAAGTGAAGCCGGTCGGCGGCGTGTATGAAAAAGCATTCGGCGCGCGTCAGGCGGGCATGAAGGGCATCCTTATTCCGGAGGGAAACCGTTCGGATATCGAGGAAGGGCACCTGGGCCTGACCGTCACGCCGGTGAAGAATATCCGGGAAGTACTCGACAAGATGCTTGTCAGGACACCCAAGACGGCAGGCGAGGAGCCTTTGCAGGTATAAGGAGGAATTGGTTTGGCAGATACAAAAAAACGCGGCCAGGGAGACTTTCGGCGTGAACCGAAGCCGGACACGAGCTCGATGATCCTGTCTCGCGTCCCGCCGCAGAATGTGGATGCGGAGAAGTCCGTCCTGGGCGCTATGCTCCTCGACAAGGATGCGATCCTTATGGCAGAGGACAAGCTGACGCCGGAGGATTTCTACCGCGAGGCGGATGCCGTCATTTTCAAGGCGATCCTGAACTTGTCCCACAGGGGCGAGCCGGCGGATATCCTGACGGTCACGGAAGAATTGAAGCGCATGGGGCGCCTCGACGATGTGGGCGGCGTTCTTTACATCAATGAACTCCCCATGAATGTCATCTCCCCGAAGTCCGTCGACCGCCATGCCGATATCGTGGCAGGCAAGGCCAAGCTGCGCCGCCTGATCGATGCGGCCGGCATCATTGCCGAGGAAGCGTATTCCGAGCAGGATGCGGTCGAAGACATCACGGACAATGCGGAAAAGTCCATCCTCGAAGTCACGAGGGATGAAAGAAAGAGCGACTTCACGCCGATCGGGGAAGCCGTGCAGAACGAGCTGGAAGAAATTTCCAGAAAGTTCCGCAATAAGGAAACGATCACAGGCATTGCGACGGGCTTCCCGTCCCTGGATGCTCTGACGAGCGGCTTCCAGAAGGGCGACTTCATCATCGTCGCTGCCCGCCCGTCCATGGGTAAGACGGCCTTCGTCCTCAATATGGCAAAGAATATGAGTATTTCCTCGGCGCACAAGCATGTTGCCTTCTTCTCTCTGGAAATGTCCCGAGAGCAGCTCGTGCAGAGACTTCTCTGCTCCACGGCCCTGATCGACAGTGCCAAGCTCCGCACCGGCCGCATTTCCACGCAGAAGGAATGGGACCAGCTCGCCAATGCAGCCAGCGTCCTCATGGATGCGCCGCTGTATATCGACGACACGCCGGGCGTCTCGGTCTCCGAGATCCGCTCCAAGTGCCGCCGCCTCAAGGCCGAGCAGGGGCTCGACATCATCATGATCGACTACCTCCAGCTGATGCAGGCCAAGAGCGCCGCAAGAAGCGGGGATAACCGCCAGCAGGAAATTTCCGAGATTTCCCGATCGTTGAAGAGCCTTGCCCGTGAGCTGAATGTCCCTGTCATCGCGCTTTCCCAGCTTTCCCGAAGCGTCGAAGCGCGTCAGGACCACAGGCCGTTCCTCTCCGACCTCCGTGAATCCGGATCTCTGGAACAGGATGCCGATATGGTCAGCTTCCTTTACCGCGAAGCGTACTACAACCGTGAAATCGAGGATGATGACCCGAGAAAGAATGAAACGGAAATCATCCTGGCCAAGAACAGAAACGGTCCGGTCGACACTGTGAAGCTCCACTTCGCCGGCCAGTTCACGCTGTTTTATGAAATCACGAATCAGGAACCGCCGCCCGATATGCAGTGATCCTGACCTTGGAAAGAGGGAAATATTATGGATTTATTCGGACATGAGGATCCCGAAGACCGCCTGGCAAGGGAAAGGCAGATGTCGTATGCGTCGCATGAAGAAATCAAGCGCGCCATCGAAGCCTGCCATCGCTGCCATCTCCGTGATGAGGGAGGCCTCGGCCCCGTCCTTTCGACAGGCCCGGCCGATGCTCCGCTCATGATCGTCGGGGAGGGCCCCGGGCGTGTGGAAGATGATTACGGCGGACCCCTGATTGGTCCGTCGGGACAGCTCCTCGACAAAGCTCTCGCCTCCGTCGGCATCACGCGCGACCATGTCTATGTGACGAATATCGTGAAGTGCCGCCCGCGCGGCAACCGCACGCCGACGATCGAGGAAGGCCATTTCTGCGGATCCATATGGCTTGCTGAAGAAATCCGGCAAGTAAAGCCGAAGGTCATCATCGGCCTTGGCAAAGTCGCCCTCCGTTTCTTTCTGGGAAGAGACGCGGGCATCGTCCGTTCGCGCGGACACTGGATCGACTACCACGGGATACCCGTCATGCCGACCTTCCATCCGGCCTACCTCCTGCGCCAGACCGGCCATGAACTCGTCGAAGCCAAGTGGCAGGTCTACTACGATCTGAAAGCGGCGAAGGAAAGGGCTGGAGAAGCAGCGCCTGACTGGGTGTGGAAGAGTGAAACACCGCCGAACCTTCTTGAGGAGCTTACCGGCGAGCGTGAGAAACGCCACGCGGGAGGGCCTCATTTCTGACAGAAAAATAACGGATGCATTCCTTTGACACGGGGCCGCCTTTGCGGTATCCTGTCAATATGTCGCAAGACATGGAATCCATCCGTTTCTTTATACCCGGGAAGGGTTTTCATAAAAAGGGGAAATTGCATTGCTGAAGAAAATCATTCTGGCCGCATCGATCGTGATCGCGCTCTCGCCCGTCATCGGGATTGAGGCCAAGACTCCGGCATCCAGTAAGGGGAAGCAAGCGCCGGCTCCCATTGTTACGATCACATCCAGCGCGCCTGCCGCAGAGACAGTGAAGGCAGAGCCTGAAAAAGAAGCGCCTGTCCAGGTCAAAATCACGCCGGCCAAGGCAGAGACCAAGGCAGAAACGACCGAAAAGGAAGGAAAGAAGAAGCCTGCCTTTGAAGACAAGCGCATAGAAATTAACCTTGCCAGCCGCCTCCTGACGCTCTATCAGGGAGACGTGGGCATCCGCATGTACCCGGTCGCTCCAGGCAAGCCTGACTCTCCGACGCCTGTCGGCAGAAGAAAAGTCGTCGATATGGAAATCAATCCGACATGGATCGATCCGGACCATCCGGAAGTGGAAATCCCATCCGGCCCTGACTGCCCGATCGGCTACCGCTGGATCGGCATCGGCGGCAACTACGGCATCCACGGGACAAACGTCCCCTCTGCCATCGGCACCTATGCGTCCCATGGCTGCGTCCGCCTCAATGAAAAAGACGTCGAAGACCTTTATGCGCACATTGTCAAAGGCATTCCCGTCGACATCATCTACGAACGCGTCGTCATCCACGTGCAGCCGGACAAGACGCTGACCTACTACGTCTATCCCGACGGTTACCACAGAGAACCGCTGACCGTCAAGGATATCGAAAATAAGCTCGCTCCTTACGGCGCCTCTGCTTTCGTGAATGAAGACCAGGTCAGGGAAGCCATCGAATCCTCCGACGGCCAGCCGAACTACGTCGCCAAAGTCTACGACCTTTACGTCAAGGGAACGAAGCTTTCCGACAAGGCCCTCGGCAAAGACGGCGCTGTCTACATCCCCGTCATGCCCGTCGCCAATGCGGCAGGCGTCCGTGCCGAATGGTCCCCGAACTGGCAGCAGGTCAGGACCAAGTACGGAAGAGCACCGGGCATCTCCAAAGGCGGCTCCCTCTACGTTAATGCCAACGAAGCAGCTGCCCTCTTCGGTCTCAAAGGCACCCTCGAAGACAACGGCACCTACGTCATCCAGTAAAATGGTCTCTTGATATTTGTCACCATTTCTTTTATACTGACTTCAAAAGGTACCTCTGTCACCATAGACGCGTTATTCGCTACGCGTTGGCGACGAGGTACTTTTTTATGTGTATTATCAAAGACAAAAGCATCTCCCCGGCGCGGCAGCTGCGCGTTTTGAGGAGATGCTTTTTTGCAGATGATCGGGATTTTTAGTCGTCTACTTTCCATGAGTCCGGAAGGAGGCAGCCGACGAGGATGCCCACGACGAGGACGCCGTACTTGATGCCTGAGGGCATGAAGAGGTCGGCGACGGCGTACATCAGGACGACGACGGCGGCGAGTTCCTTTCCCCTGGGGTAGACGCGGTAGCGCTGGAACCAGGAGGAGAAGAGGATGACGTTCGCAATGAGCGTCAGGAAGAGCTGCGCGCCTGTGATGATGACGAGCGTCGTCATCTGCGGCAGCTGGAGCAGATAAGCCGCTGTCATGATGCCGATGGCAATGAGGGCGACGGGGATAAGGAAGAGCATCCTTTTGATGAATGTTTTCCTTCGTATGGTCTTTCTCCAGTCGAATGCGTTCTTCCTGTATGCCGAGAAGGCGAGGATCAGGATGGTGAGGACGTATTCGGCAATGAAAAACAGATTGGCCTGATGAGGTGTCATAGTGTTCCTTTCCCAATAAAACAGGACGGGCTCATTCGCTTGCGAGCTCGTCCTCATCTATAAAGTGCGGCTTCTTGCGGAGCGTCTTGTCCGCATAGCGTGCGATTTCTATGAAATTTCCATCCGGGTCGATGAGGTAGATGCTCTTCATCGGTCCGCGGGCGCCGTTTCTATCGACGATGCCGGTCACAAGCGGTGCATGGCGTTCTTCCAGCTCGCGGAGCACGTCTTCCATCGGATCGTCCGTGATGAGGCAGAGATTGATGATGCCCATGCGCACAGCGCTCGGAGCAAAGTCCGTCAGTCCTTCTTTCAGCGTGATTTCACAGGAACCGAAGTATAGGCAGATTTGCCCGTCTTTTTCATGCGCTTCCATGGAAAGGACATCATGATAAAAGCGGAGACACCGGTCGATGTCCGGCGTGGTCAGTACGATATGGTGATTATCGCGTAGTTTCATGAATTCCCCTCTTTTCTTGTCTCTTTCGGAAGTATGGTTATTATTTTAATGACTTTCGTTCAAAAGTGCAAACCGTAATGCACGATACACAATAAAAGAATGTGAAAGAAGAACTCTTCATCCACATTCCTTTATTTTATTCTTATTCTATTATATACGATGAATCAATGATTCGTAAGTCTTACCGGGCCAGCGCGTCCTTGCCGCCTGCGATGCCCGGATGGGTCATCTCATAGGGCGAGAGAATTTTCTGGATCGCGCTTTCAGAGAGGAGCTTCCTTGCAAGGAGGATTTCCCGCACGGGCCGTCCTGTCGTGTAAGCTTCCCTCGCAGTCGCGGCGCACTTTTCGTAGCCGATATGCGGGAGGAGCGCTGTGATGACGCCGACGCTGTGGTCGACCCAGCTCTTGCACTGCTCTTCATTCGCCTCGAGGTCCTTCAGCAGTTTCTCAGTGAATGTGGTGACTGCATTCGTGAGGTAGAGGAAGGAGTGGAAAAGGTTGAAGGAAAGGACCGGCTCCATGACGTTCAGTTCGAGCTGCCCGTTTTCGACGGCCAGTGTCAGGGTAAGGTCATTCCCAATGACCTGGTAGCAGGTCTGGTCGAGGACTTCGGCAATGACCGGATTGACTTTGCCTGGCATGATCGAGGAACCGGGCTGGCGGGCGGGCACCTTCAGTTCATTGAGGCCGCAGCGCGGGCCGGATGCCATGAGACGGATGTCATTGGCAATCTTGATGAGGGAAAGGGAAACGACCTTGAGCGCGCCGGAGACATCGGCAAAGCAGTCTGTCGTATTCGTCGTGTCGATCAGGTTGTCCGCTGTCTTGAAGGAAAAGCCGGTCAGTCGGGAAAGGATTTCCGGGAAGAGGCGGATGTATTCCGGTTCTGCATTGAGCCCGGTGCCGACGGCGGTGCCTCCCATGTTGAGCGCTTCCAGAGAAGAAAGGGAAAGGGAAATGCGGCGGATCCCGCGGCGCACGGCAACGGCATACGAATCCATTTCCTCGCCAAGGGTGATCGGCACAGCGTCCTGGAGGTGCGTGCGTCCCATCTTGATGACGTCCTTGAATGCTTCTCCCTTTTCATCGAAGCCTCTTGCCATGGAAGAAAGCGCATCCATCAGGCGGTATGCCTTCCTAACGAGGCAGACCTTGATCGAGGTCGGGAAGACATCGTTCGTCGACTGCGCCATGTTTGCATGGTTGTTCGGTGAAATGATGTCATAGCGGCCCTTCGGATAGCCGAGTAGTTCGAGCGCGCGGTTGCAGAGGACTTCATTCATGTTCATATTGACGGATGTGCCGGCGCCGCCCTGGATGGGATCCAAAGGAAACTGGTCGAGCAGTTTTCCTTCGATGATTTCATCCGCTGCGCGTATGATGGCGTCCCCGATTACGGGATCCATCCGTCCTGTCTTCAGATTGGTCAGGCAGGAAGCTTTTTTGACGACAGCCATGGACTGGATGAAATCCGGGTCAAGCTGCGCGCCGGTGATCTGGAAATTTTCCATAGCTCTCATCGTCTGCACGCCGTAATATACCTCATCAGGTACGAGTTTCTCTCCCAGAAAATCATGTTCCTTTCTCATTTTGCAAGCCTCCTGTAAATGAAATAGATAGATTTGATAGAAATGGATAACTTTTCCTTATAGCAAAACAGAGCTTTACATAAGAAAAGGGGGCAGAGCTTCCGCACGAAGCGGACCGCTCTGCCCCACGAAGAAGGGCGTCCGGCACTGCTCTGCCGGACGCCCTTGTCGCTCTTATGTACTTATGGAAATGCTCTAAGGAGTGCTCTCCTATAAAAATAGTGTACATCTATCACCGAAAAGTGTCAAGAAAAATTTTGTCAAATTTCTGTAAGGAGAAAAGGAGCAGCTTTTGCTCATTTCTTTGAGAAAAAGTATATTTTCCAGGGCTGACAAGAATTGTAGACCTATTTTCTCATCAGATTCAAAGAATAAAGAGTTAACAATTTATTTTTGAACAATTGCAAGATAGATATAACAGAAAAAAGAGGACCCGTCGGGCCCTCCTTGGCTTTTCATGGAGCGGATGAAGGGAGTCGAACCCTCCTGTCCAGCTTGGGAAGCTGGCGTTCTACCGATGAACTACACCCGCATATTCAATTACTAAGTAATCATATCATTTTTTGTGAAAAATTTCCAGTCCCACTCTCAAAGCTGCGATAAAGCTTGAAGAAACCGAAGTTTTCAGGGAATGCTTTAAAGCGCTAAAAATTTTCATTAAGTCCCGGAAAACGCGAGAAATCTATATATCGCGAATTCAGAAAAGTGAATACGATTTTACAAAAATTATGAAAATCAATAATAATTCATACTATTTCCAAATATAAACTAACAATAAACTCAAATCTATATTAATAGAAATCTATAAAATTTTAAGCATAGTAGAGCTTATTGAAGAAAATCTAACATATAGCAATTTTCGATAAAAACTGATATAATATTTTCTAATAAATCAGTATATTTTTTGTTTATTATTTCAGCAATACGGCGTATTCCTTTTTGATAAATTGACAAGCGGAGAATAGAGAAATGGACAAATTCAAAAGGTTTCGTTTCTTCTTTTACTTGCCGATCATTATTATCGGCTTGCTCTGCACGATTGTCTTCGACTGGGCTCTCTATGTCCAGGAGGAAAAAACCCTACAGAACTGGATGCAGCAGATCGCGGATGCAGAAATCCTGCATCTGAACCGCGCCATGGACAGGTATATCAATATTTCAGCGGCCATCGAGGACCATTTGATGGAGAACAGGGGACTTCCCCCGGGGGATTACATGCGTAATCTCTACTTCTGCTCGATGAGCCAGTCTTTGCGTGAAATAGAGATCCAGACGGCGCCGGACGGACAGGTGCGCCCAATCTATCCGCAAAGCGGCAGTGTGCTTTCCGGTTTCAACCTTTTCGGAGAGAACCAGTTTGCCAAGCGCGCAGCTTATGGAAGAGCGCAGGATGTCGTCGTCATTGAATCCGGCGTTCCTATGGCAGACGGCACGACGGGTATGGCAGTCGTCCGTCCTGTTTTCATGGACAGGACTGCCGATAAATCCTTCTGGGGCTACATCGTGGTAGCAGTCGACCAGGACAAGCTCGTCCACGAGGCGAATATCGACCGCCTCGACCAGATGGGCATCGTCTATACGCTGATGAGAAAAGGCTATGGTGAGTCCGAGTACACTTTGATCGACACGAATCAGAACTCGACGCACAGGGCGATCGATGCATGGAGCACGATCCAGTCCTCCGGCACCGTCGATGGGGACGAATGGCGCCTCATCATGCATCCGACAGGCGGATGGGTGAACTTCTGGCTGCTCTTCATTTCCACATGGGCAGGCCTCATCACCACATTCATCATTGCATGGCTCTGGCAGAGAAATAAGCGTCTCCGCTTCATCGGCGAGACAGATGCGCTGACAGGCGTATTCAACAGAAAGGGCGGCGACATCGCCGTCGACAAGTACCTGCGTACGAACCCGAGAAAATCGGCGATGGTCATTGCCGTCGACGTGGATAATTTCAAAATCATCAACGACGTCTACGGTCATGCGGCAGGGGATCTTGCACTGAAGACCTTCGTCCGCGACATGAAGCGCATCTTCGGCGCCAATGCGATCATCACCAGAAACGGCGGCGATGAATTCGTCATCTTCTGTCCTTACAATAATAAGGAAGGCGTTTTCAATGATATGCGCCGCTTCACGGAAGAACCGCATATCTTCGGTTTCAACGACAAGGAAATCCATTTCACTTCGTCGCTTGGCTGCGCTGCATACCCTGAACAGGGAAGCAACTACGGCAACCTCTGCATCAAGGCAGACTTCGCCCTCTACGGCGCGAAGATCGACGGCAAGTCCGGCTGGAGGAAGTTTGATTCTTCCCTGACGGAACTCCGCCACCGTTTCCAGTTCGGCTTCAACCTGAGCGATATGGCAAACGGCATGCCTGGTGCCATGATCGTCTACAAGGCAGACAAGAGCGGCAAGCTTCTCTTTGCGAGCCACATGGCCATCGATTTCTTCGGATGCACGGACTGGGACGATTTCATGAAGTACACCAGGACCACTGTCTGGAAGCTCATCTATACCGAAGACCTCCAGTATGTCCGCTCGGAAATCAAGAGACAGACGCATCTTGAGAAGAACAAGAACAATATTCACTTCGTCAACCACCGCATCGTCACGAAGGACGGCAGAGTGAGGGAAGTGGAAACCATCGGGCGCCTGCGCCACAATGCATTCTACGGCAACCTGCACTATGTAACCCTCTATGACCGCGAGCAGAAGCTTGAAAATCTGAGCTCGGACAAGCACCCCTGCAAAAACAAGCATGTGGGAATGAAGCCGGATGAAAAGAAAGATGATAAGTAGTTTATAATAAAAGGACTGTGAAAGATGGGATGACCATTTCTCGCAGTTCTTTTTTATTTCCATACAAATCGGCAAGGCTCTGTTTCTTACGATTTCCTCATGTCATGGTAAAATAATAAAAAAGGAGGAATTATGGAAACGAAATATTATGATATCGGTTTGAACCTGTTCACCCGTTCCTTCCCGGACCCGGAGAAGATCATACGGAATGCGGAAGAGGCCGGGGTGCGCTGCATCCTGACCGGCTCGGAAGCGCGTGAGAATGAGCTGGTGGCAGATTTTGTGAAAAATCATGACGTATGGGGCACGGCGGGCATCCATCCGCACAGCGCCGATACGGCGAAGGAAGAAGATGTTGAGCGCGTCAGAGAGCTTGTCATGACGAATCCGAAAATCGTGGCTGTCGGAGAGACGGGCCTTGATTACGATCACATGTATTCGAAGAAGGAGAACCAGATCCATTTCTTCAAAGAGCTTCTGGATGTGGCTGAGGAAACGGGAAAGCCGCTCTTCCTTCACGAAAGGGATGCAGCGGATGATTTCATTGCCTGCTTCAAGGGCCATGAGGATCTCTGCCGCCGTGCAATCGTCCACTGCTATACGGGGGACAAGAAAACGCTTGAGCGCTTCCTCGATATGGGCTTCTACATCGGCATCACGGGATGGATCTGCGATGAAAGGCGCGGGGAGGCTCTGCAGGACGCTGTTTCCATCCTGCCTTTGGACCGCGTGATGATCGAGACGGATGCGCCGTACCTCACACCGAGGGGCTACCACCTGCCAAGGACGAACGTGCCGCAGAACATTACTTACGTGGCAGAAACGCTTGCCAGGTACATGCAGGTGCGCCTCGATCCGCTTCTCGAAGCAGCGAAAAAGAACACAGAAGACTTCTTCCACATCAAGAGCTGAGGGTCTCAAAAAAGACTCTCAGGTTTCACATGAGACACTATTGACTCATTTCGATGTGTATGATATGATTGTCTCATCTAAGACAGAAGTGTCTTATTTGATACAGTATAGTTGCAAATGAGAGAGGTGTTTTATGGAAACGGGGACCAGAGAAAACGAATTGAAGAAGCTGGCTTCCGCGCTCTGTACGAAACCGGGAGGCTCTGCCAGGGATCTGGCAGCGGCGGCCGGGATCAGCAAAGCGACATTCTACAGGGTGTATTCATCCAAAGACCATTTAGAAGAAATCCTGACGGAAAGGGCCGAAGAGGTCGTCGAAGGCCTTTTTGCCATTACGGAGAAGGATATCACGAGCCGCAATGCGCTTTCGGAAATGATGCGCTGGTGCTGCGACAACCGCGAGTACCTGATGTTCCTCTGCCGCTCGGCTCTTCTTGGCGACAGCTGCGTGGACACATGCCGCTGCTCGTATGACGACAGGATGAGAGCATTTTTCCTGAAGGGCCAGCAGCGAGGCGAATTCCGCGTCGATGTGCCGGCCGCTGTGATGGCGGAAATTTTCGGCGGTGAGATGGCCGCTTTGTTTGAAGCAGAAAGCCGGGGCCGGATCGCTTCGGCGATGATGGCGGATTATTGGGAGACCATATTCCTGTTCGGTGTGGAAGGTAAAGGAAAGAAGGAAAGCCATGAATAATATGAATGAGGTGAAATCACCGAAGAAGCCAGTCTTGATGTACTACGTCATCATCTTCCTTCTGGTGATTCTGTTCAACTCCGCGGTCATGCCTGCATGGCGTGAACAGCAGGTGAAGGAAGTCGACTACTCGACATTCATGAACCTGACGGATGAGAAGAAGATCGACAAGGTCGAAGTGGATGAGAACCAGATCCTCTTTACGGAAAAGGGCGACACGAAGCAGACTTACAAGACAGCTCTCATGAATGACCCGCAGCTCGTCAGCCGTCTGCATGATTCCGGCGTCACATTCACCGGACAGATCGTGGACAAGATGAACCCGATCCTTTCCATCCTGCTCAGCTGGGTACTCCCGATCCTGATTTTCTTCTGGATCGGCCAGTACATGAATAAGCGTCTCATGAAAAACATGGGAGGCGGACCGGGAGCCATGCAGTTCGGCCTCGGCAAATCCAATGCGAAGATCTTCGTCAAACCGACAGACGGCATCCGCTTTGCCGATGTAGCCGGTGAAGATGAAGCGAAGGAAGGCTTGCAGGAAGTCGTCGAATACCTCCACAATCCGTCCAAGTACAAGGAAATCGGCGCGAAGATGCCGAAGGGTATCCTCCTCGTCGGACCGCCAGGCACAGGCAAGACCATGCTGGCCAAGGCAGTCGCAGGGGAATCGAACGTACCGTTCTTCTCCATTTCCGGTTCTGAATTCGTAGAAATGTTCGTCGGCATGGGCGCAGCCAAGGTCAGAGACCTCTTCAAGCAGGCGAAGGAAAAAGCACCATGTATCGTATTCATCGATGAAATCGATGCCATCGGCCAGAAGAGAGGCGCGACCTCCATCGGCGGCAATGATGAACGTGAACAGACGCTGAACCAGCTCCTCACCGAGATGGACGGCTTCGAAGAAAACACAGGCGTCATCATTCTGGCGGCAACAAACCGTCCGGAATCCCTCGACCCCGCACTGACCCGTCCGGGCCGTTTCGACCGCCAGGTGCCGGTCGTCCTCCCAGACCTTCAGGGCCGCGTGGAAATCCTCAAGGTTCATGCTGCCAAGATCAAGACAGCTCCGAATATTGATTATGACAAAGTAGCGCGCATGGCTTCCGGCGCATCCGGCGCTGAGCTTGCGAACATCGTGAACGAAGCAGCCCTCCGCGCTGTCCGCGACCACAGAAAAGTCGCAACGCAGGAAGACATGGAAGAATCCATCGAAGTCGTCATTGCAGGCTACCAGAAGAAGCATGCGATCCTGACAGACAAGGAAAAATGCGTCGTCGCATACCATGAAATCGGCCACGCTCTCGTGGCTGCCATGCAGACACATTCCGCTCCTGTCCAGAAGATCACAATCATTCCTCGTACAAGCGGCGCTCTCGGCTACACGATGCAGGTCGAAGAAGGCAACCATTACCTCATGAGCAAGGAAGAAATGGAAAACCAGATCGCTACCCTGACCGGCGGCCGCGCAGCTGAAGAAGTCGTATTCCATACATCCACAAGCGGCGCTTCCAACGATATCGAAAAGGCTACCCGCCTTGCCAGAGCCATGATCACACGCTTCGGCATGAGTGATGAATTCGGCATGGTCGCTATGGAAACCGTCACGAACCAGTACCTCGGCGGAGACACGACACTCGCATGCTCGCCTGAAACTCAGGCAAGAATCGACAAAGCCGTATCTGCCCTCATCAAGAAGCAGTACGAAAAGGCTGTCCAGATTCTGGAAAACAACAGAAGAACACTCGATGCTCTTGCGAAATTCCTGTATGAAAAGGAAACCATCACTGGCGAACAGTTCATGCACATCCTGGAAAACGGCCTGCCGGAAGAAAAACCGGCACAGCCGGCTCCCTCCATGGACCTGAACCTGGAAAGATAAAGCTAAAGGGAGCTGTGAAGGAATGTCCCCTCATTCCTCACAGCTCCTTTTTGCCGCCCCATATTCTTTTAACCATTTCCGGAATGTCGGAAGGCAGGCCGTCCCTCTGTCAATGCAATTCCCTCCCACGGCCATGACGACAGGATGCCTGCTGTCGTCATTTCGAGCGGAGCAGCCTGCCGCTATGGGTGTATATGTTATCCTTTCTATTGATACGCAGAGCCGGGAAATCTCCCGCGCTGATGTGGCTCAATGGTAGATGAAATGTTATCCCTCCCAAAGAACGAGGGAACAACGTCTGAAGTCTATTTTCTATCATTCCATTCTTAGACTGCCGGTCAATTATTTCATGTACATCCGCCCTATCTGTGGTATAATTTATAGAAATTTGGTATTTTTCTTATGAATTTTTACGCGAGGTGAATGGTGAAACAAGTGATTCTATCCGCCCTTTCCTGGGTGGCAGGTACGTCTCTGGTGATTATGGCACTGCTTCATGCAGGCGGAGACTTCCCTGATATCCACAGCTATGTGCAGCCCCGGCTGGGCGCGGCGCTCCTGGTCTTCCTTATCGTATCCTTCGGCCTTTTTTCCGTACTGGACAGAAAGTACCTGAAACGGCTTCTCCCCTGGGCGGTGATTCTGCCCCTTCTCTGGATGGGCACCTTTACCTGGGCCTAAGGCTTCGCCTCCCTGCCGGAGAAAAAACATCTGGGCGACTACTACGTGCTGGGTGCCCTTCTCATGGCCCTTCCCTATGTGTACACCGCCTGGACTGCCAGGGTGAAGCGGTTTTCCTCTCTATGGACAGTCATCGCAGGGATTTACACCTTCTTCATGGTACTCATCCCCTTCATCTACATCGGCTACTACGTGCTCTTCGGCGGGGAAATGGATATGTTTGCCATGATGGCGGTGCGCTCCACCCACCTGAAGGAAATCAAGGACTTCCTCCGCACCATGGGGTCCCCCATGCATCTGGCAATGGCGGTCATTGCCCTTGGCATCGTCATTTCCTGCGCTGTCGTCCTGTCCCGCTCCATGATGAAAAGAGCTCGCAGTTTTGAAGGAAATATCTTTAGAGGCAGCGGGAAATCCTTCTCCGTCGGGCTCCTTGTGATTTCCGTCCTCTTCTTCGGCGGATTCTACCAGCAGATTACCCATGTATTTCCTGCCACCATCTTCAAAGCCCTGAACTCCTCGGGCAGCGAATTCCAGCTTCTGCAGAAGCTCAATGACAACCTGGACAAAAATGTGAAAACCATGACCTTCCTTGCGCCGAATCCGGAAAACGGCATTGACGAAGGCACCCACATCGTCATTATCGGTGAAAGCGCCAACAGGGACCACATGAAGGCCTTCACGCCGGACTATCCGGAAAATACCACCCCCTGGCTTTCGGAAATGGCGAAAACAAAGGACTTCGCCCTGGGCTACAAGGCATACTCCAACTTCCCCAATACCCTCTTCTCCCTGTCCTACGCCATGACCAGCGCCAACCAGTACAGCGACATGTCCTTTGAAGACGTGGTGAGCATGGTGGACGTGGCCAAAGCCGCCGGATACCGCACCGACTGGATTTCCTTCCATAACCGCAGCTCCATGTCCAGCGCCGGCGTCACCATGATTGCAGAACGGTGTGACGACTCCTACTGGGAAAAGAACTATGACGGCTACACCCTGGAAGTGCTGAAGAAACTGCCGCCTGCCAAAAAGCGCATTATCTTCATCAACATTGACGGCAGCCACTACACCTACATCGCCCGGGTGCCCGTGAACCTTCGGGATGAGCTGGGCATCTCCAAAGAAGACCCCTACCATGACTACGACCTCACCATCGCCTACGACGACCGGGTGATGAAAGAAATTTTCGAATACGCCAAGGCAAACCTGAATCTCAAATCCATGATTTACTTCTCCGACCACGGCGAAAACATGAAACACTACCACACCACATCCCCCTTCTACTACGACATGGTGCACATTCCTTTCTTCGTCTACCTTTCCCCGGACTACCAGGCCGCCCATCCGGAACTCATGCCCGCCCTGAAATCCCATGAACAGCAGGTCTTCACCAACGACCTGGCCTTCGACACCGTCACCGGCATCTGGCAGGCAAAGACCAACTTCTACCAGTCCAAATACGACTTCTCCTCTAAGGACTACGCCATCAACATGGACAACGCCACCACCTTTGAAAGAAAGAAGGAAATCAAAGACGACCCTGTGTGGCAGGGGAAATAAAAAAGAGCAGGAAAACCGAAATGGTTTTCCTGCTCTTTTTTTGAGAGCTTTATTCTGTACAGGGTAACTTATGAAATTAACGTCCAAAGGAGCTTTATTCTGCCACCGCAGGCGGGGTGGCAAAGGAACTGGAGTCACTCCAGCGAACTGGATTCGTAGGGGAGCCTAAGCGACCTGAGAATCCAGTGAGTCGGTGATAGCCGTGCTGTAGGGAGCCCAAGGCGACTGAGAATCCAGTGACATGCTTCCCTTTGGGTAAGTCCCGCGAAGTGGGCAAGGGGGTGGCCACCGCAGGCGGCCAATTCAGCAGAATGGAACGCTGCGGTCAAACGTACTGCCCTACGCTTATTCTTTTCTTGGTATCATGTAATGCAGCGCGTCCATAGTGCCCCGTTAGAGGTGGCAAAGGAACTGGAGTCACTCCAGCGAACTGGATTCGTAGGGGAGCGGGAACGACCTGAGAATCCAGTGACATGCTTCCCTTTAGGAGAAAGGTGGTGGCGCAGCCGCCGAAGGCGGCTAATCACAGTCATTCTGTTTATGAAGTATGAAACAAATGCTGAGCGTAGAGAAAATCCCCATGAGCGCCAGCGAACACAACCTTTCTACACAACCTGCCGCGAAGCGGCACCCCCTTTTGGTGCCTGTGGGCACCACCTTTCCCCCGCAAGCGGGGGCACAATACAAAAGGGAAATGAATCCTTTGAACCCGGGCCGCGAAGCGGCCCATTAATCCCTTGAAAACAGGTCTCTGGTATATACTTTTTCCTTCACCGGCAGCAGATCTTCGCTTACCCGGTTGGCCAGGATGATGTCCGATTTCTTCCGGAAATCTTCCAGGTCCTGGGTGACGGGCACGCCATCGAAGGTGTCCTTGTCCAGGGTGGGCTCATAAATGATAAGAGCGATTCCCTTTTCCTTCAGCCTTTCGATGATACCCTGGATGGCGGAGGAGCGGAAGTTGTCGCTGCCGCTCTTCATGGTGAGGCGGTATACGCCCACCAGCTTGGGAGAAAGGGAAGCGATGTGGTCCGCAATGTACTGTTTCCTCGTTTCATTGGCTTCCACCACCGCACGGATCATGGTTTCCGGCACATCCTTGTAATTGGCCAGGAGCTGCTTGGTGTCCTTGGGCAGGCAGTAGCCGCCGTAGCCGAATGAGGGGTTGTTGTAGAAATCGCCGATGCGGGGGTCATAGCCCATGCCCTTGATAATATCGGCGGTGTGCAGTCCTTTTTCTTCGGCGTAGGTGTCGATTTCATTGAAATAGGCCACGCGGATGGCCAGGAAGGTGTTGGAGAAGAGCTTGATGGATTCCGCTTCCGACGAGCCTGTAATGAGCACGGGAATATTTTCCTTAATGGCTCCTTCCTGCATGAGGGAAGCAAAGAGCCGGGCCTTTGGGAGGAGGGCTTCCTTCCCTTGGGGAATGCCTACGATAATGCGGGAAGGATAGAGGTTGTCGTAAAGGGCCTTCCCTTCCCGAAGAAATTCCGGCGCAAAGAGGATGGAAAGCTCGGGATACCGGGCGGAAATTTTCTTGGTGTAGCCGATGGGGATGGTGGATTTGATAATCACCACCGCTTTGGAACCTGCCTGGCGGATCTGGGTAAGAATGGACTCCACCGCCCTGGTGTCAAAGCGGCCGGTTACGTCGTCGTAATTGGTGGGAGCGGCAATAATGATAAGCTCTGCATTCCGGTAAGCACTGTCCCCGTCCAGGGTGGCAGTGAGAGAAAGCTCCCTGTTTTTCAGATAGTCTTCAATATAGGCATCGGCAATGGGAGACTCCTTCCTGTTCACCATGTCCACCTTTTCAGGGATTACGTCCACCGCAGTCACATCATGGTGCTGGGCAAGGAGAATGGCATTGGAAAGACCTACGTAGCCGGTACCGGCAATGGCTATTTTCATAAATAATTCCTCGCTTCTTTATAATGATAGTCTTTATCCTATTATACTCTTTCCGGCGGAACGTGGGAACAGCGGCGGGACAGGGGACAGGAAACTATTGGCGAAAAGTTTCCTGTTGAGCGTGGGGACAGTCGTGGTTCATTGGGGCAGGAAACTATTCACGAAAGGTTTCCTATTGAGCGGGGAGACGATGGCGGTTCATAGGGACAGGAAACTATTGGCGAAAAGTTTCCTACTGAGCGGGGAGACGATGGCGGTTCATAGGGACAGAAAACTATTGGCGAAAAGTTTCCTACTGAGCGGGGGAACAGTGGTGGTTCATGGAGACAGGAAACGATACGCGAAGGGTTTCCTATTGAGCGTGGGGACAGTGGTAGGTCACCGCGACAGGAAACTATATGCGAAGGGTTTCCTGTTGAACGTGGGGACAGTGGTGGGTCACCGCGACAGGAAACTATTCGCGAAAAATTTCCCATTGAGCGTGGGAACTGTGGTGAGTCACTGCGATAGGAAACTATTCGCAAAAAGTTTCCTACTGAGTATGAGGACAGTAGTGAGTCACCGCGACAGGAAACTCTTAGCGAAAGGTTTCCTGCTGAGCGTAGAGACAATGCGGTTCATAGAAACGCCCCTCCTTCCTTTTCTCTCTCCTTTGTGATACTATATTGATAGAAATCGAATTGCAAGGAGGCATTTCCATGACACTTGAAATTGGTAAAAAGGCGCCGGATTTTACTCTGCCCTCTGATAGCGGGAAGGATATTTCCCTTCATGATTATGAAAAACAGAAAGTGATTCTTTATTTTTATCCCAAGGATAATACGTCAGGCTGCACCCTGGAAGCCAAGGCTTTCCGTGACCACCTGGCGGATTTCAAAGCCCTGGGCTATGCTGTCATCGGTGTGAGCCGGGACTCTGTGAAGAAGCACTGCAATTTCCGGGATAAAAATGAGCTGAATTTCCCTCTCCTTTCCGATGGAGAAGAAAAAGTGGTGAACCTTTACGGCGTGCTGAAGGAAAAGAGCATGTACGGCCGGAAATACATGGGCATTGAGCGTTCCACCTTCATCATCGATGAGGAAGGAAATCTGGTCAAAGAATACAGAAAAGTCAAGGCCTCTTCCCATGTGGAGGATCTGCTGAAGGAATTGGGAAAATAAGGAAAGAGCTGTGAAATCTATGGTTTCACAGCTCTTTTATTTTGTCTTTATGAATACACCGGCCCTTCCCGCCGGCCGGTATTTACCGGCTATGGTTTCCCCTGTGCCACGCACCAGGATTCTTCGCTTCGCTTAAAATGACCATGAAGGCGGGAAGGGTAATCCCGTAACGCTGACTTTATAATTATTGCCCGCAGGGCAATCCACAACCCTCTGAACCGGCCCTCTCTTTCCAGACTCTTCGTTCCCGCCCCTTTGGTGCCTGCGGCACCACCTTCACCCATAGGGAAGCGTGTCACTGGATTCTCAGTCGCCCAAGGGCTCCCTACGAATCCAGTTCCCTTGCCACCCCTCTGAAGCGTGGGGACAATAAGGGAGGGGGAACCCTCTGAACCCGGGGACGCGAAGCGGCCCCCCTATATTTCTTCCAGTGCTTCCATACCCATGACAAGGGCGGCGTTTCGGCTTTCGCGGCCCCAGCGGCGCTGGTCGTGGGCAAGGGATGCCAGGGTGTCGGCGGTGAACATGATTTCTGCGAATTCCTTTTTCCGGAAGCGGGCGCAGGCGGCGAGGGCGCTGGCTTCCATATCCACCAGGGTGCAGCCTTCTTCCCGGCGGCGCCGGATTTTTTCTTCTGTTTCCCTGAAGAAGCCGTCGCTGGTCCAGGTGGCAGCGGGGCGGAAGGGGAGGCCTTTCTTTTTGAAATAGTCCTTCAGATGGAGAAGAGGCGCCTTGTCCATTTCGATGAACCGGGAGGGAGGCAGGTAGTGGAAGGAGGTGCCTTCGTCCCTAAGGGCCTTCTCAATGGGGAAGAAGCAGTTTTCCGGAATGTCGGTGAGGGAGCCGCAGCAGCCGATGGCAAGCACTTTTTCTGCGCCGTAGGCAAAGAGCCTTTCTTCGATGAGGACGGCGGCAGGGGCGCCGGCTGGGGACTGCACCAGAAGAAGGGGCTCTTTCCCGGGGATTTCATAGAGGGGGAAGGACTTGGTAAGGGAGAGGAAGGAGCCAATGACTTTTCCTTTCCTGCTTTCCGCAAAGGCGGCAATCCTCTTTTCACCTAGAAAGGCCATGAGGCAGCGGCGGGGAAGGTGGAGGGGAAGGCCTTCGAAGTCTGGCGCAATGAGCCCTTCTTCCCTGCTGTATTCGGTAAGCGGTACATCTGACAGTTTCATGGTAATCTCCTTTCATGAAATATCTATCTTCATTATAAGGAAGGCGGGAGCGAATGCAAAGGGGCTTGTACATGCTCCCAGCCAATGGTATGATACAGGAAGACAGGTACATATCTGCAGGGCGGCGGTTGGAGGAACCGGCGCCTTTTTGATTTGACGGGGGCGGTACTATGAAATACATTGATTTCCACTGCGATACCATAACGGAGCTCCATGATCATCCGGAGAAGGGAAGTCTTCTGAAGAATTCCCTTTATGTGGATTTGGAGAAATTGAAAAAAGGGGGCTGCTTCATCCAGGACTTTGCCCTCTGGGTGGACAAGAAGGAAACGCCGGATGTGTGGAAACGGTATGAGGATCTGCTGGGCACCTTCCGCAGGGAAATGGAAACCTGGCACCGTCTCATCTGCCCCATCCGCTGCCGGGAGGATCTGCGGGAAGCGGAGGAAGAGGGAAAGATAGGGGCCCTGCTTTCGGTAGAAGGCGGGGAAGCGGCAGGGGGCAACGTGGAAAAGCTGGAGCGTATGTACAAGGATGGCGTACGGCTTATGACGCTTACCTGGAACTATCCCAATGAAATCGGGTTTCCCAATGGCATGGAAGGGGGCATTACGGAAAAGGGCCGGGAAATCATCAAGGCCATGGAAAGCCTTCATATGATTGTGGACACCAGCCATCTGAACGATGAGGGCACCAGGGAAATCCTTATGACCTGTCATGTGGCGCCTATGGCGTCCCATTCCGATGCCCGCGCCGTCACCGGCCACAGAAGAAACCTCCCCGATGACCTTATCCGTCTCTTCGGTGAAAAGGGCGGCCTTATCGGCCTGAACTTTGCCAACCATTTTACCGGCACCGAAGACGTAACCACCCTGGACAATATCGTCCGTCACGCCCGCCACATCCGGGACGTGGGCGGTATTGACGTGCTGGCCCTGGGCAGCGATTTCGACGGTATCGAGCCGAAACTGGAGCTGAAGGACGCTTCTGAAATGGGCCGCCTGGCGGAGGCTTTGAAGAAGGGCGGCTTTAAGGAAGAGGAAATCGAGAAGATTTTCTGGTGGAACGGCGAAAGGTATCTGGAGGATGTGCTGAGATAGATGATAGATGATAGAAGATAGATGGAAGATAAAATTTTCTATTTACAATCTCATACTTATTCGCTATACTTATGTATATTGATAAAGAGACAACGGAGTCCTTTTTACCGCAAGGTAAGAAGGGCTTTTGCGTCTTTATGGCAAAGAGGCTGCATTCATCTTCGATGACTGCGGCCTTTTTTCGTAAGGAAGCGCTGATTCACTCATTGTCTGCTTTTATTCTTGAATTTTTAGGCAATGCAAGGAATGGGATGACGCAAATAGCGAGCTATTTAAGGAGTCCCATGACGCGGCAGTGCATAAAAATTTTTATGAAAGCAGACTCTATGAGCGGATCGGTGCTTCCGAAGGGGGGAGAGATTATGAAAAGACTTCTGAAAGCTGTACTCACCGGTTCCCTGCTGGGACTGACGGTTCTTGGTTTTGCCGGCTGCGGCGGCGGACAGTCGGGAAGCGCTTCCGGCGGTTCGGTACCGAAGGACACCATTGTGGTTGGCATGGCGGTGGATCCGGAAACCCTGGACCCTGCAGTCACCATGGATAACAAGGGCTGGCAGATTACTTATCCCGCTTATGAAAGGCTTGTGAAATACAAGGTAGTGGACGGCAAGGCTACTACGGAAGTGGAGCCTTCCCTGGCCAAATCCTGGACTGTCAGCGATGACGGCCTCACCTGGACCTTTACCCTGAATGAGGGTCATAAGTTTGCCGACGGCTCTCCGGTGGATGCCAAGGCGGTGAAGTTCTCCATTGAACGTGTACAGAAAATGAAGAAAGGACCCTCTGACTATTTCAAGGTGGTAAAATCCATCGAAGCTCCCGATGACAAGACCGTCGTCTTCCAGCTGGCCAAACCATTTGCGCCTTTCCTCTATACACTGGCGGTGAACGGCTCCTCCATCGTGAATCCGAAGGTCATGGACCAGGCCAAGGACAACGACATGGGCTCTTCCTACCTGGCTACCCACACCATGGGTTCCGGTGCCTATGAAATCACCTCCTACACCCCCAGCCAGTCCATCAAGCTGGACGCCCAGAAGAATTACTCCGGCAAAGCACCGGCCATCAAGCATATCCTCTTCAACAGCATCAAGGATCCCTCTGCCCAGCGTCTGCAGCTGGAGAAGGGAGACATCGACATTGCCGAAGGCATCCCCATGGACCAGATCGACCAGCTGAAGGACAACAAGGCCATCCGTATCTATGAAGACCCGTCCCTCCTCTGCTCCATCGTATACCTGAACAACCGGAAGCTCCCCACCAGCAACAAGGTCTTCCGTCAGGCCCTCTCCTATGCCATTGACTACAACGCCATCATCGACGGCGCTGTGAAGGGCCGGGGCCAGCAGCTCACCAGCGCCGTGCCGGAAGGCATGTGGGGCAAGGATGAATCCATCAAGGGCTACTCCTACAATCTGGATAAGGCAAAGGAACTTCTGGCGAAATCCGGGGAAAATGTGACGGAAATCAACCTCCTCTACTCCGGCCACGCCGCCTTCGATGAGGCGGAAGCCTTAATCATCCAGAATAACCTGCAGCAGCTGGGTATCAAAGTGAACCTGGAAAAAGTGGCCTGGGCTACCTTCCGCCAGAGAGCGGACAAGGGCGATTTCCAGATGGCCCTGGGCACCTGGAGCCCGGACTACAGCGACCCCCAGTTCTTCCTTTCCTACTGGCTTGACTCCTCCTACTGGGGTCTGCCGGGCAACCGCTCCTTCTATAAGAATGATGAAGTGGATGCCCTCCTCCGTGAGGCTGAGGTAATGACCGACAAAGACGGCAGGACGGAAATCTACAAGAAGGTACAGCACATGGCCTTCGATGACGCCCCCTACCTCTTCCTCTTCCAGACCAAGGTGCTCACCCCCATGAGAGCCAATATCAAGGGCTTCGCCTATAACCCCATGCTGGACAGCATGTACGACTTCGAACACCTTTCCAAGGAATGATTCCCGGTTTGTGAAATTGGATTTCCCAGAAAAAGGACTTTCCTGCAAAGCCCTTTTTCTATTGGGAAGCGGGAAGGCTATCCTTCGCTGCCGGCGAAGACGGCATTATAAATGATTGCCCGCAGGGCAATCCACCACCCTCTGAACCCTTTGAACCTTCTGAACCCTTTGAACCCTCACGCCCCAAAGGGCGATACCACCCTCGGCGCCGCAGGGGCCGTCAAACCTAAGAACCTTTTTCACAACCCTTTTACACAACCTGCCTGCGCCAGCAGGCCACAACCTGCGGCAAAGCCGCGCCCCTCTGCACCCTTTGCACCTTCTGAACCCGGGCCGCTTTGCAGCCCCCATAGTCAATCCTCACGCGATAGGCGTGTCATATCATACAAGGAGGGCTTATGATTTCATGGAGATTTATATTTCAAAAACTGATACATCTCATCCTTGTGTTTATCGGCGTATCCATTGTTACCTTCTGCATATCCCACGTCATCCCCGGGGATCCGGCCCGCATGCTGGTGGGGCCCCACGCATCGCCGGAGACGCTGGAGGCGGCGCGCCAGTCCCTGGGGCTGGATAAACCGGTGCTCACCCAGTACGCCATGTACATGGAGGGACTGGCCCATGGGGACATGGGCGTTTCCATCCGCACCCAGATGCCCGTGTCCGGCGAACTGGCCCGCTATTTTCCCGCCACCCTGGAGCTGACCCTGGCGGCCATGGTGATTGCAGTGGTCTTTGGTATCTTTCTGGGGGTCCTCTCGGCGGTGCACCGGGACAGCTGGGTGGACCACATCTGCCGGGTGATTTCCATGGTGGGCGTGTCCATTCCCCTTTTCTGGTCCGGCGTGGTGTGCCTCATCCTCTTTTATAAGGTGATACCCATTTTCCCCGCCTCCGGCAGGCTGGACACCTTCCTTACACCGCCGCCGCAGGTGACAGGGCTTTATGTGATTGACGGACTTATTGCAGGAAATATGGATGTGGTGATTTCCGCTATCCATCATCTGCTGCTCCCCGCCCTCTGCCTGGCCTATGCACAGCTGGCCATCATTGCCCGGCAGGTGCGAAGCGGCATGGTGGATGTGCTGGAGCAGGACTATATCCGCACCGCCAAAGCCTGCGGCATTCCGCGGCGCCGCATTATTTACCACTATGCCCTGAAGAATGCTTTGATCCCCACAGTGACCATTACCGGCCTTACCATCGGCGAGCTTCTGGGCGGCGCCGTCATTACGGAAACCATTTTCGGCTGGCCGGGTATGGGGAAATATGTGATGGACTCCATTGCCTATCTGGATTTCCCTGCCATTATGGGCTTTACCCTGGTGGTGTCCGTAGGCTATGTGGTGATTAATATGGCGGTGGATATGATTTACAATATCCTGAATCCCCAGATCAGCGGAGGTGATGAGAAATGACCACGGCAAAGGCGGAGGAAATCCGGGAGGAGAGGGAAAGCTTTTTCCACAAATCCCTGGAAATCCTTCTGAAAAACAAACTCACCCTGGCAGGCATGGTGATTGTGGCCCTCATCATCCTCCTGGGCATTCTGGCACCCCTCATCAGTCCCTGGGACCCAAATCTTATGAACGTGGCGGGACGGCTGCAGGCGCCTTCCATTCACCATTTCTTCGGCACCGATGAAATGGGACGGGATATTTTCTCCCGCATTCTCTACGGCGCCCGCATTTCCATTACCGTAGGCCTTTCCATCGTCATCATTGCCGCTGTTATCGGCGTGGCCATCGGAAGCCTCTCCGGCTGGTGCGGCGGCAGGGTGGACCGCATCATCATGGCGCTGACGGACATGATTCTGTCCTTCCCTTCCATGGTGCTGGCCCTGGCTTTGACGGCAGCCCTGGGCGTAGGGCTCTTCAATACCATGCTGGCGGTGTGCATCGTCAGGATTCCTCTTTATGTCCGTCTTATGCGGGGGCAGGTGCTGTCCCTGAAGGAGGAGCCCTATGTGAAGGCGTCAAAAACCTTTGGTGCCTCTCCCTTCTGGATCGTGCTCCACCACATTGTGCCCAACTGCCTTTCACCCCTTATGGTGCAGATGACCCTGGGCATTGGCGACGCCATCCTTATTGCTTCCTCCATGAGCTTCATCGGCCTTGGCGCCCAGCCGCCTATGCCGGAATGGGGCGCCATGATTTCCACCGCCCGGGTCTATGCCATTGACCAGTGGTGGTACGCGGCTTTCCCCGGACTTTTCATCCTGGTAACGGTGATGGGCTTCAACCTTTTAGGCGATGGGCTCAGAGACATTCTTGACCCGAGAAGCGGAGAGTGATGACATGGAAAATGTACTTGAAATCGAACACCTGTCTTTATCCCTTCCGTCCAAGAAGGGCATGATTCCCATCCTCCATGATGTGAACCTGGAGGTGGGGGAGGGGAAAATCATGGGCCTGGTAGGTGAGTCGGGCAGCGGAAAATCCATGACCGCCTTTGCCGTTACCCGACTCCTCCCCGGCGGAGGCAAGGCAGAGCTGGACGGCTCCATCCGCCTCTGCGGGCGGCAGCTTCTGGGGCTTGGTCGGAAAAGTATGGAAGAAGTGCGGGGAAGGGACGTATCCATGATTTTCCAGGAGCCCATGACCTGCCTCAATCCTGTTTTCACCATCGGCACCCAGATGACGGACGTCATCAGGACCCATGAAAAGATTTCAAAGGAAGAAGCATTCAAGAAAGCTGTCTCCCTGCTGGAAGAGGTGCATATACGGAACGCGGAGGATGTGATTTCCTGCTATCCCTATGAACTGTCCGGCGGCATGCGGCAGCGTGTCATGATAGCCATTGCCCTTTCCTGCCATCCCAAGCTTCTCATTGCCGACGAGCCCACCACCGCCCTGGACGTGACAGTGCAGGCCCAGATTCTTTACCTCATAAAAGAAGCCTGCCGGAACCTGAAGACCGCAGTCCTCTTCATTTCCCATGACCTGGGGGTGATTTCGGAAATCTGCGATTCGATTTCCGTCATGTACTCCGGCCACATTGTGGAATCCGGCGACACTGCCTCCGTGCTCACAGAGCCCTGCCACCCCTACACCCGGGCTCTCATCGGAGCGCTGCCGAAGTTTACAAGGGAAAAGACGAAAGAAAGGCTCACCGCTATCCCCGGCATGGTGCCGGACCCGTCGGAAAAAATGGCAGGCTGCCGCTTCGCACCCCGCTGCCCGAGGGCCACCGCCGCCTGCGGGGAAGGCCTGCCGCCGTCTGTGGAAATCGCAAAAGGCCATACCGTATACTGCTGCCATCCCGAGGAGGTGTGACATGGACATACTGGAAATCAAGAACGTAACGAAGACTTTCCACACCCGGAGCTTCTGGGGAAAATCAAAGGAAGTACACGCCTTGAACGGCATTACCCTGTCCCTTGCCAAAGGGGAATCTCTTGGCATTGTAGGAGAGTCGGGCTGCGGGAAATCTACCCTGGCCAGCCTCATCATCCACCTGGCGGAGCCCACCAGCGGCGAAATCCTTCTTTACGAAAAAGATATTTCCCATGCAAAGGAAAAGGAGGTAAAGGAAATCCGGAAGAAAATACAGATCGTCTTCCAGGACCCCTACTCCTCCCTGTCGCCCCGCATGAAAATAGGGGATATTATCATGGAGCCTGCCCGGGTAATGGGCGAATTTTCCGAAGCCCACCGGAAGGAAAGGGCGGAAATGCTTCTGGAAATGGTAGGCCTTCGGAAAAACGTGATGGACCGCTATCCCCACGAGTTTTCCGGCGGCCAGCGCCAGCGCATCTCCATCGCCCGGGCCCTCATGACCAGCCCGGAAATCCTCATCCTCGACGAACCTACTTCCGCCCTGGACGTGTCCGTGCAGGCCCAGGTACTGAACATCCTCATGGACCTTCGGGAAAAACTCCACCTTACCTATCTCTTCATCTCCCACAACCTGGCAGTGGTGCGCTATATTTCCGACCGCACCGCCGTCATGCAGAAGGGAAAAATTGTGGAAATGGGGCCCTCCGACGAAATCCTCTGCCACCCCAGGGACCCCTACACCAAAGAACTCATCGCCGCCGTACCTATGATAGGCAAACCTTTCGCGGCGCCTGCAAGGATTACGGAGCTGGGGTGAGGCCGATGGTCGGCTGTCCGCTATCCGCTTGCTTGACTGAGCTACCCTGCAAGCGGTGACATATTGGTAAGTACCCATAGTCCCACCGCTTCAGCGGGGTGGCAAGCGAACACGATTCGTAGGGGAGCGTTAGCGACCTGAGAATCGTGTGAGACGCTTTCCCGTGGAGGAAGGTGGTACCGTAGGCACCAAAGGGGGGAAAGCGGCCGTAGGCCGCTAATCATCGTAACGCGGTTCTTGCTTATGAATCTAATAGTATCGTGCCGGACAGACGGCAGCTGGCAGCCGGAAGCTGATTGCTTTCATCTCTGCATGACTCCACTCCTTCCCGCCGACAGGTGTTTAATACCGATTGCCTCAAATGTGCCTCGTACCAAGATTCTTCGCCTGCAGCTCAGTATTCTGACGATGAGGGCGGGAAGGCAATTCCGTAACGCTGACTTTATACTTTATTGCCGCCAACGGCGGCAATCCACAACCCTCGGGCCAAAGGCCCGTCAAACCTGAGAACCCTCCAGCCAAAGGCCGGTCAATCTTAAGAACCTTTTTTTACAACCTGTGGGCCCGAAGGGCCCGCCCCCCCCCCCCCCCCCCCCCCCCCCCCCCCCCCCCCCCCCCCCCCTTGGTGCCTGTCGGCACCACCTTCCCCCCGCTTGCGGGGGGACAATAAAATGGCGGCGGGCCGAACCCTCTGAACCCTTTACAAGGAGGTGCCATCCATGACCATTGACTACAAAAAACTATCCCGTCTCATCAGGAAGATGATGGATTATTACGCTATTCCCGGCATGGCCATCGGCGTCATTGACCGGGGAGAGGTGCATTTGGAAAGCTTTGGCGTCCGGGACGCCGAAGGCCATCCTTTCCTTACGGACACCATCAGCGGCATCGGCTCCTGCAGCAAGTCCATGACCGCCCTGGCGGTGATGAAGCTTTCGGAGAAAGGGCTCCTTGATATGGACGCACCTATTGCTTCCTACATTCCCGGCTTTGCCCTCTGGGACCGGGAGGCGTCGGCTATGGTGTCCATTCGGGATATGCTCTGCCACTGCACCGGCGTAGGCGGCCATGACGGCGCCTGGCCGGATAATTCCATTTCCCGGGTGGAGTTTCTGAAGCGGCTGAAATATCTGGAACCCAATGCGCCATTCCGCACCCTGGCCCAGTACAGCAATGTCATGTATGCAGCGGTGGGGGGCATTATGGAGGCAGTGACAGGGAAGAAGTGGGAAACTATTCTCCGGGAGGAGATTTTTGAGCCCCTTGGCATGGACCGCACCTTCTGCCTCATGGATGAAGCGGCGGCTCATGAGAACTGTGCCATGCCCTTTTGGTGGGATCACGGCCTTCATGAAATTCCCCGCTGGAACATTGACCAGGCAGGGCCCTGCGGTTCTGTCATGAGTACGGCGGAGGACATGGTGAAATGGATTTCCCTTCATATACAAGGAGGGGAGAAGGATGGCAGCTACCTCCTTTCACCTTCTGATTTCCTTGAAATGCATAAGCCCCAGATGCTCATGGATTATCCCCATGTGAAGGGCGGAAGGAGCCTGGGATATGGTTTCGGCTGGCGGATTATGGAATACCACGGCGCTATTGTGCAGCAGCACACCGGAAAAATTGAAGGGTACAGCGCCTTCCAGTTCTATATTCCTTCCCTGTCATCGGGGGCGGTGTACCTGATGAATCTCCACGCGCCGGACAATCCTTTGATCTTCGCAGTCCAGGGCTTTCTTCTGGATGCCTTCCTGGGACGGCAGGAAGAGGACTGGTACGGCATGTATACGGAGGCAGGGAAATCCCGTGCGCCGGAGGACATGTATCACCATCTGGAGTTTGACTGCCTGCCGGAAAGCCGGGCAGAAGGGCCCCTCTCCCACAGCCTTTCGGACTACATCGGTGCCTATTGGAACCCCGGCTACGGCACTTTCTCTGTAACGGAAAAGGAGGGCAGGCTTTTCCTTCAGGAAAGGGAAGTGAAAGACCGGCCTATGACCCATCTCTACTACGACACCTTCCAGGTGGATGAGGTGAAGGAGGATACGGATTTATACCGTATACCCCTTACCTTCTACGCCGATGATACAGGCCGTATCGCCGGCTTCCATCTTCTCATGGAGCCGAAGATGCATTCCATCTGCTTTGAAAAGGTAAAGATGATATAATAAAGCTTTGCAGGGGCATCCTGCGGAATTTTGAGAGAAGGAAGAGTACACATGACAGAATATAAAATCAGACAGGGAAATATAGAAGATGCGGAAGCGCTGGCGGACGTTGAGACTGCATGCTTTCCGCCGGCAGAAGCTGCCACGGCTGAAGAAATCGCTGCGCGCCTTTCCGTCTATCCTTCCCATTTCTTCCTTCTTTATGCGGACGGAATTTTGACCGGCTTCATTGACGGCATGGTGACAAATGAGAAAGACCTTAGGGATGAGATGTATGCCGATGCCTCCCTCCATGATGAAGCGGGGGACTGGCAGATGATATTCGGGCTGAACACACTCCCATCCTATCGGAGACTTGGTCTTGCCGGCCGCCTCATCGAAGCCATGAAAGAAGACGCGAAAAAACAGGGCAGGAAAGGAATCGTTCTCACCTGCAAAGAAGAGCTCATTCACTATTACGCAAAGTTCGGCTTTGAAAATGAAGGAAAATCAAACTCCTCCCACGGGAATGTCACCTGGTACCAGATGCGCCTCACATTTTGAGAATGACAGAATTGACCGTGTTGACAATGACTCAATTTAGGGAAATTTAAATTTGTCAACGATCAAGGGGCAAGATGCAGGATATCACGTGCAAAAGGATTTCACATTGTATAAAATCTATTTATACCCCATTACAAGAAAACGTGAAATATATAATAAATAGCTATGTTTTGGCGGTTTTTATCTGCTGTGAATAAATCGTATATTTTTCTTCCTATAGCGCGTTCGATGTTTTATAATATATACAGTATACTTATATACCAATCATGCAGGAGGTATGCATGAAATTTCGCTGTGTATGGAGCATCGTGCTAATACTTGGCCTGGCAGCAGCCGGGACGCAGGCAGAAGCGGCGGGGGACAGGGCGGTGATTGCTCATTCCGCTTACGATCTGGAAGAAAAAGGAAATCAGGAATTCAGCACTCGTTCACTCTTCACGGAAGACGGGACGGGAAAGCAGGAGACTACGTTTTTCTTTAATGACGGTTTCGGCCGTCTGACGGAATTTCATGAGTACACAGAAGGCGCGAGGATGTTTCTGATCATCCGGCAGAACATGAACGTCGTCTGGCAGGGAAGCTGCCGCGTCACGGATCACCGGTTCTCAGTCTATAGAAGGGAATCGAATGGACGTGTTTATTTTCAGATACGCATGGGTCAATATGAGTATTCCGCTGAAATCGGCCGTGATGACCGGTGGACCGTTACGGAAGGCGGTCTTCCCGTTGCCTCGGATCCCATAGAATTATCGTGGAATGCCTGACAAAAGCCGGGCCCGGTGACAGGGGACTTCATGACAATCATGAAATCCGCCTTTTCTAATTCGGGGGGAACGTAGTATAATAATTGCAATTGTTTTATAAGAATGATTTGCATATTTACATGACTATGGACCAGAGCGCATGACCGGATACCTATCCTTATGGAGCGTTAATCAATAATCGAAAGGGTGAGAGCTATGAAGAAACAGATTCATTTAAGAGCGGAAGATCTGAACAACAGCGACAAGCTGGGGCTGACCTACAACCTGGGGCAGGTGCACAAGCGTATGCTTCTTCGTCAGTCGGGCATCATGAAGAAGTTCGGCCTGACCGCACGTCAGTCGCTGATTATCGCTTACCTTTCCACGCATAAAAAAGATGTTGTCACCCAGAAGACACTGGAAGAACATCTGCACCTGACGAATCCGACCATTACTGTCATGGTCAAATCCATGATCGACAACGGCCTGATCCGCAAGGAACGCGTGCCGGAAGATGCAAGAAAGTACAGACTGTACATGACCGAGAAGGCAAAACAGGTCGAAAAGGCAAGCCTGCAGGCTGCCAAGACACTCGACCAGTCCTTCTATGAAGGCGTATTAGAGGGCGATTTGAAAGTTTTCAAGGGCGTTCTTGGCCAGATTGCGAAGAATCTGGATATGGTTTGATAAGAAGCGGGAAAATGATGCACACGATTTGCGGTGCATCCTTTTTTGTTGCGCAAGTTATAGTTTCATTTTCTTCGTTTTGCTGTATAATGAACGGAAAAGCCCCCTACAAGGGAACGGAGGTTAAAATGAGAAAACCAATCGTGGCCGTTACGGCCGATACACTTCTGGCTGAAATGAAGCCAATCAATCAGAAAATGGCGGACTATGCGCCAAGACCTTTGATCGACGCGCTGGGACGCAATGGATTCCTTCCCGTAATCCTTCCATACAATGACTATGCGGAAGCAGAAGAACTCGTCGGCACCTTCGATGCCCTCGTCCTTCCAGGCGGCCCGAATCCGACGCCGCGCTTCTACCATGAAGATCCGATCTGGAGCATCGGGCCGACGTATGAGAAGAGAGATAAGTTCGAAATCGACCTCATACAGGCATGCATCAAGGCAGGAAAACCGATCCTCGGCATCTGCCGCGGCCTGCAGATCCTGAACGTCGCTCTGGGCGGCACCCTCTGGCAGGACATGCAGTCGCAGAATTCAGGCGCCTTCATCCAGCACATGCAGAGAGCACCGGGAAATATCGCGACGCACTATATCGAAGTTGAGAAAGATACAAGACTGATGGACATCTTAGGCGAGGGCCTCTACGTCAACTCCCGCCACAGAGAAGGCATCAAGAAACTCGCCCAGGGCCTCCGCCCGGCCGCAAGGACAAGAGACGGCGTCATCGAAGCCGTCGAAAGCGAAGAAGGCGACCTCATTGCCGCCGTCCAGTGGCATCCGGAAAACATGGACCCGGAAACCATGGACCCCCTCTTCCGCGCTTTCATGGACAGAGTCCTGAAACATATGGGCATAGAAGAATAAAAGAAAGGGCTGCAGCAGGATGATTTCACATTCTGCTGCAGCCCTTTTGCATTTCTTTTACATCCCTGCTTTATATTATACATAGTAGATAATAATAAATAAAGGAAATCCATATTCATCAATCAGAAAACGAAAACAATGACGGGGAGGTTATGGGAAGAAGGATTCATCAACTTTTGGACAAAGAAAAAGAGGACCGGTTCGCGCCGGTCCCCAAAAATAAAACAAAGGAAAAGGGATATAAGGAGTGAACCTCTTATGTGAGAAACGTAAGAGGCTGCTAATTGTGAGAACAAATCAGGATCCGTACATCCGGATTTGCCTTCAAAGAGAGTATATCATATAACTTTCGATTTTGAAAATATATTTCAATTAGAATTTGATAAGAATTATCAAAATTACATTGCATGCTATGATTTTATCGGGAAAGCGGTATTCATGGATAGGAGAAAAGGCAAATGAAATCCGATGTTTCCTGTCTTTTTGGAAAAAGAAATTTAAAAAGCGTATGCTTTTCTCATTTCTCTTGACCGCGCTCTGTGGTAGAATGGACTTGAAATGTCTTTTTTTAGGAGGTGTTACGTTGTTCGCTTATGCGTTCACGTTTCTTGTCGCGCTTGCCGTCACGTTTGTACTGACGCCTGTCGTGAAGAACTTCGCCATCCGCATCGGAGCCGTAGACAAGCCTGACGCCAGGAAGGTGCATCACGGGCTGGTACCCCGGCTCGGAGGCCTTGCGATTTACGCGGGCTTCATGGTCTCTGCGATCACGACGATCGGTTTTACGTATGAGATGGTCGGCATCATGGCCGGCGCTACGTTCCTGATCATTGTCGGCGTTGCGGACGACGTCGTTTCCCTGCGCCCGAAGGTCAAGCTTCTGGGGCAGATCATTGCGGCAGCGATTCCTGTCGTGATTTTCAACATCAATATTGACTGGATCAATGTGCCATGGCATGGCATCGTCTACCTGCCGGCTGTCATTTCCATCCCGCTTACGATTTTCTGGATCATCGGCTTCATCAATACGGTGAACCTGATCGACGGGCTCGACGGCCTTGCTGCCGGGATTGCGACGATCGCATCCATTGCCATCGCCCTTCTGGCTTTCCAGATGGGACAGTGGACAGCAGCGGCAGCCATGGTCGCCATGACCGGCGCATGCCTGGCATTCCTGCAGTACAACTTCAACCCGGCTAAGATTTTCATGGGAGATACGGGCTCGATGTTCCTGGGCTACATCATTGCGGCTGTTTCCGTCATGGGATCTATGAAGACAGCTGCGGCTGCCGTCCTGATCGTTCCGCTCGTTGCGCTTGCCGTGCCGATCACGGATACGCTTCTTGCAATCGTCCGCAGGAAGAGCAGCGGCGTTCCGATTTTCTCGCCGGATAAGAACCACCTGCATCACAGGCTCCTTGCCAAGGGCCTCAATCAGAAGCAGGTCGTCCTCATCATGTACGCACTGACCGCCTTCTTCTCCTGCATCGCTCTCGTTGTCATCCACCTGAGCCTCTGGGCAGGGATTGCCATCGTGGCAGCTGCTCTCATCCTCTTCATCCTCTGGGCAAGGAAACTCGGGGTCATGAAGGAAATCGTTCCTTCCCCTTACCAGATGAAAATGAAGAAGGAAAAGGAAGAAAAGGGTAAAGAATCCAAGTCGAAAGGGCCGGAAGAAAAGCCGGCACTGAAATAAATCCGGGCGACCGGAATCAAGGGAGATAAGGGATATGTTAAAGGTAATGACGATATTCGGCACCAGACCGGAAGCCATCAAGATGGCGCCCCTTGTCAGGGAACTGCTGAAGCATGAAGAAATTGATACCAAGGTCTGCCTGACCGCCCAGCACAGGGAAATGCTCGATCAGGTCGTCGACCTCTTCGGACTGCCTGTCGACTATGATCTCGACATCATGAAGAGCGGACAGTCTCTCTATGACATCACCGCCCGCGTCCTCCGCGGCCTGGAAGATGTACTGAAGAAGGAAAAACCGGATTACGTCCTTGTCCACGGCGACACGACGACGACCTTCACGGCCGCTCTTGCCGCTTTCTACCAGCAGATCCGCATCGGACACGTCGAAGCAGGCCTGCGCACGGGAAATCTTCTTTCCCCGTTCCCGGAAGAAGCGAACCGCCAGCTGACAGGCGTCCTTGCTAATGTGAACTTCGCACCGACAGAAACAGCCCGTCAGAACCTTCTCCGTGAAAACAAGAGCGATGATTCCATTTTCGTAACAGGCAATACCGTCATCGACGCGCTCCTTACAACCGTCAAGAAGGATTACCATTTCGAAGATCCGGAAATCGAAGCCATTGAAGAACACAAGAGAGTCATCCTCGTGACGACGCATCGAAGAGAAAACCTGGGCGACCCCATGCACCACGTCTACAGAGCGCTCCGCCGCCTTGTGGAATCCGTGCCGGATACGGAAGTCGTCTTCCCGGTTCACAGGAATCCGCTCGTACGCGAAGCTGTTTCCGAAGAACTCGAAGGAGTTCCGGGCATCCATCTCGTCGACCCGATGGAATATGAACCATTCACAAACCTCATGGCGCGCGCTGCCATCGTCCTCACCGATTCCGGCGGAATCCAGGAAGAGGCGCCGAGCCTCGGGAAACCGGTCCTCGTCCTTCGAGACACGACCGAAAGACCCGAAGCCGTCGAAGCCAGCACGGTCCGCTTAGTCGGCACGGATGAGGAAAAAGTATTCCAGACGGCGTACAAGCTTCTTACCGATGAAAAAGAATACAAAGCAATGGCAGAAGCCGTCAATCCATATGGCGACGGCAAATCTGCAGCACGCATCGTTGATTATTTACTTTGGAAGGAAAGAATCAGCGACAAAAAACCTATGAAATTTATAGCCAATAAAGAATCATTATGATATACTGAAACAGTATAAATAATTTTTTGCGTCTTGTTCATTACTGAAGGGGCGCAATTTGATGAGATAATCCCGTTCCGGAGCGAATATGGATGAGAAGCCGAAGAAGAAAAACAAACCTGTTTCTGATTTTGATGCTCTCCATAGTATAGCTGTAGCTACGGGCGCCGGATTCACATTGCTGTCGTCGATCGGCGTGGGCGTCTGGCTTGGGCTTAAATGTGATGAGTATTTTGGCACGAAGCCCTTCGGATTGATTGTTCTGTCCATTGTAGGTGCCGCCAGCGGACTCTGGTCCGTCGTGAAACAGATGCTGGGGAAATAAACTGAAAATGAACTGTGATTCTGCATTTCCGGATTACACAAAGAAAATTACATATCTTCTGCTGGTTCTCGCCGCTGTTGGCGGGATCGTCACTCAGTTGATCTGGGGGTGGCGGGTTAGTGTCGCTTTTTCGCTGGCGGCTCTTTTTCACGCTGCCTTTTTCCTGTTCCTAAGGAAGAAATATCTTGACTGGACGGAGACCGGCAGAGATATTTTTTTCATCGGCCGCCGCATAGCGGGATTTGCGTCCGGCCGCTTTATTCTGGAAATCTTGCTTAGCGTTCTCGTCGTGATATTCACGCCGCTGAACATTTTAGGTTTTTTAGCTGGCTTACTATCACTGGTGGTCGCAACCTACGGGGAGCGCATCATTGGTGCTATTAAGGAATAATTGTTTTTTCTTGACATTCCAGTAAGAGAGAGGGGGTGAGATCATGCATCTTCATACAGGTACGCATGCTGTACAACAGCTGCTAGGGATGCAGGTCAACATGGACACCATTTTTACAACATGGCTGACTGCACTTATTGTTTTCCTTGTTGTCTTTGCCGCATCCCGCGGGAAGAAGCTGGTTCCAACCGGAGTGCAGAACTGTGTTGAAATCCTCATTGAAGCACTTCTTGACCAGTTCAAGACGAACGTCGGACCGAAGTACAGACAGGTAGTGCCGGCTCTGCTGACGCTGTTCCTGTTCATCTTGACAGCTAACCAGCTCGGGCTTCTGCCGACGGACCACATGACAGCATCACCGACCAGTGATATCAATACGACACTGGGCCTGGCGCTCGCGGTCACTATCCTGATTCACGCTCTGTATATTGCCAATCAGGGCGTAGGCAAATGGGTCAAGCATTTCTTTGAGCCATTCCCGGTTTTCGTCCTCATCAACTTGGTAGAGGAAATTTCAAGACCAGTTACGCTGGCTATGCGTCTATTCGGCAACATTTTGGCCGGCGAAATTCTTCTGGAACTGCTGTACGCTCTGGCCCCCTGGCTCATACCGATCATCTGGATCGCATTCAGCGTCTTTGTAGGGGTTATTCAGGCATACATTTTCACAACGTTGTCTTCTGTGTATCTGAAACATAGTTTGTGATCGTCCATGGCAGCGCCGTCTGCGTAAACCGGCAATCTATTTCGTTTAACACGGCGCCGTCCGTCCAAACGGTACTTAAAATCATCCGGATGACCCGGAAAATTCAAATTATCCTCAGGAGGAATTAATCATTATGGAACAGGCTATTATCGTTCAGTATTCTCTTATTGCAGCAGCAATCATCTCTGGATGCGCTTCTCTGGCAGCAGCATTCTCCGACTCCCGTGCAGCACGCGCTGCTCTCGAAGGCATGACCCGTCAGCCTGAAATGGCAGGCACACTCTTCACCAACATGCTCGTTGCTATCGGTCTGATCGAATCTATTCCGATTATTGCTATCGTCATCGCTATTGTCCTCGTATTCGCTAACCCATTCCTTGGATAATAATTCATAACGATTGAGTTATTTCACTAAGGAGGGAGCTCATTGGTAGACATTAACGGTACACTGCTGATTCAGATCGTTAACTTCCTCATCTTTGTTGCCATTTTGGGCCATTTCTGCTACAAACCGGTCATTAAAGTGCTGGACGAACGCAAGCAGCACATTAAAAATGATCTGGATTCTGCCGCAAACAACAGAGCAGATGCTGAAAAGCTGAAAGAAAGCTATGAAGCTCAGCTCCGTGACGCAGAAGTCAGAGCACAGGAGATCGTAGACAAGGCAGTCAAGGAAGCCAAAGTACAGGCGCAGGCACAGATTGACGAAGCACATGCAGCTATTCAGAAGTCCAAGGACCAGGCTACCCAGCAGATCGAAAGAGAACGTAAGGACGCTCTCGAAGATCTGAAGGCTCAGGTAGCTGACCTTTCCTGCGAAATCGCTGCTAAGATCATCAGTAAGAACATGACACCGGACGCAAACGACCGGCTCATCGCGGAAAGCATCGCCAAGCTGGATGCTAAAAAAGCGGGTAAATAATCATGGATAAGAACGTAGTTCTTGCAAGAAAATACGGTCGCGCCATCTATGAAATAGCCGCTGAACAAAACAGCCTTGAAAAAACTGGAGAAGAGCTTCATTTAATCGCTGATACCATCACTGGCAATGCAGAACTGAAGCAGCTTCTTTTCCATCCTCTGCTTGCGAAGGATGTCAAGAAAGATACATTAAATAAATTATTTGCAGATAAGGTTCAGCCTGTAGTTCTGCAATTCTGCTATGTCGTCATCGACAAAGACCGTTTCACCGATTTCCCGGCAATGGTCGACGTCTATGCGGCTCTGGCTAATGAAGGCATGGGAATTGAAGAAGCAGTGGTAACATCCGCTCTTCCGCTCACCAAGACCCAGGTCGAAGCCCTGAAGGCAAAACTTTCCGAAATCACCGGAAAGAAAATTGTCATGAAGCAGAAGGTAGACTCGGCGTTGATTGGTGGTTTTACCGTCCAAGTAGGCGATCGCCTGATCGATGGATCCGTGGCTAGACAGCTGCAGACTTTGAAACATATTATGAAACAAAGAGATTGAGGTGACTTCTAGGAAATGAAAATCAGTTCAGATGAAATTACATCTGTCATTAAAAAACAGATTGAAAACTACAAAGTAGACCTCAATGTCGATGAAGTAGGTACGGTTCTTGAAGTCGGCGATGGCATTGCCCATGTGTACGGCCTTCAGAATTGCATGGCCGGCGAACTGCTCGAACTTCCGAACGGCGTATACGGCATGGCACTCAACCTGGAAGAAAGCAACGTAGGTGCCGTTCTTCTGGGTCGCTCCGAAACCATTAAGGAAGGCGACGTTGTTAAGAGAACAGGTCACCTGATGCAGGTTCCGGTAGGCGATGCAGTTATCGGACGCGTAGTAAACGCGCTCGGACAGCCAATCGACGGCAAAGGCGAAATCAAAACCGACGAATATCGCGACATTGAAATCAAAGCACCGGGCATTGCTGACAGACAGCCAGTTAATGTACCGCTGCAGACAGGTCTGAAATCCATTGACTCCATGGTTCCGATCGGCCGCGGCCAGCGCGAACTGATCATCGGCGACCGTGGTACTGGTAAGACGGCTATCGGCATCGATACCATCCTGAACCAGAAGGGTCAGAACGTTATCTGCATTTACGTATCCATCGGGCAGAAAAACTCCAACGTTGTCCGTGTATATGAAAAATTGAAACAGGCCGGCGCTATGGATTACTCCATCATCGTTCATGCCGGCGCATCCGAAGGTTCCCCGATGCAGTACCTCGCACCATACTCTGGTGTATCCATCGCTGAACACTTCATGCATCAGGGCAAAGACGTCCTCATTATTTATGATGACCTCTCCAAACACGCAGTAGCATACCGCGCAATGTCCCTGCTGCTCCGCCGTCCGCCAGGACGTGAAGCTTATCCAGGCGACGTATTCTATCTGCACTCCCGTCTGCTGGAACGTGCTGCCCGCCTCTCCAATGAACTGGGCGGCGGCTCCATCACCGCACTGCCGATCATCGAAACATTGGCAGGCGACGTAGGCGCATACATTCCGACCAACGTTATTTCCATCACCGACGGCCAGATTTATCTGGAAACCGCACTCTTCTATTCCGGTATCCGTCCGGCTATCAACGTAGGTCTGTCCGTATCCCGTGTAGGTGGTTCCGCACAGATCAAAGCTATGAAACAGGTCGCAGGTACCCTGCGTCTGGATCTGGCACAGTACCGCGAACTTGCTGCATTCGCTCAGTTCGGTTCCGACCTGGACGCTGCAACCAAGGCACAGATTGACCGCGGTCAGAGAACGACTGAAATCCTGAAACAGCCGCAGTACACCCCATACCCGGTCGAAGACCAGGTACAGGTCATCTACGTAGCAGTTAAAGGCTACTTCGATGATGTTGCAGTTGACGAAGTCGTTGATTTCGAACACCGCATCCTTGCATTCCTCCACAGCACCCATCCGGAAATCGGAGAAGACATCGTGAAGAACAAGAAGCTGACAGAAGCAAACGAAGAGAAACTGAAAGCAGCTATTCTTGAATTCAAGGAACGTTACGCAGCTACAAAATCCCAGGATAAGTCTGAAACGGTAGAGGGGTGATCTGATTGGAAAGTACGCGTGATATAAAAGGGCGCATTAAATCTGTCACCAACATCCAGCAGATCACAAAAGCAATGAAGATGGTTGCCGCTGCCCGTCTGCGCAAAGCAGAAGAAAAAGCAAACGGCTCCCGTCCTTATGCTGAAAAGATCGGAGAGCTCTTGCGCCGTGCTTCTTCGGTAACTCCCGATTTTACCAGCTCGCTCTTCAGAACAGGCAAGGTAAAGAAGGTCGGCTATCTGGTCATCAGCGCCGATAAAGGCCTTGCGGGCGCTTTTAACTCCAACGTTATGAAGCGGACACTGCAAGAAATCTCCGGAAGGGATCGTTCCGAATACGCTCTTTACGTTTGCGGAAAACAGGGTAGAAACTACCTGAAATTCCGTGGATACGATCTTGATTCCTATCATTTCGGCTTTTCTGATAAACCTACCGCCCAGGATTCCATCGATCTCGCGAAGGAAATGGTTGACTACTTCGTGACCGAGGAAGTGGACGAAGTTTATGTGATTTACACGAAATTCATCACCGCTCTGCATCAGCAGGTACTCGTCGAGAAGATTCTTCCCGTCGAAGCTCCTGAGGCAGATGAGGAAACCGGCAACGGATCTGAAAAGAAATGGAAAGAAGCGCCATACATTTTCATGCCTGACGCTCACACAGTTCTCTCCAGACTCCTTCCGGAATACGTACAGGTCAAGGTTTACAACGCCATGCTCCAGTCCGCTGCTTCCGAACTTGGAAGCCGTATGGCTGCCATGTCCGCTGCAACCGACAACGCTACGGAAAGAATCGCCGACCTCAACCTCACGTACAACAAAGCACGTCAGGCTCAGGTCACCAACGAAATTTCCGAAATCGTCGGCGGCGCAGCTGCGCTTGAATAAACCGCTTAACATATTAAGGAGGAATGCTTCTTCATGGCAAATGAACAGGAGATGCAGGTAGGTAAAGTAGTCCAGGTCATCGGCGCAGTCGTTGATATTGCTTTCGATGATGATAAGGAACTTCCTGCCATCTATAACGCAATCCATGTAAAAGATGATAAAGCCAGCGTTCCTGTTGATGTCATCTGCGAAACCATGCAGCATCTGGGCGACGGAGTCGTCCGCGCTGTTGCAATGAGTTCCACAGACGGCATGGTACGCGGCATGAAAGCCGTTGACACCGGCCGTGCTATTGCAGCACCGGTAGGCGACGGCTGCCTCGGACGTATTTTCAACGTCCTTGGACAGACAGTAGACAACGACCCGACGAAAGTCGACGCAGCTGACTACTGGCCGATTCACCGTGAGGCACCGGCCTTCAAAGACCAGTCTCCGGCAGCTGAAATTTTCGAAACAGGCATCAAAGTCGTAGACCTTATCTGCCCATACGCAAAGGGTGGTAAAATCGGTCTGTTCGGCGGCGCAGGTGTAGGCAAGACAGTCCTGATTCAGGAACTGATCCACAACGTCGCAACCGAACACGACGGCTGCTCCGTATTCTGCGGCGTAGGCGAACGTACCCGTGAAGGCAACGACCTTTGGGGCGAAATGAAAGAATCCGGCGTCCTGAACAAGGTTGCCCTCGTATACGGCCAGATGAACGAACCGCCGGGAGCTCGTATGAGAGTTGCTCTGACAGGTCTGACAATGGCTGAATACTTCCGCGATAAGCAGGGACAGGACGTACTGCTCTTCGTAGATAACATTTTCCGTTTCGTTCAGGCAGGCTCTGAAGTATCCGCACTGCTCGGACGTATGCCGTCCGCCGTTGGTTATCAGCCAACCCTGGCAACCGATATCGGCGAACTGCAGGAACGTATTACATCCACAAAGAACGGCTCCATCACATCCATTCAGGCAGTATACGTACCGGCCGACGACTTAACTGACCCGGCTCCGGCAGGCGTATTCACCCACTTGGATGCTACCACCGTATTGAACCGTTCCATCGCCGAACTCGGCATTTACCCGGCAGTAGATCCGCTCGACTCCACTTCCCGTATTCTTGACCCGAACGTACTCGGCGAAGAACACTACGAAGTAGCCCGCGGCGTACAGGCTATTCTGCAGCGTTACAAGGAACTCCAGGATATCATCGCCATCCTCGGTATGGAAGAACTTTCCGACGACGATAAAGTCATCGTTGCTCGTGCAAGAAAGATCCAGAGATTCCTGTCTCAGCCGTTCTTCGTAGCTGAACAGTTCACCGGCTCCCCCGGCAGATACGTTCCGCTGAAGGAAACCATCAGAGGCTTCAAGGAAATCCTTGCAGGCCAGCATGATGACATGCCAGAAGGCGCATTCTACATGGTCGGCACTATTGACGAAGCAATGGAAAAGGCTGAAAAGATGAAGAAAGGGGAATAAGCCATGGCTGATACCCTTGAAAATCCAATGCACGTCGAAGTCATCAGTCCAGACGGTCCTATTTTTACACAGGACGGCGTGGACCTCGTGGCTGCCCGTGCGGAAGACGGCGAATTCGGTATCGAAAAGCGCCACCTTCCCCTTGCTGCTGCTCTCGAAATGTGCTGCGTGCGCATAAAGACAGGTGACAAGGAACAGAGAGTTGCCGTATTCGGCGGCTTCCTTGAAGTCAATGACAACCACGTCAACATCATCGCTCCTCTTGCTGAACTCGCAGACAACATCGACGTTGCCCGCGCTCAGGCAGCTAAGAAACGCGCTGAAGACAGACTGGCTTTTAAGAAAGAAGACGTCGATGTAGATCGCGCCAGACTCGCGCTCATGCGTGCCCTGGTTCGTCTCAAAACGACTAGAAATCTCTAATCAAATAAAAGGAGGATGTACCTAGGTACATCCTCCTTTTATGATGCGCGTATGTCCCTTTCAGCAGTCGACAGTTTCATCAATAAAAGGTATAATAAATATAAAGGCATAATAAACATAATAACAATATGAAGAATTTCATTTGAATATATTTCCAAGCGTAACGCTTATTGGAGGAGGAGATTGGGCATGGATGAAATTTTCAGAAGAGGCGAATGTCGTAATTTCAAAGAGCTGACACCAGTACCGGATGAACAGCTTCTGACACTCGTCAAGGCAGGCATGCAGGCCAGATCCGTAGGAAATCAGAAAGACAGAGACTTTATCATCGTAACAAGAGAAGACCTCGTCAAAGCCATTTCCCACAACAGCATCGTAGCAGGCCCGGCAAGAAAAGCATCTGCTGCCATCGTTATCGTAGGCAAGAAAGAAGGCGTCAGCTTCCCTGACGAATGGTCCTTCGACTGCGCAGCTGCCGCAGAAAACATCCTGCTCGAAGCGGAACACCTGGGGCTGGGGAGCCTCTGGCTGCAGGTTTATCCATATCAGGACAGAAAGATCCACCTCTGCAACATCCTCGATATCCCGACTGAACTTGATCCATTCTGCATCGTAGTCATCGGCTATGCCGAAAGGAAACCAGTCGTACTGAACCGCTTTGATGAAAGAGAAGTATCATACGACCTGTATACAAACCACAAAAAGTGACCGCCGCGGGGGTTAAAGAAACTCTGCTGGAAAACCAGCAGAGTTTTATTGTGGGGAAAATGGATATGAAGGGAAAGCAAAAACACCCGCCTTTCAGCGGACGTTTTTCCCTTCTACTCAGCCTCAGCACTGGCTGCAGCAACGCTAGGTTCTGCAATGACAGGGCGAAGATTCGTAGAAGTGAATTTGTAATTTCCCATGTACTGGATGAATTTTCCGAGGTGGTCGGTGATGAAGACGCCTTTCTTCCACAGCAGGCCAAACTGGTTGCTGATCCTTGGCTCGACAGGAATCTTCACAATGTTTTCCGGAAGGGTCATTGCCGAGTAGAGAAAGGCACCACAGTTGCCGGCAGAAAGACAGTTGAGGACTGTCGTCAGCTGGCTGCAGTACATTTTGATATGCGGAGTTGCTCCTTCGGAACGGAAGCCGGTGATGACGGTGTAAGACTGGACGGAGTCCGTATTGAAAAGAATGATCGGCTCTTCCTTCAGTGTTTCGAAGGAAACGGATGGTTCCTTAGCCAGGTGATGATTCTTGTCTACACAGTACACGTACGTATCTTCAATGACGGTGTGGTAATTGTAGTTATCCAGATTGTAGAAATCCAGATTGGCGATAGCCACATCCAGTTCATCATTATCGACGAGCTCGCGGGCGTGCATGGAAGAGCATTCCATGAGCTTCACGGGGATGCCGTATTTCTCTTCAAACTCCATGGCAAGGGACGGCAGAAGCAGGGTGCTCGGGGTCGAAGTGATGCCGATCCGAAGCGGTGCCTTGTTTGTGTCCTTGTCAGAGAAATCCGTGTACATCTCATGCGCTCTGTGAAGGACATATTCGGCTTTCTTATAGAAAAGAGAGCCGTCATTGGTCAGTGTGATCCGGTTCTGGCCATGGGTGAAAAGTCTAAGGTGAAACTCCTTTTCCAGATTACGGATCGAAGCCGATATTGTCGGCTGTGAAACGAAAAGGGATTCCGCAGCGCGGGTGATGCTGTGATAACGGCACACGGCGCAAAAGTATTCCAGCTGATTAAGTGTCATAGCGATTGCCTCCTTGAAATTCCATGACAGGAAACAAACCGGTTCAGCTGAGAATTTCAGGCAGAATGACCGGTGGTGCAAAGGTGATACAATTAAAAAGCCCGCGAATCATCCATATCTTTTAACGAACAATACATGCACATCAATCAGAATGAATGGGTGACTGCGGTGATACAGGCCGTGAAGCGAATGAATGGCATATCGTCACCCACTCAGATACGGAAAATTCTTAAATTGCTATTATCAGTATAAATAAATATTATCAAATAATCAAGAGTATAAACAAAACTTTACATAAAAAATACTAAAGGAAGATTCTAAGTTATAAAAATTTGTAATATGCGAATAAATTGCATATATAATGGAGTATATGTGCATCAAAATCTATGGATGGGGATGGAAATGAAGCGAAAGACATATGAATAAAATCAGGCATGAAAAAAGAGCCCGGATATCCGGACTCCTTTTTAGTGCAATTCATTAAGCGAGGAACTTCTTCAGTTCTTCGAGAAATGCTTCCTGCGGTACAGCGCCGATCATGCGGTGTACTTCCTGGCCGTCCTTGAAGAGGATGATGGTCGGAATGGACATGATGTCGAACTGTCCTGCGAGTTCCTGCATTTCATCGGTATCAACTTTGGTGAAGTTGACTTTATCTCCGAGCAGCTCGGAGGCATGGTCCATGACCGGGGCCATCATGCGGCAGGGGCCGCACCAAGTTGCCCAGAAGTCAATAATGCTGTAACCTTTGTGGTTTACGATTTCTCTTTCGAAATCTGCCTGGTTGTGAATTTCTGTGATCATAAGTCGATCGCTCCTTTTCGTCCGCGCTTCAAAAAGCAACGCTGCATTTAATTCTTTCTATATGACTATTATAACATATTTTGAAGTATGTACAAGGGGATAAAACTTGAAAATTTCAAGTTTTTAGACATATAGAGAAATAAAAATAGAAATGTCTTGCAAGACATTCTGTGGTGAAATGTCATATGTCTACTTAAATTTGATTTTTAAAATATAGTATACTTTTCAATACTTGCGAATAGGTATAAGTATCTTTTATTACAGAAATTATTTGAAGTAAGGTATAATCAAGTTAATATAATTATATCTCATCAAATAATGAGATTAAGAGATAAGGAAGGAGGACACGATGGATCAAAGAAGAAACGCTGCTGAGAGGCTGCTTGCATCGTACAGCAGATTTTACGGAATCACCCGTTTCGACGGGATGGACGCTCCGGAGACGAAAGGAGTCAGGGAAGCTCTAAAGCTTTCTGTTCCGCTCCTGCCGGGCGGCGCAGAGCTTACGGCTGTGTGCGAATACTATGAGAGGGACGGCGGCTATTTCCTGCTTTGGTCCAACGAACTATGGACGTCGGAGCAGGAGGAGTTCATTTTCCTCTTCACCTGCCCGCGTCTGACGGAGGCGGTCCATGAGGCCGTGAAGGAATTTGTCTGCCGGGAAGGCAAGAAGATGGCTCATATAGGACCGGGCCATATGTACACAGGAGTTTCCTCTGTCATCATCTGTGATGATGCTGATGAAGCAGCAGAAAAGGCATTGAAGAAATCAAGTTACACGAAAACGTTCCGCTTCATGATCCACGGATGGCTCGAGTACCGGGCCAACTGCCTGGACCTGTCGAGGGAAAGATTCCTCTTCAACAGGGCAGGGCGGAGAATGCAGCCGGAAATGATGAAGGTGTGGGAAGGACGGAAGGCCGGTCTCGCGTGAGGCCGGGATTTGAAGGGAGGTCACTTCATTGAATACGCTTGTACTGCTCGCGGTTTGTCTCGCTATTCTCCTCTGCGGCTATATTTTCTACGGCCGCTGGCTGGTGAAACAGTGGGGCGTGGGTGAGGGAAATATCCCGACACCTGCTCATACAATGGAAGACGGGATTGACTAGTCCCCGCTAAAGCTCCGGTGCTCATGGGGCACCATTTTTCCTCGATTGCAGGCGCAGGCCCTATCACGGGACCGATTGGGGCTGCCATGTTCGGATGGCTGCCTGTCACGCTCTGGGTTCTCGTCGGCGGCATATTCTTTGGCGGCGTACATGACTTCGGCGCGCTCTTTGCTTCTGTCCGCCACAACGGGCAGTCCATCGGGGAAATCATTTCAGCGAATATGTCTAAGAGAGCCAAGCAGCTCTTCATCATATTCTCTTACCTGACACTGATCCTTGTCGTTGCAGTCTTTGCTGCCATCGTTGCTTCCACGTTCGGCGCAACGATTGAAAACGGCGCGGTCAATATGGAAAAGAGTGCTGTCAAAGCATCCGTTGCCATGGTTTCGATGCTCTTCATTGTGGCTGCCGTCATTTTCGGCCTTATCGTATACCGTTTCCATGTATCCATGGCAGTATCCACAGTGATGGCTATCGGCGCTATCGTCCTCTGCATGGGCATCGGCATGAACTTCCATCCGATTTACTTCTCCCAGACGACATGGATGTGGCTGATCGGCCTTTACATTACGATTGCTTCCGTCACTCCGGTATGGATCCTGCTCCAGCCGCGTGACTACCTGAGTTCGTTCCTTCTCTATGCGATGCTCATCGTTGCCGTCGTCGGCATCGTAGGCGCGCATCCTGATATCGATCCGAACCTCTTCCCGGCTTACACAGGCTTCTCCGTGGACAATGGAAACGGCGTACAGTACCTGTTCCCGATCCTCTTCACGACCGTTGCCTGCGGCGCGATTTCCGGCTTCCATTCCCTTGTATCTTCCGGCACGACGTCCAAACAGCTCGATAAGGAATCCGACGCCAAGCCGATCGCATACGGCGGCATGCTTCTGGAATGTGTTCTTGCCATCATTACCCTCTGCGCGATTGCGTATGCCAGGGAAACAGGCCATATCCACGGCGCAACGGATATCTTCGCCGGCGGCATCGCTGCCATGATTGCCAAGATTCCGGGCCTGGAAGGAGCAGAAACGATGATGTACACGCTCCTTGTCCTGACATACTCCGCATTCTGCCTGACATCCCTTGATACAGCGACAAGACTGGCCCGTTTCATGTTCCAGGAATTCTGGCTCGAACCAGGCGAAACACCGAAGGACATCAAGGGCGGATTCAAGAAACTGATGGTCAATCCGTACTTTGCTACGATCCTGACCGTTGTCCTGGGCGTCCTTCTTGGCATGAACGGCTTCATGAAGATCTGAGGTCTCTTCGGCGCAGCCAACCAGCTCCTCGCCGGAATCGGCCTCCTTGCCGTAGCCGCATGGCTGGGCAATGCAGGGAAGAACAATAAGATGTTCCTCTTCCCGATGACCTTCATGATGATCGTCACCCTTGCATCCCTCGTCATCATCGTCAGGAACCAGATCGGCATGATCATGAAAGGCGGAGCAGACTGGGGCCCGTACGCACAGGCCGGCATCGGCACCCTCCTCATCGTCCTTGCCCTTGAACTTGCCGTAGAAGGTTACCGTACCGTCATGCGCGGCAGAAAAGGCGGCGGAGATAAAGCAGAAAGACTGCCTGACCTTGAAGTAGAAGAATAAGTGAAGACATTAAAAAGGGGCTGTGACAAAATCCGTTAAAACGGTGCTTTTTTCTATTCTCGAGCGAAGCGAGGTTTAAGGGTGTTAACCTTGCTCCGAAGGAGAAGGTCCCGGCGAAGCCGGGGAATACAGTAGTTCTCGAGCGTAGCGAGGTTTTTAGGTGTTCAAACAAAATCAATGCATATAGATGCTAGATAATTCTTTAATGGCATATTCCAATAGAAAAAGGAGCTGTGGCAAAATGTGTAATCATTTTGCCACAGCTCCTTTTCAGTTGGTAAATCAGATCTTCGAGTTCGGGGACATGCTGGTGTCTCTCGGATCCCACGGGACGACGGTGCCAGAAGCCAGGCTCTTCTGCACGTCGATGGTTCTCTGGTTGGAGGAGCCTTTGAAGAGGAGGGTGACATCCTTCTTTTCAAGGACGAATTCACCATCTACCAGGACGTCGATGCGTTTCAGAAGTTCCATAGTTTCAGGCATCTTCTTGGCAAAGTTATCAAGGAGATCCCTGTCATAGAGGTAGCCGGTGAAGCACCAGAGGTTCTTCTGCGGATACATTTCCTTGAAACGGGTGACAAGGGAGAGGAGCGCCTTCTGATTGGCCGGTTCCATCGGTTCGCCGCCGAGGAGGGTGAGGCCTTCATAGAATTCCTGTCCGACTTCCTTCAAGATGTAGTCTTCAGTTTCTTTGGTGAAAGGCTTTCCGTAGTTGAAGTCCCATGTTTCCTGGTTGAAGCATCCCTTGCAGTGATGGGTGCAGCCGGAAACGAAGAGAGAGAAGCGGATGCCGGGGCCGTTTGCAATATCATATTCTTTGAAATTGGCGTAGTTCATGTTGATTTCCTTTGAAATGTTGGAATGAAAGAAAGAAAAAGGGCGGCGGACGCCGCCCTTCAGATATTCAGATTACAGGTGGAGGACTCTGTCCTTGATTTCCTGTGTACGGCCCTGGTTCCAGAACTGGGTGCCGATGTAGCCGCAGGTTCTTCTTGCGACGCTCATCTTGTGCTGGTCGCGGTTGCCGCAGTTCGGGCATTCCCAGATGAGTTTGCCGGTTTCATCTTCGATGATGCGGATTTCTCCGTCATAGCCGCATGCCATGCAGTAGTCGCTCTTCGTGTTCAGTTCTGCGTACATGATGTTTTCATAGATGTACTTCATGACGGTCAGGACTGCCGGGATGTTCGTCTGCATATTCGGTACTTCGATGTAGGAAATAGCGCCGCCCGGGGAGAGTCTCTGGAAGTCGGATTCGAATTTCAGCTTATGGAATGCGTCGATGTGTTCAGAAACATGGACGTGGTAGCTGTTGGTGATGTAGTTCTTGTCCGTTACGCCCGGGATGATGCCGAAGCGTTTCTGGAGGCATTTAGCGAACTTGTAGGTGGTGGATTCCATCGGTGTGCCGTATACGGAGTAGGAGATGTTTTCAGCAGCTCTCCATTCGGAGCACTTGTCGTTCAGTTTCTGCATGACAGCGAGGGCAAATTTTCTGCCTTCATCCGTTGTATGGGATACGCCGAGCATGCGGACGCACATTTCATAGAGGCCTGCATAGCCGAGGGAAATGGTGCTGTAGTTGTTGAAGAGGAGCTTGTCGATCGTTTCGCCCTTCTTGAGACGAGCGATAGCGCCGTACTGCCAGAGGATCGGAGCCACGTCGGAGACGGTGCCGAGCAGTCTTTCATGGCGGCAGCGGAGCGCTCTGTGGCAGAGTTCGAGGCGGTCTTCCAGGATTTCCCAGAATTTATCCATATCGCCGCCAGAAGAGCATGCCACATCGACGAGGTTGATGGTGACGACGCCCTGATTGAAGCGGCCGTAGTATTTATGCTTTCCGTTTTCGCCAAGGCCCTCGGTATCCGGGGTGAGGAAGGAGCGGCAGCCCATGCATGGGTAAACGTCGCCGTGCTTCAGGTTCTTCATGATCTTGGCGGAAATATAGTCAGGAACCATTCTCTTTGCTGTACATTCAGCAGCAAGTCTGGTCAGGTAATAGTACGGGGAATCATCATGAATGTTGTCTTCGTCGAGGACGTAGATCAGTTTCGGGAATGCCGGAGTGATCCAGATGCCCTTTTCATTCTTGACGCCCTGCATTCTCTGGCGAAGGACTTCTTCGATGATCATGGCCAGATCCTTGCGGGTACGTCCATCCGGAACTTCGTCCAGGTACATGAACATGGTGACGAATGGAGCCTGGCCGTTGCAGGTCATGAGGGTGATCAGCTGGTACTGGATGGTCTGGATGCCGGATTTGATTTCTTCCTTCAGACGACGCTCCACGATCTTTTCGATGATGGATTCGTCCATGGATTCACCGGTTTCCTTGCGTTCAGCGATGACTTCCTTCTTGATCTTCTGGCGGCTGATATCTACGAATGGAGCCAGGTGCGCCAGTGTGAAGGACTGTCCGCCGTACTGGTTGGATGCTACCTGAGCGACGATCTGTGTCGTTACGTTGCAGGCAGTGAAGAAGGAATGCGGCTTTTCAATCATGGTCTGGCTGATGACGGTGCCGTTCTGCAGCATGTCTTCCAGATTGATCAGGTCGCAGTTATGTTCTCTCTGCGCATAGTAGTCAGCGTCGTGGAAATGGATGATGCCTGCTTCATGCGCCTTCACGATTTCTTCGGGGAGGAGCAGACGCTTTGTCAGATCCTTGGACACTTCGCCGGCCATGTAGTCGCGCTGGGTGGAATTGATGACAGGGTTCTTGTTGGAATTTTCCTGTTTGACTTCTTCATTGGAGAGGTCGATCAGGGAAAGAATGCCGTCATCGGTCGTGTTGCTCTTGCGGGAGATTTCTCTCTTGTAACGATAGCGGACATACTTCTGCGCTACTTCATAGCCGCGCATTTCCATGATGCCCGTTTCGACCATATCCTGAATGTCTTCGACATTGGCTGCGTGGGAGTAGCCTGCGATCTTGTGCGCAATGTTGTCTGCGACAGCGCGGATCTGGTAATCATTCATCTGGTGGACGTGATCGACTTCGTTATTGGCCTTGCCGATAGCGTTCACGATCTTGGTGATGTCAAAAGGTACTTCCTTGCCGTTTCTCTTAATGACATTCATCTTGACGTTCATTTCCATTTCTTCCATTCATAACACCCCTAATGCTTTCAAAATCCCATTTTTTCTTTTGTTTTCTCTATTTATATAAGTTTCTCATTCTAGTTAAAATAAATACAAAATATTGATAAGCGCACATAATGACGCACAATATCTTGTGCCGAAATTTATTCTACAACAACAGGCGGAAAAAGGGAATAGAGAAAAAGCCCTTCTTTTTATTTCTAATGTAACGTTCGGCGAAGCTCCTTTAAGAAGGACGCCGGAAACGCCTTCCTGCCGTGTGTTTCACAAGATATATTTCGATATGGAAAAAATTTATAGTGACTAATAAACCCATATAGAATAATCTGAAAATCCTTTTTAAAAGTCCGGGCAATGAAAAAATGACTCTCAAAAGAGAGTCATCTTCCATCCGGTATCCACAAGGGATGACTTTTAGAGCGCTCTGACGATTGTGCCGCCGCCCAGGAGGAGGTCGCCGTCATAGAAGACGACAGACTGGCCGGTTGTGACAGCGCGCTGCGGTTCATCGAACGTGACGACAGCGCGTCCGTCGTCTCCGACCTTCACGGAGCAGTCATGGACACGGACGCCATAGCGGATCTTTGCCTGGCAGCGGAACTCTTCCTGCGGGATCTTGTCGTCGTAGAAATGGAGTTCGTTGGCGAGAAGGCGCGTGCGGAAGAGATCTTCATTCGATCCGACGACGACTTCTCTCGTGTCAGGACGCAGCTCGATGACGTAAAGCGGCGTCCTGGCAGCGATGCCCAGGCCCTTTCTCTGGCCGATCGTATAATAAGGGATGCCCTTGTGCTGGCCGAGCACATGGCCCTTTTTGTCGACGATATTTCCTGGCTGGAACGCTTCCGGCGCGTGGTTCTCGAGGAATTCCACGTACGATTTTTCGCTGGTCAGGAAGCAGATATCCTGAGACTCTGCCTTGTTGTAAGTCGGAAGGCCCTTTTCCTTGGAAATAAGGCGCGTATCCTTCTTGAACGTGCGGCCAAGCGGGAAAATAATATGCGAAAGCTGTTCCTGGGTCAGGTGGTACATCATGTAGGACTGATCCTTGGCGATGTCCAGACCCTTTCTGACCTCAAACAATTCCGTTTCCGGATTGTAGACGATGCGCGCGTAGTGGCCGGTCGCAAAGTAAGGCGCGTCGAATGCCTTTCTCACTTCATCATAGAAGAGACCGAACTTCACCTTGAAATCGCACATCATGCAGGGATTCGGCGTCATCCCTGCTGTGTAGGAATCGATGAAATAATTGAGGACGAACTTCTGGTATGCCTCTCTCACATCGATGACCTTGAACAGAATCCCGATGAATTCCGCCATCTTGCGGGCGCCTTCGATCTCCTCGTCCTGCCCGTCAAACTGATACATGGTAGCGCCGTAAACCTCATAGCCCTGATCGAGCAGGAGGCGCGCGGTCAGCGTGGAATCCACGCCGCCGGACATTGCCACGACGACTTTCTTCTTTTCTGCCATAATAAAATCCTTTCTGAAAACCATCATTCCCGGAAGCATTTCCGGAGAAATCTCATCGGAGTGAAAGTCCGAAGGATGCGATCCCGTCATTTTTTCCGCTGCGCAGAGGAGACCGCCCGGGGCGGTGCGCCTTTGGAAAGAGAGACAGAGATACCTCATTATTATACCATGGGAAATCAAGAGTTCCTTCCTTTTCATATAGAGAAATGGAAATGAAAGAATCCCTCCGTGATATAATAAAAACAGTGAATCCAGTTGAGAAACCCGGAAGATCCGGGAATCATTTTTGGCAGATCTGCCATGACAGGAGGAAATATCCATGGACTATACGAGAATCAGGACAAAAGTCGAAGACGGCATTGAAACGATTACACTCGACTACCAGCAGACGCTGAACGCAGTCGATCTCACGATGGCACTGGAACTCGAAGATGCGCTCACCAAAGCTGACAAGGACGAAGAAGTGAAGGTCATTGTCATGGAAGGTGCAGGACGCGCCTTCAGCGCAGGCGGCGACATCCGCTACATGAAAGCGCACTGCGAGGAACCGGACTTTGCCACGAAATCCATGGCAGCCCTGGCAGGGAAACTGGCAGAAGACATCATCCATATGAAGAAACTTTCCAAGATCATCGTCTGCGCTGTCCACGGTGCATGCGCCGGTGGCGGAATGAACCTGGCACTGGGCGCTGACTATGTCATCTGCTCTGATGATGCCAAATTCATCCAGGCCTTTGCAGGCATTGCCCTCTGCCCGGATACGGGAGCTGTCTTCCTCCTCCCGAGAATCATCGGCGCCAACCGCGCCCTCGACCTCTTCGTTTCCGGCCGTCAGGTCAAGGCAGACGAAGCTCTTGCTATCGGCCTTGTCAAAGAAGTCGTTCCAAAGGAGAAGCTGGATGAAACCGTCCATGCCTTTGCCAAGAAACTGACCGAAGGACCGCTCCTTGCTTACCAGAATATCAAGAAGCTCATGTACATCAGCCTCTATCAGGGTTTTGAAGACTACTCCAGGCAGGAAGCAGGCCTCGTCGGCGAATGCTCTGCCAGCGAAGACTTCAAGGAAGGCATCACCGCATTCCTCGAAAAGAGAAAACCGCAGTTCAAAGGACGTTAATAGAAAGGAAATCATGAAGAAGGAATCGTTTCAGGAAGGACCATACCGGGTCACGCTCTACACGCCCGAAGTGAATACGAAGGGGATCTGCTACTTCATCCAGCCTGCCGATATTGCTTCGGAGAATGAAAGTCTGGCGGATAGGCTTGAAATCGCCATCGCTGCCATAGACGGCCTTGACTGGAGCAATGACCTTTCGCCATGGGAAGCGCCTGGCATCTTCAAAAGGGAAGGCGATTTTGGAGGAGGGGCCGACGTCTTTGAAAAATTCTTCCTTGAAACGATTCTTCCAGACACTGAAAAAAGAGCGGGTCTTGATAATCCCGAAAGGCAGCTCGTCGGTATTTCCTTATCCGGCATGTTTGCGCTTTATGCGGCCTGCCATACCGATGCATTCTCCGGCATCGCCTCCATTTCAGGTTCCTTCTGGTTTACAGGACTCCTTGACTATTACAGGAGCCATCCTTTGTCGCCTGCGGTCAGGCGTGTCTACCTGTCGCTCGGTGCCAAGGAACCGAAAACGAGAAGGGAACCATTGAATACGATTCTGGAAAGAACAGAGGATGTCCTTGGTATCGTCAGGGAGGGAGGAAAGGAAGCCATTCTCCAAATGAACCGGGGCGGACACTACGTCCATCGGGGAGAAAGGCTCGAAGAAGCGCTCCGCTACCTCCTCTTTGGCGCAGAATGGAAGGGCGAGTTCTCCCTTTAGTTGCAGGAAGCATCCACGCATGCTATAATGAGCTCACTTAAGAAAGACGGCGATGGAGTTCGCCGGGCATATGCCGAACGCTTCGCGCTGATGACTCCTGTCCCTTAACCGGGGCAGGAGTTTTTTGTTTAAGGAGACAACATGCAGAACTACTTATTCCCACTCTGGGTAGCCCTTGGAGGCGCCCTCGGTTCCCTCTGCCGCTACGGCACGACGATTTACATGGCAAGAATGGCAGGCACCTACTTTCCCTTCGGGACACTTGCCGTCAATGGCGCAGGATCCTTCCTGATCGGACTCTTGTCAGTCCTTCTTGTCAAAGCCTATCCCAATCCCGCCGCTGCCGCCTTCCTCATCACAGGCTTCCTCGGCGGCCTCACCACCTTTTCCTCCTTCATGAACGAAACCATGCAGTACCTCCAGGCAGGCGACATCCTCCAGGGCTTCCTCTACCTCTTCCTCCAGCTCGCCGGCGGCCTCCTCTTCGTCATGCTAGGGTGGTTTATAGGAACTAGGGTGTTCCTTTAGAAAAGGCTCCCCCACGGGGGAGCTGCCGCGTAGCTGTGCGTAGCGGCTGAAGGGGTGGAGTAAATAGAGTTAACTGGTAAGAACAGAAAGTGAGATCCGTTAGGGGAAGCTGCCGCGGAGCCTCGCGCAGCGGCAGAAACATCATGTAATAGAGTTAACCGGTAAAAATGCTATTATATAAATGCTATTATATAATACTTATATATATGATATGCTTATCTACACTAAATTCAGCAAAAAAGCCTCGCGGAATTGACCGCGGGTCTTTTTTTATGACCGGTATCGGGTTACAATAGATGGATAGGGAAGGTTCTTTGGATGAAAGAAGGAATTCACATGAAAAAGAATCATTTAGCAATATGGGTGACAGCAGCCCTGCTTTCGCTGCCTTTTAGTTCTGCTTTTGCAGCAGATGCTGCCGCTGCCACAGCTCCTGCCATGGAGCAGGGGATGCAGCAGGGACAGATGCCAGAAGGACAGCCCCCGGAAGGGATGATGCCGCCTGGAGGTTTCAATCCGCCAGGAGAAGTCACGCAGGGGACTTCTGCCAATACGATTTCCAAAAATGAAACCGTCAAAGGCGCTGTCTACATGTCCAAGGGAGACAATGAGAATGCGCTTCGGATTACGGGCGCAGACGTTTCTCTTGACCGCATCGTCGCAGAAAAGATATCGGGCGCTACGTCCAATACCGAAGCAGGCGATTTCTACGGACAGAACGCGGCCCTCCTTGCCACTGACGGTGCAAAGGTTTCCCTGAAGAATTCCTTTGTCACTTCGAATGCGCAGAACGGGAACGGCGTATTCAGCTATGGCAAGGGAACGAAGGTCTACGTCGAAGATACCGTCATCACGACGCACAAGGATAATTCCGGCGGCATCCAGACGACGGGCGGCGGATATACCGAAGCCAGAAATCTGACGATCGTGACCGAAGGAAATTCTTCGGCCGCTATCCGGAGCGACCGCGGAGGCGGCACGGTCATCGTGAAGGGCGGATCGTTCAAGACGGGCGGTTCCGGCTCGCCTGCCATCTACTCGACAGCAGATATCCGCGTGGAAGGGGCAGACCTCTTAGCCACATCTTCCGAAGGCGCTGTCATTGAAGGGAAGAACAGCATTTCCCTCAAGGATTCCACGCTCGACGGCCACATGAATGCGGTCTGCAAAATGGGTGACCGCACCATGACCGAAGAAAATGTCCACACTGTCATGATTTACCAGTCCATGAGCGGGGATGCGGAAAAGGGCCGCTCTGATTTCTCTATGGAAGGAAGCACACTCCATTCGAGAGCCGGCGACGTCATCTACGTGACGAATACGGACTGCAATATCAAGCTGAAGGATACGGAAATCAAGAGCGATGATGCAGATGGCGCTCTCCTCCGCGTCGTCGGGAACAGCGCATCGAGAGGCTGGGGGAAGAAAGGCGCCAACGGCGGCAATGCGGACGTTCTCCTTGAAAATGAAAAAATTAAGGGAAACATCATAGCCGATGATATTTCGATGCTGAATCTTACTCTCAAGAATACCCGCTGGACGGGTGCTCTTTCCATTGATAAGAATGCAGCAGCCACGGATCCCAAGGGAACTGTCAATGTCAAGATCGATGAAGGATCCTCCTGGGCGCTCACCGGCGACAGCACTGTCACGACGCTTGAAAACCACGGCACCATTTTGAAGAATGGTCATACCCTGACTGTATTGAAAGCGTAAAAATCAAAAATAAAAGTACAAAGAAAGAGCTTTATTGGAGTCATTATTCTCCAATAAGGCTCTTTTTGGCTGCCCAAAATTTTTAGTGTATCGAAAGTAAGCGAAAATGGAAAATGGAAACTGTTTCCATGAAAATCAAAGAGATGGATATGAATATGGAAGGATAAAGGAGAATAAAGGAGATTTCATGTGCAGGTAAGTTCCGCATAGAGCAAGTATGGATGATAAAAAGGCATCCATAACATAAAATCCATGATTAAAGAGAATTTGATAAAAATTTTACATACGGTATACTATACATTATCACCCGGAGGAATAAGTATATTCTTCAATTCAGGAGGAAACAATTATGGAAATGTTTTTAGGATTTATGGTACTCCTTGCCTGCCTGTTCCTTGGAATCAAGCATGGCGGGATCGGATTGGCGGTCATCAGCGGCATCGGTCTGATGGCTTATACATTCCTTTTCGGATACAAGCCGGGCAGCCCGCCTATCGGCGTTATGCTGACAATCATGGCAGTTGTTACCTGCGCAGGCTTCCTGCAGACATCCGGCGGTCTGACCGTCATGCTGAAGTATGCGGAACGCTTCCTCAGAAATAACCCGAAGCATATCACGATTCTGGCTCCGGTCACCACATGGCTCCTGACTGTCCTCTGCGGCACAGGCCATGTCGTCTACACCATGTTCCCGATCATTTATGATATTTCCATCAAGGAAAATATCCGTCCGGAACGCCCGATGGCCGTTTCTTCCATCGCATCCCAGATGGGCATCTCTGCATCCCCGGTATCCGTTGCTGTCGTTTCCATCGTCGGATTCATGGCAGCTGCAGGCTATACCTACTCCCTGCTCCAGATTCTTGCCGTATCCATTCCGGCAACCCTGATCGGCGTCATCGCAGCTGCTCTCATGAGCTACAGAAGAGGCAAGGACCTCGCTGACGACAAAGAATTCCAGGAAATGATCAAAGATCCGGAACAGAAGAAATATGTGTACGGTGAAAACGAATCCCTGCAGGGCAAGGAACTTCCGTCTTCTTACTACCACGCTACCATCATTTTCCTCGTCGGCATCCTCTGCATCGCAGTCCTCGGCAATTTCCCGGATCTGCTCCCGCACTTCGCTGATGCCAAAGGCAAGATGAAAGCCATTTCCATGACAACCGTCATCCAGATGGTCATGCTCTTCGTTTCTTCGATCATTCTCTTCGTCTGCCACACCAAAGCCAAGGAAGTCGGCAACAGCCAGGTCTTCCGCGCAGGCATCGTCGCACTCGTATCCGTTTACGGCGTTGCATGGATGGCTGATACATACTTTGCCAACCACATGGCAGTCCTGAAGACATTCCTCGGCGCTGCTGTCACCGAATACCCATGGGCGTATGCGCTCGTCCTGTTCCTGACATCCAAGCTCGTCAATTCCCAGGGCGCAGCCGTTGCCATCGTCATGCCGATCGCTTTGAACGTAGGCATGGACCCGGTCATGGTCCTGTCCTTCATTCCGGCTTGCTACGGCTACTTCTTCCTTCCGACCTATCCGTCGGACCTTGCCTGCATCGGCTTCGACCGTTCCGGCACCACAAAAATCGGCCGCTTCGTACTGAACCACAGCTTCATGCTCCCGGGCCTCACCGGCGTGTTCACAGCCTGCGTTGCCGGCTTCATCATCGCTCATATTCTTTACTGATCAGCACCAATTTCAAAGGGGCTGTAGGAGTTCGGACTTGCCTTCCCAGACGGGGAAGGGGGACCGCGGAACGCGGGGGATAGGGTTGATTTCCACGGACGAAGTCCGGTTGTATGGTTTTCAATTAGCCCGAAACAGGGTTATAGGACAAAACGTGTTGGTAATTAATCCCAGTCATGGCTGGGATTAAATCCAGAATTATGTAATTCGTCCCACATTATGGCATCACCCCAAG
>OLVW01000093.1_pt1 | contig 84963 bp, 71 predicted proteins | sample 1673301 | NCBI WGS metagenome assembly OLVW01 (sample SAMEA3178941, study PRJEB25190) | human gut metagenome
ACCACAAGGGTTCGCTATGGATTTTTAAGTGTTCAACTTAATTATACAATCCGCCGTAAAGATCTATTCATCGATAATGAACTGTTCAAATACGAAATTTCCCAAAGCAGCACCATGATACGTCATAAAAAGATGTCCCAAAGATTCCTTCAGAAGCTTCCTCTCTTTCAGCATGGCAATTTCCCTGCCGAACCAGTGCTCAATCGGAAATCCATACCTTTCCTCAAAATCCTGAAGCGGGATTCCCTCTCTTGTACGAAGATGCAGGAAGCAGTATTCTTCCATTTCATCTTTGACAGAAAGATTCTCCACTTCTTCCGGCGGAAGATTCCCAGACAGAACTTCTTTCTCATATAATCTGACGCCCGGGTTGTTTTCTTTCCTTGCATGTCCGATCCTTGAACATGCCGCGGGTCCCAATCCCAGGTAATGGGATAAATCCCAATACTTCAGATTATGTCTTGATCTGTATCCTTTTCTTGCAAAACTGGAAATCTCATATCTTTCAAGGCCGTAGTGAGGAAGAATGCGGCACATCATCTGATACATTTCCCAGCTCTCTTCTTCCGTCGGCCTTTTGAGGATTCCTCTTTCAGCCATCTGACCGAACTTTGTCCCGTTTTCAATGATCAGACTGTAGACAGACAGATGATTGATCGGAAGATGGACAGCCCATTTCAAACTTTTTTCAAAGTCAAGCGGTGTCTGCCCGGGAAGTTCATACATGAGATCGATGCTGATATTATGGAAGCCCAGACGATAGGCGCGCTTCACAGCTTCTTCAGCAGCCTTTGAATCATGCCTCCTGTCTATAGCCTTCAGCAGGTAATCATTATGTGACTGCACACCGACAGAAAGCCTGTTGATGCCCAGACGGCGGGCATTTGCCAGGTATTCTTCTGTCATGTCGCAGGGATTCATTTCCATCGTAATTTCAGCCTGATCGGAAATATGGAAGTTTTTGTAAAGAGCTTCCATAATTTCCGAAAGCTGCATGCCGGTCAGCGTCGACGGGGTTCCGCCTCCAAAGTAAATAGTGTCACAGACTCTGTCCTTAAAGCCTGCACTCTTCATTTCAATTTCACGGATCAAAGCTTCAGAGAATCTTGTATCCGGCGTTTTGCTGATGGAATAGAAATCACAATAGGCACACCGGCTCCTACAAAAGGGAATGTGCAGGTAAAGCCCGAGCGGCTTAGTCATCTTTGAGCACCGCCATGAAAGCTTCCTGAGGGATTTCAACGCTCCCGACCTGCTTCATCCTCTTCTTGCCTTCCTTCTGCTTTTCCAGAAGTTTCTTCTTACGGGAGACGTCGCCGCCATAGCACTTGGCAAGAACGTCCTTCTTGTATGCCTTGATTGTTTCCCTGGCTACAATCTTGCTTCCAATCGCTGCCTGGATCGGCACTTCAAACTGCTGACGCGGAATGATTTCCTTCAGTTTCTGAGCCAGAGTCCTGCCTCTCGAAGCTGCATTGCTGCGGTGCACGATAATGGAAAGTGCATCGATCAGTTCACCGTTCAGGAGGATATCAAGCTTGACTGCATCTGTCTTTTCGTATCCGCAAAGCTGATAATCAAGAGATGCATATCCCTTTGTGCTCGATTTCAGTTTGTCAAAGAAGTCGAAGATGATTTCAGAAAGCGGAATTTTATAATGGAGATCGACTCTTGTTTCATCAAGATATTCCATGGTCTGATATACGCCGCGGCGGTTCTGCACCAGTTCCATGACATTGCCGATCATGTCTGACGGTACCAATATTTCCACTTTGGCAATCGGTTCCTCAATGAAATCAATTTTCGTCATAGGCGGAAGTTCAGCCGGGTTGTCGACTGGTATCATCGTGCCGTCTGTCTTATGGACATGGTAAATAACAGAAGGCGCTGTTGTAATCAGTTTTAAATTGTATTCACGTTCGAGTCTTTCCTCGACAACGTCCATATGAAGAAGTCCGAGGAAGCCACAGCGGAAACCGAATCCCAAAGCCTGGGACGTTTCAGGAACGTATTCCAGAGCTGCATCGTTAAGCTGCAGTTTTTCCAGAGCCACTTTCAAGTTGTCATAATCTTTGCTTTCGATCGGGTACAATCCGCAGAATACCATAGGGAGCGCCTTGCGGTAGCCTGGAAGGCTTTCCTTGGCTCCATTTTCCTCTGTAGTGATCGTATCGCCGACTTCGCAGTCCTGCACGTTTTTGATGCTTGCTGCCACATAACCTACCGAGCCGCAGGAAAGCACGTCACAGGCCTTTGGAAATGGCGAGAAATATCCTACTTCAGTCACTGTATAGACTTTTCCGGAAGCCATCATGCGGATATTCATGCCCGGACGGATTTCTCCATCTTTGACACGCACATAGGCGATGGCGCCTTTATAGGAATCAAAAATCGAATCGAAAATCAGACATCTTAAAGGTTCATTGGAATGATCTTCAGGCGGCGGTACTTGTTCTACAATGCGCTTGAGAACTTCTTCCACGTTCTGTCCTGTTTTAGCGCTGACCGGAATGGCATCAGACATATCAATCCCGATGATATTTTCCACTTCCTTCTTGACGCGTTCCACGTCTGCACTGGGAAGATCCACCTTATTGATGACAGGAATAATTTCCAGGTTATGATCAAGAGCCAGATACACATTGGCAAGAGTCTGCGCTTGCACGCCCTGCGTTGCATCGATAATGAGGATCGCTCCTTCGCAGGCTGAAAGGCTTCTTGATACCTCATAGTTAAAGTCTACATGCCCTGGGGTATCAATCAGGTTCAGTTCATAGGTTTCCCCGTCCTCATACTTGTACATCAAACGGACAGACTGCTCCTTGATTGTGATGCCTCTTTCCCTCTCCAATTCCATGGTATCAAGGATCTGGGCTTCCATATCTCTTTTTTGGACAGTCCCTGTCAATTCGATCAAGCGGTCTGCCAGTGTGGACTTCCCGTGGTCAATATGAGCGATAATCGAGAAATTCCTAATGTGTTTTGTATCCATGCTGTCTCCTGTCAAACTGTATTCTTTAAAATTTATCTATAGAAATGCACCTGTGCGAAAGTGTGGTATTTATATGGTATTCCCCTGTTTCCTCACTCTGAGGAATGGTGAATGCTTTCCTGTATAGGCAGGCGCAATGATTGCTATGACAACCATCATGATTCCCAGAGACTGTATCATATCAAAGCTCATCTGGAAGAAGGCCCATGACATCAGGACAGAAGCGATAGGCTCAGATGCTGCCGTAATCAGGGCCTGTTCGGGCGAAAGGTACATCAATCCCGTATTATAAAGGAGAAATGCGGCTACTGTCCCGAAGAGGACAATCCACATGACACCTACGATTATATCAGGCTCGAAAAAAGCTGCCAAATTCATATCCGGAACAAATGCCCAGGACACAAGGCCGCCCAGAATCATCCCCACGCCCAGGATAAATGTACGGTTGATCTTGAGGAAAAGATGCTTCGGATAAATGGACGCAAAGGAATATATAACACCATTCAAGAGCGAGAGCAGTATGCAGATGACCGAAACATTCAGTGTCGCCGGATTTCCTCCGGTCACGAGAAGGAATGTGCCAAAGACAGCCAGAAATGTGGTAAACATCTTAGTCTCTGACGGCAGATGATGCTCCCGGATTGCCTGATAGCAGACAACCATGGCCGGACAACTGTAAAGGATAACTGTTGCAGTAGGCGCATCCCCATAATCAATTGCTTCAAAGTACGTATAATGCATGAGCATCAGTCCTACAACTGCATAAATCAGGACATCCAGCCACAAAAGCTTATGCTCATTCATCGCTTTCATGCTGCTTTTGAATTTTCCTTCCCAAACGGTCATCCCTAAAAGGATGATTCCTGCCATGATCATTCTGAAAGCTGTCAGTTCCATTGCATTGATGGAACTCTTTTCATAAACATTCTGTGCGCCAAGACCGCTTCCTGCCCACATGACACCCGCGGAAACAACCATCATAATTGCCATTGGCGAAGACGAACCAGCTAAGAGCTTCATTTTTCCCACCTCAGAAAATCATTCCAACACCACATCATTTATGCTGAAATCCTAACCTTTTCTTTAACATATGCTCAGAACCAGGCGCTGCAATCGCAGCAAGAATAAGAATAATGCCAACTGCCTGAAATACATTGAACATTTCACTAAACAGGAAATATGAAGCAATGACCGATATAGCAGGCTCTACGGTAGCCGTTACGGAAGCCTCTGTCTCAGTAAGACGGCGAAGACCCGTATTATAGCAGGTAAAGGCAACTACGGTTCCGCAAATGACGATCCAGAAGATATCCATGATGATATCCCTATGGAAAAATGCCCCTATATCGGTAACCGGGTCTGCGGCAAAAGCAGCCGCAGCTCCACAAAACATGCCAATCGATAAAACAAAAGAACCATCGGGAAAAGCCATCAGGTTTTTAGGATACACAGCGCATACTGCAAAAAATACAGCTGATGCAAGCCCCAGCCAGATGCAGTCAGCAGGAACCATGATCCTGTCAAGATTCCCTCCTGTAACCAGAAGGAAAACCCCTCCTATGGCAAGAATGACAGAAGCGGCTTCTGCCGTACCAGGAAGCCTTCCCTTCCTGAAGGATGTCCATAGGATCACGATGGCAGGACAGGTATATTGTATCATGGTTGCGGCCGCTGCATTCCCGGCTTCTATCGATGCAAAGTATGTCCAGTGCATCAGCATCAGCCCGATGATCCCATAAAAGGAAAGCTTTGCTAAAAGAAATAGATGGTCCTTCAGGATACGGATGGATTTCACAAAATTGCCTCTGGCAATCGTGAGTGCCATCATGATCACGCCCGCACAAAACATGCGGAACACGGTCAGATCCATCGGGGTAAGGCTGCTCCTGGAAAAGAAATCCTGTGCCGCCAGACCACATCCAGCCCACATTGCGCCTGCTGTTATTACAAGCAGAACGGCAAAGACATCCATGGCCTTCCAACGCCTCCAAATTCATAAAATTTATACAGAAAAACCCGCCAAATGGCGGGTTCTATTTTGGTGGGACTATTTGGATTCGAACCAAAGACCTCTTCGATGTCAACGAAGCGCTCTAACCAGCTGAGCTATAACCCCAAGTAACGTGTCATTATTATATATGATGCGTTTGTAAAAAGCAACTGAAAAATGACAGATAAAAAGAGATCATTTTACAGTTCTCCAAAAAAGGATTCCGCCCTTTTGCTGTATTTTCCCAGGCGCCAGTTTCCTGAGTTGTTTATGACAATCTGCTAAGCAGAGATGAACTTCTGGTGGGACTATCTGGGTTCGAACCGGAGACCTCTTCGATGTGAGCGAAGTGCTCTGACCAACTGAGCTATAGCCCCTTGAACACGTCATATTATAGCACCGGTATTTCAGATTGTTAATATAAATTTCTTTGATGAAATTCCCCCGCGCAAAAGGACTGTGAATGGCATTCCCATTCACAGTCCTTTATTGCATATCTGTATTTTATTAATCTTCGAGACCGCCTCTGGCAGCGAGGATCTTCTCTGCAGCGCCCATTACGGCAAGCATGGTGTGTTCAAAAACAAGACCGCCTTGGAAGTACATGATGTACGGAGGTCTTACAGGGCCGTCAGCTGACATTTCGATTGTAGAGCCCTGGACGAAAGTGCCTGCTGCCATAATGATCGGATCCGTATATCCGGGCATGGGCCCCGGGACAGGAACGGCATCCGAATCAACCGGAGACCAGTTCTGCACGGCCTCGGCAAAGCTGCACATATTTTCTTCAGAGCCCAAAGTAATGGCTGTAATAAGGTCAGTCCTTAAATGGCCCGGTTCAGGAACGACGTCAAAGCCGAGCACCTTGAATACAGCAGCGCAGAATTCGGCGCTCATCATTGCCTGACGCGTAATATGCGGAGCGAGGAAAAGTCCTTCAAAGAACGGACGGTAAGAAGCAGCATAGGATCCCATTTCTGCGCCAAGTCCGGGAGCTGTCCAGACGTAGGAGCAAAGCTCGACAAGATCTTCTCTTCCGCAGATATAAGCACCCGTCGGTGCAAGTCCGCCGCCGGCGTTTTTAATCAATGAACCTGCCGTAATATCAGCGCCAAGCTCGATCGGTTCTTCCTTGCATGTAAATTCGCCATAGCAGTTATCGACAAAGCAAATCGCATTTGGATTCTTTGCTTTGACTGTTTCGATGATTTTCCTGATGTCGGATGGGAAAAGCGAATCTCTCAGCATGTACCCTCTGGAGCGCTGGATTTCTACAAGTTTTGTATTTTCATCAACAGCATCTGTAATGGCTTCCAGATCGTAAGTGTTGTTCTTAAGAGGCACTTCCTTATAATGAACGCCCTTGGATTTAAGATTGCCCGGTGCGTTTCCGGAAATCCCGATGACGCTCTGCATCGTGTCATAAGGAGCACCTACAGCAGATACCATCGTATCTCCCGGCTCGAGGAGCGCAAGGAGAACGGTAGCAAGCGCATGAGTGCCTGAAACAAACTGCGGACGGACCAGAGCGCTTTCTGCCTTGAATATATCTTTCCAGATTTCCTCGAGTTCTTCACGGCCCGGATCCCCATAGCCATAGCCATTGGATGGAGCGAAGTGATAAGCAGAGAGGTGGTGGTTCCTGAATGCTTCCAGAACTTTCTGTGTATCGTATAAGGAAATCTCTTTCATTTCATCAAAAACAGGCGCACAAAGAGCGAGCGCTTCTTCCTGCACCTGTTGAAGTTTTTCATTCATTTTCACTCAATCAGATCCTTTGTATTGTAGAAATAGCATGCTTGTAAATCAGCTGCGAACGATTTTCGCTTACAAGAAGCACGGTAAAGCTGTCAAAGGACTTTACCTTGCCCTTCAGTTGAACGCCATTCATCAAAAAAATGCTGACAGGCGTATTTTCTTTCCTGGCTTCATTTAAAAATGTATCCTGCAGATTCATTTTACCTTCCATCTTCACATTCTCCTCTAAAATATGAAATGACATAATCCGTGATTTCCTTACACCACGTGTCCTGGTTAAACTCATTTCTCTCATACCAGTGAATATACGGCATTCTCTTATACCATGTAATCTGCCGTTTTGCGAAATGGCGAGTGTTTTTCTGGATGAGAGCTTCTGCCTCTTCAATAGAGAGCTCGCCTTTTATGCACTGAACCATTTCCCGATAGCCAATGGCCTTCAGTGACTGGGCTGTTTCCGGAATGCCTGAATCCAGAAGTTTTTGAACTTCATCATATAATCCGTCCTGCATCATATGACAGACTCGCTTATTTATTCTATCATATAAGACCGCTCTGTCCATAGCAATCCCTATAACTGGACCATCATAAATGAGAGATTGGCTCTTTTCCGGGGATAAATCCCTGCCTTCTGCATCAATCAGCTCCAGTTTCCTCAGCATTCTCTGCGGATCATCAGGAATTTCCCTGACGCCTGCTTTCTTAAGTTCTCTTTCAAGGCCTTCTTTCCCATTGGCCAAATAAAAGTCATGCCACTTTTTCCGCTGATCAGACTTAGGCAGGAAAGAATATCCTTCCAGAAGCGACTGAATATAAAGCCCTGTTCCTCCCACAAGGACAGGAATTCTTCCTTCTTTATTTTCTCTTGTTATGATTTCTGAAGCTTTCTTTTGAAAATCAGCAGCGGAATAGAGTTCTCCGGGATCGATACAGTCGACAAGATAATGAGGGATTCCCTGCATTTCTTCTTTTGTCACTTTGGCCGTTCCAATATCCATTTCCTTGTAGACCTGGAATGCATCGCCGGAAGTAATGGAAGACCCCAGCGCTTTTGCAATCTCAATCCCGACCTCTGATTTACCAGAAGCAGTCGGCCCCAGTATGGTTATAAGCTTTTCCTTCATGATAAATCAATCACCCCGTATGCCGTGGTCTGCCCCTTTTTGGCTTCAATCCTTGTAAAAAAGTCCTTCTTGAAAAGCAATGAAAACGGGCGCTCCTTGACAATCACACGCGCCCTGGCCGCGCGCATGGCCAGCAGAATCGTCTCGTCATCAAGCTTGTCATAAGCGGCTGCTTCCCGAAAGCCTGTCATATCATTGACTTTTGCCTGCACAGGATGTTGGAACATAGGATCAAAGTAAACGACATCAAAACTTTTCTCTGGAATATTTTTCAGATATTCCTTGAAATCAGCATGAATCAAATAGATTCTCCGAACGGCATCCGTCAGCGCAGGGTCTTTATCCTGATAAGATTCTATGCCGGCCCTTCCTATTTCATAAAGCGCAGTACTTTTCTCCAAGGCTGTGACGCTTCCCCTGTTTCCTAAGAACCAGGAAATCGTCGTGGAATCATTCGCATGGCCAAAGGTACAGTCAAGGACGCGGCAGGGTCCTTCCTTTGGAAGCAGCCTGCATAAGCGGTCCTCATTCCCCGCAAGAATCTGGCGCGTGCGGAGGACGGATGTCCCTAAATGAAAATGGTATTCCCCGTCTTTCGTCTTAAACGAAGGAAGGCGCCTGCCATAAATCAGGAAACCTTCTGCCTTGTACTTCTCTGCCATCTCTTCAAGCTTGTCTTCTCTCTCAAGGTAAGGGATAGCCAAAGCTTTTGCACGCTCTTTTGCCTTTTCTCGAATCAGTCCCGGAGCATCCGAGATTGTTGTTGCAGCAATCTTCATGGCCTTTTGAACAGCCTTCCCAGTTCTTCAGGTGTGAATCTTACAATCGTCGGTCTCCCATGCGGACATACAAACGGGCGAGACGTGTGGAAGAGATCTGTAATCAGTTCCTTCATCTGGCGGATATTCAAGGGATCTCCCCTCTTGATGGCGCCGCGGCATGCTGCATAGGCCATCATGCGGTGGCGGAGCGTTTCAGGTGAAACCATATCTTCATCGTGATAGGCGACTAAAATATCCCTTATGACGCGAAGGAGTTCATCATCTGCAAAATCCTCCGGCGCTCCGGTCACGCGTATGACATCAGGTCCTGCCTGCTCAAATGTAATGCCCAGCTTGAGCAGTTCATTTTCATGATCCTGCAAAATCAGAATATCATCCGGCTCCACATGGATCAGATGAGGAATCAGGAGTTTCTGGACAGGAATTCCTTCCGCTCTTTCTGCAAGCTTATCATAACGAACGCGTTCATGCGCTGCATGCTGGTCAATGATGAAAAGATCCTTCCCATGCTGGCAGAGAATGAAGCAGTCTGCCACCTGTCCTAAAGGGATAACCGTTTCTGCTTCTTCTTTTTCTGATTCAAATAAGACGCCTTCAGAAATCGTTTTCTGATCTTCCGACTCCTGATGATCTTCCTGATCTTCTCTCTTGAAGAATGGCTTATCCGACAGGATTTCACGGCTTCCTACTGATGGCTGGAATGTCTCCCGCATCGTTTCAGAGTTTTTTCCAGTGCCGGAAGATGAAGATCCCTTCTGCTGCTGGCTGTATTCTTCAAGATGTGCTCTCCATGAATCAGGTACAGAGGGAGTCTTTGCCTCTCCTGTCTCCATAGCAAGCCCGATGTCGTGAAGAGGTTTCTGGTCTTCCACTTTCACATTGACCGGATTTACATCCATTTCACCAAGGACCTGATGGCCCGGATCCTTGATCATCTCGCGGGCAATGCTGTCTGCATCCGACTGGGATGTGAGCGTCCTTAAAACGGCATGGTAGACCGTGCGGAATGCCATCTGTTCATCAGAAAACTTGATTTCCCTTTTCTGAGGATGCACATTGACATCGATGCTTTCCGGCGGCACATCAAAAGAAAGGACAAGAAGCGGATAGCCATTCTTTGGAAGAAGTGAATGGTATGCATTGTCCACGGCTTTTGAAATGACAGAACTTTCAATAACTCTCCGATTGATGATCAGCGTCTGGAACTGGCGGCTGCTCTTTAAGAGTGATGGTTTCGAAATCAGTCCGTTAAGGAAGATATTTTCCCCTTCTTCTTTGACTTCAAGCATTTCACCGGCTGTCTTTACACCGTATAAAGCAGAGACAACGTCTAGAAGTCTTCCGTTGCCCGGTGTTTCAATGACGACTCTTCCATTATTGATCAGGCGGAAAGCAACATCTGGATTGGCAAGGGCCAGTTTTCCCACCATCGTATTGATTCTAGCCGATTCCGTTCTTTCTGATTTCAGGAATTTCTTCCTCGCCGGAACGTTATAGAAAAGCTCCCTGACCTCAACCGTTGTGCCGGCTGGCGTTCCGGCGGCATGCACATCTTCAACAACGCCGCCCTTGATATCAATAACCGTTCCTTCAACATCTTCCGGTCTTCTTGTCGTGATGGATGATCTTGAAACGGACATAATGCTTGGAAGCGCTTCCCCGCGGAATCCCAGGGAGGCAATGTGATAAATGTTATCCACATTGGAAATTTTGCTTGTGGCGTGGCGGATAATGGACATCTTGGCATCTTCTGCAGTCATTCCAGAGCCGTTATCCGTCACACGGATGTAAGTCATACCGCCGTCTGCAATTTCTATTTCCACTTCATGAGCGCCTGCATCGACAGAATTTTCCACCAGCTCTTTGACGACATTGACCGGACGCTCGACGACTTCTCCTGCAGCAATCTGATTCGCCGTAACTTCATCAAGAACATGAATTAATCCCATTATCGGCTCTCCTTTGCTTCCTTACTCAGGCGGAATAAAATCTCCATGGCTTCAATCGGTGTCTTGCTCATGACATCAAGGTCTGCCAGTTCATTGATGATGGGCGATGCAAAAAGATCAAGGCCGGTTTCTCTTGCTTCATTAGAAGGAGCAGAAGGCGCATGGTATCCCTTGCCATCCGATTCCTCCAGTCCTTCAAGAATATCGTCGGCTCTTTTCAGGAGAGATTCGGGAAGCCCGGCAAGTCTTGCGACATGGATACCGTAGCTTCTGTCTGCGCAGCCTGGAACGATGCGGCGGAGGAACACGACATCCTTTCCGCGCTCCTTCACTGTTACCGTATAATTCTTGATCTTGCTGCTGCCATCTGCCATATCTGATAATTCATGATAGTGCGTAGCAAACAAAGTAAAGCCATGAATCTTTTTGTCAATGTATTCGACAACGGCTCTTGCAATGCTCATGCCGTCATATGTGCTCGTGCCTCTCCCGATTTCATCAAGAAGAATCAGGCTGTTTCTGGTAGCATTGCGGAGAATATACGATACTTCCTGCATTTCCACCATGAACGTACTCTGCCCGGTCGATATATCATCCGTGGCTCCGATCCTTGTGAATATGCGGTCGACAGGAGAAAACATACCGCTTTTTGCCGGTATGAAGGATCCGATCTGCGCCATAATCGTCAAAACGGCAACCTGACGCATGTATGTCGACTTGCCTGCCATGTTGGGCCCTGTGATAACCAGGATATCCTGATTATCATGATTCAGTTCTGTATCGTTTGGTACAAACATTTCATGATTGAGTGCATGTTCTACCATCGGATGCCTTCCATCAGAAATGGAAATGCGGCCTTCCTTCTGCGGGAGGATCTGCGGTCTTACATAACGGTCCTTCAGAGCTGCCCTTGCAAGGCTTGCTATGCAGTCAATACCCGCCAGAGCAGAAGCTGTTCTCTGCATGTCCGGAATTTCCGGGCGTATTTCCGCTTTGACCATCTGGTAGATCTTAAGTTCGAGCTCTTCGGTCTTTTCCTTGGCGGAGAGCGCTTTAGCCTCGAATTCCTTCAGCTCGGGGGTAATATATCTTTCCGCATTGACCAGCGTCTGTTTTCTCACATAATACTCGGGAACAGGAATCTTATTGGCATTGGAGATTTCAAAGTAATAGCCAAAGACATTATTGAAGCCAATCTTCAGCTTGATGCCCGTCTTCTCTTTTTCCTCTTCTTCCAGCTTTGCTATATATTCCTGGCTGTCTTCCGACAAAGAGCGGATTTCGTCAAGTTCCTCGGAAAAGCCCTTCTTTATGTACTTGCCGTCCTTGATATTCCCTGTGCCGTTTTCATTCATCGCACGATCCAGAAGGTCAAAAACGGCTTCATGCACTTTCATCTGTCCGTTCAGCTTTTTCAGGATGACTGAACTGGAAGATGCAAGGAGATTCTTGATCTGCGGCACAATCTTGAGCGTTGCTTTGAGTGCCAGCAAATCCTTCGGCGAGGTGACATTGGCTTCGATACGGCCAAGGATTCTTTCAAAGTCAAAAACCTGAGAAAGCAGCTCCTCGAGCTGTGTCAATTCCATGGCATGATTCGTAAGTTCTTCAATCCCGTCCTGACGAAGGATGATTCCATTCACATCCACCAGAGGCCTTTCAAGCCAGCGGCGCAAAAGTCTTGCCCCCATTGCCGTATGCGTGTGGTCAAGAAGCTCAAGAAGTGTCCCTCTTCTTCCGCCGTCCCTCATATTCCTGGTGATTTCAAGATTCCTGATGCACTGGTCGGAAAGAATCAGCGTATGATCTTCCCTGATCGGCTGCACGGAATGGAATTCCGGCAAGTTGTCTCTCATGACATTCTGCAGGTAATCCGCCAGGTATCCAAAGGCCATGCGTACATTTTCATTCTCAATCGATTCCGCGATTGAAGGTGTCTTGCACGTTTCATCCGTTTCAGGCATTCTCGTGACAAGACAGCTTCCAAGGCGTGATGAACAGAAGGATGTCAGCTGGCGGTAGAAATCATCAGATACGCCGCATACGAGTTCTGCCGGATTATATACAGAAAGGACATCCAGGAAATCGTCCTGCTCCTTTTTCAGATTCCAGATCCCCCACCAGCTTTCGCCTGTTGAAATATCACAGAGGACCATATGGATCTTCTTGTCTTTCTCAAGCAGACAGGCCAGATAGTTGTTGGATTTATCCGCAATGGCATTTTCAAAGAGAATGGTTCCCGGCGTAATGACGCGGATGACATCGCGCTTAACGAGTCCCTTTGCCTTCTTAGGATCTTCAAGCTGTTCGCAGATGGCTACTTTATACCCCTTTTGAATCAAACGGTAAATATAAACCTCGGCCGCATGGTACGGCACGCCGCACATAGGAACGCGGCCTTCTGCACCTGCATTCTTCCCTGTCAGGGTCAATTCCAGTTCATGAGAAGCCGTGTACGCGTCATCATAAAACAATTCGTAAAAATCACCCAGACGGTAAAAGAGCAGGCAGTCCTTGTATCCCTCTTTTATCTCTTTGTATTGATCCATTAATGGCGTTTTAGCCAATCTCAATCACCTCTCGATCAAATGACAAGACAGAATTCAGATCAGTTCTCCCTTGAGAACCCAGGTCTGCGCTGTGTCAACTTTAACGTCAACAGTATCTCCGACGGAAATTCCTTCCTTGTACGGGAATAAGATCATTTTGTTTCCTGAAGTTCTTCCATACCAGTTCATCGGATCCTGCTTGGAAGGGCCTTCTACGATAATGGAATATGTCTTTCCTTCCATTTCCTTATTGAGTTCAAGGCTGATTTCATTTTCCACATCCATCAGTTCCTGCAGACGTCTGTGCTTGGTATCAGAATCGATCTGGTCTTCCATTCTTGCTGCAGGCGTTCCGGTTCTTGGAGAATAAATAAATGTATAAGCGGAATCGAAACGGACTTCCTTCAAGAGGGCCAGCGTTTCCTGATGCATTTCTTCCGTTTCCCCCGGGAAGCCTGTAATAAGATCTGTTGTTACGACAATATCAGGCATTTTGCTTCTTACGTAGGAAAGGAGTTCCTTGAAATGTTCAATCGTATAGCCGCGGTTCATCTTCTTCAGCATTTCATTGGATCCGTGCTGGACAGGAAGATGCATATGACGGACAACCTTCGACGATTCTGCCATGGCATCAATCATTTCGAATGTCATATCTCTTGGATGGGATGTCATGTAGCGTACTCTTTCAATGTCATCAATTTTATCGATAGCACGGATCAAGTCGCCGAAATCGGTTCCGTTCCTGAAATCGAGCCCGTAAGAATTGACATTCTGCCCGAGAAGTGTAACTTCCTTATATCCTTCATCGGCAAGAGTCTGGATTTCATTGGAAATGTCATCAATCGTACGGCTGATTTCACGGCCTCTAACATAGGGAACGATGCAGTAAGTACAGAACTTATTGCATCCCTGCATGATCGGAACCCATGCGAAAATCTTAGACTTTCTGACAGACTTCAATTCGCTGTAATCTTCAACGCTGTGTGGATTTCTTTCTGTCTTGACGACATGGCCGCCGCGTGCATTTTCCTTGGAAACGATATCTTTCAGATCATGAATATGGTATGGTCCGATAACAAAATCAATGATCGGCATTCTTTCAATCAGCTTGCCCTTGTTTTCCTGCGCCATGCAACCGGCGATTCCCAGAAGCATGTCCGGGTTCTTGTCCTTCAGCTTCTTGATTTCACCGATTTTCCCATACACTTTTTCTTCCGCATTCTGGCGGACGCTGCATGTATTCATGATGACGATGTCTGCGTCTTCCATTTCTTCAGCCGGCCGATATCCCAGTTCTTCCAGCTGTCCGTTAATACGTTCTGTGTCAGATTCATTCATCTGGCATCCATATGTAATCGTATAATATTTTTTCCCCATCGAGAGCTGCTCCTTATCCACGGCAATCCTCCTGTATTATGTTAAATCAATTATAATATTATACCATATACAGGATATTCCTTTCATATAATCTAATTTCCACCACGCAAAAAGGAGCTGCGGCAAAATGAATTGCACATTTTGTCACAGCCCTTTTATGGGTTTCTGCTTACTTTCCAAGCTTCTTGAAAAGGCTTGCCATTTCAAGAGCATCCATAGCGCATTCAAAGCCCTTGTTGCCGGACTTGAGCCCTGCTCTGTTGACAGCCTGTTCAATCGTATCGGTGGTCAATACGCCGTAGAGAACAGGAATGCCGCTCGAAAGCGATGCCATAGCAACACCCTTTGTCACTTCGGTTGCTACATGTTCATAATGATCTGTTTCACCGCGGATGACTGCGCCAAGGCAGATGACAGCATCATATTTTCCTGATTCAGCCATTTTCTTGGAAGCCAGCGGGATTTCGAAAGCGCCTGGCACCCATGCCAGATCTACTTTATCCATATCGACGCCATGACGGGTAAGTCCGTCTACGGCTCCGTCAATGAGCTTGCTGACGATGACTTCATTGAAACGGGATGCTACGATTCCTACTCTGATTTCACTTTCATTAAAAAGTCCGGAAATAATATTCACTTTGAATGCCTCCTGTGCTTACTCTTTTGGTTCTTCAATATCTTTATCAAGCTTTAACATATGGCCCATTTTTTCCTGCTTCGTTTTCAGATAGAATTCGTCTTCGCGGGTAGGAGCCATTTCAATTGGTTCTCTTGATGCAATGGTGATGCCGTATTCACTGACATCTCCGATTTTCTGCGGATTATTGGTCAGAAGACGGATGCTGTTTACGCCCAATGCCTTAAGAATCTGCGCGCCTGTCATGTATTCACGAAGGTCAGCCGCAAATCCAAGCTTCAGGTTTGCTTCAACGGTATCATATCCTTCATCCTGAAGAGCATAGGCTCTGATCTTGTTGATCAGGCCGATTCCTCTTCCTTCCTGGCGAAGGTAAACAAGAACGCCGCGTCCTTCACGGGCAATCTGGCGCATAGCCTGCGCAAGCTGCTGGCCGCAGTCACAGCGAAGGGAACCGAAGCAGTCTCCTGTCAGACATTCAGAATGAATGCGGCAAAGGACCGGCTTACCGTCAGAAACATTGCCCATGGAAAGGGCTACGTGGTGTTCCCCGTTCATCTTATTCACAAATCCGTAAATTTCAAATTCGCCATACTTTGTCGGAAGCTTGGCATGAGAAACTTCATCTACCAGTACTTCGTGCTTTTTCCTGTATTCGATGAGCTCCTGAATATTGCCAATCTTCATATTCTTTTCTCTGGCAAGCTTGAAGAGGTCGTCCCTTCTTGCCATTGTTCCGTCATCATTCATGATTTCACAGCAAAGGCCTGCCGGTTTCAATCCTGCAAGTCTTGCAAGATCGACAGTTGCTTCCGTGTGGCCCTGACGTTCAAGAACGCCCCATTTTCTTGCCTTCAGCGGGAAAAGATGGCCGGGTCTTCTGAAATCTTCCGGTTTTGCTCCGTCCTTGATTGCTTCAAGCGCTGTCATGGAGCGGGCATAAGCGGAAACTCCCGTACCGGAATCTTTATAATCGATCGATTCCAGGAATGCTGTCTGGTGATTATCCGTATTATGGCGGATCATCGGTCCCAGGTACAGGGAATCAGCGATTTCTTCAGACATCGGCATGCAGATGACGCCTTTTGCTTCCGAAGCCATGCGGTTCACATTTTCCGGAGTAGCAAATTCTGCGGCGCAAATATAATCGCCTTCATTTTCTCTGGACTCCGGATCCTGCATGATGACAATGTGTCCTGCACGGATTTCTTCAATGATTTCTTCAATACTGTCAAATTTATAATCCATAACTTCCTCCATGCCCAAGGCTCTGAAGCATCCCCAGCGTCAACCCCTCGCCCGGTTTGTCTTTCATGAGCTGCTCGATGTACTTTCCTATATAATCACATTCGATATTGACCGGATCCCCTGGTTTTTTGTCCATCAATATCGTCTTCTCTCCCGTATGAGGGATAAGAGAAATGGTGAAACCCGTATCTGTTCTTTCCGCCACGGTAAGGCTGATGCCGTCTATGGCGACAGAACCCTTTTCAACAATATATCTCATCAGCGCTTTGTCTAATGTTATGGCAACTTCGATGGAATTATCCAGTTTCCTGAATGAAAGGATCTTTCCCTGTCCATCGACATGGCCAAGCATGATGTGTCCGCCCAGGCGGTCGCAGAGCCTGAGTGCTCTTTCAAGATTAACCGGTGATCCCGGCCGGCAAATAGAGAAGGATGTTCTTCTCAAAGTTTCAGGCGTAACATCAGCGTCAAAAGAATCCTGATCCATCCTTGTAACGGTGAGACAGGCGCCATTGACCGCAATGCTGTCGCCAAGCTTGGTCCCTTCCAGTACAGTCCTGCAGGATATAGTCAGCGTGCAGCTGTGTCCGGATCTTCTGATCTGCCTGATATGGCCGATTTCCTCAACAATCCCGGTAAACATTCTTATTCACCCTTTTCATCCTCTCCTTTTTCGATAGGGAGATCTGATGCAGGTTCATCATGAGCTTCTTCTGATTTCTCAGGTTCTTCTTTAGGAGATTCCTCTTTGTGATCTACATAACCTTCAATGATGAGATCGGAGCCTGACATCAATGTCGTAATATTTTTCAGCCTGAATGCTTCCGGTATGGTATCTGAGCCTTTTCCTCCAAGGAGGCCCGGTGCATCTTTTCCGCCAATCAGGATAGGAGCTGCATAGATTCTTACCTTATCAACGATTCCTGCCTCAAATGCATCTGCAGCAAGGGTTGCGCCGCCTTCCAGAAGGATGCCGTCGATTCCTTTCAAGGCAAGTCCTGTCATAGCAGCGGAAAGGTCTACCTTTCCCTTGATATCGCCGTCTGCGATAATGACATCAATGCCGTTTTTAATCAGAGCATCACGCTTTGTCTCATCGGCCGAGGTGGTCGTAAGGACGATGGCCTTTCCCGGTTCCTGGAATACCTTTGCCTTTAGCGGAACGGATAGATTGCCATCTACGATAATTCTTACCGGATCGATCATCCCTTCCGTGCGGGATGTCAAAAGCGGATTATCGGCCAGTATAGTGCCGGCTCCCGCCATAATTCCTGCATAGCAGCCGCGGAGAACGTGAACCTCCTCGCGTGAATCTTCGGAAGAAATCCACTTGGATTCACCGGTATGGCAGGCTGTTTTCCCATCCAGGGACATGGCCGCTTTGTAAAGGACAAAAGGTTTATGCTTCTGGATGTACTTCAGGAAAACTTCATTGAGCTCTTTTGCTTCTTTTTCCATGACGCCGACAGTAACAAAAATGCCCGCATCCCTTAATTTCCTGATTCCCTTTCCTGCTACGAGCGGATTGGGATCGACCATTGCCGTGACAACGCGGTCGATGTCTTTTTGGATAATGAGATCCGCACACGGCGGCGTCTTCCCGTAGTGAGAGCAGGGCTCCAGACTGACGTACAAAGTCGCCCTCTTCGGATCTTCTGTGCAGTTATTAAATGCATTCACTTCTGCATGAGGGCCGCCGTACTGTTCATGCCAGCCTTCACCGATGACACGCCCGTCCTTGACAATGACAGCACCTACCATTGGATTCGGGCGCGTATGCCCCATTCCCCTGACTGCCAGTTCCAGAGCGCGGGCCATGTACTTTCTATCTTCATCAATACGCAAAAAATCCACCTCCCTTTCGTTCCAGGGAGGTGGATTCCTAAGAATCTTATCCACTCTTCTTTCATCCGGACTATACCGTCGGCTCTGGATTCACACCAGATCTTACCAAGCGAAATTGGTTCGTGGGCTGTCACCACCGGTGGGGACTTCCACCCCGCCCTGAAGAGATTAATCTATTCTTATTTATTATAGCAGAACGATGTATAAACACAATAGTCAGCCTGTCATCCAAAGACCTTGTCCGTTTATTTTCCCATCATGGAAAGAACTGCGTCTTTTACATCACGGCTGATATCATCAGGACTTCTAAGTTTTTCTTCTTCCACGCAGGAAATCTTCTTCCAGCCATACAAAGCAACCAGCTCCTGATAGGCTGCATGACATTTCTTCAAATAATCCAGATGCTGTTCATGAATATCTGAGGAACCGCCCTTTGCCGCTCTTTCCCTGATCAGCCTTTCTGAAATGGCCAAAGGGATATCAAGCAGAATGACCAGATCAGGCCTTGGCAGTTCAAGTTCTCCATACTCGGTCGCCTCAAGCCATTGAAGGAACTTCTTCCTTTCTTCTGCCTGATCATACTTTGTCATCTGATGCACCATATTGCTTGTCGTGTACCGGTCTGCAATGACAATTCCGCCGTTTTCATAAAACTTTTTCCACTTGGTGCGGAAGGAAGCAAACCTGTCGACGGCATAGAACAAGGATGCTGCATACGGATTCACATCCATCGGATCTTTACCGAAATCTCCGCGAAGGTACATTTTCACAAGAGCGGAAGATTCACTTTCGTAATCAGGAAAGGAAATATGCATGACATCCTTCCCGAGACTTATCAGATTCTGCTCCAGAAATTCTGACTGCGTTGCTTTCCCGCTTCCATCAATTCCTTCAAGAACGATTAAGTGTCCTTTCATTCTTTCACCTCCAGAGCTCAATTGGCCCAGTCATCAAAAACAGCCGCCCATGCAGGCGGCCGCTTTCATTCAGGCTTTTCTCTTTGGATTAAAGAGGTTCATTGCGCGATCCACGCCGCTTTCCAGTGCGGTTTCAATGGAATCCGCGGTTTTTATCTTTGCCTCTTCGATTTTGGCAATATCTTCTCCGTAAGGACGGCCCAGGACATGCTCTATGACTGTGTGTCCATCCTGAGGATGACCCACGCCAATTCTGAAGCGTGTGAATCCTTCACTTCCCAGATGAGCAATCAGAGATTTGATTCCGTTATGGCCTCCTGCGGAGCCTTTTTTGCGAATTCTTACTTTTCCGGGCGGCAAATCAAGATCATCACAGATGATATAAATATCATCGAGACCGACCTTGTAATAATTGGCAATGGCTCCCACTGCTTCTCCGCTGTTATTCATATAGGTCAGCGGTTTGACAAGAAGAACCTTTTCCCCGTTGACAACAACAGCTGCTGTTTCCGCCTTCATCGTTTCTTTCCATGCAGAAACATTCCAGCGTTTTGCCAGAATATCAATGACATCAAACCCCATATTATGGCGGGTGTGTTCATATTCCTTGCCCGGATTTCCGAGTCCTGCTAAGATCTTCATTATTTATCGAAGAGCTGGCTGACGGATGCATCATGGAAAATGCGGAGGATAGCTTCGCCAAGGAGCGGAGCAATGGAGAGAACCGTCAGTTTATCCTGGATTTTTTCCGGAGGAATCGGAAGAGAATTGGTAACAATCAGTTCCTTGATGTTGGAATTCTTGATTCTTTCGGTAGCCGGATCTGTCAGTACCGGATGGCAGACTGCAGCATATACGCCTTTAGCGCCATATTCGGCAAGAGCTTTGGCACCTTCGCAGAGGGATCCTGCTGTATCAACGATATCATCAACAACGAAGCAGTTTCTGCCTTTTACGTTGCCGATGATGTTCATGACTTTAGCAACGCCCGGTTCCGGACGTCTCTTTTCAATGATGGCGATCGGAGCACCTACACGGTCAGCCAGTTCTCTGGCTCTTGTTACGCCGCCAAGGTCAGGAGAAACGATGGTCAGGTTTTCCAGATTCTTGGATTTTACATAATCTGCCAGAAGAGATGCGGACATCAGATGATCGACAGGAACATTGAAGAAGCCCTGGATCTGTCCTGCATGAAGGTCCATCGTTACAACTCTTGTCACGCCGGCAGTGGACATGAGATCGGCAACCAGCTTGGAGCTGATCGGTTCACGGCCTCTTGTCTTGCGGTCCTGACGAGCATATCCATAATATGGAACAACAACAGTGATGTGGCGTGCAGAAGCTCTCTTGAGCGCATCAACCATAATCAGCATTTCCATCAGGTTATCATTAACCGGAGCACCAGTCGGCTGAATGATAAAGCAGTCCTTACCACGGACGCTTTCATTAATCATGACCTGTATTTCTCCATTATTGAAGCGGCCGCAGATTGCTTTACCGAGCGGGACTCCAATGTAGTCAGAAATTTCCTTTGCCAGAGCCAGATGCGCGGTACCCGTAAAAATCTTCAATTTAGAAGTGTCTTCCATGTCCATTTGCTGATTCTCCCTTTCCTTTCACATAGATGAAAGTTAAAAATTTATATGGAATTGCTGATTTGTCCCTAACCGGACTATTCCATTTCATTATATACCAGTTTCACTTGGATATCTGAAAATTTTTATTACTTTTTTGAAATTTAATCATAACAAAAGATTCACAAATTCACAGTGTCAAGGAATTAATCTTTGTAAGTGTCATCCTTGACCCAGTCTTCGATATTTCTCTGCTTTGCGCGTGCAACAGAAAGCGCATTGGCAGGAACATCTTTTGTTATGGTAGACCCTGCTGCCGTAAAGGCGCGTTCTCCGATATGAACGGGAGCCACAAGGTTTGTATTGCATCCGATGAAAGCGTGATCATCAATTTTGCAGCGGTGTTTTTCCTTGCCGTCGAAGTTGACGGTAACGGTGCCGCAGCCGAAATTCACATTTTCGCCGAGATCGGAATCACCGCAGTAAATGAGATGCGGAAGCTTTGTGCCATTTCCAACAGTAGAATTCTTCACTTCTACGAAGTTTCCGATCTTTATGTGATCATGAAGGTCGGTATTTGGACGAAGATGAACGAAAGGTCCGATTTCATTATAAGAGCCGATTTTGCATTCATGTGCATAAACGCGGTTCAGATGAGTAAAGCTGCCGCAGGTGACATCTGTCAGCTGGGTATCGGGACCAATGACGCATCCTTCCCCAATCACGGTATGACTTTCAAGGATCGTCCCCGGATAAAGGATGGTGTCTCTTCCCACTTTTACATCCTGTCCGATATATGTATTCTCCGGATTTATGATGCTGACGCCTTCAGCCATCAATTCCTCTGCCTTGCGGAGGCGGAGAATCCTGTCTGCCTCAGCAAGCTGAATGCGTGAATTGACGCCTTCGGTTTCTTCAGGATTATCGCAGATCTTCGGAATGACTTTCTTTCCATCGCGGATCATGATGCCAAACACGTCGGTCAGGTAATACTCGCCCTGCGCGTTTTTGTTGTCAATACGTCCCAAAGCATCAATGAGATCCTTTGCGCGGAACACATAGGTCCCCGTATTGATTTCATGAACGGAAAGCTGCTCAGGCGTCCCGTCCTTCTGCTCTACGATGCATGTCATATTCCCTTTTTCATCACGGAGAACCCTTCCGTATCCGAATGGATTATCCAGAACAGCAGTCAAAACCGCAGCGGATGCTCCATTGGAAATGCATGTATCCGTCAGATCCCTGATTGTCTCAGCGCGAAGAAGCGGGGTGTCTCCGCAGACGACAAGAACATATCCTTCCGGATCATCCTTGAATTCAGGCAGCGCCTGCATGACGGCATGACCTGTTCCGAGCTGTTCTTCCTGATGCACAAATACGACTTCTTTATCTTCCAGGCATTCTCTTACAAGTTTTTCCTTAAAACCTGTGATTACGACACACTTTTCAAATCCGCCCTGTCTGACAACACGGATGACCTGCTCAGCCATCGGTACGCCGCACACACGGTGAAGCACCTTGGGATAAGCAGATTTCATACGGGTTCCCTGACCGGCTGCCAAAATGACGGCTGTCAACTCTGCCATACAACCTCCTGAACTGCAACAAAATGAAATGCAAAATACCGGAAAAGAATTTCCCAGAGCTTTTGTGTTCAAATAAAAAATTTAATAAAACCCATGAGTTTTATTTTAGCAAATGACACATCTCATGGCAAGGAAAACAGCGTATACATAAGAAAAAATCGTCCTGAAAAATACAGTTCATGAAAACTTTCCTGTGTATTGGCGAAAAAGTAAAAGCAGGCGGCCATAAGACCACCTGCCTGCTTTTATTTTATGAGATAGACTGTTACGCGCGGTTTTGTTCCCCACGCATATGCCTGATCTAATGTATCAACTCCGACATCAATAATCATGCCATGAATGGCGCCGCCGATATCATCACAGATAGCGTAGCCATATCCTTCAATGAAAACGATGCTTCCAAGCGGAATTACATTAGGATCGACAGCGGCGTGACCCTTCCCTGCAAAACCGCCAAGCGCCGTATGCCCGTTTCCATTCCCGTCATTTGGCGTATAAGCTGTTGCTTCCATGTGGAACACCTTGATATAGTTTCCGGTAAAGCACGGCGGATCATCCAGTCTTTTCCAGACATTGCTGTCTACGCTCCCCGTCCTTGCCAGATTCTGCTCAGCCTGGAAAGCTTTTACTGCATCAGCCGTGCTCTGCCCGTAAACACCGTCAGCCGTTCCGGGATTGTATCCATGCAGAAGAAGCTTGTTTTGAAGAAGAATGACCTTTTTTCCCGAATCGCCCAAAGCAAGGGAGAAATCCCCCGGCCTGTCTGCATAGGCCTGAGACAAGGCATCCAGTGTCCCTTCATCAATTTCTCCTGTTTCAGAAATTCCCTGATCTCCCTGGAAAGCTTTCACCGCATTGGCGGTAAGTCCGCCGTAAATACCGTCAACTGTCCCGTCAAGATATCCAAGCTTCTTCAGCTTATTCTGGATATCGAGCACCCGGTCTCCGCTGTCTCCGATTCCATACAAGCGGGATGGGCGGTTTGACCTGGCCTGGGCGCTCTCCTGACTGCTTTTCCCTTTAAGAGAATTGTATGTCATCTCATCAATCACGCCGGATACAGGAAATCCATGATCCTTCTGGTAAGCCCTGACAGCATTTTCCGTGTCTTGCCCGTAAACGCCATCAATGCCGCCTTTCAGATAGCCGGCTTTCTGCAGCCTCAGCTGCATATCAACGATGACGTCGCCCCTGTTGCCAGATGCATACACGACTCCACCCCCATTGCGGTAGCCGGAGTTCTCATTTCTTCGGATGGATGCAATGGTCGCATCATCTGCTTTCCCTGTCGCAGGAAGCCCGTGATCCTTCTGGAAAAGGAATACTGCTTCTTTTGTCGTCGAGCCGTAGTCTCCATCTACGGTTCTGGCTAAATAGCCTGCCTGGACAAGTGCATTCTGCAGATCAGCAACCGCGCTTCCACTCATACCTGCCGTCAGCGTTTCCGCTGAAACAGCCATGGAAGTCATGAGCCACAAAACGGCTGCACAGCTCCATTTATATAAGTCACGCACATCTATCACCTCCACGAACTTCTGTATTTTACCATTTTTCGCCAAATTTGTAAAAATATGCCTGAAACCCCTTGTTTTATAAATACAAAATCTTCTGATTTCCTTTATTCTTCACCGCACGATTTCAGAAAAATGCATCGTGGTTTGAAATGTTTCAAAATGCATGAAATATACAATGGCATCCCAAATTACCGCATGTTTTTGAGCCCTCATCCTGGCATGTGTCCATCCCACGCGTACACATGCAGCAGGAAAGCTCCTCTCCTTTCATGTATGCATTCCTTTCGCCCTGTATCTTTGGACTTTTACTGGCTTTTCCTTAACTTTTCTAATCCTCCCGTCATGATAAATTTATATTCATGATGTTGTACAAAGCGGCAAAACATTATATAATGAGTTGAATTTGTACATATATATTGTATTAAAAGAAGAAGAGGAGTATGGTATGGAGTCATTAAACGACATTGTCTCATCAATCAACGGCGTCCTGTGGTCGTCAGTCATCATTGTCCTTTTGGTAGGCGCAGGCGTGTACTTTACCATCCGCACAAAAGCAGTACAGCTTCGCTATTTCGGCACGATGTTCAAACTGATAGCAAATACGGCCGGCACAAAAACAGAAGGAAATGAAATTTCTCCTTTCCAGGCGTTCTGCGTCAGTACAGCATCCCGAGTCGGCGTAGGCAATATTGCCGGCATTGCAATTGCTATTGTATCCGGCGGTCCTGGAGCTATTTTCTGGATGTGGTTCATTGCTGTCATCGGTTCGGCTACAGGATTTGTAGAAAGTACCCTGGCTCAGATTTACAAGGTTCCGCGTGAAGACGGAAATGGTTTCAGAGGCGGTCCTGCTTACTACCTGAAAAATGGTTTGGGCCACAAACTCTGGGCAGCTATCTTTGCCATCCTCATTTCCGTTACTTACGGCATGATTTACAACTCCGTCCAGTCCAATACTATTTCCCTTGCGCTGAACCATGCACTTGGTGCTGACCGTATGGTCGTCGGAGCTGTTGTTACAGTTCTTGCCATGGCTGTCATCTGCGGCGGCATGGGACGTATTGCCCGCGTCACTGAATGGATGGTTCCCCTCATGGCAGGCCTTTACATCGTTATTGCGCTTGGCATCATGATTTACAACATCACGGATATGCCGCATGTTTTCTACATCATTTTCAGAGATGCATTTGACTGGCAGGCTGCATTTGGCGGCGGCATGGGCGCTGCTGTCCTGACTGGTTTCAAGAGAGGCCTCTTCTCCAATGAAGCCGGCGAAGGTTCTGTTCCAAACGCAGCTGCAACAGCTGATGCCAATCATCCGGTTGTACAGGGCCTGATCCAGGCATTCGGCGTATATGTCGATACACTCTTCATCTGCTCTGCTTCTGCATTCATTGTTCTTTTAACTGGTGATTATGCATCTACCGGACTGACCGGTATCGAACTGGTACAGTGGGATCTGACGCAGTACTTTGGACCTATGGCTCCAAAAGCCGTTTCCATCCTGATTTTCCTCTTTGCATTCACCTCTCTTATCGGCAACTACTACTATGGTGAAATCAATATCGGCCATCTGACTCATAAAAAATGGCCGCTGAATCTCTTCCGCGTACTGATCGCTGTCATGATTTTCTGGGGTTCCATTGCCGATCTTCCGCTCGTCTGGAATCTGGCTGACCTCTTCATGGCATTCATGGTTCTGACAAACGTTACAGCTATTCTCCTCTTATTCCCGCAGGTTCGTACATGCCTGAAGGATTATGAAGACCAGCTTGCAAAAGGCATCAAGCTTCCGATTTTCCACAAGAAAGTACTCAAGAACCAGAAGGGTATCGTATGGTGGGATGACGAGAACAACTTCAACGGCGCTAAGAAATAACGCTGTCCCCATCATTCTTAATAAGCATTTGAAAAGGACTGCTCAATGAGCAGTCCTTTTTGTGTTGGCTTTCTATTAAGCTTTCAGCGTACCAACGATTTCCTGAATATCCTTGACGCCGTTCTTATCGCACCATTCATCCATTTCATCGGCAATACGTTCCATGGCATTAGGATCAATGATATTGGCTGTGCCGATCTGAACCGTATCTGCGCCTGCCATCATAAACTCAATGGCATCGATGCCGGTCATGATGCCGCCTAATCCGGATACCGGAATATTGACGGCCTTTGCCACCTGCCATACCATGCGGAGCGCGACCGGCTTGATGGCAGGGCCGGCGAATCCGCCTGTTATATTTCCAAGAATCGGGCGTCTTGTCCTGACATCAATGGCAAGTCCTAAAAGCGTATTGACAAGGGACAGTGAATCAGCGCCTGCATCTTCCACCGCTTTTGCAATCGTGACGATATCGGTCACGTTCGGTGACAGCTTTACGATAACAGGAAGATTCGTGCTGTCCTTGATGGCTCTTGTCACAGCGGCTGCCTGTTTGGGATCTGTCCCGAAAGCAACGCCGCCTTCCTTGACATTCGGGCAGGAAATATTGACTTCCAGCGCATCAACGCCGTCTACCGTCAGCATTTTTGCACATTCTGCATATTCTTCGGTCGTCTTCCCCACCATATTGGCGATGAAAGGAACGCCCAGCTTTTTAACCTTGGGAAGGTAATGCTCAATAAAGTAAGGAACACCTGGATTTTCAAGGCCGATGGCATTCAGCATGCCGGAATCCGTTTCAGCAACGCGTATGCCTTCATTTCCTTTCCAGGGAGTCGGTGCAAGGCCCTTCCCGGAAATGGCGCCGACTTTATTCATGTCGACGTATTCAGCAATTTCAAGTCCGAAGCCTACTGTCCCGGACGCGCCGATCAGCGGTGTTTTCATCGGGATTCCCAGGTAATTTACCGACAGATTTGTCATAATACTACCTCCTCTGCGTTAAACACCGGGCCGTCAGTGCATACCTTGTAATGGCCTTCGCCTGACTTCTTGTCGCAAACGCAGCTAAGGCATGTGCCAATGCCGCATCCCATTCTTCTCTCCATAGAGACTTCGCAGTATACGCCTGCCGTCTTTGCCATTTCTGCGGCAGTCTTCATCATAATGGCTGGTCCGCATACGCAGGCTTCGTCCACCTTTTCTTCAGCAAACATCTGAGGAAGCACGGAAACGGAGAATCCTTTGATTCCATAAGATCCATCATCCGTCGTTACGATCATTTTCCTGACCGTATCCGGGAATAAATCCTTCCAGAATACTTCTTCCTTATTTCTGCCGCCGATGACAACGGTCATCTGTCCAGGTCTTGCCTGTCTTGCCATGAAAAGGATCGGCGCAATTCCAATGCCGCCGCCAATGCCTACGATATGATCCTTATCCATGGAAAAGGATGTGCCAAGAGGCCCTAAGCTGTCTACGACATCCCCTTCCTTCAGATGGGACATGGCTTCTGTTCCTTTTCCGACGATACGGTAAATGATTTCAACGAGTCCCTTTTCAGGGTCCGTTCCCGCAATGGAAATCGGACGCCTTAAAAGGTAACGCGGATCATTGACTTTCATATGGATGAACTGTCCTGGCTTTGCTTCTCTGGCTGTCAGCGGAAGTTCAATCTGCATCTGCCAGATGTCCTTAGCAATCTTCTTATGAAGCCGGATAATTCCTTTTTCTACATAACCTGCCATGCTTTTTCAGTTCTCCTTCACATAATCCTGAATGGCTTCCACGTGATAGCCATCTCCGGTCGATGCCATGACACGCAGTACTTCCTTGGCTGTATCCAGAGAAGTAATGCACGGGATGGCAAGTTCTACCGCAATGCGGCGGAGGTCATAGCCTTCCTGTTCGATTTGGCTTCCATAGGAAATCGTATTGAGTACCATGTCTACCTTGCCAAGTTTCAGATACTTTTCGCAGTTTTCGCCCTTTTCATGGATCTTCTTGATGATTTCAACCGGAATTCCAAGGTTCTGGAAATAGGAACCTGTACCGGATGTACAGATCAGACGATATCCGAGGTTGACGAACCCGCGGGCAAGTTCAGCTGTTTCGGGCTTATCGCGGTCGCTGACGGTAATCAGGACATTGCCATGGGACGGAACAGTAAGATGCGCAGCAACGACTGCTTTGTAAAGCGCTTCCTGATAGGTGTGTCCGATGCCCATGACTTCGCCGGTGGATTTCATTTCCGGCCCGAGCTTGATTTCAACAAGTCCCAGCTTGGAGAAAGAGAATACCGGTGCTTTAACGGCTACATAGCCTTTGTCCGGCACGAGTCCGAGCGGAAGCCCTGTATCCTTCAGGGATTCACCAAGAGCGACTCTTGTTGCATATTCAACCATGTTGATGCCGGTAATCTTGCTCATGAATGGAACCGTACGGCTGGCTCTCGGATTGACTTCAATGACATAGACCTTGCCATTGACTACGATGAACTGGATATTGACGAGGCCCTTGACGTTCATGGCTCTTGCAATTCTTCCTGTGTAATCGGTCAGTGTTTCAATGATTTCCTGCGAGAGATGCTGCGGAGGATAAACGGCAATGGAGTCGCCGGAATGAACGCCGGAACGTTCAATCTGTTCCATGATGCCCGGGATGCAGACATCGACGCCATCGGAAATGGCATCGACTTCCACTTCACGGCCGACCATGTACTGGTCGATCAGGACCGGATGCTCATGGGATGCGACAACGGCTTCCTTCAGGTACTGTTTCAGTTCAGCCTGATCATAAACGATCTGCATGGCTCTTCCCCCAAGGACGTAGCTTGGGCGGACAATCAGCGGATAATCAAGTTCCTCCGTCTTTGCCATAGCTTCTTCAACACTTTCGACAAGGCAGCCCTTCGGGCGTGCAATGCCAAGCTGGCCCATCAATGTATCAAAACGTTCACGGTCTTCTGCCATATCGATGGATTCATTGGAGGAACCGATAATGCGGATGCCGCGTTTTGCCATCGGTGTTGCCAGGTTGATGGCAGTCTGGCCGCCGAACTGGCAGATGACGCCTTCCGGTTTTTCCTTATCGATGATTTCCATGACATCCTGTTCTGTCAGTGGTTCAAAGTACAGGGAATCGGATGTATCAAAGTCGGTCGAAACGGTTTCCGGGTTGTTGTTGATGACGATGGATTTCTTTCCTGCCTTCCTGAGAGCCCAGGAAGCATGAACGGAGCAGTAGTCAAATTCGATGCCCTGCCCGATGCGGATCGGACCGGAGCCGAATACGACGACGGAACCCTTCCCCTGCGGCTTTACTTCGTCTTCTGCGCCGTAGGTGGAGTAGTAATATGGCGTATGCGCTTCAAATTCAGCAGCGCAGGTATCTACCATCTTGAAGTCCGGATGCACGTTGGCTTTTCTCTTGAAGTTTTCCACTTCTTTGGGAGTAACTTCGCAGAAATGCGCAATCGCTTCATCAGGCATCTGGATTCTCTTGGCAGCCTTCAGGGATTCTACCGTCAGTCCTTCCTTCATGAGACGGCGTTCCATCATAATGATGTTCTGGATCTTGTAGATGAAGAAGAGGTCGATTCTTGTAATGCGGTTGATTTCTTCAGGTTCGATGCCTCTTCTGAGTGCTTCAGCGACAACAAAGATTCTTTCATTGTCAATGCGTCTCAAGAGGCAGCGGATATCATAGAGGGACTGTCCATCAAGCTTGTCGAGGTGCAGGTAGCCGCCTCCGACTTCGAGGGAACGGAGTGCTTTAAGAAGAGCACCTTCCAGTGTACGGTCGAGCGCCATGACTTCGCCGGTTGCCTTCATCTGCGTTCCGATTTCGCGGTCGGCAAGCGTGAACTTTTCAAACGGCCATCTCGGGAATTTGCATACGACATAGTCGATCGACGGTTCAAAGCATGCTTTTGTATTTCCTGTAATGGCATTGGTGATTTCATCAAGATGCATGCCAAGGGCAATCTTTGCTGCTACTTTGGCAATCGGATAGCCGGTTGCTTTCGATGCCAGAGCCGATGAACGGCTGACACGCGGATTGACTTCGATGACGTAGTACTGGTTCGTCTTGGTATCAAGGCCGTACTGTACGTTGCAGCCGCCTTCGATGCGGAGATAGCGGATGATATCAAGGGAAGCTGTACGGAGCATCTGGTACTGCTGGTCTGTCAGAGTCTGCGTCGGAGCGACAACAATGGAATCGCCTGTATGAACACCGACAGGATCGATATTTTCCATAGCGCAGACGATAATGCAGTTATCAGCACCGTCTCTCATGACTTCGAATTCTACTTCTTTCCAGCCGGCGATGCTGCGTTCAACCAGAATCTGATTGATCGGAGAAAGCTTGATGCCGCGGTTGGCGATTTCTTCCATTTCATAGCGGTCATGCGCAATGCCGCCGCCTGTACCGCCCAGTGTATAAGCAGGGCGGATGATGACCGGGTATCCGATCTTATCTGCGAAAGCAACAGCAGGTTCCAGATCTTCGAAAATTTCAGATTCAGGAACCGGCTGATGGATTTCTTTCATAGCTTCCTTAAAGAGTTCTCTGTCTTCTGCATGCTTGATTGCATGGAGAGAAGAGCCGAGGAGTTTTACATTATACTTGTCCAGCACACCTGCATCAGCAAGCTGTACTGCCATGTTAAGGCCGACCTGTCCGCCAAGCGTGGCAAGAAGGGCATCCGGACGTTCTTTCTTGATGACTTCCGTTACGAATGGGAGCGTAATCGGTTCGATATATACACGGTCAGCAATATCTACGTCGGTCATGATTGTGGATGGATTACTGTTGACAAGAACAACTTCCACGCCTTCTTCTCTAAGAGAGCGGCAGGCCTGTGTACCAGCGTAGTCAAACTCTGCAGCCTGTCCGATGACAATAGGACCAGAGCCAATGACGAGAACTTTTTTCACATCTTTATTTATCATTTTTGAACTCCTCCATGGCCTTCGTAAATTCAGCAAAGAGATAGAAGTTATCCTTCGGTCCGGGTGAAGCTTCCGGATGATACTGCACTGCCTGAATCGGAAGTGTCTTATGGCGGATGCCTTCAATGGTTCCGTCGTTGACGCTTCTGTGCGTGACTTCAATGCAATCCGGCAGTCCTTCATCGGAAACTGCATAACCATGGTTCTGGCTCGTGATGTATACGCGGCCGGTTCTGAGGTCCTTGACCGGGTGGTTGGATCCTCTGTGTCCGAAAGGCAGCTTAAAGGTATGCGCGCCTAAGGCGGTGGAGAGCATCTGGATTCCCAGGCAGATACCGAAAATCGGCTTCTTTCCGATCAGTTTCTTGACCGTTTCAACGACATAGGGCACATCCTGCGGGTCTCCCGGTCCGGGCGAAAGGAAAATTCCGTCCGGATCGGACGCAAGGAGTTCCTCAGCCGTTGTATGGGCCGGGAATACATGCACCGTGCAGTCATTGGCCGCCAGACTGACGAGAATATTCTTCTTCAGTCCGCAGTCAAGAAGGGATACCTGGTACTTACCGTCCCCGTATGTATATGGATAAGCGGTCGTTACTCTTTCGACCTGATTCTTGTGCATCGGTTTTGCCAGAGCTTCCTGAATGAAATCTTCGCCTCTGTCAGCAGAAACGATGACAGCTTTCATGACGCCCTGCATGCGGACCATTCTTGTGACCGCTCTTGTATCTACATTGTAGAGGCATGGCACATGGTATCTTTCAATGAAATCCGTAATCTTTTCCTTGCATTCCCAGTTGCTCGGATGCTCTGTGATCTGATCCAGGACATATCCTGCAGCAGCCGGTTTCCTGTTCTGCATGAAAAGATCATTCGCACCGTAGTTGCCGATCAGCGGATATGTCAGTGTCAGGATCTGTCCTTCATAAGACGGATCCGTAAAGCATTCCTGGTATCCTGTCATGCCCGTATTGAATACGAGCTCTCCCATTCCTTCTACTGTTCCCAGGAGATCACCCTCGAAGCGGGCGCCGTTTTCTAAAGCCAAGAGGCCTTTCATTTCAGCACCTTCCCTTCCTTCATGACAATCTCTCCATCTACGACTGTAAGCACAGCCCTGCCCTTCAAAGTCAGTCCTTCATAAGGCGTGAAAAGTGATTTCGTATAAAGTTCATTTCCATGAACCGTCCATTCCTTGTCCGGATCGATGACGACAATATCAGCAGCAGCTCCTTCTTCAAGAACTCCGCCTTCTACGCCAAGGAGACGGGCCGGATTGACGCTCATGAGTTCAATAAGCCTGTCAATCGTAAATCCGTTGTTGTGGCAAAGAACCGTCAGCGCAGAAGCAAGAGACGTTTCCAGTCCTGCAATGCCGTTAGGCGCACAGTTGAAAGGAACATCCTTTTCTTCGTTGCAGTGCGGCGCATGATCGGTAATGATGGCGTCGATCGTGCCGTCCTTCAATCCTTCAATCAGAGCTTTCCTGTCATCTTCGGTGCGGATTGGCGGTGCCATCTTGAAGGAAGACTCATAATTCTTCAGCCATTCATCTGTAAAGTAAAGATGCTGTGATGTGACTTCTGTTGTGCAGTTCACATGCTTCGCCTTAGCCTCGCGGATCAGTTCCACAGCCTTTGCACTGCTGACGTGGGCGATATGGATATGGCATCCCGTCATTTCTGACAGAAGAAGATCTCTTGCTACTGCAATATCTTCCCCGGCTGCCGGTCTTCCGGTCACGCCCATTGCATAAGATACCTTTCCTTCATTCATGAAACCGCCGGAGCACATGGTTGCATCTTCTGCGTGGTCGATGACCATCTTGTGCAGCATGTCTGCATATTCCATAGCCCTGCGCATGAAGTTTGCGCTTTCTACATAATGGCCATCATCAGAGAAAGCGGCTGCGCCTTCGGCTGCCATGTCTCCCATCTCAGAGAGCTGCTTTCCTTCCAGATTTTTGGAAAGAGCACCGATGACGCTGACCTTGACGACACCGCATTCATCGACGCGTCTCAGCACATCCCTGAAGACTGCTGCATTATCGATGACAGGCTTTGTGTTGGCCATTGTTGCCACGCGCGTGATGCCGCCTGCGGCTGCTGCCTGCGTGCCTGTGTGAATATCTTCCTTGGCTTCCTGTCCGGGTTCACGGAGATGGACATGCATATCAATGAGTCCTGGTGCGACAAACAAGCCATTTGCATCATAAACTTCTGCGCCTTCTGTATCTGCAGTCCCGCCAATGGAGAGGATTTTCCCATTTTCTATGACAATGTCGCCTTTTTCATGCTGCTTTCTGGCAGGATTTACAATGATTCCGTTTTTAATGACCAGCTTCAATGTCTTTGCCCTCCGTCAGTGTCAAATACTCCAATGCCATACGCACTGCTACGCCGTTTCTTACTTCTTCCTGAATCCAGGATGATTCATCGTAAGCCACATCATATCCGATTTCTATGCCACGGTTCATCGGGCCCGGATGGATGATGGCCGCATCCTTCTTGCAAAGCTCCAGTCTCTTCTTGTTGATGCCGAAGAGACGTGCATATTCTCTTGTTGTCGGAATGAATCCGCCTGCAGCTCTTTCAAGCTGGATACGAAGAATATTGATCGCATCAGCATCCCTTAATGCATCTTCAAGGTTGTCATCAACGATGACTCCCATTGACTCGAGTTCCTTAGGAACCAAAGTGCGCGGTCCCACAAGATGTACTTCAGCGCCCAGCTTCGTAAACCCGTAAATATCACTTCGCGCAACGCGGGAGTGGAGAATGTCGCCAATGATGACATACTTCATTCCTTTGATATTCTTGCCTGCTTCCTTTAATGTGAAAAGTTCGAGCAGCGCCTGCGTCGGATGAGCATGCGCGCCGTCGCCTGCATTGATGACAACAGGCACCTTGACCTTGGGGCTCATTACTTTGGATGCAAAAAGAGCGGCCCCCTCTGACGAATCACGAATAATCACTGCATCTACTCCCATAGCGGAAACAGTAAGCAATGTATCTCGCATGCTTTCACCTTTCGTCATCGAGCTGCCGCTCTTTGTAATATTGATAACATCGGCTCCCAAGTATTTACCGGCAAGCTCGAAAGAACTGCGTGTTCTCGTTGATGCCTCAGAAAACACTGTCACAATGGATTTGCCTTTCAGGAAATCCCGCTTTTTGTTATCAGACAGTACAATTTTTTTCATCTGTGCTGCCACTTCCAGAATCCGTTCAATTTCCCCGGCTGTAAAATCCTGCAGTCCGAGGACAGAACGGCCTTTGAGCGAAATCGCGTTCATGCCGGCCTCCTTAAAAACAACAAAATATGATATCTTTATAATCTTAAAAGGTATACTCGGGTTTTTCAATAGCAAAATTGTTAAATTTTCATTATAGAAAAACCCAGGTACCTGAAGACATACTACTTCTCACCGGATTGTCCCTTATTCCCGGCGGAAAAGCGGACAGCCGCATGAATGGTTCTGGCAAAAGCAGGCGGAATTTCATTTTCCGTCAGCCTCTTTCCCAGAGCGCGCCCTATGATAACGCCTTTGTTCCCATAGAGCCAGGCAAAGTAATAGAACTCCTGCGCTTTCTCATCTCTTGGATTAATATTCTTCAGCTTCTTTGGCGGATAAAAGCCCTTCGGAACGCCCAGCTTTGCTCCTGCTTTTTTGATCAGCGCAGAGCTTACGACATCCCCCGCTTCTTCAATATCCCCGATGACGTCATCGAGAAGCTTTCGTTTCCCATGTGACAGGCAGGATTTTACGACATCCATTTCAAAACAGATGTAGTCCGTATAGAAGACATAGGAAGAATGGTGCCTTGACCCCATGACGTCCCTGTCATAGAGACATACGGCCGGTATATGGAAACGTCGGATCAATTCAGCAATCTTTGAAATGGAACTTTCTCCCCGTGCATTGATGAGGCAGATTCCATGATAATCAAACTGAACGCCGAGTGTCTTTGCAAAATAGCCGAAGGAACCATACTCCGTCTCTCCTTCGACAAGGATCGTGCAGCGGGAGTAAAGGGCTTCCTTGACTTCCGGGAAATGCATAATCAGATGCTTTTCTATTTCACTGTCAAAATGGAAGGAAGAACCGCAGGCAGCACGTACCATTTCCTTCTCATCCCTGTACATGCGGATGATTTTCCGGTAGTCGTTGACAAGAGCATCCGTAGAATGAGTGACGACAAAGAGCTGCCCGTCCAGTCCGTCCACGCCAAGAAGATTCTGCACAAGCTTCAAGAAGAAACTTTCCTTGTTATTCAGGATCGAACGGCAGAATGCCAGAAGAGCACGCTGGAGGTATGGATGCAGATGGAGCTCCGGCTCATCAATATTCACAATGACAGGAAGAAGGCGCGTTCCGTCATTCTTCGTCATGATGATATTCTCGAAGGAAATCGCACGGCTTTCCCGCTTCTCCCGCATCAGGACAAGAAGCGAAACCCCTACGGCAATCATCAGCTTCATCGTGGAATCATAAGAAGTCCCGGAAATCTGTGCGCCGAAAATTTCACCGAAAAGGACCAGTGCGGCCTTATGAGGATCATCCTTAGGAAGGGAAATGGAAAAGCCTCTTTCATTCATCATGCGTTCCACTTCTTCCACGGCCTCAGGACCATAGGAAAGATATTCATCGAAGATACTGATCGTCCTGCCGGCCAGATTGTCATCCAGCATATTTTTAGGGATTTCAGAGAGAGCAAAATCCAGGCAGAAAAGGCAGCGCATGTATTCAAGAGGAAGTGTTTCCCCTGTATCCATATTGTAGAGGCGCGGCACGATCTCCCTGACAGACTGTTTAAGCTCAATTCGGATGGAATCATTGCCGCCTTCATCTTTTGTCGTCAAATCGAAGGTAACCCGTATCGGAAGGTCTGGATCCAGGAAATCTGCCTCCTTGAATCCATATCCGTGCGTAGCTGATTTCAGAAGGCTCAGGAAATTACTCTTCCCTATATTATTGTCCCCTACAATATAATTGACCTGGCTGTCGAAATGAAAACTTACATTTTGAAACGTTCTGTAATTTTCCACAGTCATTCCTGAAATAAACATAATTTTCCTCCTTGCCGGCACTGCTTTTTCCTTTATTATATCATTCCAGAAAGGAAGAAACCTTTTATGCCTGCAGTTTTATTCACTTACGAAAAAAGACCTCAAAAGAGGTCTTTTTTTCAAGAATCGGAATCCGGATACATCCCGCGCCCGTAACAAGAAAAGGATGGGATAAAAACAATTACGGCCGCGAGGGAAGAGAAAGAAAGTGTTAAATCAATCGGATTCCGCTTCCGTTCTGTCTGTGCAGCAGCCGTTTCCTGGATATCGTGTTTCCAGGAATAGCTGTTCACAGCATCCTTTTTCTTACGTCTTTATTATATCACTTTATAGAAATTTTATCATTTATAACATGTATATAATAAATTTCTTTCATTTTGATTTAGTTTACTTATTTTTATACTGAGTACTATTCCGGACAAATTCTTCCTCTTGTATGGCCTAAAGACCCTGCGGCCCCGTCTGTCCCCTTTACGTCCCTGGAGTTCGTATACAAAATACCATCGATTTTACGGCAATAAAAAGCTGTGACAAAATGTACGATCATTTCATCACAGCTTTTTTACCGCCAAAACAGATTTTCATAAAGCTTCCGTATTTTATTTCTGTGTCAGATCGGCTGCCTCCGCATGAATCAATTCTACGAGATCTTTTGGTGCAATCAGTACCTGGCGGCCTCTCTGGCCTGCGCTGATGCTGATCCTTTCATGGTTATAGCAGCTTTCATCAATATATGTAGGAAATTCTTTCTTCATTCCAATCGGTGAGCATCCGCCCCGGATATACCCCGTCAGACCCGGAAGTTCCTTGACATGAATCATTTCGACACTCTTGTTTCCACTTACACGGGCCGCTGCTTTCAAATCGATTTCCTTTTCAGAAGGAAGGCAGAAAACAACCGGACCTGTCTTGTCTCCCTTGGTAACGATCGTCTTGAATACCATATCTGCATCATAGCCTAATGCAGCAGCTGCATGAACGCCGGAAAGATCCTCTTCTGTGTAGTCGTAGGACTTTGTGTCATAATCAATTTTTTCTTTATCCAGAATTCTCATCACATTGGTCTTTTTTCCTTTTTTTGCCATGATAATTACCTCTGATAAATGTTTTTATAAATTAAAAGGGCCGGAGCACAAAGCTCCGGCCTGTTTGATTCTTAATTGGTGCCGAGGACCGGAATCGAACCGGTACGAATCTCACGATTCGAGGGATTTTAAGTCCCTTGCGTCTGCCAGTTCCGCCACCCCGGCAGGTAACTTTAAAAAAATATGGAGGCGGCACCCAGAATCGAACTGGGGATAAAGGTTTTGCAGACCTCTGCCTTACCGCTTGGCTATGCCGCCATATGGAGCGGAAAACGGGACTCGAACCCGCGACCCCAACCTTGGCAAGGTTGTGCTCTACCACTGAGCTACTTCCGCATGCGCATTTGCAACAATAACATTATATCATTGCTTGGCGATTTGTCAAGTCTCTTTTTTTTAATCAATGATTTCGGAGAAGTGATGCTTCGTCGTCATGAACCGTATTTTATCACGCCGTCCGCTTCGTGTCAATAGGGATTTTTATCCGAATCTATCGAAGTTTCCGGTGTTTGTCCGGCTCTTTGCAACGTGTTTAAGTATACCCCATCATTCCATTTTGCGCAAGCCCTTTTTTGAAAAAAATTTGAACTTTTTTACAAAAAGGATACAAGAGGGCCATTCACCCCTTCTTCTGGCTTCCAGGCCCCTTCCTCCCCGCGCACAAACAAAGGGCCCGCTTCCCCCTTGAAAAGAGGAATACGGGCCCTTCTTAGCAGATATAACACTATTACAGTTCGAGATCGGGATTGGCTCCGAATACCTTCATATGGCGTCCGAAAACAGACTCTGCGCGGTCGGTATAGTACCCAAGGTACAGACAGACCGTATTGTCCCCCGTCGGCTTGTCAGCTGACGAGCTTCCATACGCTGTCTTGTCGGAAAGGAATCTTCCGTCCATGGAAATGAAATCGGCAGAAAGTCCTTCAAGGATGGCTGCTGCAAAAGGATGGATGTCTTCTGCAGGCACCGGTTCCCCATCCGTTGCGCCTGCGCTCTTAAGGATCGCAAGCGATGCCCTGGCCGCCTCTGACGTTCCCTTTTCAATGGAGAAAGGAATCGTGAAGAGGGATTCTGTTTCCAGATAATCCAGGCAGCATAAGAGAAGGTAGAGGGAAACTGCATTTTCCATGGAAACTCCGTTCAAAGAGAGATCGTCCTTTCCTTCAGGAAGGCCGGATGCGAGAGCGCGGAATACCTTCCAGCCCGTTTCCTCCCATTCCGGATGCACCTTTTCGCAAAGGCTTCTCCAGCGCGCCATGAAGGATACCATGTAAAGAGGCCCTTCAAAAGCTTCCGGGAAGATATGGAAGTAGTGCGCGGAAATCTGGGCAGCAGGATTTGGCTTTTCCATGAAATCCGCCGTAATGCCTGCATCGGAAAGGCAGGACTTCAGGTACACGGGCGGCACGCCCATGTCGATCAGTCCGCCGATCATCATATCCGCCGTCAGTCTGCCGTAGCATCGTACGAATAAAGCTTTCATCACTTGATCTCCTCTCTCTGCCTTCCTGCGCCCGGTCCGTCTTCAGCCACGTCTACGCCGGCCGAGCCGAATGTCTTCATCTGGTTCAGCATATCGATTGCCGCATCCATGAGGGAAAGTCCCAGCGCGGAACCATAACCTTCCGCTTCCGTGAAATCATAATGAAGGAAGGATTTCATGCCAAGCTTCTGCATCTGCATCTGGTGGACCGGTTCTTCATAATACACGGAAGGAATGACAAAATTCCGGATTTCCGGATACGCCGTCACGGCGCCCAGAACGGCAGCGCCTGTCACTGCATTGTCAAAGACGACCATCATATTGCAGCGGGCCGCTTCGACGACAAGGCCGAAGAGCGCTGCAATTTCAGCAGATCCCACGATGGAAAGCGTTCCCACAGGATCCTTGGCAAAATCGCCGACATCAGAAATATTCAGGGCAAAGCCTGTCTTTTCAGATGCCTTCTTCAAGTCTTCCTTCATGATGGCTGTCGTCACGGCCAGTGCAGAAAGCATGGAGCGCTCCCCGATATTTCCAAGGCCGATGACTTCGATGCCCTGACCGGCCAATGTCTTTCCCACCGACATGCCGACGGAAATCGCAGCGGCCGTCACTTCATCATCCATGGCAGGGTGGCCGAAGTGCGTGCCGCGGATGACCTTCTGCGTGAGGACGCCTTCAATGTCAGACGTATCCTGTTCAAGGCCCACGTCGATCAGGTAGACCGGCGCATCGATCATGCGCGCCGCAGCATTGACCGGGCCTGCGCCCTGGGCGACAAGCTTCATTTCATCATGGGAGAGCTGTCCCTTCGTCTTGTTTTCCCCGTCAGAAGCAGTATCCCCGCCGAAAATGACGATGGCCTTGTTCAGGTAGGACGGCTTGACTTTCCCCGTCACGCCTGCGATCCTGACAGCGATTTCCTCCAGTTTCCCCAGGGAATGGATCGGCTTGATCAGGTTATCGACGTAAAGCTGGCAGGCTTCCATGGCCTCCTTGTTCAGTTCCGGTATACGGCTCATGCTTTCACCCCCGCTTCTTCCTTTGTCACGCACTCACGGAATGCCGCAAGCGCAATTTCAAGCATTTTCATCTGGATGCCGGCTCCGACAGATTCTCCGAGGCGGAAATCCAGGTCGATGTATTCAGCAAGACCAAGCGCCGCCAGAGACTTCTTGTGCGCCTGTTCGAGCGACAGATGGGACGCCATGAGGTAGTTCACCACTTCAGGAAGAAGCGCCCTTGCAATGAAGGCGCTTGCCGTCGTGTTGAAGCCGTCAATGATCGTCATCGCATGGTTGGCAGCGGCGCCCAGGATAACACCGGCGAGGCATCCGAATTCAAAACCGCCGACCTTGGCAAGGACATCGATGCCGTCACCAGCATCCGGCTGGTTCACGTCGAGCGCCTGCTGCACGACCTCCACCTTGTGACGGAGACGTTCATCGGAAATGTTTGTCCCGCGTCCTGTGACCTCGATCGCATTCCAGTGATTAAAGGCCCCTAAAATGCACGCAGACGACGTCGTATTGGAAATCCCCATTTCACCGATTGTGAAGACCTTGTAGCCCTCTTTAGCTTTCTTGTCGGCGATTTCTATGCCGGTCTCGATCGCCTGGATAGCCTGCGCCCTTGTCATGGCAGGACCTTCGGTGATATCCTTCGTTCCCCATGCGATTTTACGGGGAAGAAGGCCTGGCACACGGCTCATGTCATGATTGATGCCCACATCGACGACGACCATGTCAGCACCTGCATAATAAGCCATCGCATTGGCCGATGCGCCCTTGGCAACGACATAGGACTTCGTCATGCCGACCGTCGTCGACTGCGGATAGGCGGAAACGCCCTGCTTGTAGACGCCGTGATCGGCGCAGGCAATCACCATGCAGCACTTGGGCTTGTCCGGAATGGCCTCTCCCGTGATGCCTGCATAGCGCACCACCATGTCTTCCATTTTCCCGAGATTTCCCATGCCCAGATATAAGTCACTCCAGCGCTGTCCGGCCTGCTCCATGGCATCCTGATCAAGCGGCTGGATGCGGTTCAAAGTTTCATCAAGTAAACCCATCATGCCTCCTTGTTTCACATAATGATTTGGAAAGTCATACAGAATTATTATACCATGAAACGCCCTCTTCTCTTTAGCGCGCTTTCCCTGCCTGATTTCTAAATTATTATTGTGTTTTTTAAGATATTGTTTATAAATCGGAAAGTATCTATAATATAAGTAGGCAAAGTTATGCCCTTCTCGAAATATGAATCCTGACAGTAAATCTGTCACCAAAAGGAGGTCTTATTTTGGATTACGAAAAATTATACATCACCGGAGAATGGATTCCGGGCGCATCCGGCACATTCATCGACGTCGAGAACCCGGCGACCCGTGAAATTTTCGCCAGAGTGCCGGCCGGCAATGCAGAAGACGTGGACAAGGCTGCCAAAGCCGCTCACGCTGCTTTCCCTGCATGGGCTGCCAAGACACTTGACGAAAGGATCGCCCTCATGGAGAAATTCCTGGAAATCTTCAGAAGCCAGGAAGACGGCCTGATCGACATCACGATCAAGGAACTCGGCTCCCCGTGGGCATTCACGAAAGGCTCGCAGGTCGAATACCAGTACGTCCGCACCCGTTCCTACATCGATCTGGCACCGACCGTTCCCATGGTTGAAAAAATGGCAGAATCCACAACATACAGAGAACCAGTCGGCGTCGTCGGCTGCATCACTCCGTGGAACTACCCGCTCGGCCAGGTCATCCAGAAAATCATCCCGGCTCTCCTGATGGGCAATACCATCATCTTGAAGCCAAGCCAGCATACACCGCTTTCTGCCTACTGGCTCGTCGATGCCTTTGAAAAGGCGGGATTCCCGAAAGGCGTCTTCAACCTCGTCACAGGCCGCGGCGGAGAAGTCGGCAATGCCCTCTCCTCTCATCCGCTCGTCGATATGATTTCCTTCACCGGCTCCACCAAGGGCGGCGTCACTGTCAGCAAGCATGCGCTCGAATCTGTAAAGCGCATCAGCCTCGAACTTGGCGGCAAGTCCCCATATGTCATTTTGAAAGCAGAAGACCACGACTACAACAAGCCGATCCATCTCTGCTTCAATACCATTTTCCTGAACTCCGGGCAGACCTGCACCGCATTCTCCCGTCTCCTCATCCCTGAAAGCGAAAAGGAAACGATCGAGAAGCAGCTCGTTGAAATCGCCAAAGAATACACCGTCGGCGATCCGGAGGATCACAATGTCAAGCTCGGACCTGTTTCCTCACGCGCCCAGTATGACAAGATCACAAGCTACATCAAGAAAGGCGTCGAAGAAGGCGCTACGCTACTCTACGGCGAAGTTCCGAAGGATCTTGGCGAAACCGGCGGCTACTACATCCATCCGGTCATCTTCACCGACGTCAAGAACAGCATGACAATCGCGCAGGATGAAATCTTCGGACCAGTCCTCTGCGTCATCACTTACAAGGACATCGATGATGCCGTTGCCATTGCCAACGACGTCCGCTATGGCCTGAATGCCGGCGTCTATGGCCCGAAACAGGAAGCCATCGCCGTCGCTCACCGCATCCAGTCCGGCAACGTCTACATCAATGACAGCCCGAGAGATACGGCTGCACCATTCGGCGGATACAAGGAAAGCGGTATCGGCCGTGAAGGCGGCGTCTACGGCATGATCGAATTCACGCAGCAGAAAGCTCTCTTCGATACATGCAAGGAATAATCTGCTATTGAAAAATACGCTATTGAGAAAGGGTGCCCGGAAAGGCATCCTTTTTCTTGTGCCTTCTTTTTTGTATAATGAAATATATAGAAAAAGGAGGCACTATGAAACAATCTCTTCTTAAGAAAATAATCATCGCCGTCATCGTCATCCTCGCCGCCGCTGCCGGCTGGTACTTCTTCTACTGGAAAAATACCCCCGCCTATGCGGCAGGAGAAATCCAGCAGGCCGTGCAGCATAAGGACCTGCAGCTCTTCGAAGAACGCGTAGACCTCAGGAAGGTCTATTCCTCAGCCTTAGACGACTCCGCATCCATGCTTGCCAATGACGGAAAACCCGATCACCGCTTTGCTGCCGCCATCATCAAATCGCTGAAGCCGCAGCTCATCGATGAACTCATCCGCCAGACAGAGCTCAAATTCCAAAGCGGCGATACCGAGCCGAAATCCATCACAGGAAAGGCCGCACAGACCCTCACCGCTTATGCAGGCTCCTCCGCCCTTTCCCTGACAGGCATCTTAAATGTCGAGAACAATGACAAGGGTGCCGTCGCCAACGTCAAGCTCCACGACAAGGACCTCAACAAGGACTTCATTTGGAAAGTGCAGCTTGAAAAGGACATCAACGGAAACTGGGCCGCGACGAAGGTACTGAACGTCAAGGAATACCTGCAGGAAAGAGAAGCGGCCGGAAAACTATAATACGCATGAAAAAAGGGACTGTAGCAAAATGATTACACATTTTGTCACAGTCCCTTTTTTATTTTCCATCCTTTTAGACAATCTGGAAAAGGAAGAATTTCAGGTAGTATGTTTCCGGCACGGTCATGAGGATCGGATGATCCGGGGCCTGCTGGCGGAATTCGATCTGGCGGAGTGTCACGCCTGCATCTCTGGCTGCTTCCTTCACCATTTTCACGAAGAGTTCCTCTCCCACGAAGTGCGAGCAGGAGCAGGTGGCAAGGTAGCCGCCTCTTGGCAGGATCTTCATCGCGCGGTAGTTGATTTCCTTGTAGCCGCGGAAGGCTTCATGGACGGTCTTTCCCGACTTTGTGAAAGCAGGAGGATCGAGGATGATGTAGTCGAAGTCATGGTTGTGTTCCTGATCAAGTTTGACAAGGTAATCAAAAACATCAGCCTTGACGACATCGATATCCAGGTTGTTGGCTTCTGCATTCTTCTTTGTCATGTCGACGGCTTCCTGGGAAATGTCGACAGCTGTGACAGACGCTGCGCCGCCCTTGGCAGCATTTAAGGCAAATGCGCCGGTATGGGTGAAGCAGTCAAGGACATGACGGTTCCTTGCAATGGCAGCGGCCGCCAAGCGATTGAACTTCTGATCGAGGAAGAAGCCTGTCTTCTGCCCGTTTTCCACGTCGACCGTGTAGCGGATGCCGTTTTCCACAATGCCTGCCGTCGTCGTCTTTGCCTTCGGATCGAGGAGCGGAGAATCAAAGAATCCCTTGAACTGTTCCATGCCTTCCAGTTCCCTGATCTTCACGTCATTTCTTTCATAAACGGCTGATACATGAAGATTTCTTTCATTCAGTACTTCGATCAGCGCATTTAAGATAACATCCTTTCTCTTTTCGATCCCGAGGGAAAGAATCTGCACGGAAAGGACTGTGCCGAAGCGGTCGACCGTAAGGCCCGGCATCTGATCGGCTTCGCCGAAGACAAGGCGGCAGCAGTTCATATCTTCCGGACGCATGACCTGCAGGCGGTAATCGACAGCATACGCCATCCTGCGCTTCCAGAATGCTGTATCAAATGTATCATTGGCATTGACAGAGAAAATGCGGATCGTGATCTTCGAATGCGGGTTGTAGAAACCCGTTCCGACAAATTTTCCCTTGACGGACAATACGCGGACAAGGTCGCCCGGTTCTGCCCCTTCTTCCACCTTCATGACCTCGGTCGAGTAGATCCAGGGATGGCCGCCTCTGGCCGCCAGTTCCGCTCTTTTCGTAATGACTGCTTCTTTACACTTTTCCATGCTGACTCCATTCTATGAATGCGGGAATCCCGCCAATTTTTCGATTCTGTTATCTTACCATATCCAAAGGACAAGCGACAGTTATTTATCCTTCAGGAATTCCTTGAGAACGACGGCCTGGTTATGGATTTCATCCTTCGCACCATAAAGAAGCGTCACAGGGCCCTTTTGAAGTTCTTCCCTGATAAGGGAAATGAACTTCTCCGTATCCGGATTTCCCGAAAGTTCTTCCGCATATCTTTTCTTGAACTTCTCGAATTTTTCCGGATCATGGCCGAACCATTTCCTAAGCTCCGTCGATGGGGCAATAGACTTGTCCCAGATACCGAGCGCTGCCTTTTCCTTGGAAATGCCCCTCGGCCAGAGCCTGTCTGTCAAAATACGGAAGCCGTCCGACTCCTCGGGCGCTTCATATACGCGCTTTACCTGTACATCCATAAGAATTCCTCCTTCTTATTATATTTTCCTTATACTTTCCTATAGTGTATCACTTTCCCAGTGGAAATAAAAAAAGAGAACAGCGATTTCTCGCCATTCTCTTTTAATGATTCATTCAGACTGATTCAGTCAGATTACATCATTCCGCCCTGCGGCATCGGAGGCATAGCCGGTTTATCTTCCGGGATTTCGCCTACGACTGCTTCTGTGGTCAGAACGAGAGCTGCAATGGATGCTGCGTTCTGCAGTGCGCTGCGGGTAACCTTAGCCGGATCAACGATGCCAGCCTTCATCATGTCTTCATACTTGTTTTCAGCTGCGTTGAAGCCGATGCCGTCGCCTGCTGCCTTGACCTTTTCAGCTACGATAGCGCCTTCGATGCCTGCGTTGTCAGCGATCTGACGAACAGGAGCTTCGATAGCGTGACGGACGAGGTTGATACCTGTCTTTACGTCGCCTTCAGCTTCGATGCTGTCCAGGGAGCTCTGGATGTCGAGGAATGTTGTGCCGCCGCCGGCTACGATACCTTCTTCAACAGCTGCGCGGGTAGCGTTCAGAGCATCTTCGATTCTGAGTCTCTTGTCTTTCATTTCGACTTCGGTTGCTGCGCCGACTTCGATGACTGCGATGCCGCCGGACAGTTTAGCCAGACGTTCCTGCAGTTTGTCTTTATCGAACTGAGAGGTGGTTTCCTTCAGCTGTTCTTTGATCTGTTCTACTCTGTGACGGATTGCATCCTTGTCGCCAGCACCATCAACGATGGTGGTGTTGTCCTTGGTGATGCGGACCTGATGAGCCTGTCCCAGGTCATCAAGGGTTGCGCTGTCGAGCTTACGGCCCATATCTTCAGAAATGACATGGCCGCCGGTCAGGATAGCGATATCTTCGAGCATTGCCTTACGGCGATCACCGAATCCCGGAGCTTTGACAGCTGCGCATTTCAGTGTGCCGCGGAGTTTGTTGACTACGAGGGTTGCCAGAGCTTCGCCTTCTACGTCTTCAGCAATGATCAGGAGTTCCTTGCCGCTTCTAGCTACCTGTTCGAGGAGCTGGAGCATATCCTGAAGCATGTTGATCTTCTTGTCGGTGATGAGGATCAGAGGATTGTCGATAACGCATTCCATCTTGTCCGGATCAGTTACCATGTACGGGCTGAGGTAGCCGCGGTCGAACTGCATGCCTTCTACGACTTTCAGGTCGGTTCCCATGGTCTTGGAATCTTCAACAGTGATAACGCCGTCATTGCCGACTTTGTCCATAGCATCAGCAATCAGTTTGCCGATGGTCTTGTCAGCGGAGGAAATGGATGCAACGTTAGCGATTGCTTCCTTGCCTTCTACCTTAACAGCCTTTTTCTTGATTTCGCCTACGAGAACTTCGACAGCCTGTTCGATGCCCTTCTTCAGGACCATCGGGTTTGCACCTGCTGCTACGTTTCTCATTCCTTCATGGATCATGGACTGAGCCAGGAGGGTTGCGGTTGTTGTGCCGTCGCCTGCTACGTCGTTTGTCTTTGTTGCGACTTCCTTGACGAGCTGAGCGCCCATGTTTTCAAATGGATCCTTCAGTTCGATTTCGCGGGCAATGGATACACCGTCGTTGACGATGTTCGGAGCGCCGAACTTCTTGTCCAGAACAACGTTGCGGCCTTTCGGTCCCAGTGTAATCTTAACTGCGTTAGCCAGCTGATCGACACCTCTCAGCAGTGCTGCGCGTGCTTCTTCATTATAAAGTACTTTCTTTGCCATTTATGTCACTCCTGTAAATGAAATACTAAAACAAATGATTAGAGAATTGCGAGAATATCTCTTTCAGACAGAAGCAGATAATTTTCTCCTTCTTCTTCAATGTCTACGCCGGAGTATTTTGCAAACAGAACTCTGTCGCCAACTTTGACTTCAAGCGGTGTGCGAACGCCGTTGTCCAGAATTTTGCCGGAACCGATGGCAATGACAGTGCCCTTCTGGGATTTTTTCTGCGCTGTATCTGGGAGCAGGATGCCGCCCTTTGTCTTTGTTTCTTCTTCGTCGACTTTAACGAGAACACGATCTGCTAATGGTTTTAACATTTCCATTCCTCCTTTAACTATTCTTTAACTATTAGCACTCAATCCATCTGAGTGCTAACTTACGTTACTATAATACATAACTTTTAAATGAAATGCAAGAGGAATGATGCGTTTCTTTGAAAAATTTTTGAAAATTTTCTATACGTTTTCCATAAAAAAGGGGCTGTGACAAAATCCGTTAAAACGCGGACTTGCCTTCCTAGACAGGGAAGGTGCCCGGAGGGCGGATAGGGTTGATTTCCACGGACGAAGCTATATAAGTTCAAAACAAATAAGAACTGATTTCTTTTGTTTCTCATCGCCGAGCTTCCCCCAACGGAGGGAAGTGCCCGAAGGGCGATAGGGGTGCAGTTCCTAAGAAGGCGAAGCATCCTTTGAGGTTTTCAGATAGAGTTGATAAATACATTTGTTAGATAATCCTCTAATCGAATATACCCACTATACCCACGCAAAAAGGGGCTGTGACGAAATGATTGCACATTTTGTCACAGCTCCTTTTGCCATATCTGAAACAGATTTAATTTCCTTATCGCTCCCTCATCAGGCAGGTTAGAACCAGCTGCGTACGATGAACCAGGCGAGGGTCATGATGACGATGGAGCAGAAGACGGCTCCAGTCAGGGGACGGACGCCTTCGCGCAGGATGACGCCGAAGTTTACGTTGAGGCCCAGAGCAGCCATGGCCATGCCGAGTATGATGTAGGCTGCCTTGACGAGGACGGGGACGGCCAGGCTGACGGCAGGGATGTAAGAGCCGATGGCGCTGGCTATGATGAACCCGCCCATGAACCAGGGGATGGGGATCTTGAATTTCGTGTTCGTATCGCCGGATCTGCGGCGTTCACGCCATGCCTCGAAGGTCCCGAGGATGAGAGCGACGGGAGCAAGGAGGAGTACGCGGGAGAGCTTGGCGATGATGGCGCTGTCCGTACCGACCGCGCCGGCACTGCCGCCTGCGGCTACAGCGTGCGCGATTTCATGAAGACTCAGACCTGCCATCACGCCAAACTGGGCGTTGGAGAATCCCAGGAACGGCTGCAGGAAGACGATGATCAGGGTAAAGACCGTGCCGAGGATCGCAACAATGGCGACGGCGAGGACAGACTGATCGGCCTTCGCCTTGATGGCACCGGAAATGCCCATGACAGCGGCAGCGCCGCAGATGCTGTCACCGCAGGCCGTCAGGAGAGCCAGCGTGTGATCGACGCGCAGCAGGCGGGCGACCACATAATTGAGCGTGATCATAATAGTGACGACGAAGACGGCCGCTTCGAGACTCTTCAAACCGGCGCTCATGAGGATGACCAGGTTCAGCTTGAACCCCAGGAGAATAATGCCGGCGCGGAGGAATTTGTTCGCGATGAATCCCGTGCTTTCCCGCGCCATTTTAGTGACGGACTGACTAAACTGGATGACCATGCCCAGAATGAGAGCCAGGACAAGATGACCGATCAGAGAAAGACCGGGCAGACCGGCCAGTGCCTGACCGATGAAAGAACAGGCCAGCGTGAGAACGAGGCCGATGACAGCATTACGCTTATTGGCAAAAGGGAATACGTGCATATGAAAGCTCCTTACATGAAATTTTGACATGAGTTAAGAATACCCTATGACTTTCCCTTCATAAAATACTAAGATATAATGAAACCAATAAGCTTTTACCTATGGAAGAAGGGAGCCCGCACCATGACCTTTCGACACCTCAAAATTTTTCTGACAGTCTGCGAAACGATGAACATGACAAAAGCGGCCGGAGAGCTGCACATCAGCCAGCCATCCATCACACAGGCCATCCACGAGCTGGAAGACCACTATGGCATCCTCCTATTCAAACGCACGGGACGGAAAATCCTCCTGACACCGGCAGGCCGCCATCTGGAAAAATTTGCCAGCGAAATCCTTTCCCTGCAGCAGCAGGCAGAATCAAGCATGCATGCCTTGCAAAAGCAAATGCCTATATGGATCGGCGCCAGCATCACCATTGGCGACGTATTCCTCGTCGACCTCCTGCAGCACGCACGCCAGCTCTGGCCCGATCTGGAAATCCTCTCCGCTGTCCATAATACCGAAGAACTCGAGCAGATGCTCCTCGATGACAAAATCGACCTCGCCCTCGTCGAAGGCCGCCTTACCTCGACCCAGCTCACGACAGAACCCATCCTGACAGATACCATGACACTCATTGCAGCCCCCGAAAGCGAATGGGCCGGCAAAGATATCAAAACCGCAAGAGATACCGATTACCTCCCCTTTTTCGTCCGAGAAAAAGGAAGCGGCACGCGTGAACTGTTCGAGCAAGTCATGCGCGAGCACCACATACCCTACCACGTCATCGGCGTATACAACAACTCGACGGCCATCAAGAACGCCGTCATGGCTAACCTGGGCCTTTCCTTCCTCTCCAGAACCCTCGTACGTCAGGAAGTAGCCGGCGGCCAGCTCGTAGAAGTACCCTTAGATGGACTCGAATGCAAACGCATCTTCCGCATCGCCTACCGCAAAGACAAAGACCTCACACCCTCCATGCAGGCCCTGATCGAAGAATGCAAACACAGCCAGGAATGGCTGCATAAAAAGATATAAGGAAATAAAGAAATCCAGCGCCTTCCATCTCCGCCCCTCACGGGGTTCTTTTTGCGTGCGGAAGCAGAACTCGCTTCGCTCGCCGTACAGAGTCCTAACTTTTGAGAGTACCGCTAACACTTGTCTTCCCACGCAAAAATCCCCGTTGCATTATATTTCTCTCTGCAGCGAGGATTTTTCTTTTATATTTCTACATATTATCCACGATTTGCTTAACGGCGGATGGTTTAGCGTATTTCATGAGAGCGTCGCTTATGTAGATGGTATTGCGGTCATGGGGAACGGCCCACATGGCGGGATAGATGATGATTTGTTTTTCTCTCGTATTGCTCTTGGCGTGGATTCCGTCTCCGGATATGGTGATTTTGCAACCGGATTCCCTGAGGATGTTTTCCAAGGGCTGAATCAGTTTGATCTGATCTTCTGGCGTAATTTCTGGAACGGTTATCCCGAATTCGCCCCATTCAAGAAGCTGAAGGGCAGCGAAGCGGTCGAGGAGACCATGAACGTTCTGATTTCTGTAATGCTTGAGGCAGTTGGGGCATGCGGACCGGCAGTCACAGTCTTCCAGGAGAGCCTTCATATCATGAAGTAGTTCGTCCATGGCATCAGCGACGCTGACGGCATAGCCTGCACCACTGGAAAGGCTGTCGTACAAGTAGATGTCGATGTATGCTGTGTTGCTGGCGCCTGATCTTAAGCGGTAGCCAGTGACAAGTTCAGTGAAATCGACGTCGAGGCGTTTGCTGGCTGCCAGACGCAGGGCCTCGGCCAGGGACTGGGCTGCGCGGCTGAGCCATGGATTGTCCGTCCTAGTGTCGATTTTCTTGCGGTCGATCTTGAATTCAAGGACGAGCATATCTGTGATGAAATCAAAGCCGAGGTTGACGTTCTGTGCATTGATATGGCTGCACTTCCCTAGCTTGAGTCCGGATTTATAAGGCCTTTCTATATTCTTTAAGACGGAAATGTCGTCTCCAGGCATGGAGGCACCGCAGTCCGGGCATACCATGAATCCTTGGTCTCCAATGCCTCTGTTCAGCATAAGGATTCGCTGGTTGGTACGCTTGGCGGATCTTATATTTTTACAACCCGGGATAAGCTCCATATCCTCTGCGTCTGGAAGTGTGGAGTAGAGAGGCTGCTGTATCGCTGTGTATTCTTCGGATAACTGGACATCAGGGATCGATTCCCCATTCTTAGGAGCAAAGCCCCAGGGACGCATCATATCACGGGTGGTCTTGAGATCAGTATTTCCACAGAAGGGGCAGCAATCCGGGTGACCGTGGCTGGAACTTGGATCATACAGATCAAACCAGCCGCATGCATCACAGGAAATGATGTGTTTCATGTAATTGGGATCGTCTGTATAGGATCGTGCAGGTGTTTTGAGCTGACCCTTTTTCCTTTCACTTCCCGGATAATAGAATCCGCCGATCTGGTAGGTCTGCTTATCGACTACGATGGCTCTGCCCGGCGCGTATTCACCGATAGCCACATCAAGTCCGCGGGATACTTCGTAAAGGATTTTCCCGTTCCGGTTCGGAATGTAGGTGCTGACGACATTCTTCGGGAAGGAATAGGTAGGAATGATGCCTTCTTCATAAAGCGCATCAAGGAGGGATTTCAGGTTCCGTTTGTCTTCATTGTTTTCTTCAACGCCAAATAATTCAGGATGAGCTTCACACTTATCGTGGAGTGTATCCAGAGATTCCTCTAATTCATTTACGAAAGCGTCATGATTAATGGCCGCTCCGGGCGGCAGAAGATGTTTGTCTTTCTTGATGTCGTAAGCTTCCATATATTTCTTGAAATCCGGGAGGAACTCCTTCAGAAATTCATGGGCGGGCAGGGTGTCAAGACTCTTGCCGCATGTATCCAGATATGTCTGAAGAATAACCATGGACAGATGACGCTGAAGCAGTTTTTCACTCTGTACATCGATCCAAGGCCTCCGTGGATCACCGCGGAGCATAGGCGTCGGGTCCTTGAAATACATGGTGTCATGCGGGCCGTTTTCACAGAAAGTAATAATGGTAGACAAGCTGGATCCGCGGCGGCCCGCACGGCCGGCACGCTGCTGATAGTTTTCGCGTGTCGGAGGAATGTTTCTAAGCCCTACGGCGACGAGGGATCCGATATCGATGCCGACTTCCATGGTTGTCGTACTGCTGAGGATATCGACAGGAGTTTCATTATCCTGAACCAGGTCCTGGAAACGGAGTTCATACTGTTCCGTTTTACTCCAGAGGTCATCACGTTGGTCTTTATGAGAAAGCTGTGCGGTATGCTCTTCCGTATCAATGACCTGGATAGGTTTGCCATCGAGCGCATCTTGAAGCGGTTTTCTCCAGAAGCTGAGCGCATCGTACTCTTCCGGCCTCATTTCATGGATGTGTTCAGCGCCGCATGAGGGGCATCTTCCTTTCAGGAGGAAAGGCGTCAGCTCGGAGCACTGCTCGCATTTGTACCATACATGGTCAGGATCGAAACGTGCTTTGACTCTGGTAAGATCCACATAAAGTCTGCCATTATCCGGCTGGGCATGGTCAAGGAACTGTTCCTTCAAAACCTGCTTCCAGACCAGTTCTTCTTTACTCTCTTGAACTTTAGTTCTTGTTTTCTTCCCGCTTTCCTGCCATCCTGCTGCTTCCCGGATAATTGCTGAAAAGGCCCAATCATCTTTAAGGCCATAGCCATCAAAGTTTGGGCGGACTTCCATGCGGATGGTATCGCTGATTGTGTGTCCGAGAGCTGTATATCTGTCAGAAATATAGAGCATCCAGGCATTAAAGAAATCTTTGAATTCCTCTTCCGAAATCTCTATCCCTTGGTCACTTAGTTCATCAACGGCAGCCTCAAGTGCTTTCTCTGTGGGCTCAATCCAGCTTGTGGCAGAGTCATAGAGCGTATTGTAACCACCCGCAAATAAGCGGAGGACATATTTCTGCATCCTCAAAGGTGCATTTGTTATTTTGTATCTTGGATCATAATCTCTGTTTCGCTTTGTATAGCGTTCGTAATTCCGTAATGCGGAGCGGCAGTTTTCTTCAAATTTATTTCGTTCTTCTCCGTGGAAAAGCTGCAAATGATGACGCCCTGCTGCAAGGCAGAAGTAATCATAAAGAGAATCCATGGACTGTTTAGAGCCCTGCTTTTCCATTTCTGCCAAAGCAAGGACAAATAATTGTCTTGCCGCTTCAATGTCAGAAGCATTCGACATGTCCCGTGCCAGTTTTGCTGCGCGCTGACGGCTGTCCGAAAAGAGCAGAACCTTGCGGCCCTGATTGGGAAAATGATACGGATCTTTATCCTTCCCGGGAACAGCAGGCTGCAGTTTAAATTGAGACTGGATTAAATTGAAGAATGATAAGTTGCCCTGTGTACTGAATGATACAAGCTGAGTCGAAGGAAGTTTGTGGGTGCAGTGCGGGCAGTCCGCGAATGTAATAACCCCGGGCTGATCTTTGACAGAGTGGTTACAGTAATAGAGTTTTCGAATTCCTTCTTTGCCTGCCAGCGAGTCATCGGCAAAGTTAATAAATCCGCTCTTGATATCCAAATAGCATGGTTTGATGGCACTTTTGCCGCTGCTTTTAGGGGGCAGATAATCATCCTCCGGAATGAATAAATGGATTTCCTTCATATTCTTATCCATGAGCTGACCGGGATAGCGCCAAAGGTAGACATGGCTTTCATGGGTAAAGAAACCACCATCCAGAATATAGCCTTTGAAGAACAGCGCGCCGCAGCGTCTGTCCTCATAGAGCTCGTATACGACACTGCCGCAGTGTGGGCAGGTCAGGCCACTGTCAGACAAGTAAATTTCCCCTAAAGTAAGGCCGCCATCTGAATGAGAGTGGCTGCATTCTGGGTTGGTGCAGGCGTAGACCCCGGAAATACCTCTGAAGAGCATGTGCATACGGGCAGGGAAAAGGACGGAATCTTTCGCATTTTTTGCCAGTGGTGCAATCGCTAAAAGGACGCTTATTGCTTTCAGTGCATCATCCGAATTGAGCGTGGGGAAAATGTTTGAAGAAAGTTCGCCCAGAGAAACGGCGTTTCCACGGCAAGCCTTGATCAGATTATGGAAGGGACGGTAATCGATCAGGTGATCGTACATCCAGTTGTAAAGAGGTTCCAAGAAATTAATGGAAGTATCAAAATGACCGGCATTCTTCCAGAAATCCAGAAGGGCGGAGAGATCTCTGTTCTCAAATTTTCCTGGATCTGAATGTAAGAGAAGATCGGCGGGAATATCATACTTTGCATTATTATCGATGATTTCCTGACGGCCTTTAAGATAGCGGAACTCCGTCTTTTCATCGGAAGCTGTCAATTCATTGGCAAATGTCATGACAGCATCCCTGTCGCTCAGGCTCTGGTTCGGCATACTTGCTGTCGTCAGGATGAACTGCACACGATCCCGGCCGATGCCGAGTTTATGGAAAAGGCGGCGGATCAATAAGGAAACTTCTCCGCCGGATGAGCCGCGGTACATGTGTGCTTCATCGATGACGAAGAGAAGTTTGTTCTCTTTGCTGGAGGCGAGCCATTCGCGGGTGTCACTCCAGATTTTTCTTTCTCTGGGGCGCAGGAGCATGTATTCCAGCATGGAATAGTTGGTAATCAGTATATCCGGGCAGAATTGCTGCATCTCGAAACGGGTGATCAGCTCTGCGTCTTCCGGATCTGGGGTATGATCGCTATCATGAATCCGATCAAGGAAATCAGCCATGTCTGCTTTGGCTGGAATCTTTCCTTCTTCCTGCAGATGTTGGAAGAATTCTTTCTCTGAATCATCTTCCGGGAAAGACATTCGGCGAAGAGTCCGTTCAAGTTTGCGGTCCGGATCCTTCGATGGTTGTTCTCCCGGATATGGCGTACGCCCGGTGTACATGCCAAATTGAGGGCGGCGGACGCTGCCGCAAGTTTTCCTGAATGCGGTAATGAATTTCTTTTTGGGATCTCCAATCATCTTCCGAAGGCGGCTGACTTGGTCAGAGACGAGCGCATTCATCGGATACATGATGATGGTGCGGATTCCGCGCTTTTCCCATGTTTTCTTTGAGGATCTTGCTTCAGAAGCCATCTTGGCCAGAAGAGGCCACATGAAACATTCCGTTTTACCGGAACCAGTGCCCGTCGAAACGAATAGATTTTCACCTCTGGCGGCTGCTTCAAGCGCTTGTATCTGATGCTCGTAAGGCGATGGGAAAATGCCGATGCCGGCTTTTGCCAGATCGGAGAAATAGTCTTTCATCCATGGAGCAAGATCTGCTTTTGCCAGACCGTTTTCTACAGTGACATAAGCAGGTGAAGACTCAATGTAAGGCTTCTGGTAAAGCAGGCCTTCATCATCAATATGTGCGTTGAGCGATGATAGTAAAACCGGGGATTTTCCGAATAATTGCGATTTAATATAATTCTCCAGCTCCGTTCGAAGCTGCTTATGAATGGAACTTGCTCCGTTGGGCATCAGGTAGTGCCTCCTTTATTTCTCTTTAAATGCATAGCCTTCCTCAGTCAGTATTTTCCGCATGACAGTGAATACGACCTTTGTCAGTTTTCTGTGAAAGTTGCTAGGGAGAATATTCGCTCTTTCCGGCCAACTGTAAAGCTTCAGGAAGTGAAGTTCCCTGGGCGGCAGGAGGTAATTTAAATGGACATGAACCAAGGATCCATCTACAGAATATTCAATAGGAGGCAGCGTCTGGTTCTCGGAAAGAAGAGCGCAGGAAAGAGCTCTGTAATTATGAGACTCCACCTGCCAGGGAGGCAGCGGACTTACCTTGAGCTTGTTATTTTCATACCGATAAAGATAGTACAGAAGAGCCCCTTCCTGGCCCGTTCGAAGAATAGAGACCTGCCCGGTTTTATCGGGCTTATTGGTCCAATATCCATAAGAAAAAGGTGGATTCAGAAGAAGGTACTTGGTGGGCGTTTCAAATGGCTTTACGGATTTCCAGGAAGCCGCAGATAGTGTCTTTTCCCATACAGTCTTTAGATTATCCTGTGACAGGCCGAACATATCCCTGATGTCCTTCATTTCTTTGGCTTCCTCTGCCAGAGAGGAAGCCTCCTTGACCGGAGAATAGAAGCCCAGTCCGGATACGCAGGAAATGCTTTCCGGTGCAAGACCTCGCTGGAAGCAAATATTGTCAATCTTCTCCTCGCGCTTCATGGCGGGGACAATTCTGTAAGGTTTATGATAAACGACGCCCGTCTTTAAGAACTGGTCTGCAATCTCATCTTCAATTGTCGTTGGATACGGACTGACTTTCTCGGCCTCCTCATCAGCGGTGAAAGCAGGGAATTCATTGGAAACACTGGGATATAGGGAAAGATAATCCTTGAGTATGCGGCGGACACGTCTTTTCAGATGCACAATGGAAATCGATTTCTCGTCATCCCAGAGCGATGTGTACGCCATCATGCCGCAAATGCTGTAAATTACACGGGCTTTCCAGTCATTTTCAGGTTCTTTAGCTCCCCGGTAGATGTGATACTTGTCAGATACATTTTCCAGAAGCTTCTCATACTCGTTCATTGGATATCTCCTAATACATATTCCATGCGGCTTTTCAAATCCTTAGAAAGAGCTATATCTGAGGAATCCAGTGATTCAGTCAATTTGTCCATCTTCATCGTGGCATAGGCAATCGGAAGGAGTGCAAGCAGGAAATCATCATCTCCGCTGACTTCCGGATAGATACCATGCATTGAAGCAGCCAGAGAAGTGATTTGATTTTTTACCAAAGCAGGCAGTCCAAGTTTTGGAAGTGATTTTAACCGTACATGGTTATCTTCAGGAGCTTTATTAGGATCCAGGACTTCGGTGAAGTAACCGCCACGGTAACCACCTTCTGCCTTTTTATCAACAAGGAATTCCGTAAAAACGGGTAGTATAAAGTTATAGAGGCTTCTTGGTTCAATTTGGATATCTTCTGCATAGGGATGTTCAACGATGTAGAAAATATCTTTCTTGGAGAGAATCTCAGGAAGTCCGTTCATCCATCTGCTGCCCAGAAGATTATGAATGATGACAATGTCCTCATTATGAGTACCGATTTCAGCGATTACCTGATGGTTGAATTCTCCTTCGCAATGGAGAATTCCGTGTATATGATCAAGATGAGTTACAGAAGCACAGAATGCCTGAATGATATCATTGGTATTTGGACCCACAAGGAGAATCGGCTGCTTCTTGCTGTAAGCAGCGCAGAGGAAAGAAGCAAGGCCACTGGAATACTTCCCTGAAACTCCAGCCAGTTCAAGTTCAAAAGCAGTCGTATCTATAACGTGTGTCCAGGAATGATACACTTCAAGATCATTAATATCACCTCTGGCGGGCAATGTGTGGTAGAGGGCAGGGACTTTCGCCGTTTCCACTGCTTTTTCAGTCTTCTCCGGCAGGGCGGTAGTGAATGCCATGGTTGCAAGAAACTCAGCAGCATTTTCACGTGCGTTTTGAATTTTTTCAGCGACAGCTTTTTCTACATCCTCAGCTAATTTTTTTCTGTTTGCAAGACTCTGTTCAAATTGTTCATTATCTGCCTTTGTCTTCTCAAGAGTGCTTTTTGAAGCCTTGATTTCATTTTTGATGGTGCCTAAATCGTCATTGAGGGAATTATATTCAGCAATAAGGTCTTCATTCTCTTTAACCAATTCTTCCCGAATCGAATTTTTGCCTTTTTCCCAAAGTTTATCATTGGCTGAAATGACGGAACCGAGTACATCATCTTCTATACTGCTGCCGTCAATATAGCTGACAGCGTTATCCAAGAATTCATCCAGATAGTTTTGGGCTTCAGTGGGAGAGCAATGTAATTCAGATACAATTTTTTCTGTGACATCAGAGTCGGGGATGGTTCCGATAAAATTCTTCAGACTCTTATGCTGGTCATGGGTCAAACCTCGTGCCTTGCAGGCGTTCCAGGAAAGGGAATCAAAGATGATATCTTTAACGATTTCTCGAGGTCCTCTTACCGGATAAAGGTCGATGGGGATACCAGCAAAAGGCTTTCTATAGAAGAGGAACCCATTGTGCAAGTTTAAAATGTCGTTCCCTCCAAACCGATAGACAGGGGCTATTGTGTAATTTTTACTAAAGACGGCCACTCCATTATTAATATTGAGATCTTTTGCCTTGCATAAAATGCCTGTATATTGGCTTCCAGACTTGATGGCAAACATGACCTTGCCACTGTTAAGGTTAAAATCGACTCCCTTTTTCAAAAGCCTAATCAGCTCATCGAGAGAGAAGGAATCTTCCATGATTTTAACTTCGATAGCATCAATTTCCGGGGTATAATTTACAACGAGAAAATCCTTTGTTTCATCCGTGTCTCTGCGCGTCGCAGACCAGGTCCATATGCCATAGAATCCATCATCAGAAGTTGTATTACTATTTTCAAAGAAATTGTAGTAAAGTTTGCTTCTATTTCTAAAGTAGGGCGGTTCGTTCTTATCCTGATAGAAAATCTCATAATTTCCATAAGTGTTCAGATCGGCGCAGCGGGATAGCCAACGGTTTTCGAATTTGTCCGTAAAGATACGGCATAAGGAGATAATCTCACCACTATCATCGTTACCATAGTCATAACCAGGCAGAGCAGCAAGGTTGGTATCGTCATACTCCGCAAGATGGTTTGAATTGTTAGGATTAGCCATAATTATATTCCCCTCTTTATAAAAGTTAGTAAGGCCGGATTGGTTGATTCATATGCATGCTGCGATACATGTGCTGCAGTTTTCGGTAAGACTGTTCCTTGATGCTGCCCTTCTTGATGCATCTTCGAATCCATAGGCAGACCTGTGGATAGCAGCTCATGCCAAGAAGAATATTTGAAAGAGCGTGCGGGACAGGGATGGAAGGACCCGGCATATGAATCAGTTCGTTTAAAATTTCCATTTCATTGCTAGAAACGGCGGATACCTGCCTCTTGAACTCAATCTGCCAGACAACATCAAGTCCGATCATGACATGAATGGAAGTATCATACGTGATTCCATCAATCATGGCAGATTCGTCTGCTTTAATATCTCTCTTATCTATACGTCCTGCATGATTGATAACGATTTCACCATCATAGGGGGACTTAAATAGCAAGGTCTTTTTATTGGGGAGCACATCTGTCTCCCCAGGTTGTATCACGGTATCTTTGAAATCAGTGACGGAAATTTCCGGACAAGTTCCTTCCTGATTGAGAGCTTCTCTCCAGAAATAGGTGTACTGCAGAGCCTGCGAACGGCCTACCGATATTAAGTGCTGCCGGTCAGAACACTTCACCTTAAAAAGCTTCAGCTGTTCTGCTTTAACATGCAATGGATCTACCTTTGTAAAAGGAGATGTCTGGAATGCGGTCGTATTCCCTTCGACAAGCATGTACATGGTTGTCTGATTGTGCTTGATATTCGACTCGCCTTCCACAAACAGCGGCCAAATGGGGCGAAGGGAAATCGGCTTATCCGTCAGGCGGTAATGGAAATCAAGAAAGAAACGGGCTGCATCCTCATTAAATTCAGAAGCGATAACAGAAGCTAAAATCCACGATTCTCCTCCATACCTCTGCTGCATGAGCTTTGTGACCTTTACCGTCCTGGAACTATGGGGAAGAAAACTCCGCTTCAGCAGATAGTATTCCTTTCCAATTTCCACATCAGCATCATTGGAGAGCATTCGACCAGAGGCTTTATCAAATAACGTTCCTCTCGGATTAATGCCTTTGACCATTGATGGCCAGAATTTATATAACTCATTGCTCCCGTTTTCGAAATGAAGCGTATAAGTCTCATATGGATGATCCCATAAAGGAAGATACATGATGCGGTCGTTATTGAGGCGCTCTTTTGTGAAAGAAAACGATCTGATTTCGCCCTTGGGGTAAATTGTCAGTTTAAAATTTTTCTCCAATAAATTCTCAGGAACACGAACTAAACCCATCTCCAGACTAAACGAAGAAGGTGGATTGCCAGAAACACAAATACGGATTGGCAAGTCATGATCCGTTGAACTATATGTAGGATAAGCGCCGGGGCCGAAGGTACGCTCCGGGCAGGTCTTTTCATCCTCCGCGCGGCTGTGCTTAAAATAACGCACCCGTATGGAGCCATTCGTCAGACTGACATACTGACCGCATAATTCGCACATGAAAAGCCCACTGTCAGCATGGATTGTCCCATAGGGATATCGCTTAGCAGCCTCCTCAGCCGTAATCCGCTTCCAACCATGCCCCTCCCACATACAGACATGATTTAAAGAAGCCATACACATCCCTCCCTACTAAAACTTCCTTCCCAATGCAGATTTCCCAGATCTGCAAAATAAGTAAGTATTCCAGATGTATGGAATATTAATATTTGATATTCCAATACTTGCAGAATGCGCAATAAAGTATCTTATTTTGTAAATATAACTAACAAAATTATATTTTATAACCGAAAGAATAGCAATCAAAACAGGCATAAGCCATGCTCACTTTTACTTATCTGCAAGAAGAAATTGAGAAGAAGGGGAAAGTGAATAAAACTATCGCGAAAAAAACACCGTACGACTGGAATTCGTTCTATGGAATGCAATCGTAGAGCTGGCCTCGAAACATACACGGTACAAGATTGATCTTGGTATAATAAAAAAAGAAATCTGGCGGAAATGGTATTCATGAGAAAGAGGTGGCATGGATGAGCGATGAACAGGCGCCAAATGCGGGAGAGGAATATGCTCTGAAAGAGTACTTCATTAAGTACATGGAAGAAATAAAAGGATTGTCTGAAGCCTCGATTAAGCATTATATGGGTGCGCTCGACACGGTAATCAGTAGGTATTTGAAAGAAAAAGGGCTTGTCAATCATTCCATCTTTGAAATTAAATCCTTGAAACATTTACTTGATGTGCAAGAATTCTGAAAAAAGATCCTGACTTTGTAGCGCTTAATGAAAAAGGTCATAGGATGTATCGCAGCGGGCTCCAGAGTTATATAGATTTTGCCCGTGGTCAATGGTCTGATTCACATAAATATGAAGATACAAAAGTGGAGCTTTCAAAACTTGACGAGCCCATACCAAGAGAAAAATATCACTATGAGATAACCAGCGAAAGGTACAGAAGATCCCCTATTATTAAGCATCAGGTCCTTAAAGCAGAACACTACCTTTGCGAAGTCGATCATCATCATGAGACATTCATCGTAAACAATACAAATCACGCGTACATGGAAGGCCATCATGTAATTCCGCTGAGCCATCAAAAGCAATTCAAGTACAGTCTTGATATTTACGCCAATGTCATCTGCCTTTGCCCGATATGCCACCGGCTTCTTCATTATGGAAGAATGAGTGACAGAGAAAAGATATTAGATCAGATTTATGGAGAGAGAAGTGAACGCCTGGCAAAGAGCGGCCTGGATATCAGCAGGAGAGATTTCTTCGATCTGGCAGAGAGCAGATGAATAAGAGTTTCAAAGTGGTCCAAAATAGAAATGTAATAGTGATCCCTTATTTCCTGCTATAATGAGAACGAATAAGTCTTTCGGAGATATCGAGTGCTTTTATTGGTGGAACGGCATCGGGAGTGATAGGAATGGCAGCTCATGGAAAAACAATACAATTATTTCTAATGGACGGCGAAGCGACGGGGCGGATTAAATGTACCCTGGCGAACTGGACTGGCATCGCATATAAGATTCCAAGAATCATGCTTGAGCAGTGCAAAGACCGCAAGGATCTCAAGCAGAGCGGCGTCTATTTCTTGTTTGGTGCCTCTGAGAAAGAAGATAGAGAAAAAGCGGTTTACGTTGGCCAGGCGATAGTACGACAAACCGGAGAAGGACTTCTCAATCGGATATCGGAACATATAGGTAAGGAAGAGGAAGATTATTGGAATGAAGCTGTAGCATTTACCACCTCTAACGATATACTGGGGGCAACGGAAATCAGTTACCTTGAGCATCGATTCTGTGAACCTGCCAATAAAGCTAAACGGTACGAAGTGAAAAATAAAGATACTCCTAATATTGGCAATCCTACGGAAGAGAAAGAAAACGAAATGGAAGAATTTATCGATTACGCCAAAATCGTTATGGGTGCATTAGGATATAAATTATTCGAGCCTTACGATAAACAGGAGAATGAACAGGAAGATCCAGAACCAAAACCAGATGAAGAACCGTTGCTGTATTTGGACAGGAAGATTACGGATGTGGGATCAGTACATGCTACGGGCCGGCAGACGAATGAAGGCTTCATCGTCTATAAAGGCAGCCACATTTCGCTCGTGAATGATGGTACAGTTTTGGAATCCATTAAAAGACGCAAAGAAAAAGTCTCTCTTGATGAAAACGGGAATATAACAGAGGACCAGTTCTCCACCAGCCCGTCTGCTGCAGCCATGTTTGTTGTTGGAAAGAATGCAAATGGACTGACAAGCTGGAGAAACAAAGATAAAGTTACACTTAGGGATCTCGAGGAAAAGGCATCGGAAGAAGCAACAGAGTAATAAAAGAATAATAAAAAGAAAGAGCAGCATCTCAGAAAATAAAGATGCTGCTCTTTTTGCGTGTGGTTGTACGGTTTACACTCCCCATCTTTCTCCAGCATTCTCATGAACTTCTCATCTATTACTCATTACTCCCTGGTATAATTAGATCTAGGTAAGATTTTTACGGTTTTCTGGGAGGGTCTGGTGGTTTGATGTTGAAGCAGGGGTTGTATGAGCAGCTGATCAATCAGGAGCTCAAGGAAGAGATTCGCTCGGCGGAGGCGGCGGAGCGGCAGCGGGTGGAGACCGGGGCTGTGGATGCTGCTGAGTCGGCGCGGGTTCTGGCGGAGTATATGGCAAAGCTTCTTGAGAAGCGGCTGACGGCTGTGGCAGAGGAGTCCGGGAAGGAAGAGGCAGAAGAGGAGCAGGTCCGTCTGATCAATCAGATGCTCAGCACGCTCGGCAGTGAAAGCGGGAAGGATCTGCTTCCGCTCACGGAGGAGCGCAGGGTGGATCAGCTCTTGTCGGTCGTGAATACGAAGAATTCGGCGTTTGCGTTCCAGGAGCATGGGAGTTTCCCGCGTCCGGGCACGTCTTTGGCGCAGAGTTCGCTCTTTACGGGTTCAGATCATGAACCGCCGATGTTTGTGGAGCTCGCGAAGGAAATCGAGTCCGCTGACCGGATTGATCTTCTTGTTTCCTTTGTGAAATGGAGCGGAATCCGTCTCATCTTCGAGCCTTTGAAGAAGTTCACTGAACGGGGTCATCTTCGCATTATCACGACGTCTTACATGGGCGCGACGGATGTGAAGGCTATTGAAGAGCTCGCCAAGCTCAGCAATACGGAAATCAAAGTTTCCTATGATACAGCAAGGACGCGTCTCCATGCGAAGTCCTACATGTTCTACCGCGAGAGCGGTTTCTCGACGGCGTATATCGGCTCGTCAAATCTTTCCCGCGCGGCCATTTCGAGCGGGCTGGAATGGAATGTGAAGATTACCTCTCAGGACCAGCCGTCCACGATGGACAAGATGGAAGCGACGTTTGAAAGTTACTGGAACTCCAGCGAGTTTGAAACGTACCAGGAAGGCGACAGCAAGAAACTGCAGGAGGCCATTTACAGGGAAAGGTATAAGGATGATCCGAATTTCAATAACTTCGGCACGAATCCTTACATCATGGAAATCCAGCCGTACCCTTACCAGCAGGCGATCCTCGACAAACTCGCAGCGGAAAGGGAAATCCATCATCGCTATAAGAATCTTGTTGTCGCAGCGACAGGGACGGGGAAGACCGTCGTTGCTGCTCTCGACTACCGTCGTTTCTGCCAGAAGTTCGGCCATGAGAGAAAGCCCAGACTTCTTTTCGTTGCGCACAGGGAAGAGCTGCTGCAGCAGAGCCTTGCGACCTTCCGCAGCGTCATGCGAGATCCGACCTTCGGCAGCCTTCTCGTCGGACGTGAGAATCATCCGGAAACCATCGACCAGCTCTTCGCTTCCATCCAGAGCTTCCAGTCTAAAGATTTCACGAAGCATGTCCCGGACAAGAACTACTATGATTTCATTATCATCGACGAATTCCACCATGCGGCTGCGCCTTCTTACCAGTCACTCCTCAGCTACTATGAGCCGAAGATTCTTCTCGGCATGACCGCGATACCGGAACGAATGGATGGAAAGAGCGTCCTGCCGTACTTCGACGGACGTATCGCCGTGGAAATCCGACTGCCCGATGCCATTGACAGGAAACTCCTCTGTCCCTTCCAGTATTTCGGCGTCGACGACACGACCGACCTCAGCCAGATCCGTTGGACGAGAGGCGGCTACGATGCCTCCGAGCTTTCCAACGTCTACTCCATGGAACAGTACGGCGCGAAGAAAAGAGCCGAATGGGTCCTTGAAGAAACAGATCGTTACGTGACCGACTGGAACGATGTCACTGGCCTTGGGTTCTGCGTTTCCAAAGCCCATGCAAAGTTCATGTCCGACTATTTCAACGATCATGACGTGCCATCCATGTACCTGACGAGCGATACGTCCTATGCGGACAGGAAATCCGCCGAGCAGAAACTTGTTTCCGGTCAGGTGAAATTCATCTTCGTCGTCGACCTTTACAACGAAGGCGTCGACATCAAGTCCGTCAATACCATCCTCTTCCTGAGACCGACCGAATCTCTGACCATTTTCCTCCAGCAGCTCGGACGCGGACTGCGTCTCTCTGAAGGAAAAGAATGCCTCACCGTCCTCGATTTCATAGGACAGGCCAATAAGAAATACGACTTTGAATTAAAATTCACAGCCCTTCTGAATAAAGCTCACGGAAGTCTGGCGGATGAGATCAAGAGAGGTTTCATCTCCGTCCCGCGCGGCTGCTATATCCACCTCGAGAAAAAGGCAGCCAAAAACATCCTTAGAAATATCAACGCATCTCTTGGCGCACAGGGCAGACTCATCCAGGGAATTAGTACCTTTGAAGAAGACAGCGGAAGACCGCTCACCCTGGACAATTTCCTTTCCTACTACAGCATGGATATCAAAGACCTCTACACCGATAGAGAAACGAAAGGGACCAATGCTGCCGGCTTCTACCGCCTCTGCGTGAAGGCGGACAAGCGGGAGGACTTCGAAGAACCGCTCGAGGATACCATTACCAAAGCGATGGGTAAAATCTGTGCCATCGACTCCCGGAGATGGATCCAGACCATCCTTTCAGAATTCATGCCGGGCACCGTCAGTGATGCAACAGAAGAAGAAAGACGCCTCATGCTCGAAATGTTCCAGTATACCGTCTGGCCGACAAACAGCACTAAAGATCCTCACGATTACAGCGACCTGGAAGGTGACATGGCCTCTATCCGGGAAAATCCCGTCATGTGCCAGGAAATTTGCGATATTCTGCAATACAACCTCGACCACCTCGACTTCGTCGATGAGAATGTCGATCTTGGCTTCACCTGTCCGCTCGACCTCCATTGCCACTACACCAAGGACCAGATTCTCGTCGCACTCGGCCATCCAGAAAGAGCGAAATCCATGCGTCAGGGCGTCCTCTACCTGAAAGACAGAAACCTCGACTTTTTCATCAATACGCTGAACAAAGCCGACAAAGACTATTCCCCGACGACCATGTATGCCGACTACTCCATCAATGAGCATCTCTTCCACTGGCAGAGCCAGAGCACCACATCCGAAGCATCCAATACTGGACAGCGTTACATCCACCATAAGGAAATGGGATCCCAAATTCTCCTCTTCGTCAGAGAATACAACAAAGACCAGACCGGTACTGCGCCTTTCGTCTACCTCGGCAAGGCCGAATACGTGAGCCACCAAGGCAGCAGTCCTATGAATATCATCTGGCACCTTGAACGCCCCATCCCGGCCAAATTCATTCGCCAGACAGGAAAGCTTCTGGCACAGTAAGGAGGCTCTATGAAAACGATCAGAGTCGTAGCCGCTGTCATTGCTGATGACCTCGACCATCCCACCAAAATCCTCGCCACGGAAAGAGGATACGGAGAATTTAAAGGGCAGTGGGAATTCCCCGGAGGGAAAATAGAAAAAGGCGAAACACCTGAAGAAGCGATTCGCCGGGAAATTCGGGAAGAACTCGAAGTGGAAATAGAAGTCGGTCCACTTCTTGGCACTATCGAATACGACTATCCAAACTTCCACCTCAGCATGGATACCTTCCTTGCCAAAGTCAGGGAAGGTACCATTGTTCTCAAAGAAGCGGAAGCTGCAAAATGGCTGACTAAGAGCAGTCTGGATACCGTTGGTTGGCTTCCTGCTGACCAGACCATCATCAAAAAGATACACGAAATCATGGAGTAGAGGGAAAGCCACGCGGTTTCCATGTTTTCCTCCGTTCCCCCACCCCGTATGCTACAATCAAGCTAAGGGAAGGTCTTCGGCCGTGCGGAACGGCTCTTGCTGCTTACTTTTCGAGTACGGGGAGAAAAGGAGGATTTTCTATGACACTTGTCAGCCAGCTGAGTTTCAGAGACATGTATCACCGGGGTTGTTTCTTTGCTATGAACGATTATCTGGCGGAGTTACTTGAAGCTGCGAAGATCGGCGCCGATGGGGCCGATGGGGCCGATGGGGCCGATGGTGCTTTGGGGTATGGCTATATTGATAACGAAGCAGGCTTCACCTTCGAAATCCTCGCTTCTGCGAAGAGGGAGGGAGACAGGTTCATTCCTCTCCCGAATGACGGAACGGTTTCCCTGAAGGTCCGCAGGGGCAGTGCCGCTCACTGGAATATCATCCTTCATCCCGATGTCGATACGACGCCGTTTGAGGAAACGATCCGGTTCATCAACGAAGGCTATTTCAAAAATGAAGGTCTGGAATTCTTCCGATCCATGGATGCCATAGATGAACTCCGCCATCCCGATTTCCCCGACGACCTCCGCGTCCTCTTCATGAAGGAAGGCTAGGAAGGCGTCGAAATATGCTGGGTGCGAAGCATGGATGTGGCAGAAGACCATGTCATCGGAAAACTCCTGAATGAACCTTACAAAGACTTCGGCGTTCACGAAGGCGATACCATTCCTTTCGGCATCGTCAAAGACGGCGAAGACTATGTCTGCGTATATATAGGAGAAGAATAAATAGAATAGAAATTGAAAAAGTCCTCCCATCCGGGGGACTTTTTTGCTGAAAACGTTGTTGTACAGTTGCAAAGCGTAGGTCATTTTGATAGGTAAATTTAAAAATGACTTTTATACATTGGCAACTTATAATAAAAAGAAGAAGTGTAACTAAAAAAGGCACCAAGTTCGGCAGGAAAAAGATAAAAGATTATGTTGATGAAGGGGGGACAGGCATATGACGAGTTATTCAAGAAGTTTTAATGAGGCAACACGTGTACAAATGCCTGCGCTAGTCCATCTAACCAGACTGGGATACAAATATTTTGGGAAAATTACTGAGGACATGGCGGGAATAGAATATGATCCGGATGACAGTATTTTAATAAATGTATTTAGAGATCAAATGGATCGATTAAATCCAGAGCATAAAGGAATCGGAGACCAGCTGCTAAGAGAAATAAGGCAGGAATTGGATAACGATGATTTAGGACGCAGTTTTTATAAAAGGCTTAGATCTTTGTCTCCAGTTAAATTGATAGACTATGATAATCCGCAAAATAACGTATATCACTTTACTGCTGAATTTACCTATAAAAGAGATGATGATAATTTCAGACCGGATATAACATTATTTATCAATGGTCTGCCACTAGTTTTTATTGAAGTAAAAAAACCAAATAATGCTGGCGGTATGGTTGCTGAAAGTAAAAGAATGAACCAAGTTAGATTTCCAAATAGGAAATTCAGAAGGTTTATTAACATTACGCAACTGATGATTTTTTCTAATAACATGGAATATGATGCTGAAGGCGGGATAGTTCCTATTCAGGGAGCTTTCTATTGTACGGCTTCGCGTGAGAATGCTCCATTTAACTGCTTTAGGGAAGAAAATCCTGGGAACTTAGAGGTGGCGCCGTTTATTCGTGACTATCCTTATAGAGACATAGATAGGCGCATAGAAAAGAAAATTTTAACGGATTTCAACTGTCAGGTTATTCATTCGACACCGGAATATAAGACAAATTTAAATATAAATACACCGACCAATAGAATTATTACGTCGATGTGCTCGCCGGAAAGATTACTCTTTTTACTGAAGTACGGTATTGCTTACGTTAGGATTGATCGAGAAGTAGATGGAAAAATTGAATCAATCGATCAGAAAAATATTATGAGATATCAGCAATTCTTCGCGTCACTTGCAGTAAGAGACAAAATTGATAAAGGGAAGAAATCAGGCGTCATTTGGCACACACAGGGGAGTGGAAAAACGGCACTTTCCTTCCATTTAACATACGTTCTTTCAGATTACTTTGCAAAACATAATAAAGTCGCAAAATTTTATTTCATTGTAGACCGACTTGATCTGCTTGAACAGGCTGCTCAAGAATTTGAGGCCCGAGGCTTAGAAATTAAAACAGCGAATTCAAGAAATGAATTAATGGAGCAATTCAGGAAAAATCAAGCATTGGAAGGATATACTGGGAAACCTGAAATTACGGTTGTAAATATCCAGCGATTCGCTGAAGATAAAGCAAAGGTGGACCTACCTCCGTATGCTACTAACCTTCAAAGAGTATTTATTATAGATGAAGCCCATAGAGGATATAACCCTAAAGGTTCATTTTTAAATAATTTATTTGAGGCGGATCCGAATTCCATAAAAATAGCACTTACGGGAACGCCTCTGCTGAAAGAGGAAAGAGCATCGTGGAAGGTATTTGGGGAGTATCTGCATACCTATTATTACGATAAGTCCATACAAGACGGCTATACACTAAAAATTATCCGAGAAGATATCGAAACCTCATATAGGGAAAGACTTACCCAGATATATGGGAAGCTTGAAGCTCTAGTGAATAAAAGGGATGTAAATAAAGCAGCAATTGTAGAGCATGAGAATTACGTAAAAGAATTGCTCCGGTTTATTATCAGTGATATGAAGACTTTCCGTCTGGTACACGGTGATGATACGTTAGGTGGCATGATTATATGTGAAACTAGTGGCCAGGCCAGGAAACTATACTCGTATTTTAATGAGATTCAAAATGAGTTAAATCAAGTTTCACCAAGGAAAAGTCATTTTAAAGCAGCTTTAATCTTATACGATAGCAATGATAAAGAGACACAAAAGCAGATAATTAAAGACTTTAAGAAGAATATGACCATAGATTTCTTAATTGTTTTTAACATGTTATTGACCGGATTTGATGCACCAAGACTTAAAAGACTGTATTTAGGTAGAAAGTTAAAAGATCATAATTTACTTCAGGCAATTACAAGAGTCAATAGGCCATATAAAGATAATCGTTATGGTTATGTCGTCGATTTCGCAGATATAAAAAAGAATTTCGAGGAGACAAATGCGGCCTATTTAAAGGAGTTAAATAGATTTAATGATCCTGACGAAGTTGGACCGGAGAATGCAACTGATACATTCCGTGCCGTGCTTGAAAATAAAGATGCTCTTATCAAGCAAATGCATGAAGTTAAACAGGAGCTGTTTAAGTACACTACAAGTGATTTAGAGGTGTTTAGTTCTGAAATTTCAATGATAGACAATAAAAAAGAATTGTTGAATTTAAAGAAATCTCTGTTATCAGCACGAGATTGCTATAATATCGTGCGTACTTTCGGTGATGATGAATTAAAAGAAGCTTTCTCAAAGTATAAAATAGAAAATCTTCCTGAAATGATTAAAGAAGTTGATCACCATATCAAAATCATTAATGAGAAAGCCGCTTTTGCGAAAGAAGATAGCACAAAACTAATCATTAATGAAGCAATGATGGATATCACGTTTTCGTTTAGAAACCTTGGGTCAGAAGAGCTTAAAATCATTTCTGGTGGGGAAGAATTAAAAGAAAAATGGAATAAAGCTGTAAGAGCTTTTTCTGAAAATTTTGATCAGGAAGATCCAGAATATATCACACTAAGAGAAGCTTTTATGAAGCGGTTTAAAGAGCATGGCTTTGTGGTAGATAGTGTTGATGAGTTCAATGAAGATACAAAAAATCTGGATGAGATACTGAAAAAACTTAATGAACTGAAACAACGTAATAATGCACTTTTACGTAAGTATCATGGGGATTACAAATTTGCTCGTGTTCATAAACGTATCAATGAGGAAAACAAATTACGATTAGCCGAACACAAGGAACCTCTGATATCGGAATATGATGAACGAGTTATGATGGCTCTTTTGTACATCAAAGATGTCATAGACGATAAAGTTTATGATAGGAATGATATTTTGAAGAAAGATGCTTATTTTGCGAAGACTGTTATGGTAGAGACTAAGCGTGGATTAGATAAGTTACATTTATCAAATACTAGAGAAGACAGAGAATTTATCCAAAAAAGTATCTCACGTCAGTATTTAGAACAGTATAACAGTATGTATAGTGTGAATTAAAAAGGATATTCTAATAATATGGAAATAAAAGAGAAAACATATGCCCTGATTGATGGACTAAAAGCTACGTGTCAGACATTTGGGTTGGGGAATGATGGTAATGAATTTAAAATTATTACACAAGTATTTCTTTACAAATATTTGAATGACAAGTTTGGGTATGAAATTAGAAAAATTGATACTAACTTAGCGACAGCGGAAAAGTGGGAAACTGCTTATGCCAATATGTCCGAAAGTGAGCGAGAGGATTTACTTGACCAGCTTTCTCCAGATGTGCCGGTCCTTTATCCAGAACATCTAATATCTAATCTCTGGAATCAGCAATCGAAAGGCGATTTCGATCTTATTTTTGATGCGACTATGATTAACATTTCGGATATTAATTCTGAAATCTTTTCAACAAAAACCTCTCAGAGAACACAAGTCCCGTTGTTTGAGAAATTAACCCCTTTTGTAACAGATGAATCACAAAGGGCAGACTTTGCAAGAGCACTTGTGGATAAATTAGTTAATTTCTCGTTTGATGAAGCCTTTTCTAAGAACTATGATTTTTTTGCCCAGATTTTTGAATATCTGATCAAGGATTACAATACTTCTGGCGGCGGAAAGTACGCGGAATATTATACGCCGCATTCGATTGCAGCCATTATGGCGGAACTATTAGTTGGAGATAATGAAGATCTCCATAGCGTTGAATGTTATGATCCTTCCGCGGGAACCGGTACATTATTAATGGCACTTGCTCATCAGATTGGCGAAGATAAGTGTACGATCTTCTCACAGGATATTTCTCAACGTAGTAATAAAATGTTGAAACTGAACTTAATACTGAATGGATTAGTTTCCTCTATGGACAATGTAATTCAAGGGGATACATTGTCCGAACCATATCATAAATCTGATGATGGACAGAATCTTCGCCAATTTGATTACGTGGTTTCAAATCCTCCGTTTAAGATGGATTTTTCAGATACAAGAGAGAAACTTGCTAAGATGCCAGTTAGATTTTGGGCGGGAGTTCCAACTGTGCCTAAAAAAGATAAATCTAAAATGGCAATATACCCCCTCTTTATTCAGCACGTTGTAAATTCGTTAAAGAAAAATGGTAAAGGCGCAATTGTCGTTCCTACCGGATTTCTAACGTCTAAAAGTGGTGTCGAAAAGAAAGTTTTACATCATCTTGTTGATGAAAAAATTGTTAGTGGTGTAATCAGCATGCCATCAAATGTTTTTGCTACAACAGGTACGAATGTTTCTGTATTGTTTTTTGATAATTCAAAGAAAACAGAAAAAGTTTGCTTAATTGATGCATCTAAAATGGGTGAGGAGTATAAAGACGGGAAAAATAAAAAACGGAGATTAAGAGATGAAGAAATAGAACAAATAGTTAAAGTATTTAGAAATAAAGAGACGGTAGACGATCTTTCTGTAGCCGTAACTTATGATGAGATTAAGAAGAAGCGGTATTCATTAGCTGCAGGACAATATTTTGATGTAAAAATTGAATATATTCCCCTTACTCCAGAAGAATTCAAAGTAAAGATGGATGAATATAAAAAGGATTTGTTGAAATATTTTGAAGAAAATACGAAATTAGAAAATGAAATTATTGAACAATTGAATAAGGTGAAGTATGAGTAAAGTTGTGCAGCTAGGGGATGTGGCAGATATTATTACGGGGCCATTTGGCTCTCAATTACATGAAAGTGATTATAAGATGGAAGGCATCCCTGTAATAATGCCCCAAGATATTAAAGATGGGAAATTGAATTTTGAGGATGTCGCCCGTATATCGGAGAATGATTTTCAAAGATTAATTCGATATTCGGTACAGAATGGAGATATAATATTTCCACGAAGAGGGGATATCGAAAAGCACGCTTATATTGATTCTGATGAAGATTTTTTGTGTGGAACAGGGTGCTTTAGAGTTAGGGTAAAAACAACAGAAATTAATTCCAAATATCTATCGTATTATCTGGATAATGTGCATGTAAGAAAGTGGATTACAAATCATGCAGTGGGTTCTAACATGCCTAATTTAAATACGGGTATTTTATCTGAAATTCCAGTTATGATTCCCACGTATTCTGTACAAATTAAAATAGCCCGATTGCTATCAGTAATAGAGGCTAAAATACAAAACAATGTAAAGATAAATGATAATTTAGAGGCGCTGGCAAAGCTAATCTACATGAATTTTTTCTTTAACAGAACTCCTAATGGATTATTAAGCGATATTATCCACGAATATCCTAAATCACAAGTACAAGTAAATGAAGCAAAGTGCTCTAACGGTAGGTTTCCTTTTTTTACAAGTGGGAATGGTATTTTAGCATGGGATTCATTTTTTGTTGACGATCGTAATTGTTATATCAACACCGGCGGGAACGTTGGTATTAGGTTTTATGTGGGGAAAGCAGCATATTCAACTGATACCTGGTGTATAACAGCCAAATATAATCTTGCTGATTATCTATACTTATTATTAAAAGCCATCCAACATGAAATAGACATTAAGTATTTTACTGGAACTGGTTTAAAACATCTTCAAAAACCAATACTTAAAGAGCGGCCTATATATGTTCCTGTTGAAGATGAAATAATTTTCTTTAACAAATTAATTCAACCATATTTTGATATGATTTCACGAAATACTTGTGAATCACAACGATTGCAAGATGTCCGAAATAGTCTTTTACCGTTATTAATTAATGGACAGGCGGTTATTGGAGACTAGGCCACTAAATTATCATTTATGTAAGTTATATTTTCTCCCTCAACGGCGGGAGTTATTTAAAATAGGGACTGCCGTTGTTAATCGTTCTCTAGTGAGGAGAATGATTATGAGCTCACCGATTATTAAAGAAGTTGTAGAGAGAATGTTACCATATTTAAATAATGTCCAGTGTGGTCAGTTAGAGGATGTACTACAAAATGTTTTATCGAAGTATGATTTATTTATAAGAAGAGGATTTATAGAGGAAGAACCGGATTTTTTAAATATGTTTCTTTCTGCGAAGAAGTTGGAAGGATGTTCTGAAAAATCACTTAGGTATTATGGAAGTACACTCCAAAAATTTCTAATGGAGATTGGAATGGCTGTGAGAGAAATTGATACGGATTCTATAAGAAGATATCTTACTGCTTATCAAAAGAGAAATGATTCGGGAAAGACCACTATAGATAATATTAGACGTATCCTCTCAAGTTTCTTTTCTTGGTTGGAAGATGAAAATTATATTCTGAAAAGCCCAGTTAGGAGAATTCACAAAATAAAGACGGGGTTTACAGTTAAGGAAACATTCTCAGATGAAGAGTTAGAAATTATGAGAGATAGTTGTGTTGAAAATCGCGATTTGGCAATTATAGATTTACTTGCTTCTTCAGGAATGAGAATTGGAGAGATGGTATCTTTAAATAGACAAGATATTGATTTTTATAATCGAGAGTGTATTGTCTGTGGAAAAGGAGAAAAAGAACGGACAGTTTATTTTGATGCGAGAACAAAGATTCATCTTCAAAAATATTTAGATCAAAGAAGTGATAATGACCCCGCACTATTTGTTAGTTTAAGAGCTCCTTATCACAGAATATCAATTGGTGGTATAGAAACACGTTTGCGCTCTTACGGATTGAGACTGAATATTAACAAGGTACATCCACATAAATTTAGAAGGACGTTAGCGACTCATGCAATTGATAAAGGTATGCCAATCGAACAACTGCAGCAACTCTTAGGGCATAAAAGGATAGATACGACGTTACATTATGCAATGGTTAAACAAAGTAATGTAAAAAGTGCACATAAAAAGTATATAAGTTAATGGGTGGCTTTATGAAAAATATTAATCATCTAAAATTAGGGGATTTAGTGAATTTCCAAACAGGACCTTTTGGCACCCAATTTAGTGCAAGTGAATATACTAAAGAGGGTATTCCTGTTATTAATGTAAAAGATATTGGATTTGGTAATATCCTGACTGCTAATATAGAACATGTATCGGAACAAACGAGAGATCGATTATCTCAGCATATACTAAAAGAGGAAGATATAGTATTTGGCAGGAAGGGATCTATTGATAGACACGCATTTATAACGAATAAAGAGACTGGTTGGGTACAGGGATCGGATTGTATAAGAGCTAGAGCTAAAACAAATATAGATATGCTATTCTTGTCCCAATATCTAGAAAGTAAGCACGTGAAGAAACAACTTATGAATTCTGCAGTAGGTTCAACGATGGCTTCCCTAAATACAGATATATTAAAAGATATAGTTGTTTTTTTACCGGATATTAGTGAGCAGCATAAAATATCACGAGTGCTAAAAACTCTAGATGATAAAATTCTCTTGAATAATCAGATAAATGATAATTTAATTGCTTAATCTTCTATAATAGCTTGCCCATTCATTAACATTGGTAATAACCAGTTACGAAGTCGTATAAGCTCTTTTTTCTCTTGTTCCAATTTGATAATTTTATGAAACAGTGGATTAGCACAAAGACAAAATTTTTTGACAATTTCTTCGGAGTATGGAAAATTGAAATCATCTACGTTTGTGTCGCTTATAACTTTCTGTATTGATCCAGTCGAGACTGTTACAATCTTTTTATTCAACGACTTTAATGTCATATATATATATGGAATTATCTCTTGATCCTTTGCCGTAAATGCTAATGCTGCACGTCCCAGCGATATTTTATGGTCCACGAGACACATATTTCCGATTTTTCCGGCAATAGAAATTAAAATATCATTAGGGTATGCAAAACGCTTACTATCATCAGTTTTACCCTGACAATCTACCAAAAGACCTCCATTCATATCTCCAGCACCTGAACAGTAGTCAAAGAGATTGTCTGCAGTCATATTATTTGGAAAAATGTGTTCTCCCTGTGGACATTGTCCCCAGGTAAGATTTGTAATATCTCTAATATTTTTGACTTCCCAGGATTTTGGAATTTGTCTTTTTATATGTGAGTTCCATTTAGTAAAACCATTACTATCAGAATAAGGAGCACCATTTTCATTAGGAAAATTAAATTGATTAAACCAATAGCTATATAATGTCTCAATTTGTTTTCCTAAATTATCATTTACATCAACTAAATTTTGAAAAATTATCTTTTCAAGAATTCTTCTTGTTATGGAAAATAAAAAAGGCCTCCCATGCGGGGGCTTTTCGTTCTGTGTTATCATAGGTCCTAAAGCATTATTTCTAGTGATTATCGCAGGAAAGGGGAATCGGGATGAGGCTGACGGCGCGGAAGGTGGATGGGAGTCTTCGGGATCTTTCACGGGTGAAGGGTCTTCTGGAGAGGGCTTTTCCAAAGAATGAGCAGTTTCCGATGTTCCTGCTGCGTCTTCGGGCTTGGAGCAGTTATGTGCATTTCCTGGCTTATTATGATGGCGATGATTTCTGCGGTTTCACGTATACGGTCGAGAATGAGGATATGGTTTTCGTCTTGTACCTGGCGGTGAATGATGAAATCCGGTCCAAAGGATACGGGACGGCGATTCTGACGGATCTGAAGGCAAGGGCCTCGGGAAGGGGCGTGGCCCTGAATATTGAGCCGCTGGATCCTCATGCGGCGAATTCCGAGCAGAGGGAGAGAAGGCTGGAGTTTTATCGAAGGAATGGGTTTGTCAGTACGGATTACAACCTGATCGACGGCGGCGACAGGTATCTTATCTTGTGCACGAAGGAAGATTTTCCGGTGGAGGATTATATCCGAGTGATCAAGAGAATTTCCTTTGGCCTTCATGTGCCGAATGTGGAACGAGTGAAATAAGGAAAACAGCGGGGCTAAAAAACAGCGGTATCAAAATGACTGAGCATTTTGATACCGCTGTTTTTTGATGGGTGAGGAGAAACCGTACAACCTCGCTACGCTCGAGGTAATCACCCCTATCCACCGCGAGGCGGTCCCCCTTCCCCGTCTGGGAAGGCGAGTTTAAAACCATACAACCGGCTTGCGGCCTGGGAAATGAACCTCCTCAGTCGCCTCCGGCGCCAGCTCCCCCTACGGGGCGAGCTCTGACACCCTTAAACCGAGCTTCGCTCGAGGAAAAACAGCTAAATCTCGCGGTGTTAGGCATTATTCCGTCACTTTGGGCGGGTATTTTTGCTCGAAGGTTTTGAGGATTTTGGTGAGTCTTTGGTCGAGGAATTGTCCGGCTTTTTCGCGGATGTCTTTGGGGACGCCGTAGTAGGCTTCTGCCATGCCGCCTGTGATGGCGGCGAGGGTATCGCTGTCGCCTCCTACGGAGACGGCGGTGCGGATGGCGTCTTCAAAGGATTCGGATTCGAGGAAGGCTTCGATGGCCTGGGGGACGGTGTCCTGGCAGGTTTCGTTGAATTCGTAGGTGGGGCGGATTTCATCGATGGTAAAGTTCAGTTTGTAGTATTTCTCTTCGATGTATTTCCGGATGTCTTCTTTTGTTTCGCCGGTTCTGGCAAGGTAGACGGCAGAGGCGGCAGCTTCGGCGCCTTTGATGCCTTCGGGGTGGTTATGGCTGACTTTGGTGACTTCTTTGGAGAGTTTCCTGACTTCGGAGAGGGATTCTCCTGCCCAGCCGCAGGCGCTGACTCTCATGGCTGCGCCGTTTCCAAAGCTGCCGTAGGGTTCGGGGTCATCGGAGTAGATCCAGTGGTAGAAGGATCCGCCGTAGCCGCTCTGGGGATAGGGGCGTCCTATTTTCTGCATGGAGAGGACGGCTTGTCTGGAGAGGCCTTTGTAGGACGGGACGGTCTTGAGGAGGGCGTCGCAGACGGCGAGGCTCATGATGGAGTCGTCGGTGAAGAAGCATTTATCTGAGAGGAGGTCAAAGTCTTTGGCGCGGTAGTTGTCCCATTCGAACCGCGATCCGGCAATGTCTCCTATAATGGCACCTATCATATGTATCCTTCCTTTCGTGTGTTGTTATCTTTCACTCTAAGACGGAGGGAGGGGATTGTCAAATGAGGAGGATGTGGTTTATTAGCGGGGAGAGTGTGCTTGGAGATTAAAACCATACAACCTCGCTGCGCTAGTGGTAATCAACCCTATCCACCGCGAAGCGGTCCCCCTTCCCCGTCTGGGAAGGCGAGTTTAAAAAACATACAACCGCAGCTCTGCTGCGGGGAAATGCAACTCATCCGTCGGCTCCGCCGACACCTTCCCTTCCAGGGCAAGATTAAGACCGGCCTGCGGCCCACTTCCCGGGAAGGCGAGCACGGCGAGTTTGCGAGTTGTTTTTTCTTGGGCTCTACAGTGTATAATTAATATATACATATATAGAATGGAGTGGGATGGATGTTTATTGCTAAGGGTTTTGATGAGCTGACGCGTGAGGAGTTGTATGAGATTCTTCGGGCGCGGGTGGATGTGTTTGTGGTGGAGCAGCATTGTCCGCATCCGGAGCTGGATGGGGTGGATTATGACAGTCTTCATGTGTTCTGTGTGAAGGATGGAGCGGTGGCTGCGTATCTTCGTGCGTTTCTTCGTGAGGGAGAGCCCGGGGTGATCCAGGTGGGCCGTGTGCTGACGCGTGAGCGCGGGACGGGGCTTGGGGGCGAGCTTCTTCATGCAGGGCTTGAGGAGATCAAGAAGCGGTATTCGCCGAAGGAAATTTTCCTTGAGGCGCAGACGTATGCGATGGGGTTCTATGCGCGCGAGGGTTTCGTGAAGGCTTCGGAGGAGTTCTTAGAGGACGGGATCCCGCATACGGCGATGCGTCTTCGTTTGGAGGAGTAAGGAGGTCTTATGGACTTCAGCAGTGTGTTCAGGACGCATGATTTCCTGGAGGATGCGGCGGTTTCTTATGGCTCAAGAAGAAGGGCGGCGTTTTCACGCTGGAGCGCGCTCTTCCGGAGACGGATGGACTGGCGGCGGTTGTCACTGTCCATGGCAGGGAAATGACGGTGTCGGTGGTGGAGCTGCCGGACCGTGTGCCGTATGCGCTTTTCGAGGTGGAGTCGGCGGAAGGGGCTTTCGTCGACCGCGTGCGCCAGGAGGCAGAGAATCTCGTCCGCGATGTGGTGGAGAATTGTTTCTTCGATTCGGATGTGCGGATCCGGCTTCTTTCGTACGTGAAGGAAAGGTACGGGACGGAGCAGGAGAATCTCCGGGTGATTTACAAGGATTACTGCACGCTCCGCGAGCACGGGACGAAGAAATGGTACGGGCTTTTCATGCGCATTCCGTGGACGTCGCTCCATGTGGAGAGGAAGGGCATGACGGAGGTCCTGAATGTGAAGGCGGATCCGGAGGAAATCCAGCGGCTGATCGATCATGACCGGTATTTCCCAGCGTACCATATGGACAAGGTGCACTGGATCAGCATTCTTCTGGACAAGGAAACGGATATGGATGCGGCGAAGCGGATGCTGGATGAGAGTTATGCTCTCGTGGAGAAGTCCGGCAGGAAGGGCCGCAGGAAAGTCAAGAAATAAGGGGAGGGGAAATTTATGATACAGGTCGCGCAGCTGAATTTCAGGGAGATGGAGCACCAGATCTGCCTGCTTGGGATAAATCAGACGATTTCGGGCTTGCTGTACGCAGGGGGCATGGATGCGCCGGAGGATGGCGGTGTGCTGGCGTACGGGTATGTCGATACGGAGGGCGGTTTCACTTTTGAAATCCTCGCTCCTGCAAAGGTAGAGGGGGACAAGATCATTCCTCTTCCGGGAGTTCCGGATATGATGGTGAAGCTGCGCAAGGAGCAGGCGAATGAATGCAGCATCCGTCTCGGTCCGGTGGTGGACAGGACGCCGTATGAGAGGAAAATCGCCGTCATCAACGAAGCGTATGCGCCATCCGAAGATGTGGCGGCCATCCGCAGTGTCGACCTCATCGACGACTCCAGGCATCCTGACTATCCTGACGATATTCTCGTCATCTTCCTGAAGGACGATTACAAACCAGAGGGCTGCTGGGTGAGGAGCATGGAAGTCGAAGAGGGGCGCTGCATAGGAAAGCTCCTGAATGAACCTGACCAGGACTATGGTGTCCATGAGAATGATCTCATTCCTTTTGATATCGTAAAAGAAGGAGAGGATTACTTCTGCATTAGCAGGTTTTGAGGGGGATTATTGAAACCGTACAACATGATAAAACCATACAGCCGCCTTGCAGGCTGGGAACTACTGTATCCGTCGCCTCCGGCGACACCTTCTCCTTTCGGAGCAAGGTTAACACCCTTAAACCTCGCTGCGCTCGAAAAGAAAAGCAAATCAGCCTGTGGCTGAAAGAAAATCAAAGCCATGCGTTTCGCTTTCCTTTCGACGTCCTCTTTTTGCTTTCTGTTTGATATTGAATATTTTTTGCAAATGGTATACTTTAGTAGTATATCTTTTTGTTTTATGCGGGATTATAGTCAGAGCAGGTTACAGTGGAGAGGAGGAGTAAAGATTAACGGAATTTTATAATATAGATAGATGTCTATCCTTTTATTAAATTTTATTAAACATCGCAAAAGTACTATTAGCAAAAGTACTATTAATTTATAGAAAAATAATGTAAAATAAAGCGCAATTGATTAGCAGCTGGTTATGGGCGAGGCCCGCTTTATGGCAGGAGGATAAAAGGTGAATAGTTCCTGGTTAATGGATGCCGGTATTTTCGTGGTTTCTTTTGGCACAGCATTTTACGTGCTCGGCAGGCTGGGAAGGAAGCAGGCGGCTAAGGCCGTGAAGAAGGCGGATACGAAGGTCCGCAGCGCAGCAGAGGAGAGGGAAGCAGCGAGGAAGTCGGCTGATCTGACCATCCGTCAGCTGGGCAATGAGAAACTTGCCGTAATTACCGGGGATCTCACGACGTTTACTGAGATTTTCAGCAAGATTGAAAATGTGGATTTTGAAGCTGGCAGCAGGGCTGCTGAAATGGCTGATTTCGTTCCGGGAGGGGATGAGAACAGAAGGCTTCAGGCAGGAATTGCCAGGATCAGGAGACTTGAGAGAAATGACGATCCTGATTTAAGAGGACTTCGCATCCGTGCGCTGGGTGTTTCTGATGCGGAGACACTTTTTGAAAGGGCATCGGGGAAGAATGAAATTTCCTATAGTTCTTCGATCAATGCGACTGTCAAATGGCTGATGACGGGCAAGGTGGAAGGCGATGTCTTCGGACCGGATGCGAATAATTCCGTCTTCGTCGGCTTCGGCGATGGTCCGTCTCATACGAGGGGCGAGGAAAAAGCATCGAGCTTCCGCACGAAGATGTATCCGCAGGAAGCGGAACAGTTCGAAGCGGAATCCAAGGTCGTTGCCCGCCTCGCTGTCCAGCTCTGCACTCTGGCGGAGGGTCAGAGGAAGGTGCTGGAAAGCAACACGAAGAATTTCCATGCCCGTGTCAAAGCGCTGAAGCGTATCGTCGATCAGGAAGGGTATGACTGGAACAAGTACGGCAAAGAGGATAGAAGAATCATCGCCCTCGCTGCCCGCCAGGCCAGAAATATCTCCGTGATCGTCACCATGGGTCTTCTCCACGATGACGGTTCGATCAATAGAGGAATCCTCGGCGTCATTTCACTCCTGAAATTCAACGAGGAAGAAGAATAAATAGGGGAAGAGCTATGAAAAATGTGGACCATTTTTCATAGCTCTTTTTGCGTGGGGGATGAGGGAAGATTAAAACCATACGACCTCGCTTCGCTCGAGAAACCTTTTTATAAAAACCAATGAATACTGCACCCCTTCCTCTGGCAACAGTAAGAAGATAAGCCAGACGCCTTCCCCGCTGGGGCAGGTCAAAGGCCTCCATTACGGCGTCATTTGATAGTATCGAATGAGCATCTTACGGTTTTCATTTATGGTAAACGTATTAAGTCACCATTGATAATATTGGTATTGAATGATTGCGGAAGGTTCTAACCTGCCCGTCTGGTTTCTCCACTCAAAAAGCGGTCTCTTGCGAGACCGCTTTCTACTTTCCTGTTTCACTTTCTTTATTTTATTTCCCGAGTTTTCTTTCTGCTTCTTCTTTGTCAGCCGGGACGATGATGGGGCTGGAGATGAGGTTGATGATGTCGGCTTTGGCTTTTTCGAGGATGCCGATTTTCATTTCGATCTGCGGGATGGTGCCTTCGGGGATCGGGCCTTCGTCTACTTCGGTGATGTCGGATTCTTTGAGTCTGAAGGGCTGGACTCCGATGGTGACGCTCTGGAGGGCAGCGAGGCGGAATTCGAGGTTGGCTGTGTTGGCTTCTTCGAGGAGGGCTGCTGCTTTTTCTTCGTTTCCTTCTTTCTTGACTTCAGCGAGGGACTGTTTCAGTTCTTCGATTCTTTCGCTGAGGAGTCTGTGGATGAGGGGAGCGGAGGTTTCCATGGACGGGGCTCTTCTTGCCGGGAAGATGGTGACGTCTTCGCGGAGGAGCGGTTTGTAGGTGGTCTGGAGAATGCTGCCTTTCTTGGTGAGGAAGTCGGTGCCTGTGATGTACTTGGCTTCTTTCAGTGCTTTTTCCACGATGGCAGGGTCGGTGTCTTCGAAGGTGATTCTTTCGAAGGCAGAGGCGTTCAGGTGGGCGTCGACGCATTGTTCGAGGAAGTGGTCGGCGAAGGGACGGGTGTCGTTGAAGACGTAGAGTGTCTCTCCTTCGGGGACTTTGTTCAGGACGAAGAAGTGTTCAGAGACGACTTCGAGGTGCAGGGGGAAGAGGTTTTCTTCCGGGATGACGGTGAGGAGCTGGGATGCTTCTGTGTCTTCGCAGATGTAGAGTGCATCTTTCCTTGCTTCTTTGATGTCTGCCGTCAGGACAGCCTCGACGGGGTAGTAGGTGCCGATGAGGTTGGTGACGATGAATTGGAGTTCGTCTTTGGATGCCTGGGTTCTTCCAGCGGCAATGAGTACGGGATGGTTCATGATGATGTCCTTTCTTTTCCTTGGTTTCTTATATATGACCGGATCCTTATGGATGCGGGTTGTTGTCTGGGGAAATGGCCTCTTCCCGGGCGTTCTGCATGGCTTTTTCTATAGCGCTTGCTTGCTGCCGCAGGCGGCCCCGGATGATTTTTATGAGTTCTGCGTTTTCTTCAAGTTCTTTCACAGGTGGTTTGTAGGTTTCCTTTTCCTTGGCGGGAAGGCGGGAGGCCCCTTCCAGGAGGGCTATCCTGCAGGCGCGTTCAAAGCACTGGATGGCGCTTGCTATTTCTTCCCTGGCTATTTCCTTTTCGTCCGGGCTCTCCGCTTTCCGGAGGAGTTCTTTCAGCTCGCGCTCTCTTCTTGCAGCAAGGGCAAGGATGAGGCGGAGCGAGGAGTCGAAGGTGGGGACGCGGCTGGCGGGAAGGATGCTCACATCTTTTGGGAGGGATTCTTTGTAGGGGCTCTCGCAGAGGATTGAACCTTCTCCGGTAAAGCAGCTGGCGCCGGTGATGTACCTGGCCTTTCCAAGGAGGGAAAGGACTGTTTCTTCAGGCATGTCTTCATAGGAAATCGCGGTGTGCGGGTGATTTCCCCGGATGCGGTCCTTCATCTGCCCGATGAAGCGCTCGGCGTAGGCTTTGCGGTTATTGAAGACGGAAATGGGTGCTCCTTCGGGGACCCTGGCAGTCATGGCGAGGAAGAATTCCGCGGCGGGCTGCATATCGAGAAGGAAGGTCCTTTCCTTGGGAAGGAAACGGGAAACGTGCGGGTACTGGATGGGTGCCGCTATCCAGCAGGCGTCTTTTTCCGGATCTTCCCTCGCGGCGTCTTCGGTGAGGGCTTCCCTGACGGGATAAGTATCTCCGAAGAGGCGCCTGATGGCTGTATGGAGTTCGGCGGAGACGAGCGGGCTCGTGCCGAATACGACGAGTTCTGGTTTCATGGCCGTCTCCTTTCAGTTGATGGAATCCGAGAATGCCCGCGCGGCTCTGGATGGTGTCCGTCTGGCGTTTTCTGCATAGACGGGACTGATGACGATCTCGGGCGCAAGCGGGATTTCTGCAAGGCGGCTGTCTCCTTCGAAGATGGATGCGGGGAGAATGGCCGCGCTGTCCATGGCAAGGAGGAGTCCCCGGATGGTGTCGGCGCTTCCTGCTGTGAGGACGCGGTGCACGCGGCTCAGGGCCTCATTCCTTTTCCGAAGTCTTCGGAAAGGAATGAGGCCATGCCTTCGAGGTCGTCCCATGAGGCGCTCTTCTTTTCTGCGAGCGGATGGCTCTTTGGAAGGATGAGGGCGAGCGGGACTTCGGCGAGGGGATGGATGTCATACCCGGCGCCAGGGTCTTCGGGAAGGAAGGCTCCGTCGAGTTCGCCTTTTTCCAGGAGGGCGGCGACCGCCTCTGCCGGTCCTTCCTGCACGCGGCACTCGATGCCCGGATGGTCCGAAAGGAAGCGGGCGATGAGGGAAAGGACGGATGGCAGTGACAGGAAGGAGGAAATCCCGATGGCAAGGGTGCCGCTGCTCAGGGATTTCATGGCGTCCATGTCGCGTATGGTCGTGACGACGCCTTTCATGATTTCCTCGACGTGGGCGGAGAAGATCCTGCCTTCGGCCGTGAGGGATGCTTTTCCCTGGGAGCGGTCGAAGAGGGTGATGCCAAGCTCGCTTTCCAGGCTTCGGATGGCGCTGGTCACAGCGGGCTGGGAGACGTAGAGGTGCTCGGCGGCGCGCGTGAAGCTTCCTGCGTTCTTGACGGCGAGGAAGTACTCGAGTTGGCGGATTTCCATAGGCTGCTCCTTTCCTGTTTCTTTTATTATTATAACAAGTATGAACGTAAACTGTTGGGAATGTTATTGAAAAATATACGAAAAAGAGAGGATTCGGCTGTTTCTTTATCAATTTTGTATAACTTGCCATAAATCCGGCTTATGAAGCGATAAGGAACGGGTATTTCACGGGCGGGCGAAATGGGAGTAGGATATAGGAAAGAGAGGCGCGGGGGTTCCGCGCAGGAGGAGGCTGTGATGGCTAGCATGATGGAAGACAGCAGGGTGCTGGGATTTCTTTTCGGAACGGATGAAATGAGAGCGGTGTGGAGTGAGAAGAACTGGGTGCAGAAGTGGCTCGACACGGAAGCGGCGCTGGCAAGGGCGCAGGGAGAGCTGGGCGTGATTCCCAGGGAAACGGCGGATGTAATCGTCAGCCACGCACGCGCTGAGGAAATCGACATGGATGCTCTGGCGGAGGGCTTCAGAAGCTCGATCACGATCGTGCCGCTTCTCAATGCGTTCAAGAAGAGCCTTCCGGGCGATGCTGGCGAGTACGTCCACTGGGGCGCGACGAGCCAGGATATCTATGACACGGGCCTCGTCCTCATGGAGAGGGAAGCGTGCTCCATCATCCTGCGCGATGCGAAGGCCTGTCTTTCCGCGATCCTTGCGCTCGTGAAGAAGTACAGGGATACGCCGGAAGCAGGAAGGACGCACGTCGTCCATGCCATCCCGATCACCTTAGGTTTCAAGGCAGCCGGCTGGGCGGATGAGCTGGGAAGGGAAATCGAGCGCTTCAAGGAAATGGAAAAGCGCGCCTTCGTCCTGGAAATGGGCGGCGCTGTCGGAACGCTTGCCTCGCAGCCGGAAAAGGGCCTCGAGACGCAGGAAAAAATGGCAGAAATCCTCGGCCTTCGCGTGCCGCTCATCGCATGGCATACGGCGAGAGACAATCAGGCAGAACTTGCGAGCGACCTTGCTCTCCTTGCAGGCACCATGGGCCGCATCTGCTATGAAATATTCACTCTGCAGCGGACGGAAATCCTCGAGCTTGAAGAACCCTTCTTCAAAGGGAAGATCGGCTCCTCCACCATGTCGCACAAGAGAAACCCGGCCGTCCTTGAAAACGTCCTCGCGCTTCTTAGGAACGTCAGGACCACGGCGCCCGCCCTTGAAAAAGCAAGGTACATCCTCGAGAATCTCATCGTCTACGAAGACCACATGAAAAAGAACCTCTTCCTCCAGAAGGGCCTCATGATGAGCGAATGTGTCATGATGCACCTCGCCAGAAAACTCGGCCGCCTCACCGCCCATCACATCGTCTACAATGCCTGCATGGAAGCCTACGAAAAGGAAATCCCCCTGAAGGACGTCCTCATGAAGACCAAGGTCGTCACGGATGATTTCACCGAAGAAGAAATCGACACCATGCTGAATCCGGAACAATACTTAGGCCTCGCGCCCATATTCTGCGACAGGGTCCTCGAAGCGTATAAAGAATATATGGGATAAAGATAATAAAGGAAGAAGGAGCTGTGGCGAAATGTGCAATCATTTCGCCACAGCTCCTTTTGCATTGTTTATAGTCGATGGGGGGGATTATCCAACACATTTATATATCTGTTTTATCTGAAAACCTCAAAACCTCAAAACCTCAAAACCTCAAAACCTCAAAACCTCAAAACCTCGCTTTGCTCGATAACTACTGTATCCGTCAGCTACGCTGA
>OLVW01000094.1_pt1 | contig 84561 bp, 105 predicted proteins | sample 1673301 | NCBI WGS metagenome assembly OLVW01 (sample SAMEA3178941, study PRJEB25190) | human gut metagenome
ACCATTACTGTACCATTTTTTTCAAGTTTTTTTATTTCAAGCTTAGCATCAAATGCATTATTTAGGTGATTATACACGTCTAATGTTACATCACTTTTAGCATGTCCCATTATATATTGCGCTGCTTTAATGTTCACACCGGACCTCGCCATGTTAGTGCATCCAGTATGTCTCATAACATGAGAAGAGAATTGATGAATAAGAACCGGCTCTCTTTTCTCTTTTGATGCTTTTTTCAGTTCATACTCGTTATAATACTTAACTACATTATATAAAGCGTTATTTACACCATTCGGCATCATAGGTCGTCCATGCTTCGTCACAAATATAAAATCTGTATATCCATCTATCGTAACGGAGCATATTTTTCCTAATTGGAAATTCTGCAACTTTATTGCTCTAAACGCATCACAAGCAGCGTCTGTTAATGGTATTGTTCGCTTACCAGCATCTGTTTTTGTCTTTTTGATGCGAAATTTACAGCCTTCACCATCTTGGTAGTTACGATATGTCAGCTGATGAGTTACGTACAACTCTTTCTTCTTCAAATCTACATCATTATATGTAAGACCTATTAGTTCGCCGCAACGAAGTGATGTTTCCAACATAATTGTCATCATTGGGATATGCTTACTAAACATTTTGCTTTGTTGCATAAACTCTAATAACCGCTTTTGTTGAATTGGGGATATTGCTGTTTTGAATTTAGTCTTCTTGCCGTAATCACCAATTGTAATGCTTCGTGCCGGATTCTTACGAATATAGTCATCGTCCACTGCCAACTCTAATAATGGATTTAATAAGTTATGAATTGACTGTAATGTACTGCAGGCATATTTTTCTTTGTCCATCTTAGCGTATAGCATTTTAATAGTAGATGTTCTCACATCTGTAATTCTTAATTGGCCAATCGTGTCACGAATATGTGCATTCCATAACGATTTATAGTTAGCTTTTGTGCCATCATCAAGAACTTTAGTATACAAATACACCTCCCATAAAGAATTTAATGTAACATCTTTAACTGATGGACCTGTCAAAATATGGTCGTCAATATCAGCATTCACTTCTTTTTCTTTACGTCTAAGCTCTTTTAAGTCCTTAGAATACACAGCCTCGCGATTACCGGTTTGTGCGTTTATATATCTGTATGCATATATACCGTCAGTTCTTTGACTCTCTCCAGTATTTAATTTTCTACCTTTTGAATCTTTTCTACTTGCCACGATCTTTCCTCCATAAGTCGTTGTGCAAGCTATTTAGAATAATTCAACACGTTTCGTTGTGTTTATTATAACAAATATTACTCTAAATAGCTATTCTGCAATACTATCCAAATATCTTTGAATTTTATTGACTGAATACAGCACTCTGCGACCTATGTAGATTCTGGCTTCAGCTTGCTCTCCTATTTTTCGTGCAGTTGCATGACCACACGACAGCATAGAAGATAGCTTATCTATGTCTACAGTTATAACATTAGGGGTCAGTTTGTTAGTTGTCTTGTTCATTTTGATTCCTCCATATACTATTTTGAAGAAATCGTAATGTTGAGGTCTGACCCCTGTGTATGCTACTTTTTATTCATGTTCGATTCAATCGATGCAACTCGGGTGTTGAGATCATCAATCTGTTCGCCATGTTTATTTATTCTGTTGTTCTGCTCCTGATTATCTCTAGTCAGAGTATCAATAGCATCATTGAGCTTTTGAATAACAATCCTCAAATCGTTAATAGGCTGAACAAATTTCATTACAACTCCCACAAAAGCTCCTAATGTAACTATTGAAGTAATCAGGTAGCCTATGAATTGTATAGTATCCATTATTATTCCTCGTCGTTATTCTCCACGAAATTCTTAAATGCCTGATGCATACCAGTAGAAGCTAATCCCATTAAAGCACCCAATATGAAGTTCTGGAATGATAATCCAGTAACGATCAGGTTCGAAATGCCGCCTACTAATGCAAGAATTGCCGGAATATCATCGTTTGGTATGAACTTGAATAATGATGCGTGCTTAAATATGTATCCCAAGATAAGACATGCAATCACTACTACTGGTACAAAATACGAAGTTAATGCATTAAAGTCCATATTTTACGCCTCCTCTGTTTCAGATTCTCCTGCTGAGACCTTATCAAATATAGCATTGGCATATGCCTCAAACTTGTCATAATCAGCATCCGCTACGGTTTTGTTGGCATTGTATGTCTTACGGTCAGGACAGCTCTTATACATGTTGATTCTGCCATCAAACTCAAGACGAGCCTCGAAAGTGATAATATTCTGCTGTGTTGCTGGGTCTTTTGACGAACCCTGAATTGAAAGTGTAGTTGTTGTGTTTAGCATTGTTTTAATCCTCCTTAATGTTATCTTCTGTCATGAACTCGAGAGCTGTATAAATCATAGGTGTACACTGCTCTGGGAAATCTTCCTCTGAGATTGTGTTGATCTCTACTGATACATCCACATTTGAAAGCTCTAAATATTCTTTGTAAAACTCATTCCAACGTGGATTCTCAGGATTGATTGAGTCAGAATCCCCAGAATACTGCTTTATAAGATTAGCTCTCTCCTCTTTATAAGTCTCGAGCTCAGACGTAAGCTTCTTTAAATTTCGAGCAATAGAGAAACTACCTTTTCTGGAGAAAGACATGTTCATTACTCCAGATTTAATAATTTCCTGCTCTATGTCATATAAATGACCTATTGTTGTGTTATATGTTTTCATTTGTTCTCCTTTATCCAAAATATACTACTAGATAATTAATACGTATACTGCCGTTAACAATACGGTCGTACAATGCATACCATGCACCATTTAAATAACTTGTGCCTTCGAAATGTGCTGGCACAGCGTTAGCGTCGCCATTTGCGACTAATACTACGGTATTGGTATTAGATGCGTTCATAACTCCGAAAAAGTCATTAATTTCGCTATTTGATAAGAAATTGCAAGCATTATCGCCAGAATTGCAAACTTTTGTTCCAGCATACATTTTGACTGGTAAATCCTTAGAATTACTTATGAACTTTGAGGCTGTCACAATGTTATTGCATTTCACATTTCCACTCACAATCGCGTTACTATATATTTTTACATCGCCATTGCTAAATTCGTATCCCGTATTATACAATGCATCTCCGGTCAATATAAAATTTATATTATAGCCTGCGACTATTTCGATAGTGCCATGCTGATTATCCGAAGATACCGTGGTAATATTGATACCAAATCTATCTAACGTAATGCTTCCAGAGCTGCCATTTTCATAACCTTTGGTATTTGCTATATCATGTTTTATGCATGTACAAGTGTTATCTACAATAAAGCTATGCGTTTCTATTCCTTTTGTATTAGGATTTGTTGTCTGTACATTGACTTTGAAACTCTCAGTAAATTCGCCAGATGCACCAGTAATTGTGACACCCTTTATAGTTCCACCTTCAATAGTAGTTCCCTTTATAGTTCCGCCTTCAATAGTAGTTCCCTTTATAGTTCCACCTTCAATAGTAGTTCCCTTTATAGTTCCACCTTCAATAGTAGCTGCTTTCACAGTTCCACTAAAAGTAGCATTACCTACCGAATCTAATGTCAAATTCTTGGCACTAATAGTAAAATGGCCGGTGGTGAGGGCTATTGAGTTGCCGTCGATTTTCAGTTCGGAATTTACCTGATTCACTACATCGCCTTTGGATACCTGATCTTCTGGCGCTGGTGACCAATCAGTGGCTTTGTTACCCGATTCAACTTTCAAACGTCGCCATCTAAGTTTGCCCGATCCAGATGAATAGTCACATCTAAATGCGATCTCATAATTAGTAGCTTCTCCGTTCCATTTATTTGTTACAGTAAAAACTTTTGATCCGGATGTACTATTGATGTTTAGTAGATTATAGGTGAATGGATTACTGTAATTCCAACCACCATCTTGAGAGCCCTGCATCCATATTGAAAAAGTCCCACCAGATGCTGAAAAATTTGTCCATTCAACTTCAATAGTCGTTGTAAATACTGCTCCACTTTTAAATGTATTTGGTATACTCACAACGCATATTGAACGACATATGTTTGTACCGCTTCTCGGCGTCCAATATTCAGACCATTCTTTTGATGTTTTTAGCGCATAGTTCCTTCCGCCTACACTTACACCTTCTGGGGTACATCCTACTGAATATGATGTGCTGGTAGTGTTATCGGTATAGGTGATAATTGTTCTTGTCCACATATATGGAAGAGACGCCGAAGTAGTGACCGGCGAATCAGACCATGTTCCTGTTGGAGCTGAGGTAGCAGATGCTGAGGCCTGATAGGCTACTGCAGTGGATTTAACACCGTTACCAGTTGCTCCGGTATTTCCTTGTATTCCTTGTTCACCCTTAATCTTAGCCCAAGTATAGGAACTAACAGTTGTAGGGTCTCCACTATTGTAATCTGTACAAGTACCAATATAAGTACCAACAGTTTCTCCGTTGCTAGCTGTAAATGTTTTGCCACCATCATTTGAATACTTAATATGCAAATATGATGTTTTACCATTCGTTCCATCAGTTCCTTTAATACCTTGATCACCTTTAGGGCCCTGAGCACCTTGTAACCGTTGCCATGTATATTTAGAAATGCTGGTACTATCAGCTTCTGTATTATCGACATATGTACCTATGTAAATACCAACTGTTTCACCATTGTTAGCTGTAAATGTTTTACCACCATCATTCGAGTACTTAATATGGAAATATGAGCTAGTTCCATTTTTACCATCTGCACCCTTTACTCCTTGTATTCCTTGAGGTCCTTGTGGACCAGTATCACCTTTTGGTCCTGGATTTCCTTTATCACCCTTGTCACCATAAACGGCAAGCAACACAACACTTGTCTGAGACTGCCCGCTTGTAAAATTAATAGTTTCTTTTTGCCATAAATATTTATTCGCAGCATCGAGTGCCGGCATAGATGTCGCAGTTATACTTGATGCACTAGGTGCAGTCTGTGATGTTGTTCTGGCATAACAATAAGAAATACTTCTAATACCATTACCGGTTGGACCAGTGTTTCCTTGAGGACCTTGTATACCTTGAGGACCTGTTTCACCAGTGTTGCCCTGTTTACCTTGAGGACCGGTAGCACCAGTATCACCTTTTTCACCTTGGATTCCTTGTTTACCCTGAGGACCTTGTGGGCCAGTTTCTCCAGTGCTACCCTTATCTCCCTTATCACCTTTTTCACCTTTGATTAATGACCATGAGTAATCTGAGTATGCTGTCGATTCATTTGGTGATATTTTATTATATGCTAAGCCAATATATTTTTTACCAGATGGATTATCGCTCATTCCACTAGTAGGGGAGTCGGCATATTTCACCCAAGTGTAATATGTAACTCCATCTTTACCCTTAACACCTTGAATACCCTGAGGACCAGTTTCTCCAGTAGCGCCTTTTTCACCTTTAGGTCCTTGAATACCTTGATCACCCTTTTCGCCTTGTAATCCTTGAGGACCTTGTTCACCTTGTGGACCGGTTTCACCTTTAGGACCTTGAATACCTTGATCACCCTTTTCGCCTTGTATTCCCTGCAGACCTGGTATACCCTGTTCTCCTTTATCGCCAGTTCTACTTACCGAATACTCGTAATCATGACTTCCATCCGTATAAGTCGTTATTTTCTGGCACCATAAATATTTACCATTTGGTACAACAGGTACACCCGCACTCCAAATTCCTGTAGGGGGAGTTGTTCCGCTATCGCCAACCAAATATCCAATAGATGTTGAATCGATTGATTTTATAGCATCTACTTTACTATCAACTTCATCAATAGCGTCTTTTACACTCTGTCCAGTAGCAAATGTGAGGCTTTCAGCAGATATACCAAGCTTATATTTTCCATCAGTATCAACATAAAATTTGATGTAGTTATTACCATCACCAAATCCAAGCTGACCATCTTTACCTAAATATATGCCTCGTACTGTACTCGTTACAGACTCTTTGCCAGTAGAATATATGGCTGTATCTTTAATATGAAATCCGGCGATTGTAGCGTCAAAAGCTACCAAATCTTTAACCGATATCTGAGTAGCCGTTATAGATTTTGCGGTTATAATGCTTCCATTTATACTATTATATGATGTCTGCTCTGCATCTACTCCATTAGCAGCACTTATATTAAGCTTATAAAATAGACCGTCGTCGCCCTTCATTACAAGCTTATCAGCTACGATTGTATTACCCTCAATTAAATCACCCTTGATAGTAACACCTACAATTTCGCCTGTAACCGTTTGATCGCCTATAACTAAATCTTTAATAACGCCAGATGTTGCGTAGAATTGCTCAATAGCTGCCACGCCAATATTTGAAAAATCTATGTTAGCGTACTTAAGTTCTGCATCTGTTGCATTAAGTTTTTTAGTAGATAAATCATCGATTTCAGCTTTTCTAGCTTTTAAATCATCTACTGTAGCTTTCTTAAAATCGCCATAATCTGCTGATAAATTGTGAATTGATGCATCTGTTGCTTCAAGATTCTTGATGGTTGCATACTTGGCGTCAAGAGCATCTGTCGTAAGCATATTAGCTTTCAGATTATCAATCGATGCATTAGTTGCTTTCAGATCATCTATGCTCGCTTTCTTAACATCCAAATCTGTAATGCTAGCAGATTGAGCTTTTAATTCATTCTTGACATTTACATTATCTGACTCAAGATTTGTAATCCTGCCCTCGGCCGCCTGTAATTGCTCAGTACTAACTTTACCAGCTACTATTGTACCAAACTCACTAACTTTAGATGACAAGTCTTTAATCTTATCATCTGTATCTTTCTTATCAGATTTGCTTGTTGAAGGGTCTGTAACATTACCTGTAACTGTAGCTGAATGTGCTTTAATCAGAACTGTTACTCTATCCCCTTCCTTAATGCTTGTAGTTGTCTCAATAGGGGTCATTCGTTCTGAGCCATCAAGTTTGACGTACATCTTGCCATTAAATTCTACGGCAGTTCCATAAACGGTAGAGTCTTTAGTAGCTGTAGCATCCTCTTTTATAATCTTAGCAAAAGTAGTAGCTAAGTTATTAACGTTTCTCATGAGTTTCAATCACCCCCATAATTTTACTGTATATGTTGCTTTTTCTGAGACTGAACAGCCTGGAGTGCATGATATAGACTGGCTTATTACTTTAGCTTTAACGTCTTTTAATCCTGCTTCCGGGTATACAAACCTGACGCAATCTCCAACTCGTACAGGGCAATATCCATGTGTATAGCTTATGGTGTATGTCAATGTAGAAAGCGCCTTAAGCTGAGCCTTAGCATAATCATCTATCATCTCTTTGGTTGGAGTACCACCTATATCAGGGTCTGTGATTCTTTTTGTAATCTCTCTACCTCTATTTTGAATAGATACAGGACTGTTCGAGTCAGTGTTTTTTACTGTAGTCTCGTAATGTTCATTGTTCTTTGTATATATCACCTGCAAGACATTCGGTATGCCATATAAATCTCTTTCCATCTGCATACCCGGATGTAATATAGAGGCATTGTCTGATGTAAATGTCCACACTGGTTGCAATGCCTGATTATCTTGCTTCGGTGAGAAAAGAATTTGGCCTAGCTCATCTAAGCTGAATCCATATTTTGCATTTCCAATTAAATCAGAAAGAAACGAGAGCCAGGTGTCGTCTGAATTAGCAACAAAATCACCGTATAAAGTAATTCCACTACTAACTGGTACAACCGGGGCTCTCGCGTGTTCTCTGATTAAGATTTTTGCATTGTCCATTATGTTCTCGCCTTTAAATATAGTATATCCTAAATCTGGTGGATTCTCTTTCAACTCTATTAAAGGCGTGTAAGCATTTATTGACCTTGTCTCTCGCTTACCATTGAACGTAGAACTTTGCGTTTGTAAAAGGAATGTTCCAAGAGGTATACGTTCTGTAATCCCATTTTGAACAACTTTGAGATATGCTCTAATGTAGCATTCTCCTATATCATCATCTATATCAAAGTTCGCTGAGCCGAGTGTTTCTGCTGTTAAATCTCTTGATATAGTAGCTGATTTGACATTTGTGAGTAAGTCTACGTCTTTCCAAGTATTTGGATTAACCGTATAGTACTCGAATGTCTGTGTCATAGACTTACTCCAGTCTGTCATCTTACATATCTCCTTCTACTCTAGTTATTGTTAGTGTTACAGGAACCAACTTTTCCGTATGTTTCTGAGAAAAGCTTACCTTTATGTTAGCCCAATAGCCAACACCAGATGGTTCCCTTACATACACGTCGCCCATCCATCTTTGTATACGACGTAACTGATATATTGTTTCTTTGTCTGATTTAAGAATATCTACATTCCATGTTGCGGATGTTCCTATTTGTGTTCCATAATATGAAACCGGGTTTTTACGCCCAATATATTCAACTAACTCAACATCCGGGTCAGTTGATTCCGATACATCTACGTTGTAAAGCAATTTAAGCAATGAACCAGCCCACGGTGGGTCTACCATTGTATCGCTATTGTTAGTGTCAAAGCTTGACCATTCTTCATCCCATTGCAGGATAATATAAGGCCCATTTATAGGATACCCAGGTGGGTCGTAAAAGCTAACTGCTCCTGTAGATTCTTCTGTTGCTATGATTCTATATCTAGCATAATCCAACGCCGGATGTGGGTCTGTCACATGAATATTCCTGTTGCATTCTATCTGGTCGGCAATCTTAACAAAATCGCCATCATAAGTTCTTCTATAGACAGCCAATGTTACTCCTGATGCTGGGTCACCATTTGAATCTGTGCAATACGGCCTGACAAATGCAGAATATGAATTTTCATCTATACCAATTTCTGCATCTGGCTCATACTTACTTTCTGTCCAGTTAACAGATATTGTTGTTGAGGCTGTAGCTGTAAGACCTGAATTCATAGATACTACTACTGTAACTATGTAATCCTGATTATTTTCAAGGTCTATGTTATGTGCCGACATCTCAACGAGTAATGCTTCGCCAGTGTCAAAGTTTTTGAAATATACTTCTTCACCAGCATTTACAACTTTTGTCTGCCCAATTTGGTCTACTGTTGTGTAATTATTTGCAGCTGCTATAGATACATGATAGCTTACTGGCGCCTGAGTTTTAGGTCCCGGCAATCCATAAATATAAAACGGAAACTGCTGGATGACTGATGTTGGATTGTTATCCTTATTGCGTATACTGAGTGACAATGTAGGCGGTGCATAAACATTTATTCTTCTAACTACAGACCAATCGCCATATTCTAGCGTTACGCCACATGTTCTTGCGCACCAATCTATAACTGTTCCCTCAGAATATATACTTGTATCAATTGGGTACGATGGAGTAACATCTTTATCATCCTCTGCCTGAGTGTTTTTAAATGGATCTGGATTAGTTATTAGCTTTTTTCCATCAACTAAAATATTCAGTTCTGCATACTTCCATCTTGAGCCATCTTCTGAATTATGAATCCAATATAACTTCAATGGCTCTCCTGTAACTACAGTAGATGCTGATGACCATGTCGTAGGCGCGGCTGGTTTTGTTCCTATCACAACAGAAGATATAGCAGTCCAATCAGACTCACCCTTATCGTTTACAGCACGAACTCTAAAGAAATACTCGTTTCCACTATCAAGACCTACAAATTCAAACTGTGTCTTTGTGATTCCAGTTTTTGTACTTGTCTTGTCCGTGATATCGAAATACGATTTCTTTGTTGCGTACTCAATATCATAAGATGTCGCAGTTTTAACCGCCGACCATGAGATCATAATTGAGGTCTTAGATGTTGCTCGGCATTGATCTATTCCAGCTGGTGCAGCCGGTATTGTTCCCACTTTACTTGAGAAATCTGACCAAGCGCCTTGAATACGAGAGCTGTAAAATATATTGACTGCACATACTCGTGCCATATATTCACTTCCTGCTTCGACATTACAAGTGAATGCACCTTTGGCCAGTTTAACAGTTACGTTACCGGTTTTATATAGCACGTCATCTTTGTAAATCTCAAACTTTAATTCATCTATCTTGTTATAGCTTCCGTTTTCGGAATAGTCTCCTATATTGTCAAGTGATGCTGTTAATGAATATTTTTTGATTTCTACAGAAGGAGCGCTCATCTTTGCAGGTGGGTCCCCCGCTGTAGAATATTCTTTTGCTGTCTGTGAACCAGTCCAATAAGCAACATCTGAACCATTTACCTGATGTGTTGTAGACACCGGGGTTACTAAGCATCTTATTCTAAGAGCGTTAGATGGCCCAGAATATGTTGCTTGTTTATCGGTAGTATCACCTGATGAACCTTGAAACCATATACCATCGCCAGTATCGTATTGCCATGTTACTGAATAATGATCCAGTGTCTTGACATTCACCGTAGATGTCTGCTGTGTTCCACCTGATAAGTAGGCGACATTTACTGGGGAACATATACTATGGTTATGCGCTTCGTTCTGGTCGATAACGGCACGGTCTCCAGTGATTTGTCTAATATACCATCTCTGATTCTTAACCCAATCCGGCATATGCTGACCATTGTAATAAGTTGCATTCGATGATATAGACACAAGAGAACCTACACCCATAGCAGTACCAGTAACTACTGTAGATTTAGTCCATTCGTTGAAGTCCCAGGTAGCATAATATGTATTTGTGGTACCTGTCTGCAATTTTACCTGCAAATTTGATACTGCTGGCATGTTAGATTCTCCTTTCTGTTATTACTGCGTCTACAAGTGTTTCAATAGCGCTTGAAATACTTGAATTATCGTCATATGTTATTCCGTCTATCTGGTAAGTTGGTTTGCTGATTCCAGAAATTTCTTTACGTAATCCTGCAATTGCAGAAATTACATCAGCATTACCACTATTTTGATTGCGTGAACGCATTCTTGCATTAATGGCATTTAGCTGAGCGCTTAAGCCCAAATTTATATTACCACCAAGCAATTGATTCATGTCTCTTGCACTTGCATTAACACTGCTCATGTCTACAACTGGTCTAATAGTCGGAGACATATCGATATCACCATTTATCATATCAGTTAGCGCGGACAAGGCATATGATGCTCCATCAACAACTGACCTGGCCATTGATTTAGATGAATCCTTAGCCCATGAAGCATATGCCTCAATACCCTTAACCATTCCCATAGGAATGTATTTACCTATTTTGTAAAATACTTTAGATGGTGAATGTTCATCAAGTTCCTTTTGGGCGGCTCTTGTAGCAGCTCTTGCCATAGCTTTTGCTTTTGCCTTAACAATATAGTCATTATCGCTTATTCCTTTAGCAAGTCCCCTTACAAGATAAGCACCAGCTCCATAAAATGCGTCTCTATAACCTCTAGCTTCTGTAACTCCAGCCTTAACTGCATTTTTGACGTTATTCACGATCATGCTTTTACCCGATATAACTCCATTTGCCATACCAGCGGTAACAGCTTTCATAGCAGATGACGCTTTTGAACTATATCCCTTTATGGTTTGTATCATTTTATTAAGTACACTTGTAGCAGCTTTATTGAATAACGATGCATTCTTTGAAAAGCCACTGCTAACCGCTTTAGCCACTGATGAGCCTGCTTGCGTAGCTTTAGCAGATGCACCTTTGAATGAATTGAGTAATGCATTCACGCCTGAATCGCCAATTGTCTTCATCTGTTTTGAGAATGAAGATAAACCGCTTGTGTCAACTTTTGACATCTGGTTTGAGAAATCAGATAATGCCGATGCAAAGCTCTTTAAATTACTTCCTGAATCTTTTCCGATTTCAGCAGAAAATGAAACTAACGAACGACAACATGAAATCATGCTGTTTATATTCTTTATGCTAATGCCTTCTGATATAGTTGAAGATACCGACTGCAATGAACCTGCAATACCTGTGAAATCGGTACTAATTGCTAAGTTTAATTTTGAAAGATTATCAAATTTAGCATCTTTTGCATAGGTGTTGAAGTCAACTAAATCTTTGGCAGAATCAATTGCACTACTAATTGCTGTTGCCGAAACAGCTCCTGACACTGATGCTGAAAATGACGCTATTGCTTCGCCAAAGTCAGCAATATTATCACCAAAATCAGATAAATCATTATCTCCAAACCACCAGCCTTTAACTCCGCCTTCATCTGGAACTATTTTATTTAATTCCACCATCATGGCCCCAGCATTTGCTGCTGTCTGAACTGCATCGGAGTCTATCTTGCCAGCTACTTTTTCAGAGAATGACGCTATTGACTTACCGAATGACTCAAGATTATTGCCAAAGGTTGCCATGTCATTTTTACCGGTAAAGAAATCAACAACTCCGCCTGTATTAGGTATTGTCTCTTGAAATTTTGCCATGATAGAACCGGCATCTGCAGCTGCTTGTACGGCGTCCTGGTCTACATTACCGGCTACAGTTTCAGAAAATGCCACAATTGATTTACCAAATGACTTAAGCATCGTACCAAACGTGTCAATATCATTTTCGCCAGCAAAGAATCCTATGACACCACCTGAATTAGGTATAGTTGTAGCCATTTCAGCCATCATTTTACCGGCATTCGCTGCTGCTTCTACTGCACCTTCATCTATCTTTCCAGATACACTTTCCGAAAATTTAGCAATTGCATCGCCAAATGTAACAAGCTGTTCACCAAATGTGTTCAAAGAACCTGCAAATGGAATAAATGCCGTAATACCAGATATAAGATTTGCCGCTGTTAATATTAATATTGTTTCAGCAAGTGATTTAACGCCGTCTATCATTTCTGGTTTTATAAGCATTGCTGATGTCAAGAATGGCATCGCATTTATCATAAACTGTGATAATTCACTTCCCAAATCTGCAAAGCTTTTACAAATTGGGCTAAACGTCATTATACTAGATATAAAATCTGCTGCCGTTAGTAGCAATATACCAGCCGTAAGTGCCCCAACTTTTGTCACAAAATCAGCAGCATTTATTGATGCTAATGATGTTACAAATGGTTGAATCTTTTCTCCAAAAGCAGATAAATTGTCGGCAATTTCTGGCAATCCAGAAGTAACTCCGGCTGCAAATCCGCCAACAATACTGCCAACAAAATTACCTAATGCGTATCCTATAGATGATAAGAAACTTCCTCCATCTTCCACTAATTTTGTAAGTCCTGGTATCTGTGAGAGTGCACCTAATGCAACAAGAACCAATCCCATTATGCCAATAAATGCTGACAATCCTAGTGCGCCTTCTATAGCTCCAGATATTGGTATATTACTTACTATTGCTAAGGCTACAGAAAGAGCTAATAACAAGACTGACAGACTAGCTGCTGATGCCAGAACTGATTCCGGTTTACACTGAGCTAGTTCATATATCATAACCGTTATAGCGGCAAGTGCTAATGTCATAACAGCTATTCCCGGTATTGCTGCAATTGCAACCTGAGCGGTAGCGCCAACAATTGCTAGTGTTCCAGCGAATGCCAGCATTACTATTGATAATCCTGCGGCTGCTGCTAATGCATTTTGCCATTTGCATTGACTTAATGCAATTAACATTATGCCGAGTAATCCAACAGCCACAGACATTGCTATGATTGAACCCATCGCGCCTTTTACATTACTAGCGCCATATTCCACAATTGCAAACATGGCCATAACTGCAGATAGTGCTAAAGTTGCTGGTAAAAGCTTTTGCCATTCTATAAATGATAATGCTGCTACTGCTGCAGCCATAACACCTATTGCAACCGCCATTGCTATGATTGAACCTTTGCAATCTTCTGCACCTTCTGTAGCGGTTATCATCCCAGACATGAATGTTGCTAAAAATCCCATAGCAACAATTCCTTTTGCAAGCGCAGGAAGTGATATCATACCTAGCATAATTGACACTGCTGCCAAGATAGCAACTGACACACTTAATGCAAGTAATGTTGCCCCTATTTTGACGATTTCAGTTCCATTAGCGTATTTACTTATAGCGACCATAGCCAGAACAAATCCAGCAAATGCAACCATGAATAATGTTCCTTTTCCAATTGCTGCAAGGGTTAATCTTCCTACGAGTTGCATAGTAATAGCAAGTAATAATAGTGAGGCAGAAATCGACAATATCATTTTTCCAAAGTCTTTTGCGTTTTTGGTCAACATAGAGGCAATTGCCATATAGCCAATAAAGACCATAAAAGCAGCCATGAATATTCCGCCTTTTATCGCCGCTTCTGGAGATAAGCAATCTATAAGTTTAACAACTGCAACCATCAATCCGATTGCAATCGCTAACTTTATCATCATTGTTCCAAATTTGCTTACGTTTGGTCCACCAAGTCTTGCAGCTATGCCTAATAGTATTGCAAATGCTGTAAACGCTATTGCAAAGTTTCGGCCTTTTGTAAGTTCATCAGGTTTTAAAAGCCCTATTAACTTAACAGCTGCAATCGTGAGTAATAAAGCTATAGCCAATTTGGTCATCATTTTACCAAATTTGTTTATATTGGCCATTTGTTCGCCATCAACACATTTACCAAGAACATATGTTAATATTACTATCAATCCGCACAATTCAACTAGCATTCTAAAACCCTGAGTCGCTTGATCTGGGTTTAGTTTACCCATGATTTTGACTGTTTCGGCCATTAATAAAAGTGCCATACCCATTTGAATAAGACATGTTTTAAGTCCTTTAATGTTCAGACCATTTTTGTCAAGCGACGCTGATGATTCTGAAAACTTTGATATAGCAAGGGTCATTGCTACTAAAACAGTGCCCAACACAGCAATGCATTTAGTCGCACGCTTCAATTCATCTCCATTCATCTTGCCAAGAATATATACAGCTCCTGCCAAAATTAAAAGAGATTCCGCTATTTCTTTAATACCTTCCGCTCTTGTTTTAAAAGCTTTAGCTTTCATGATTTTCTTAAAGCTTTTGGTAGCAACTTGGATGCTGGTCGATATGTTGTTTAATACACCGGATATTGAAGCTGCCACGCCTCCGATTTGAGTAGCAAAAACACTGAAATTCTTTATTGCAGTGGAAAGCTGAGTTGATATGTTAAGCAATCCAGCTGATGCAATTCCTGCAAATATCTGATTCCAGTCTATGTTTTCAAACCAAGTTACCATTCCACCAGTCAATTGATTTAATGATTCTTTTACATCCGGGAATGCGTCAAGAATACCCTTTATCAAACCTGCTACGATAAATCCACCTATTGCAATCATTACTTTTGAAGGCGAATGAATATCAAGAATATCCTTTATTGTATCTATAATAGTATTAGCGATTTCAGAAATGGCTTCTATAATAGAACCAATCTTTCCCTCCATGCCATCTTTGAGGCCTTCGATTATAAAAGCTCCTATTTCTTTTAAATCGAGATTCTTAAGTTCCTTGACTCCGCTTGATAGCGACTCAATCCATCCTTGAGCTACATCGCTTAGGTCTACAGACTTTATTTTCTCTAAGAAAGATTGCACTTCTGGAAGACTAGATATGTAATCATATAATTCTTTTAATCCAGAAGCCACCATTTTGATTCCTTCTGCCAAAAGATTAACGCCCGCAGCAAGAAAGTCATTTTTGCTAAGAAACTGGTCAATCTTATATAAGAAGTCACCTATTATTGCGGTTACATCGAGAAAACTTAAACCAAATGCTTTTAATAAAAGTGAAACAACTTTTATGGTAATCTTAAAACCGCCGCCAAGTATGTTCGTGCCCCACTTTAAAATAACAAATAAGCCTCTAAAAGTAGATACTAATTGGTCTGCATGTTCGCCTACGCCAAGCATCGATTCAGACATGCTATGAAATTTCTCAATCACACCATACAGGTCACTTGATGTTATTGGATCAAATACTGATTTCCATGCTTCACCAACAGATTTGAATACTGTCCCTATAGCTTTGCCAATATTTGTGAATGATTCTATTAAAAGCTCTCGTCCGCCTTTTCTGCTTGACTCTTCTTCAAGAAGTTCCTGCATAGATTTGCCAGTTTTCTTTGACTGAGCTTCAAGATCTCGTAAAGCATAAATTTCATCCTGTGTAAATCCAATATTTGTAAGCTGTTCGTCAGACATTGCTGCAAATGATTCAATTGCTTCGGCCTGGGCTTTTGTTACCTCTTCCTGAGCTTCTTTGTAATCTGTTGCATGTCTTGTTGAGTCACCAAGTTGCTCATTTACAAGATTCTGAATATGAGCCCAATCCATGCCTGCTTCTGTAAGTTTTTGAACTCGTTCTGCGCCGTTTCCAAATTCTCCACCAATAACTCGATTTACTACTTCTCCGAAATTTTCAGTGACTTTAGTAACAGTTTCTGTTGCTTCTCCGACGGATTTAATTCTTTCGCCAAGACTCTTAAAATTGTTATATAATGCACTGTCCAGTACTTTATTACGAGCATCTGAGAATTTATTAATAAACCCGCCAATCGCATCACTAACACTTGTCCAGAGTTTACGAGCATCTTCGAAGTCACCAAATATAAGTCGCCATGTTGTAGTCCATCCGGAACCCAATGCTTCCTTGCATGTGTCTATAAGCTGGCTGAATGTTTTTACTTTTGTTGCAGCTTCTCCAGCAGTCTTAGCCATTGTTGCGATTTGCTCTGCTTCTTCCTGAGAATATCCTTCGTCAACGAACTTTTTTACAGCTGCTTCATATTCTTCTTGCGTATCTGCTGCTGTGGCAAACTGGTCGAGAGTTTCTGTTAAAACCTGAGTTGTAAGCCATTCACCTTTTGTCAAGCTTTCTCTGAATGATCCATATGTATTAATAGCTTCTTTAGCGCCTGTTTTTAAATGTTCAGAAGTACGTATTAACGCATCCTGGAATACTTGTCCTCCCATTCCGGCATTCACAACCGAATTCCAGTCCATTAATTGGACTTTACCCGCTGCAATTGCCTGTGAAAGCTGATACATAGCTGTAGATGCCTGCTGAGCACTAGAGCCTGACACTGCCGCAAGGTTTGCAATACCTTTGATTGACGACACTGATGTACTAAGTTTTACTCCTGCTGCTGTGAACGTACCGATGTTACGCGTCATTTCTGTAAAATTGTAAATAGTTTTATCAGCATAAGTATTTAACTCATCGAGATATTTATTTACAATCTTAACATTTGTTCCCTCTTTTTGAGTATTCGCAAGGATTGTCTGTACAGCATTCATCTGAGTTTCATACTCTGACATACCATCTTTAACAGGATTAATAGTCAAAGCAGAAAGTATTTTCCTACCAGTATTTACAGCATTATTTGTAATATTGGCTAAAGCTGTTCCGGCTATAACCTGCAATGAGGAAAATTGAAGACTAACTTTCTGAACACTATTTGCTAGTGTGCTCATGTCCACTCTTTTTGCAGAATCTGAAAGTGAACTGAGCGATTTATCTGCATCTTGAAAATTGAGTTTAGCTTTGAGTTTATCAATTGTAGACATACTCGTAGCGACACCTTTTTCAAATTGGTCGTTATCAAATCGCATCTCTACAACTTTATTATCTACAGTTTGACTCATACGCTAGTAACCTCCTTCCAAGCATTGTTTGCTATTGCATCAAAAATAGGCTGAATAGCAGGATTGATGTAATCTCTTCCTTCTACCCAGCCTCCGGTTCCTGTGCCATGACCGTACTGTAAAATAACGGCGATCGGCACTCCTTCGTGAACATTCGAATTTTTAAATTGTATAGACACTGAACCATTTGATCGTTTTATCTCGTAATACCAAGAACTTGCTGTCTGTCCAGTGTCTTTTGGGGTTGCGTTGGACAATGCTTCAACTCCAGCACGTCCGTACTTATCTAAATCCCCTATTTTGATTCCTTCTTTAAGCTTCTCGAAATAGTGATTAAGCTTTGAGAAATCTCCCTTTTGTCTAAATGTAATCATGCCAAGTTCTATCCTTTTGAATGAAAGCGCGCTCTGTTTCTGGCATTTATCTCAGCATATTTAGATATCATGTCACGTTGAGGCACTTTCTTTGTTCCTTTATTTCTTTCTAATTCAGTAACTCTAATGAGAATAATCAGTCTTTTGATATTCCATTTTTCGCATTCAAAAGGAATGCCAAGCTCGAGCATCCAATAGTAAATAACTTCGGAAGTTATTATTTTTTTACTTGTGCTACTTTCTTTCGGTAAAGTTGTAGCTGTCATTGGACGCTCTAGGTATTTATTAATTGCTTCTTGATTTTCAGTGGATAAATAATCGAAGATTGGATCTGATTCGCTTGCGTTCAAAGCCATGCAACGTATGTAATCGTAGACCTCATCATTGGTTTTTTTTGAATCTATGAACGGCTTGCACCATTTGGATTCCCATTTAGATACTGAAATTAGAGAATGTTCTAGTTTAAGAATTCCACCTTTAAATGGTGGTTTAGTGTAAAATACTTCATTTTGTTCATCCCACAATCTAATTGCATCTGACGGTGGAACTATTAATGTAAGCATATTACTGTTCGAGCTGCTCTAAAGCCTGCTTTTTAATCTCTGCAGTGTCCTTGTTACCAGGTGTGATTCCATTAAAGAAATCAATTGCCTTATCGGTATCTGCAACTAATTCCATAAACAGTTTAGAGTAAGCTGGTGTCTCTTCAAAAGCCTTTGAGATTTCAGGAGTTTTGATGAATCGTTTTCCATCTGGAGAAATCTCTCCATATGACTTAAGAATAAGCTCCTTGAATATTTTTACCATCGATGGAGTATCTTTAGCTTTTACAATACGTTTTGCCATCTCTGACAAGCCGCCTGTTGTTGAAAGCTCCATCTCTACTACTTCTGCTTCTGAAAGATTGAAGTAGCAATCATCTTTACGTTTATTACCGAGGAAATCCTCATACTCTATTGTTTTACATAACATAAATAATTATCTCCTTTCAATTTTAAGCAAAAAAAAAAACAGACCATCTAAATGATGATCTGCAAATTAATTTATTATTTTTTATCATGCGCCAATTTTAATATAACTCCCCATGCACCAGCTAAAATCTCAAACAATATGATATCGCCACCTATTTCAACATCAAATGCAGCAAGTATAATGCCGACTACAAATAATACGGCTGCAAATATTAAAACATATTTTAATATCTCATTCATTTGTTTAGAGTGCTCACGCTCGAGATCCATTTCTCGCATTTTAACTCGTTCTGAGGATTCTGTTTCTTTAATCTTGGCCTCATCATAAATATGAGTTTCTTTTCTAATAGTGCCATCGTCTAAAGCTATTTTAGTGCCACAGTACTGACAATAGCAAAACGGCCTGCTTGGGTCTATATCGTCCAAGTTGGCATTACAATTTGGACATGTAAGTGAAATAAGTTTCATAATACGTTCCTCCTATGTATCAACTATTGCCAGTATAGCACTATTTTGATTATCTGTCGACTATTTTACACGTTTGTAGCTGCGCTAAGAAGAGTGATAATCTCCGCTGGAAGAGGTAATTTAGCCTCAGCCTCTTCTGTACCGTATAATAAATCTTCAATCTTCTTGAGTGTAGCGGCATCGGTATCTGTCGAGTTAATTACGAGAGTTGCGGTTGGCTTGAAGCCTGGTACATCTACAGGAACTGTAGAAATCTCCCATGACATCTCAGCTGCCTCAGGTGACTCATTAACTGATGAATGATCAACAGATGATGGGGCTGCTGTACATCCATATACGAGATGAATCTTGTAGCCATGATCTGTTCCATCTGTATCGTTTCCAATAAGTGTCTGATAAGAGAATCCAAATGTCTTTCTCTTCTGCTGTCCGATTGTAACACCTTTACCAAGCGAAGACTCGCCGTTGCATTCTTTGAATCCGTCTGGATACATGTAAGCGCTGATTGTAGCCTTGTACTGCTCGTCCGCAACAAGATTTAAGTACTTCTTATTGTTGGCGTATACTGCTGTAGCATCTGCTCCCTCTGGAGACTCAGATACTTTACTAAGACCATTCCAAGCCTCTCCCTTAGGATAAGCTCCGCCCTCAGCAACGTAAAGTACACCTTTGCTGACACCAGTCTCAAACTCTCTCTCGCCTGTCTGGTCCCATACTAATTTCTTACCTGCCATTATTAGGTTTCCTCCTTAAATAAATATTGTGAATACAAAGTGATTAAGCCCAGAGGTTGTGAAGTGCCTGTCAAAAGCACAGTACGGTAATTCTTCAAGTTTTTCCTTGAATTTGCTATCTGGGTCGTAATCAATAAGAGTAATTGTGTATCCTTGTTTCTTTATATAGTTGTTATTGTTTGCCGGTATACGTTTCTGGCTTCCCAGTTCGTACTTTATGCAAGGATAATTTAACTTCGGTGGAGGCTGAAAATATACATTTTTTGTGCCGAGAATCTCCACCAGTTTATTGTGTAGTGTGATTCTATCCGCCATTATAGACTCCTCCAATAGTTAAGATTAGTTTTCGGTCCTTAGGCTCCACAGTTTTTATAGTCCATTTGGAACCTAAATATTCCACATAACGCATGTCAGGAATGTGCTCAAAAGCGAACTCATCCCCAACAATTGCTATAATGGTATTCAAGTTTGGGCTACTATTGACGTTAGAGCCAGACGTTTCGAGATTTCTATAATCTCTTGTAACATCACCAAAATATGCATGATGTTCTATGTATGAATCAGACCAAACGCCTGGTGCTGTTTCGCCAGGTACATTGAATCCGATATTTCCATAAAATCTACCCATAATGCCTCCTAGTATCCCATTTTGATTATTTCAGACTTTTCTATTTACCAGTTGTCTGTGATGATCCACCTGCTGACTGTGTGCCGCCACTAGCTGCTGCAGCTTTCTTAAGGACGATTGCAGAGTATGGTGTTGTAAGAGCGCCACTCATACGAGTCTCCATTAAGTACTTCATCTGGTTGTAATCGATATCGAAGTCATCGAATGTGTTAACTGCGCCACCCTTATCAGCACCAGCTGTGTAGTCAGCCATGTTAACAATGATTCCGTAAATATCTTTGTAATTCTCCATCTCTGGAATAGTTACGATCTTGCTTACACGCATAGCTGTTGCAAGCTTCTCTTCTGACTCATAGATTACACGTCCATTCTGGTCCTCAAGGAGAAGAAGGTTTGTAAGTACATCCTCTGTTGTGTAGAATGTAGGTCTTCCTGAGCCCTTGTAATCCTTACGTGCCTTAACAGCTCCACGGATAACTCCCTTGTATACTGAATCGTTCTCGGAGTATGAGCTGCCTGTAATCTTGTAATCTGTACCCTCTTTGATTGTGTACTTGATAGTATACATATCTTCGTCAGATACTACAGGACGGATGTTCTGCTCATTGATCTTGTCATCAGATGATGCAATTCTTCCATCGCCAAGAAGCATAGCAAGTGCAAGCTCCTTATTAAGCTGACTACGCATCTCTGCACGCTGCCACTCGATTACATCAAATGAGGTAATATCTACAACATCATCTCTATCCATCTTTAACTTGATGTATACAGTTGTAGGTGTTGTAACTCTCTTAAGAAGAGCGAGAGCAATCTCTTTCTTCATGTTACCCTTAATGTAACCCCTTGCTCTAGCCTCATCAGCATCAAGAGTAGCAAATGTTGTCTTTACTCTTGAGAAAGGTACATGATGAACTGAGCCCATAATATCACTTACCCATGTCTCATCCTTCTTAATGAATGTTGGCGGTACATTGAGCTCTGTTGGCTCCGGGAAAAGCATATTAATATCTTTGATGTTATTTGCTGCTGCGTGCTCGATGAAGCTCTCTTTCATTGATCCATACTTCTTAGCGTCTTTGATTGCATTATCAATGATTGCTGAATGTAACAGCTCCTCCTCTGAATTGTAGTCGTTGTCGAAAACGCTGTGCTTCATGGTTGGTTCTCCTCCTTCATTATTGTCGTCTAATTCGCCTTCACTAGCTGCTCCAACTAGTGCATATAAAACGTCCTTCTGCTCTTCTGTCATAGAATTAATGACATCTTCTACTGTTTTGTCGCTCTGCTGCTGAGTCGGCTTCTGATTGTTATCTGGCACCTTTGTATCTCCTTCCTTTGGTACATTTGTCTTATCATCTGAATGACACAGGATGGTAATAGGTAAATTGCCATTGTAAATAAAACCTTCACCTGCCTCGGGGTCATCGCTGTGAGCTAATACCCAGTCAATCTGAGCGCCATCATTTGCTCCAGCGTGGACAAGACTTAATTCTCTGATAACGCCATGCAAGACTTCGTTGCCCATCTGTTTAAGCTTGTTCGCATAAATAGAAAGTGATGAAATATCACCATGCTGGACAATTTCTTTTGCCATTTTGGCGTTTTCGCTGTTATTAAATTTGCAATATGCATACACACCGTCAGAACGATTTTCCAAATCGGCATGTCCAATAACATCACTAATGTTCTGATGGTCATGATTCCAAAGTAATGGAATACGGCTGCCATCCTGAGCTTTGAATGCATCACGTTTAATGATTCTTCCATCGCTGCATAAAATGTCATTCATTGTTGCATAGCCTGCAAAGTCATAATCATTTGGATTGAATCCCATTTTGATGTTTTCCTCCTTGTTTTATTAGTAATCAGTTCCATAGTCGTAATCTTCATCTGGGTCTTCATCCGTAGTGGATGCAAATGACTGGTTTTCACCTGGATTAAGATTCTTATTACGAAGTTCATCTGCCTGAGGGTCATCAACCGGCTTCATACCGATAACGGCACGCATCTCGTTGGTAGACATGATTTCGTTACGTGTGAATTTGTCTGCAATATCTGCAATGTTGTTAACTGGAACTAATTTGAAAGCGTCCCTAAAGAACATGATCGTTTGTCCTCTAGTTCTTGCATTTTTAGATAAGAACTTTCTTTTGAACTCGTCTGCGATTGCAGATGCGATAGGTTCAATAGTTCTGTTATTGTAATTAAGCATGGTCTGCTCGTCTGCAGTACCATCCATTACACTCGTTGTAATACTCAACTGGCTGTACACCATGTTGATAAGTAGCTCAATTTGTTTAAGGAGATTATTCTCCAAAGACCTATTTAACTGGGTTATGTGCTCTGTAGCATCGAGGTATGCTATTCCATACTTTGAACCAGTTAGCTGCTCTTCAATCTCTTTTCGGCGTTCCTCTATCATAGCTTTCTTTGCCGGGGTTTTAACCGTATATGGAAGCTGTATGATAAGATCAAGCTTGTCTGAGCCATTATGCTCATCAATTACATCCAACAGATTTAACTTTCTGATAAGTCGTTGAACTGATGAATTTGGCTCATTCGTAATTGCATAGAATGGGTTCTCTATAATGGCCACGTCAGACTTCGGTAAAATAACGTCTTCCTTATGCCCGGTTCGGTCATTGTATAACCGAACTTTTACATGACGTGGATACCATTCAACAATTTTTCCGGTACGCATAGTGTCAATAATGTAACTGTCTGTATTATTTGGGTCATCGGTTGTATCTACTGGTACGACAGCTACAACACCTTCATCAAACATGGACATAACAATATCCTGCTTTAAATTTCTACCGGTTTGATCAATGTTTGCACTCAGCGTCAAGCAGTCATTAAGACCTGACGATATAGTACTTTTGTATCGTTCGTTTGAATCCAATTGGCAATGCTTAATATCTAGCGCTGCCACATCCATTGCAATACGATTGAAGAGTGAATTGATAATCGAGCGTTCATTTCCTCTTGTGAACTTGGCTCGCCCTGGGTTTATTCCTGATCCATTTCCAATATCTCTGTATTGAGTTGGTGCTCTATTTAAAAATGCGTTCCAGGCATGTTTCAAACGTGTGCCTACTGATAATGCCATTTCTTTTCTCCTTTAAATTTTGGTATAAAAAAAAGAACCCTTACGGATTCTGATACCATTTTGAATTATTTAATAATTCATGTTGCCACATAAATATCCTTTGTTATCCAGCATTTTTAAGCTTCTCAATATATGCTTTACCAGCGGATGTATATTGAATAGGCAGTGAATTAACATCTACATTTCTGAATGATTTATCTATTGCTTCCTGCCATTTTTCAGCTTTACGCTTAGATCTTAAATACTTAGATTCTGCTGCTCCTGCTTTAGCAGCTCTGTTCTCATATGTGGATTTGTATTTATCTGCTTTTCTTTGAGATTTCATGAATTTAGCCTGATATTTATCGGCCTTTCTCCTAGAACGCTGATACAGATCATCTGATATACTTGTACGGATCAATGGGTTAGCATGTTTATACATTTTATCCAATGCCTTGCTGCTTTTGTAATGCATCTTATCAGCTTTAGCCTGATATTTTTTATACTTAGCAGAAGCCCCATTATTGGCCTTTATTTTGGCTTTCTCATACGCAATTCTATTCTTATCTGATTTCGAATTTAATGAATCACGTTTATTTATGGCTTTAGCATAAGCTTTAGCCGGATTATGTATTACGCCCCACTTCATGCCAAGCTTACCATAATGCATAAGCTCATCAGAGGCTAAGTCATAATAATCGTAATTATATTGCCACATAATTTATCCTTCCTTAAAAATATAGTATTGACATACTCACGTGATTTGGCTATGATTGATTATGGAGATATTAGAGTCTTCAAATAACATAGAAAGGAGTATGAGAGTATGAATAAAAAAGATTTGTATGGCCCTTACATCAATGAAAACGGTCGTAAAGTTAGCGGCAGTGCTGCCCTTTTACATCAAATTAAAGGATGCGGTGGCATTGAAGGCTATAACAAGAAAGTTGCTATTTCTACTATAACCACAATGGTTGAAAATTGCATGATTTCAATTAATGAAAATCTTTTAAAGTCTATCAAGAAAGACTTATTTAAAAAAGTCGGATAGCACAATCGAATATATGTGAACTGTTTTATGGAGAAAATTTTATATGAAGATTATCGAGCAATAAAAGCCTGTACTTAGATTAAGTATGGGCTTTACTTCTATTTATTCCTCCTAAAATGCATCCAAATTGCGCTTGTATGCCACAAATGCATCGAGCATAGCTGCAACGTTATCAATCTTGTGTTCTCTTCGTTTCTTGTAAAGCTTACGGTTACCATTTGTATCTTCAAGAGTAATAGCATTACCCATTGTGTACGACATGATTTGCTCATCAAATAAGAGCATTCGTTCACCAGCAAGATTCTTTAACTCGCCTAGTGGAACGGACTCTGTTCGCGCTCCCTGCTGTACTTTCTCTATACCAAATGGACCGTTTTCTCTCTCCCATCTTTCCACAAATTCCTTTGCATAATATGGATCATATCCAAAGCATCGAACATCATACTCATTCTTAGTTATATAAGCATCTACATCATCAAAGACATTCATTAAGTCAAGGATTGTTCCTTCCATAACTATCAAACTGCCCTCAGCAATAAATTCATCATATTTAGCTTTAAGCGCTCTTGGCAATCTCGAATATGACAAGGTTGTAATGTAAGAACGTGTCTTAATTCCAAACTGTCCATTGCCAATTGGGAACATAAATGTAAATGCACAGAAGTCATCGCCCTGGGACATGTCAGCCCCCATAGAGCATGCCATCTGCCAATAGCTTCTCTTTCGATGTACAAGTGTTTCTGCATAAGTGAAGAAATATGTGTAGCCTTCCATTGGTATGCCAAAACGTTTTGCAAGAATATCATTCCTTGCTGCAGGATTGGCTTCTGCTTTCTCCACATCAGACTGATACGTCTCATAAGATACAGTGATACCAATGTTAGGATTCGCTTTCATCCAATAACGTGGGTCGTTAACTTCCTTAATATCGTCCAGCTTGTACCACCAGATAGAAGTATGCGGAGCTTTATAGTCGCCTTTAAGGATGCTCATTAACTCCATTTTGATTGTATCGCCGGAACCATTTCTGACAGTTCCTTCTGAGCTGATAGCCACTATCAGATAGTCATCATTTGCTCCTCCACCTTGCTCTTTTGCAGCTCCCTGCTCAATTGCTCCGACTACATCCTCTCTTACATCACCAGAAAGCCACTCATCGATTGTTGCAACTTTTACTCGCAATCCTTGAAGCTTATCAATTGTCATTGGACGAACTTCAAGTAGTGAACCAGTCAGGAAATTCTGAATACCTTTCTTTGTAGGACAGAGTTTTTGCCTGTTGGCTTTTGAACCTGTTGTGTTGTTGATTGAGCCATCTGTAAGAAATGTATACAGTGGGCCTCTTGAACGGGTGATTGCAGTACGAATTGGCGACATAACCTCTTCTGCCTGAGGCATAGTTGGTGCTGTTGTGATTTGATGCGATGAAGTTTTGTCAATACATAGAAAATAGTTTTGTATACATGATGCATACATTGATTTAGCGGCTCCTCGGGCTACGATTAAATATTGCTTTTTAATGAGTCGCTTCTTGATTGTCTTAGTAACATAGTGTGTGCCACCTCGACCATCTGGTTCTGGTATAGTTTTCTCTACAAACTCATACCAGCCAAATATAGACTCTGCCCAAAGTTTGAACGAGTCAAGTAAGTGTAAGTCTGAACCGTCTGTTAAAACCAGCTCGTTCTCACAGAAAGCTATAAATCCGTTTATCGCTTTGTCGTCATAGTAATATTGTGGATCAGCGATTAACTCGTCGATTCGTTGCATTTCCATGGCGATTTCATTAGATATCGGGATTTCACCTCTAATTACAGCATCTCTAAATTGGCCGTAATAGTAAGGCACAGCCGTATTAGATAATGCCATTATTGTTCACCTACCTATGTTTATCTTCTAGCAAGTACGCTATATACTGTCTTCCAGTCTCGCGTGTTCCAGATGGAATGTCTTCAACAGTGCCTCTAAGAATATCGTCAGAGTTTGTGCGCTGAGACGTTGTTCTGTTTGTTTCATGCTTATTACTCTGCTCTTCTTTTCGAGAATTCGATTGCTGTTGATTATTCTTCTCAGACTGTTGTTGGGTCGCTGCTGCAGAACGAGCTTTGGCATTGTCAATCTTTCTTTGATTTTCAATGATTTTCCACTGATTTTCTAAATCTCTAGCCTTATCTGCAAGTATTTGAGATTGGGATTTAGTGGACTGAGAATTAAGACCTAACTTGTTCCTCACATTCTTTTCAACGTAATCACCAAGTATCCGTGTTCCGCGTTCAATAGCCATATCCGTTAAGTTTCTACTTAATTTCTGTGTAATTGCTTTACCTTTTGAAACTTTGGCTGGTTGCAAGCTATTTAATTCATTTTCAAGTCTGATACGTTCAATTCTTTTGCGAATCTGAGCATCAGTCATTTCGTTTACTGGTTTAGACCCTTTGCTTTTTGTTGGATTCCTACGAAGCTGCTTACCTGTTAGCCTGGTATAGTCATCCTTCATTTTCTTGGTTTTTCGTTTGCCAAGATAATTTAAGCTTCCATCTTTTTTCGTAAAAATATGCTGATACCATTTCATACCTTTACGTCCAGAATGCTCCAGTTCATCAGGAGCTAATAGTGCGTCGTAATTGTATTGCCACATTTATTCCTCCTGTAACAATTTAACCTTTTCACTCATTCGCCATTCAAGTTCTGTAGCATAGTTTTTACTTGCTTCCAAAACTATCGAGCTTGTCGGTGGGTCAAATATGATTTTTACTTTTGTGCCTGTGTATGTTCTTGCTAAATTAGCCAAGGCCACGTTGTCCGGTATAAAGTCTGCCCATGTGCTTGTGTTGTCAGAGATTGTGAATCCATCTGTTCCGATTCCAATATCATTTAATATTGCAAGCTGTGCATTTATATACATAATTAAGTCTTCATCAAAGCTTGTACATTCCGGAGCTACATTGACCTGCTTCTTTACAGAACCTAAAATGCTTTCTATTAAAACATCATTCATTGTCGTATCTCCTATTGTTTCCATGGACAGGTATCGTTTGGTGTTCGTTCTATAGGTGGAATAACAGCATTTGAAATATCTCCATAATGAATCAGATTGTGAGTGTTGAGGCAGCAACATATAGCGTTATCCATATTCAGTAATTTCTCCAAATTCCTTGCTTGTATGTCTTGAGGAGTTATAGGTTCAATATGATGAATATAAATTCCGTTGTATATCGTAAAACCATCAATACCTAAATCGCATCCATTGTCACGCAATATAACATTACGCCGGAAATGCTTCCATTCTGGAGACCTGTAGAAAGTTTGGTTTAGCCACCTGCTTCCTCCAAAGGTCTCGTGTCCAATAACGGATTTGAAAGAAAGATATGCTAAGCGCTCTTCAAAAGTTGAAAGTTGTATAAGTTCTGAATATGTTTTCATATGTCAATGTCGTCTCCTGGGTCGTCTTCACCAGAATATATACCCATTGCACGTATTGCATTCTTATACATATTCAATTGCTCATCTGCTGACTTATACGCCTGTGTTTTTGCACTTATCAAATCTTTCTGTTCGCCCATTATATCTCGTTCAAGTCTTTCTTTAGAAGAACCTATCTTCAAAAAATGTGTAATGACCTGAGCTGATGCTGTTCCTTCTAATAATTGCTTCTCTGCGAGGTCCATAGCTGCTGCCACCATACGATTCTCCCGCTCTTCTAATGAAGCTGCGGGTTTTCTGTCTTCTTTTTTAGGCATTACTATCTCATCTCCTATTGTTCACATATGTTTATATAGAGTTGTAGACATCTTTATAGAACATACAAACCTGTTTTATACCTCTTTTTCGAGCTTAAAGAGGCTATGTGAACACTTGTTTGCACCTGAGGTACCAGATGAAAGGAGATAAAATACCGATAAGAGCTTGTATGTTCTATAAAGATGTCTACGAAAAATATGCACCGTGTCCAAATTGCTTTTCAAAAATATCCCTCCGGAGATTTTTTTAAGACAGCCGCGATGCAGTAGGGGGTGTCAATTTTCAGGACCCCCTCCCCTATCAAAGCCGGGACTTACCTGTCCCAAACTACTGATAGAGGTAAATAATATTCAATTTTATTTGTTTATGATGATTCTTCTGATGAATACATCATTTTTTTTGCATAATCAGCAAACTTTTGTGCTGTTTCTTTATTAACTTTCACATAATTTCCTAACAAATCATACTTAAGAATCTCATTCATTGCTTCATCAATTTCAGAATCATTAAAAGACTTTGATAAATTGTCAGAAGTTACACAAATTCTATCTAAGTAAGAACAAGTGTTGTAACCTTGCAACGAATCGAACATTTGCCATTCATCAAACTGTGTGAAAGGATTGTAAGGATTATCGGAAGTTGTTAGCATCCAATCATTTGAAACTGTTTCCATTGCTTTGTCCTTTCATTAATTACAAGTACTTAGAAACTGTGCTTGTTGAAACACCCATTGCAGCAGCAATCTCTGCAATAGTGAATCCGTTTGCACTATAAGACTTAATACGACTAACCTTTGCATCACTAAGTGCATTTGTTTGTTTCGGTAGAGCTCTTTGCTTTAAAGCATCTTGATCACAATTCTTAAAGATTTGTAACTGTTTGCTATTACTTATAGCACCTGCTTGAATGGCTTCCCATTCTTTGTCATCAATAACTATGTTTGGCTTCTTGGCTCCATATGTAGCTCTAGCTGTGGCCAATGCTTGCGATTTAACTTTCTTAAGTTGATCCTTATTTTCTTTGTCTGTCAGAGAAGGGCTCTGTTCCTTCTTTTCTTTCACAATTATGTTTGCATATAACTGTGCCTGGCGTTCTTTAGGGGCATTCTGTAAAGCTAATTTAAGTTTGGCATCCAGGGAAGCGCACTGTTCAGCATACTTCTTCTTAGCCTCAGGGGAGTAGGTGGCACTAGGGGTATTCAGTAGGCTTAGTCTAGCCTGATTACCTAATGCCTTCTGCTTATTGGCATAGTCTGCATAAGCTAACTCTTTCTGATCATGTTTGTCACCGACAAGAGCCATAGCATCCTTAGCTAGCTCCATCTTAGGTACCGAAGTAGTACGTAGGGAGGTGACTACCTGGGTAGTCCCGTTCTTTAGGGTCTTAGTGGTGGTATAGGTAGCCCCAGTCTCGGTGTACAGTTTCTCTCCTGTCTTAGGGTCTATGTAGTGTTTAGTAGTCTTGCCAGTTACTGGGTCAGTAATGTACTTACCTTCTTTTCTTTCTGGCACTGTCCTATCTTCTGACTTAGACCTTGAAATAATAGTCGAAGCTCCGCCTCCGCTTTGCCACTTCTTCTTAAGCTCATCTATACCGTTATCAATTGCACTCTGCTTATAGTCCAACTTATGTTTCTCGGAATCAATAACAACCATCGAATGTCTAACAGCTCTTTCTATTTCGTCTGTTGGTGCACCCTTTAATGTCATATCTGTAATAAGGTTTGATACCACACCCATCTGCTTCTGTTTGTATGCAGAAGTAATAACCTTTGCACCATTAGCAAGCTGCTCATCTGTATACTTATACTTCTTTGGGTCGAAGTCTTTCAATCCTTCAAGAGGTTTATCGTGTTTGATTCGCACTGATGAACCACGATTGTTTGCTGGTATAACCATGACGGTGTCACCATCAAAGTCTGCACCTGACAGTATGCCTGCTACATGTGAATTGATACCAACAGCATCCTTTGCATTACCCAATGCTTTCTTTGCTTTAACTTGATTGTTGTTGACTGTGAGCTCTGGTATCTCGAACGTTCCTCCATGAGGGTAACGAACCAGGCAAACTTTTTCACCATTCTTATAGTTTGGAGCATAAATCTCCTTATCACTCATTGATGGAATTGGCAGTATTACTTGCATAGCCTGCCTTGGTAAGGCTGCAGCTTTCAAGTGAACCGCTGAGGCATCACAGTCATCTGCAAATGATTCCAGCAATGTCTTTTTAAGAGCTGGATTCTGCAATGACATGATCTCATTATATTGTGTCTTCTTCTCGTCATAAGCTAAGTTGAGCTGCTTCTTGATAAGAGGCAAGTCCTGCTTAGATAAGAACTGAGATGACAAAGACTTTGCATACTCTGACCAGTCACCTTCTTCTCTAAGCTTGTTGACTGGTGACAAGCTGTAACGAGGCTCATCTTTCTTCGTAGATTTAGTAGCTTCTGAATATGACTCTCCAACCTTGACATACTTTCCATTCGGGTCAGAATAATATCGCTGACCATTAGCTTTTATCAAAGCTCCGAAAGGATTATCCGGATCATCTTTAATCTTCTTAAAGACATCTTCCGGTGGTGTACCTTTCTTTTTGTTGGTGTTGAATATAATGTCTACTCCGTCAGGCATCTTATCTGGTGAATACATAGCCATTCCTTTGAGGTAATGGGTTCCGTCAACCATGATACGAACCTGTGCATAGCTAGAGTTGCCTAAAGAAATATCATCAACACCTCGTCTGATTTCGATTGTTCCATCTCTATCAATACCACCATCTTCTGCATAGCGAATCATTACTCGCTTACCGTCGATACTTGTAGGCTGTCGAACTACATCAAAGTGTGCGCCACCATCTCTTGAATATTCAGTGACAGTATGAATCTTGTCTGGGTTGTGAATAACATCAGACCATTCTGTTCCAGGAGGTGCTAATACTTTAACAGTTGTGTACTTTCCTGGATTGCTAACCTGAGGTACTTTTACTTCATGAGTTACATAACCTTGGTCTGTCAGCATGGTAACTGCATTCTTAAGTCTTGTTGCTGATACATTCATATCGATTTCTACGCCAGAACCAATATCAATATATCCTTTATCATCAACATTCTTCTTAAGCACATCAGCAGTTGTCTTGGTGAGGCTTGCCTTTTCTTTAGCTTTCTCATCTAACCATCCTCTAACTGATGATTCATTCTTGCCCATAATACGGCCAATTTCAGAAGCGCGGTAGCCTTTTTCCTTAAGAGTTTGAGCCTGCCTGATATTGTTAGCTCGTTCCTGAGCTACAGCATTAGCTTTCAACTCTCTAAGTTTAGTTGTCGACACTCCCATACATTGGGCTATTTCTTTTTCAGTCATGCCTTCTTTTTGAAGCTCTTTGATGTAACCCAATGTATCTTTTGATCTCTGAGGATTTTCACCAGAACCTTTACGGTATCTACCAGAACCTGTTGGTGAACCATCATAAGGCTGTTTGGTGCCATAGTGCATTAGCTCTTGTTCCATCTCACATTTCCTCCGAAATCAAAAAGTTTGTTAACATCTTGTCATAAGCTACGATTCTATCCATAATAGGCAGAATATCGTCAGCTTCTGGTATTGTGACTGACACTTCGTTGTTCTGATAAATTCTCAGTTCAATGTCTATGCAGCCTGGTTTAAGTTTTTCCTGCAAACAATAAAGACTGGCATATGTCAGAAGCTGCTCAATATGAACAGGTGACAATCCAGTCTTTAAATCGAATATCATGAGTTTATTCTTTGAGAATTTGAGCGCGTCAGCATGGCCAAATATAGGTGGCAACTTACCGCGGCTCTTAAACTCTGCTAAAGGTGTTGCAGAATATGATACTGGAACTTCCGTGTCCATACGGAATCCAATAGCATCATTTGTGTAAGTCATAAGATTCGGGAATATACGGTCAACGTAATACGCGACTACATTTTCAGGTATTCCGTGAATCAGCAGATGCTTACGTACTTCCTTCTTGTCAGACTTTAGTATCTTAATACGATATCTAATTGCATTCTCTGCATACTCGTGAATTAAAGTTCCGACTTCCTGAGCGTATCCAGAACATATCATTCTGAAAATATCATCAGGTGTTAGATTCTTTGTTGCCCAACGAGTTGCCTGACTTGGTGGAAGTTTGGCATGCTTACCTTTTAGCATGTCCGAATACATCATCAAGCTCATCTAATATCTCCTCCTTATTCTCTGGATAGATAAATCTTGCGAAAGACATATCGTTCCATTTGTTCACATAATAATCTTGATTTGGTCTATGACTTGCTTTGCTCGATTGCTTGCACTCAAGAGCAGCCCACTTGTCGTTATGAAGAATTAAAAGGTCCGGGGTACCTTGTCTATACCCTGCATCATTCTTCATAACAACGCATCCGTCATATCTGGATTTTATTTCTTTAATTAGATATGACTGAAATTTGCTTTCTAACATAATTAACTCCTTTCGTGCGCGCGTAAAAAAATAAGAGCAACCAATTATGGTCACTCTCTCACTATAATCTATGTTTTTTACGCGATTGTGGTTCCGTTTTTTATACCCACAAAAATATAAGAGCAACCGCGATATACGGTCACCCACTCACTATAGTCTGTGTTTTTTACGCGATTGTGGTTCCGTTTTTTGGTGGCTCAAATTTAACAGGATTCTCAAAACGGAATCTAAATACGTCAGTCGAAACATGCAGAATATTTGCAAATCGAGAAATTGTATAGAAGTTAGGAATGCGTACGCCACGAATATATTCACTGATTTGATGCTGCGAAATTCCAGACGCAATTGCTAACCGGTGTTGTGTCATGGCATGCATGTACATATACTTTTGTAACTTGTGTCCAAAGTACTCATTCATCTTCTCTTTGCTCATTGGAAGCTTGCCTATCTTGAACCACGTCTCCTCCATGTAATAAAATATTTCATAAGTGCCATCATAGAATTGAAACGTAATGGACGCTTCTTGCCAATTTAAAGAATATGCTTTTATTCGTGAAATATACTCGTCGTCGCAGTAGCATATGAGTCTGCGCCAAATATCTTCATCCATTTGTTTTACCTCCTTAAAATATGCTTGTGGACGTTTGGCCACTTTTAAAGCCCATTTTATTTCTATATAGGTAAAATATTACATATATATACTATTTTTCAATTTTTTTGTCCGATTAAAGAAATAAAGTGGGCAAATGGCCACAACACCCCTCAAACCCGCATAAATACTGGATTTCTTTGTGGCCACTTTGGTGTTTAAAAGCGGGCAGAAGGTGGGCAAAGTGGCCAAAAAGTGTCCAAAATGGTCATTTTTCAACTTTTCAATTTACACTTGTGGCCACCAAAGTGGGCAAATGGCCACCTTTAAAAACACTAATTTTTAGTAAAAATGGCCAAAAATGTCCACAAAAATCACTCAACAACAGGCATCAAAAATGGTTTCCCGCACAACTTTTTGATACGTAAATCACCAGCAATAAGGTCATTTTTGTTAACGCATCTGACGTAATCTCCGCCATTTCCATGGACCAAAATCCTAAAATATCGAGGGTATTCCCCTATCAAATAACCCTTAAATTTCTGGCTTTCAATGTCAATTTTACTGCCTCCAGGGTACTGTTTTCCGCATGAAACAGCCACTAAATCGCCAATTTTACAAGTCTCAGTGACCCTTTTTACTGCCAAATATGCATTCAAAATAGCATCATTTCGCTTCTCAGCAACCGAAGATGACCAACCATCCTCAGCTTTTCCAGACTCATATACGTTAGTTTTACCTTTTCTGCCCATTTATTTGTCCTCCTTTTCGCAGATATCATTAATTTTTTGTCCATATTTGTACATGTCATACACTTTTGGCTCATAATATAGCTCTGCACCACATAATGGGCACTTATTTCCTGGCTCATCCAGACCAACTTCCCTGCCGCAACGCTCACAATAACCTCTAATTTTGCCATTTACCTTCAAATACGGCCCTGTAATATCACTTTTCATCATCAAATTTCCTCCTTAGAAACTTGCCAATTTTGTCTCCAGCTGTAATAAATAACCACATAATTAGTCCAATAATGCCTAAAATAATAACCAAAGGCCATAATAATACTGTAAACATGAACACAAATTCACTAATTTTGTCTAAATATGCAGCCAAACAACTCACTATCATTAACCCAACCGCAAAATATAGGATAAAAAGTACTGATAGAATCATAATTTCCTCCATTTCTTAGTAAAAAATCACAAAAAAAGAGCCCTTGTTAGGACTCCTCTAATTTCTTGAATTGTGCTTTCTTTCTGATTTTTTCAAAATCTTGGTCGGTAAAACCTGCGTATTCTCTTAAGAATTCTTCAAGCCATAAACCGAACTCAATATCACTCTGATGCTGAGCGTCAAGCTTTTTTAATAGTTCATCGCATAATCCGTCAGTTACTTTCAATTCTTCTAATACGTCTTTGTTGTCTACATACCATAATCTTCCAAAAATCTTAAACATATCTATCACTCTCCTTTCACTATAGGCCATGTTTCCTACGCGATTTCTATTTCTTCAAAGACTTTGTCATTTCCTCAAAAATATCATTAACAGCACTGTTATCACAACTCTTACTCATATCACCCATACACTTGACAATTGCAGTAATCTCAATAGACTTACAAATCCTCCCAACAAGCCCGCTTAAGCATAAATACACCAAAATCACAACAATTGCTACGTTTAATACATCCTGAAAACTCATTTTTGCACCTCTTTCTTCCTTATTATAATAGCTTCGTACCGGACAATTTTGACAAGTTATCAAATACGTCCCATGACTCTTCATTCATTTCTCTATTTGATTCAGCCTGTGCTTCCTCTTTCGCCTTAGCAATTTTCGCTAATGACTTAGAAATGCTATTCAAGCTCTTATCAATACTGGTTATACGCTTCTCCATACACTTCTCATATTCTGTTACCATATTCTCAATCCTCCGTAAATCCTAAAATAAAATAAAAACTAACTGTCAATATCCACCAATCTGGGTTATATACATGTAAATGCAATAGCCCGCACAATGTATTAACAAATATTATCCCGGCAATCAATCGTATCGCTTTAATCATAGAGCTCTACCTTATTGATTGCAATCATTACATCTACAGTTGCATCCATCACTTTATTAATTGATATTTCTAACACCCCGCATTCAAGATATTTATCCGATACTGCATCTTGAAACCCTTGAAATATAATCGCTATTCCATCACCATTTGCATTGATGAGTCTGACATTATTGTTAATGTAGCCTAATACGTCTTTTAATTTAATCATCAGTTTTCTCCTTTGTACTATTTTTCTTTATCATTCCACGCTCATAAGCAAGAAATAAAGTAGCTAATGCTTGCAACATTATATATTGAAACCCAGAACCTCCACGGGGAGGAGTATAAATTAATGTTTTCCCATTCGCAATTGCCTCATAAGCCGCACGAGTAAACTTTATCTGCCATTCAGATAATTGCCAGCCACAAACATCTTGCACAAAATCTATAATATCCATCACTTACTCGCCTCCAAATTCCCAACAAACTCAACAGTTTCCGTTCGTAAGCAAACCCAATATCGCTTACCTTCAAAGTCCACATAGTCACCGTCATAGTTGTAATCCTTATCTGGCTGCGATGCATAAGACATTATTCTGATTTTTGTTGTATTGTTCATTTCTATTTCCTTTCTAAAAAAACAAAAGACCCAATGTATTTCTACACTAAGTCTTTCATTAACATTAATATACATATTTCCTGATTCTTTCAATTTCTCCACAAATAAAAGAATATACTATATAATTGCAATTTGGTGTGCCATCTAGCAATTTTGGAAAATCTTTATTTACCTGCTTAACTATAATTCTGCCATTGTATTTTGAATTTTCAGTAAGTCTGTCAACCCCTATTGCAACCGCATCAGCTGCGTCTACAATATCTAAATGATCAGACATAAAATTTCCAATCTCTTCTGGCAATTTAGTTAATTCATTAAATAAAATTTTCGCTGTTTTTGAATCACACCCAGTCGCTTTCATAATTCCTTCTATTGTTTTCATAATATATGACCTCCTTAAATATGTGTTATATTGTTTCATTAAAGGCCATGTTTTCTGCGCGATTTATTTAAGTTTCTTTAAACTATCAAGTACCTCCATACTATGTGTAATTGCATTTTTTAATTCATCAGGCGTTGCACCGGATAAAGCTAAATCAGCAATCTCACTTGACAATCCATCAATCTTAGCATCTCTTTCTAATTCATTCATCTGTTTTCTCCTTATACTTTTTCTTTTCTCCATAGCTGCAAAAGTCATCTAAAAATATACCCTTGCCCCATATAGTACACCAATATCCACTAGACCTAAATCTGCAGTCCCAGCAATGACATTTAGCTTTAGGCACTGCTGCAGGTGGAATATGACGACGAATCTTATGAGTTAGCTTCAATATCAAATCCACCATCAACCACCCTGCAATCCCAATCAACATGATTAAAAATATCATGTCTAAAACATAATGTACGCTCATTGCTCTTTATCTCCTTTCAAATAATCAATTTCAAACTGTATGAACTGCTGAGCCTTCTTCAAATCCTGAACAATCTCGTCTTTATGTCCAGCCCTTGAAATATACTTAACCGCCGAACCAAGATTAAAATTTAAGCCCCAGCTTCGAATAACATCTTTCGGCTCAGGGCTTAGTCTTTTATAGTGTTCTGGTGATATAGGATTTGGGTCGACACGTATTTTATCTGAAATATTGTAATCAGTATCAAAACAGTCCACATTTTTTACTCTTTCCATAATACGAAACTCGTTATCGCATAATGATAAATTACTGCATATAGTTACACGCGGTATTCGTGCTATCTCTTTTGATGGCATGTTTTGTATGAAATCATTTATTTTTTTGCCTACTTCCAAGCAGTAATGTTTATCCCGGTCGACTAAATTACAGCGTTTTTGTATAATAATGATAAAATAATCTACCAATTCATTATAATTCCATACTTCTAGTTCGCTTAATATTGCATCTGTGAATATGCATTTCCATTTATATTGTTTATCTTTCATTTAATTTTCCTCCTTAGCTGTCAACATCCTTTTGTAATGAAATATACGCCAAAACTAACAGCCAATATCGCAATTTCCGAGATAATAGCGTTTTTAATAGCTTCTTTCCAATCTATTGTTGTGCTATTTTCTGTAAACCATAAAAATATGTTTATGCCAGTTCCAAGTATCAGTATTCCTATAATAAGTTCCATCTAATTTTCCTCCTTATCAGTGCCTAACAATATACAATAATGTAAATGCTAGTCCTATAATAGCAGCCGGCATAATATTTCTTGTAATATCGAATAGAGCCAACACAAGCCACACGCATAATGAAATCGCGCCCCAAAACATACAAAATATAGCAATTAGTGTAAGACCAAATCCAACAGCTGCAATAATACTGGCTAGAAATTCTATGATTCTTTCTTTCATTTCTCCTCCTTAGCCCAAGTCTCTCTAACTGGGTAAATATATTTACTTTCCCAATCCGGGCAGAGAGTATGTACACAAGGCTTTTTATTACCAAGCATACATTTTCCTCTCCACCAGAATCGACATGTTTTAGTGTTAATCATAATTCTATAGCTAAGCCCGCATTTTTGCATACTTCCTCATAATTATTTATTACAAGATCTGCCGGAACATGATATGATTTAATGTCATACTTAATTGCAGTTATTCTTTCAATATAGCAACCACTCCAATCGAAATCATCATCGATTCCAATGAAAATGTCTGCTTCTGATAGCTTCTCAAGTGATTTGCCAAGATACCATACTGATTGATGATTGTCTTTTGGCGGATTACCCTCAACATAGCTATCAATAAGCTCTAACTCTTCACCCTCGTATACCTCAGCAATTTTCTTCATCTTCTGAATACTAGCCTTAATTTCCGTCTCTGTTCTACCTTTCATAGGTACACTTACAAATAATTTTTTCATAATATTTTCCTTTCTGTTAATCATTCCAGTCACAGCAATCGTATTTATAAGAATATGGTTTTCCATCACCGACAATGATACTATCTAAAAAATTAAGATTCATCATTTTACTTAATTTGCGTATATCATTAAATGTATTATCATCAGTTTGCGACGGGTATGTGCTCGCTGATGGATGGTTATGTACAATTATAAAACCGCTTGCTCCGGTCAATAAGACTCTTTGAAATATAGAAACTGGGCTGCAATTAGCATCAGTCATACTGCCATGCGATACTTCAAACACCGCATTGGGTACTAATTTAGTGTTTAAACATATCAGCCAAAGATGCTCCTCAACTAGATTTTTAGCATCATATACTGCATCCATGAATTTGTCTACGATTCCTGGACATGTTAATCCTTTATATTTTAAGCTTGGAAAGTCTTTTGACTTAATTTTCTTAAGCTTGATTACAGTTTCATCCTTCATAATGTCATAAAAATATACTCTCATAGGCTATTAAACTCCTTTCCATAGTCAATATTTTTTGTGAAATACCATAAAAGAAAAAGACCCAGATTTTACTCTGAGCCTTTCTTAATTTTTACTTAACTTTAAGCTTTGATTTTGTTTTTAATTTTTCTAAATCATCTTGCGAGTATCCCATATTGAGTAATAAACTTTCCGCCTCTTGAATATCAGCTTCTAATGATTCATTATTTCTACGCATAGAATCGTTTATAGCTTTTAATTCTTCAGTTTGTCGGTTTATCTCCTTCAATATTGGGTCCTCTTCTCTGACTTTTTTCTTAAATAAATTAAACATATAAATCACTCCTTTCTATTATAGGAGATGTATTTTACGCGGACAAAATCAACTCAGAATATGGAAGCTCCTCAATCCACTTACAGAATTCTCGCCATTCATCCAGCTTATGATTCTTACGAGACTTATAAATATTTGCCAAAACCTCATAATTCATCATAACATTGCGTGTCTGGTTATAGCTGCTAGGGAGAAGCTGAATCATCTGCCACCAGTCTGTCTTTGACTTTGTTTCCAAATATGTTTTTCTACAAGCATTCAAGCAATCGATTACTGATTTAATGGACATATAAGGTTTATGCATCTCGCCATCATCGTCAAATCTAGCAATGGTCTCAAGGTGCTCTACCGAGAAATCTTCCAATGTAAACCCTTTCTCCTGAATCTTACGCATAGTGCTACAACTGTTAGCAACAGTGCCAACCTTGTAAGTATCAAATTCTTTCCACCAATATAAAGGTGCTGTAATTCTCACATATACCGGCAACATTCTCATAAATTTTCTATGGTCTGTACCAGCATTGGATAAACGTTGCATCAGATTGAGATCAGCCTCTCCAAGATTGAAACCGACAACGTCGTATCCAGCTGTCGCCAGTTCACTGTCTCCTTTCTCCCATGAGTTCATCCGATTACGCATGCCCTCAATAATAAACTCCATCTGTTCCGGACTCGCCAGAACTACGTGTTCTAATTTAATCATTTCTTCGTGACCTCCTCTTTTAGACAAATTCTGACCCTATCGTTGTAAGCGTCAATCTTTTTAACTTCTCTATTTAAGAAATCTTTTGAAAAATGTTTCCATGTATCATGGTTACAATTAATTACAATCGCAGGATATATATTATCCATAATAGCCACGTCACCGCGTGCAGTTAATAATAGATCTTCCAGTTTGATCATCTTATAGCCTCCAATTCTATTTATTCTCCTCTTTCTCTGAAATAACCTTTGAAATATAGTCATTAAAGTTTGAGCCAGATGCATTAGTACCCCAAACCTTCTTAGCTAAGCACATAAGCAAACCAACTTCTTTTGAATATGTATCTCCATCCTGGCAGCGTACAATTGTTTTGCTATCGTCTGCCCAAATAACAATAGTACATGGTCCTGAATATATAACCTTCTTAACTTCTAATGATTTTCTTGACATATTATTTTCCTCCAAATTAAATAATTCTCCGAATGCTTCTTTTAACGTTTTCCTTAAATTTTCAATACCGCTGCTAATATATGATGATAACTCATTAGCAGAATAAACATCCTTATAGATATCGAACGGCTTTGGTTTAAAGAACTGATCATATTGCATTGTTACTCGTTTTTGCTGCAACTGCATTTCGCGCGGTTTCATCCATTTGTCATGCACATATGTCATTCCATTACGCGAATTAAAGGATTCTGGCACCTCTCCGGGTATGTGTGATAATGTTGTCATAATTGATGTACCAGCCAATACTCTAAGATTTCTTTCATCTGGATATCCAGCCTTTGCAACCATTGTTCCCACTATTTTAAATATATCCTCGCGGGTTAATAATTTTCTATCCAATGGTATAAGATAAGGTTTGCAAATATCCATCCAAACCTGATCGTTCATGCATGTTGGCCTTACATCAGCCATACCATATGTACAATATGCGCTATTAAGTGCAGTTTTTATTGCTTTCTCTTTTAAAGTTCCTGCTGTAGTTGGTAACAACTTTTCATTCATATTATTTATTCTCCTTTCTCGAAAAACGGAACCTGATCAACATCGCCACCTGGAAGTGTTACAGATTGCATTACACATTTCTTTTCCTCATCCCAATATATAGTATCGAGAATATGATCCACACTTCTCTGAACTTTTTCATCCAGCAGCTTTAGTGACTCCCACGGTTGTAATCCAACCATTTTACGTAACTTAGTCAGTGTACGATATGACCAGGTCTTAAACTTCATTGCCATAGGCTCGTGGCTAAAATATATAAGCTGGTAAATACCTTCCTCAGATATACCAATTTTAAATGGATTGCCTTCATACATCTCGAAAACATAATCGCGATCAATATCATTCAGTACAACATCTGCTGATAAATCCAATGCATCGCAAATATCTTCCAAGTCAGCAACCCATAACCACGAACCTTCAAACTGTACGAAATGAATTGAAAATCCATTCCAGTCTTCTACTTTTTCATTCATCCGTATTTTGTCTCCTTTCACCTAATTAAATAAATCCATAATTTTATCCGCTGTGTCTGCCATTGTAGAAAATAAGATTTTGCTTTCCATAGATGGCGCCATGTCTGCAAATCTCTCCATTCTGTCCTTATAGTCAACTACAATATTCACCGGCGGTTTTGTCGGATACTTATTCATCTCTGCCAAAATATCCAAAGCTGCAATTCTTGTAATGAACATTTGATTTCGCTCGCTTTTATCCATGAATTTACTGCTTTTTTGCCATCCAGGATTTTTCACAAATGTTACATATATTTCTTGCCGTATTGTTTTATACATTCCGCCGGCTCCTTTCTATTTCTTGTCTTTTTCTTCAAACTTAACTGGTTTGTGAGAATATAAATTAGTTGGCTCATCCAAACAAGCATTGCAAGTGTCAGCATCCTGACTTTCTTTTTCATGCACACATCTTGGGCAATATACGTCGAAACGTACTTCTTTGTATCCATCCTCGTTCATTATTTATCTCCCTTCGAATAATCAACAAACTGCATAGTAATCTTGAATTTTGTAGGGTCATTCTTATCCTGGCTGACAACCGGCTCAAATGTCTCATAATCGTCTTTGCTATGAATAAGCATGCACTCCTTCAAATATGTTTTCTGCTTGAATGAATCTTTGATAAAAAAAGTTTGTTTAATTTTATTCAAAGAAACAAATCCACACATATTAAACAGTCTTCTAAGTGCACAAATATTTGAATCAACAACCCTTTTGTTGTACTCTGCATTTGGTATACACAGTGTACTCGTTTTCCCTGAAACAGTAATTGTCTTTGTTACCGTCTTCATTTAAAATATCCTCCTAATATTAGTATCATCTGGCCAACAGCCAAATGTATCGTTATCACCATAAGCTTTGACGCTTACTGTGGCTCCGTCCATACCATCTGTGATGAAATCATCAGTGTAATTATTGCTGTAAAATGCTGTATAGGTCGTATCGTATTCTTTGTAAGATCCATCGGCTTTTGTGACACGCACCTTATAGGATGTTGCATTTTCGACTTCTGACCACTTTACCGCTACGTGACTGTAATGAAAATACCTTGATGTCTTGTAGTAAGATGCATATTTCACTGTCGGAGTACCAAGTACACATTTTTCAAGCCAGTTTTTTACGGCGTTGTCGATTGCGTCTTTTAAAGCGCCATCGGGCTCGAAATTGATATCTGGAATCTTCACAGATGGCGGATTAAGTGGTGGTGTACAAGCTGATACTGGTACAGCATTAAAACCCGCCATTGCAATCACCATAGCTATTATTGTTCTTTTTATTGTTCTTTTCATTGTTTTATTCTCCTTTACTTTTAGACAAAAAAAAAATAAAGAGAGTGACCTGTTGGATTCGAACCAACGACCTCTAAAGTTTCCTTTATCGCTCTCACCATCTGAGCTAAGATCATTCTCTTCATTATAGTCAATGTTTTTTACGCGAAACTATTTATCCATTTAGTCTCATTAAATTTTTTCTTTTGAGCTAATGCTCTTCCTATAGCCAAATCTATCGGTGCCTTACTCTTAAGATGATAGTAATATAAATCTATAAATGGGGTGTTAAGTCTGTCTATTCTACCAATTGCCTGCATCATTGTCTTATATGAATAGTTCTGGCTGTAAAATATAATAGTGTCTGTCTTAATGCAATTCCAACCCTCACAACCTGCAGTATATTGAACTAAATATGCCCAATTATCTCCTTCTGGCAGTTCCTGATGCTTATGGCCATTCCACTCAGTCACTGTGCAAAGCTTAGGTAAATATTCCAGCAAAATATCGCGCTCGTAATCAAAGTTATAGAATATGATTGCTTTCTTACGCTCATGCAGAATATCAATAACGCTATCTATTCTTGATAAGTCTCCATTTACACATTTGCGCAGCTCATAACACAATTCTGATGCATTCTGAATAGGCTCGTCCTTTGTATAATTCCACCTGTTCTTTTGAATATCCTTATACGTGTCTTTACTGTACTCGACAGAAATATAAAGATGATGTTGAACTGTTTTCCTCATAAAATCCATATCAACTAATATGCTGTCCCTTAGCCTAATCAATCGACCTGTGTCAACATATCTATCAATCTTCGGATAACTTGAAAACGCAGAATATACTACGTGCTTTTGATTGAATTCAGTCCTATTCTTAAAGAATCCATTCGCAATAAATACTGGAATATAATCTGACCATGTATCTCCAGGTGTTGCTGTAAGTAATATCCATTCGTTGCTTCTAGCAATTTTAATAAAACTTTTTGCCCATGTACCTCTACCTACAGCTCTCTGCTCATCAAATATAAAGAAAGCATTTTTAACTTCTGTATATTTATGTATATTATTCCAACTATCCACCACAACAGTATTAGAATATATGTTTATGCTTGGGTCTGTAGATAACAGAAAGTTAATCATGTCGCCATCCCATTCATGAGTATCTCTTTTACGAGCTGTAGTGATAATATAAAGGTCGGGAGGAGTGCCTTCACCGTCGTCTGGCATTGGAATATAATAGCCTTTGCTAAATATTCCGCCATTACTGTAAAAGTAATATGCCAGAGCAGTGATAGACTTTCCTGAACCTGTACCCCCATTTAGGATACAGCCATTCTTCATCTTATCAAGAGCTGCTTCCTGATGAGGCTTCAACTGAATACTCAATAGAATCAGCTCCTATCATTTAATTATCAAACTCGCGGTTCCACTTAGCTGCAAACTTGTCCTCGTGAATCTTAACATACATAGTTCTCAAATATGCCTTGATACCTGCGCCTCCCATCTTGCTCTCCCAAGGTGAACCAGAAATAATCAAGTCAGCAGTAATAATTTCAGCACTGTCAAGTAAGCATACTGTGTCCTCTGTAAGAATAGTTCTTCCACCTGACTCTGTGAACATAGTGATCTTTGGTGGAAATGGGTCGAAACGTACTGCAACAGACAGATAATATGTAGGCTCCTCTGCATTTGCTCGCTCCTTGATGTTCCATCCATCAGCCTTAAGCTGCATTGCTAACTCTGGATCAATAATTACTCCGAACTGTCTTGTTCCTTCCGGTGAATAATCAGTCTCTTTTCCACTGAAATTCCTAAATCCGAATACTGCTCCTTCAATCTCTAAATCATTTGGTCTGTTTGGTCTACTCATTGTGATTCTCTCCTTTTTCTTTTAATGTTTTATATAAAGACGCCGAATTACCAGCACCCTTTACAACTATTTTTAATTGTCTCGCGTCTACGAGTTCATTTACTGCATCCATTACATGCCGTTTTGATGTACACGAAGATTTAGCAATTTTTTCTAATGAAATTCGGGCATACCCTTTATTCTGTTCCTCGGTATCAATAACTGACAGTACCTTTGAACGCCTCAAATCTTTTCTGTCGTTGCCCAATGTTGCTATCTCCTATCTGTATTTCTTATTCTCGGAGACTCCATATGCATAGCGTCCTGAAATCTGTGCAAAGACATTCAGCATTGTCTCGTGTTTCTTGTTACTTCTCTTGCTTCTCTGTGCATGTTTTGATCTTGTTGCCATTGTTCTCATTCTCCTTTACTTTCATAAAATATGGTGTTTGTTTAAATTTTGCTCGAGCTGTAGCCGTCTTTTCATCATTTTCCTTTCCGGCCTTAGTTAAATATTGTAAATATCTTTTATTCATTGTTACTCCAATAAAAAGAGGACCAAAGCGCTCGAACTCAGGTCCTCAGAAAATATAAATTAATCAGTTACAATTGTGATACAGTTTTTATTGTGGTTATAATAGTATAGGTTATCACTTAAAATATCAGATGGGTCAAGTGTACCATTAACTTCTCTAATCGTTTCACGGACATCTTTGTAAAATGGGTTTGCCGGAAATACTATTATCTCATATATACTCGATGGAATAATATACAAGTCCATTCCGAATGAAGCTAATAGCTTTTTATTCAGTATGGTCCTAGCTCCATAGCATCCGGCGCTATCTGTAAGAACGTTAAGAAACATGTCGTCAGGAAGAACATCACTAGAAGACTCTCCTATTAGGTCACATAAGCTTAGCACTCTGAAATCTTCTTCATAAATATTGTTCCTTGCAGCATAATCTAGTTCACCAAGCGACAAGTTAAATTGTGTCATGATTTCGTTACTTACTGCAATGCTTCCATGGCACTCCATAATCTTATCAATGGTTACTGTGAACCTGTACATAATAGCTAAATCCAAATACCTACGATGAGGAACTGTCTGCAAATATTCCTCGTTCATCTCATAGTTTATGACAACACACTTTAGATTCTCCAATATCATATCACGGTTGATGCTTAAACGAATATCAGCTTTTGCCTTATCGTATATGTTAGCTATCATTTCAACACCATCACAAACACTAATGGTATTGTCTTCAATATCCTCTATAATATCGTCGATGTAGATGATAGGAGCAACCTCAAAGTTGTGCTTATTGTAATGAATGCTGATTCCTATCTTCTTTTGTGCATTGTTTTTCTTGTAGACAGTTACGTCAACGATCGCATCATTAAATATCTCTGAAACTCCGTTTTTAAGTACCTCAATAATCTCATTTCTAGTCATAAGTCTTATCTCCTTTACTTTTTAACCTCGGCTTAAATATAACTAGCCATTAATGAACCACTCTATATCACCAAATTCAGAAATAGTAGAAACTGCATCATCTACTAACTTGTTGTAATATGATTTATCAATATCATCCTCCTTTCCGTTCTGTTTAACTATTTCCGACTCTAGCCAACGGTATCCTTTTGTTCCGGTAACAGCACTGTATTTATCATCACGTTTGCATACAAGTGTTCCACCACCGCAGCCAGGCTTAATTGGACAGAACAATCCAACTTTTCCTACGAAAATATAATTATGGCCAGCCTCGATACGTTCTCTCAAGCTGGCACATTCATTCTCAAACAAAGTATCTGATAGCTCGCCTTTCTTATACTTTGATTCAAGATTCTTAAATTGTTTCTCTTCCGCTGTAACATCAGGATATGATTCATTCATGTCCAAATATATAGGACCTACAGCAGAGTTCTTTGTTTCACACATATCATTGAACTGTACAGGTTCTTTACTGAATAGTGTCTTGAATACATATGGTACTGCAAACTGTGTTCCAGTTGCTGTCCATTTTCCTGGGTCCTCAGGATCATCGTCTGCAAGTTTTGCAATGTACACAGCGTTATTTACCAAGCATATTCTGTCAAATATATGTTCAACCTCGAAATTGTAACCGTAACGTTTTCCTCTTTCAACAATGAAGTTGAGAATATAATCATCCGGATTAGCAATTTTAATTGAATCGGTCTTGACATGGATAACCTTATAACCCTGCTCCTCAACTGCATGACGCAAATCAATCATAAATAGAGCACCTCGTTTTGCCACAATATTATCTTTGTTACGAGGGTCTCTAAACGGGTTCTCAAACTTAGCAGCTGTCAATCCATATACTGAATTAATTGCTATCTTTAATGCCTGAGCCAATGCTTTAGCCGTACTCTTATCGTTCAAGTACTTGGCAAGTTTTCCTCCGAATGCATCCCGCACAGCATCGTACTCGCCATGTTTAATATGAATACGAATATCCAGAATATCTTTAAACTTCTTAGTATATTCCGGTCCAAATGTGCATTCGCCAATAACAGAATTTGGGTGCATAGAACCGACATCTTCTGTCTGCGAACGTCCATACATTCCAGGACTAGCCCATACTTCACCACCTTCTCCGACTTCTTCCCCTCTATACGTGGACTTTCCAAATTCAAATTTGTATCCTGGAAAATATGGTAATAAGCTTTTTCCAAGTGGTCCATCAAAAGGCTCAGCCATCATTTCAGGTTTTGCTTCTTTTAAGAATGCAAGCACATCATCTGGGAGCTCTGTCACTGGCTGTGATAAGTCTCGGTACATGAACTGGTCTTGAGGATGCCGATTACGCCCAAATATAAATTTAGTTGTTAAGCTATTCGTAGTATCGTTTACTGTACCACCTGCTAACTCTGCCAGAATTTCTCTTGCTGTGAAATCACCTTGATTAGCCTCAAATACAGCTTGAGTTGCAATAACGTCGTCATCGCAATACTCGGCAACTTTTGTCCATAACTCCTCAGGCACTGGTTGGTCCCAAGGTAGTCCAAGTTCGTGGTGATGTATTCCTAATGCAATCTCCCATTTCTTAAGAGATTGCTTCTTTGCACAGAAATCGTAAACATCAGTATATGATAAGTTATAAGCTTCACCAAACATACAGTTGGCGCTTTTACCGATAATCCTCTGTGACAGATTAAATAATTGCTCATTATCATAACCCATCAAACGTGCATACATAATATGGTTATCATAGCGTCTGCAGTTAAATCCAACTAATTTGAATTTAAGCACTTGCTCAATATCCTGTGGTGTTGGATTTATGAGTCTGACAACAACATCTGTGTTCCTACGCTTGTAGTTAACAATAAATAGATTTGGAAATACCTCTACATCATAAAACACAAGCTCGTCATCAGAATATCCTTGGTTGTCTATTGACACTTCATCGGATTTGAATTTCATCTTAGCAACAAGCTTAAGACAATAATCAGATTGATGCGAACTGTTAACTGCGAAAGCCATTATTGCAGGTCTCATATCGGTCACATCATATTTCATTCCACTGTTGTAGCATTCTTCAAGCTTAGAATATATGAAATCTATTGACGGCTTTGTTGCGTTATGAATTTCTTTGTTGAGATTACGTATTATGAATTTGCGCAACCCCTTTTCGCTTTTTATGCCTTCAAAATTAATCACTTTATCTCCTTTCTCTTTCAAAGGAAGATTCGAGTTGAGAGTTGCAATCGGAATATCATTGCATTTGGTCAGCTTTCTTCTCAGCGACGCATTTGCTGTAAATACCTTTATTTCAATATCGTCACTATAAATGCGACTAAGAGCAGAAGTGTCTCCGTCATAGATATAATGCAGATGAATACCAGCACCGCCTTTAGAAACCTCAGCATACGTCCTAGGCCACTTACTAGCAGCTTTAACATTTCTGTCATACGACTTCTCTCCTTTCTCATCCTTTAAATCAAAATCAATCACAATATGATTTTCTGGCAAGTTCACATAATGTAATTTGTGTGTATCAAGGTCTCTGAGTTTTGTCTTTACGTTATTCCATTTGAATGTAGGCTTCTCATCTTCGTTACCATACTGGGCCTGACAATCTGCACAATACTCATCAAATAAAGATTCTGTGCAATTCAATTCCAATATAGGCTCTGGTATTTTTTCAAGTTTATCGCCCGAATATATAAACTTGTCTAATTTGAAGCCCTCGTAATAGTTCCTTACTCTCTCACCTTGGTCTAGCAACGCTCGCTCGTTAAACGTTGCAAAATAGTTTTTAAGCTCTTCTTTAAATAAAAGTTTCGATAATGGATACTTTACATTCGAATCATCGCAATATTCCTTATACATTTCATATGCTGCTTTTAGAGTTGTACTATTCTGTCTTTTGAAAATATCATATGAGTCTAACACATAGTTGTAAAAGTCATTAGATGCACCCATCATACTTGTAGGTACATAATTGTTATAAGCATCTGGATTCTCCAAATATACATATTTGCAATGATAGGCAATCGCTCCAAGCTCGAATTTGACTTGATTCATAAGAATATCATATCTTTTGGTAGGAATTTTGTTTCCAGTCGGTGACACGTCTATCAATCGTCTTAATAAACCAGACTTGGCATCCGTTATCTTAACCGGCTTATTCGTACCCATAAATAAGAAACTGTTAAACCTGTTAACATAAGTTGATTTAAATTTCTCATTTACAGTCATTTCCTCATGCGATACAACTGAATTAAGTCTAGTGTTGTCTTCAATACGTGAAAGGTCACCATCATGCTGTATAGCAATTAATGGATTTGCTTTAAAAGCCTCCAACGCGAATGCATTAGAAGAAGAGCCCAACACCTTTGCATCAAACACTGCATAATATCCGTCGAACATGTCCTGAACAATATTTAATATAGTTGATTTACCTGTTCCTGGAGCACCATACATAACTATGAACTTCTGAATATTCTTAGAGTTGCCAGTAACAATTGCTCCTATAGCCCATTCAAGCTTATGGCGTTCTTCATCCGAATATAAAGTACCGATAATTTCGTCATATGCATCAGTAGGCCCTTTCTTAAGTGGATACTTGAGACGCTTACTAATATAATTCTTCTTAGTTGTCTCAGTGTTTGCAAATGTGATGGTTTCGTCTAGCGGATGATAATTGTCTCGCAATTGCTTCTGACAATATTTATGCCATCTATCAATGCTCCCTGAATCCGAATCCCACAAATAACAAACGCGAGCAGGCTTTGTACCCGTTCGCGTTTCATAGTTTTTTGCATATTGTTCTAATTCAGAATCGATAAGATTAATCAATACACCTTCATCAGTTGACCATAGTTGAGTGTAATCATTCCAGACAGCATAAAAATCACCGCCTCGTATCATTAAATCATCAAAGCTTGACTTAATTATAAAGGCCGGATATATCTCAAGACCTATTTTAGTAGACTTTTCTTTGATTTTTATAAAGTCAAGCATATTTTATTGTCCTTTCTGTGGTCTTATTCTACATAAGCTCCATCAATCTGTGTAATCTCGTAGTCTGCTTCTGTCTTGTCATTACGAATATATAATGTATCTGTCTCATACTCACCCATTCTGTCAAGCATGTCATGGCTTCCCATAATCTCCTCAATCTCAACAGGCTCGTCATTCTCATCTGTTAAAACATCATTATTGTAGTAATTACATGCAAGCTTGTCGTATCCATTTGGCTCCATATATGCTTCTGGTGTAATTACATATGGTAAATCTGGTTCATTTGTTGCCGGTGAAGAGTAATTGCTACTCTTAATAATATCTGAATATGCTCTCATTGTGGATGTCCCCTTTCCTGTCTGTTCTTTTTCTGTTGCTTCATCTGGAATATCATTGTTATCAGGAGCTTCTTCCTGTGGTTTCTCTGCTTCTTCTAACTTTTTATGATATACCGCTTTTACTGATTCTATCTCCTGATTGGAAATATCTTCATACTTCTTTTCTACTAATTTGTTTACAACAAGTCCGCCTGCTACGAATCCTGCTGCAAATATGATTACTTCTTTAATACCCATAAGGCTACTCCTTCCATACTAAATATACGGTCCTTCTACCATAGTCGATGCACTCAGAATATGAATCCATATAAATATCAATGCATTCTCCAGCCTCAATAGTACCTACATGTCTTCCCTTTACAAGTGAGCTTCTTCCCCAACCTGTGCTCTGTCCGTAACCAGTGTCGTGAAATGTATAATCACCCATATAATTGTAGTCGTAATCATACAATTCGACTGATTTGCCAATCCATTCAGATTTACCAGCTAATACACCAGGTCTCGGTCTAGTCCCATCTGCGCAATATGGGTCACCGGTGTATGCAGTCGATTCAACCTGAATATAATTTGGTTCTGTCTCTTCATATGACTGTTCAACAACTATTTGCTCATTTTCAGAAATATCAATAGGTTCTGTTTCGGCTGTAAAATCAATAGAAGACAGCATACTCGTAACCCCGGCCGTGAGTTTTGAGTTTACTGTCTCCTCTGCATTAACAGTGGTTCCATTTATTATACCAATACTGAGCACCGCTGCAAATATAAAGTTTTTAAATTTCATTCTGATTGCACCTCCTAGTAGAGTTGTAGTTTCTTATTACCACTCGTTAAGCTCTCGGTCCCAATCTTCCCAAACATCTCCGTCACAATTGAACTCAAGAGCATAAAGAGTATTACAATATTTGTCTTTATCAAATATGGTCTTTACATCTGGTGAAATATCTTTGTCCCAAGAATGTATCTCACGAATACCGAAGTCTATAGCATTATCGCCATCAGGATTGTCCTTCTCAAATTTCCATCCGAAACGATAACCTGCTTTTGTCTTTGGTAAACCTAATCTATCACGTACATCATTCAAGATAACACGACCATTTGCTGTGAGATCACAATTTGCTAAGTTCTGCTCGCCAAGTAACTTTGAGTAATTATACTCAGCATCTGGAACCCATTCTGTAGAAGTGTCTTTACAGAATATGACAGTAAGAGTTCTGTCAAGAGGAGTCTCATCACCTGCTACTTCAATCTCTTTTGTGATAGTTTTAGCCTTGCCTGAGCCCTCATCAATAACTTTCTCCTTAACTTTCATTGTTGATGTTCCAAGCATAAGCTGCTTATCCTCGTCTGCGCTATACTTATCTACAACTCTAGCTCTGTATTCGTCAAAGAGCTTCTTAGTAGTTGCATACGCTGCTCCAACTGCTATATATCGTTTCATCATGATCTTATATGATGTAACAAAGCTTGCTATAGATAATCCGCTTAATATAATTGATGGAGCGTATATTCTGAGAAGCCTTCCAGCGCAACCAGCATAAGTCTGTGCTACAAACTTATTGTATTCATTGTCGTCGAATGATGCTCCTTCCTTTAATTTAAGCTATCCATTATGTAATTTCTTAGCCTTGTCTAAATTATCTTTTGTATCATCGATAATATCCTCAAGATTGAGTGTTGCCTTGCATGCAAGAACTGTACTTGTAATAGTTCCTGCTGCTCCAAGGACTACAAGAATCTCTGGGGCGTGCTTCTTCAACACAAATGATGCTGAATTAGCGACTGTTTTAATGCTTGCTAATAAGTTCATTATTAATCCTCCTAAATATAATCAAATATTGTCATCTGTCTGAACTCAACAGGTTGACTATCGGTTTTCTTCTTTTTGTCAAACCTGCCATCAGACTGAAATTTCTTAAATATAGCTACAACCTGGTATGTCGGCATCTTATACACTCTTGCCTGCCAGCTCATGCTATCTGGATATTCTTTAGCTATTGCTTTTCTCATTTCCGTAATAGAAATAGAACTCATAGAATATCACCTCTAATCCAATTTGTATGCTCTAGGCAAATCGAGCAAATATCCTTCTGGAACACGCTTTATCTTCGCTTCTGACAGATTCTCCCATCCATATTGCGTGTCGATATATGTTCCTGTAATGTCAACCATTTGATATAAATCAGAAACATATGCTCTATGGTATCTATCAATCTCTTCAAGAAGCATGTCCAGAATATACTCAGCGTCTCCTTTACTCTCCAATATGATGGTTTTGTAGTTGTAACCGTCATTCTTTAAAGAATATGTTTTTGCTGCAGCGGTCTTGCCTGAACTTGATGAGTTGAAATATCCACCATAATTAAACACAGACCCTGTTCTGCTTCCTGACGAGCTCCTTCTCGTTGATCCATTTAGCAGCATCGACATACAATCCAAGAACATATTTTTCAGTCCAGGGATTATAAGCTCATTAACTGCATAGTTTTTTACATTTGAAATATCCTCACTAAGAAATGTGTCTGAGAATTTCTGGCCTAGTGAACGATTTTTAGCTATTACTTTGCCGGTAACAACTTTTTTCACAGGTTCTTTTTTGGCCTCAGCCGTTTTTGACTTGTGAGAATTCGACTTGTACTCTGACATTAGTCTCTCCTTTCTTTTTTACAGAAAAAATAAGAGACCTAGATTTCTCTAAGTCTCCCTTCTGATAATTAATTCTGGTCTACTGTTGTGTCATTACTTTCTTCTGTTGAAGTTTCTTCATGGTCCTCTGAATTATCGACAGGTGCATCAATGAAGTCCACATCAACGTAATCCTTATTAGTAAGTTTCTTATACCCAAGCGCTCCGGCTACAACACCTAATACTGCAACTCCAGCTACCTTAGCTGCTTTTGCAATCTTTGGATGTTTCTCCGCTGCTGCTTTGATCCTTTCTACTACACTAACTTTGTCATTCATTTCTGTTTCCTCCGTTTCTGCAACTTCTGTTGCTTCAATCTCCTCTGTTGCTACTTCCTCAACTAAATTTTTGTTTGACATAATATAGTCTCCTTTCTTTATCCTATAATAGGCAATGTTTTTCTCGCGAATTATCTGTCGTAATTATGTATAGGTCTTGCTCCATAGTCCAATATCATGGTCGGCTTCATGGTATCCGGGTCTACATATGAATCAATACGAGTATCTATCATACCGCGTTCTGCAGAAAATCCCATGTCATCGCCGTATGGCACTGGTTCTACACCAATAGCATCAAGCCATTCGTTAAACGACTTGTAATACTCGTTTCCGTACGTCATGTCAAAGTTCATATCATTACGAGCCTTTTCTATTTTATTTACGGTGCTCATGAATTTCCTTTGTGACACGGCTTCGAAGAATTCGCATTCGTCACTGCCATTAATTATGATACTTGCTGATATAGGCTGCTGCGGTTGTTTCTTCAAATTATCCTCATTTACCGCTTTTTGTATCTCACGCTCTTTCTCTTCTCCGATTATCTGAGCAGCTTTTGCCTTGTAATCAGAAAATGCAGACTCTGTAAGCTTGCATGCTGCTGTCAGAGCTACTTCTTTTTTATGAGAAATATTATTCGCTCCTATGATGCAGGCAACTGTCAATCCTCCAGATAATATAGCTGGAATATAGCATTTCCATGTCGCTTTCATAGACTCCCACAATGTAAGCTCAGTTCTCTCAACCACATTTTCGCCCGGTTTGTTCATCGGAGTAATTGACTTTGCTTTCTGTTCCTCAGCATCAGCTATAAGAGTCATTGCTTTTGGTGTCGCTTCTCCGACAAGAAATGCAGTAGTAAACACTCCAGCCACTGCAATACCTGATAATATCGTTGAGCTATTTGCCTTTGTAAAATTAATCGCAGTCTTCGCAAGACTCTTTATCCTCTGAATCATGGTTTAATCTCCTTTCAAGGTCTTCGATACGCATGTTCAACTCCTTTACCTCCTGCTGAGTAATAAAATGGAGACCTGTTGACGCTAAAAATGCAAGACCGAGCATCTTGATGCATTTTCTGTGCCTATATAAAGTCTTTGCTACTGAGTCAAATGCACTTACTACTACTTTTGTTTCAATTGGTGTCATAATATGATTCCTCCTTAAATATAAAAATAAGAGACCTAGATTTCTCTAAGTCTCCGTGTAAGCTATTGTTTATCGATTATGTAAGTTCCTACTATTGCTACAACATCAGCAAGTACAAGTCCAACTAACACGCTTCCAACCGTTGACAATGTACCAGTAATAAATCCTTTATTGTATTCATCATGGTGCACTGCATAAGTTGCAGCCTTTAGTCCCTTTGCTACTTCTGTAATTTTGCTCATAATAATTCCTCCTTAAATAATTCTAATTAATAAGCTTCTCACTATAGTCCATGTTTTTTACGCGAAAAATAAGAAGAGCCTGTTAAGACTCCTCTTTCTTTGCTAAACGTTTTTCAACCTCTTTTTCTATTTTACTATTATTGTTAATCTGAGTTGATAGAGCTGTAAGTGCTCCAAGTAACCCAATTGCTACATAACGTAAAATATCTTTTTTGTTCATTACGTTTACCTCCTTTCATCTTAGGCTATGTTTTCTGCGCGAGAATTTATCACTTAACCAACCAGATTTCCGGACGAACCCCAGCATAGCCAGACACGAAATAGTACGCACGGTCACCGCCACCGTATCCCACATTAGCGAAACGAGTCGAAGAAAATTCTTTCTTGGTAGCATTACGGAGCCATCCGCACTCACACTCATTGATATAATAAGCAACTCGATTGCGTCTATGCTTCATAAGTGGAAGCTGTTTGTCATTATCAGCCACAAAGTGGTCTCTATTCCACTTGTCGTCCCAGCCAAACATCTCGCCTACTGTAGGAATAGTAACATCGGTAAGTCTTGCTCTAATTGAATATGGTAATGCTTTGACAAACTCTGTATGTAACCATTTATTCAAATCAGATGCTTCAAACCCACCATTATTTGTACGTGACTCATTCATAGGTCTCCTAGTTACATAATCATCAAAAATGAGCATAACCTCATTGTCTGTAACCTTGTGCACCGTTGCTACAAACTCTCCCGATCCATCCAACTTAATTGCTATCTTACCCCCTACCTCAGCATCTTTTAAATCGGACTTTGCTGGTGCTCTGAATAACACATCAACAGATTCTTTTTCGGCAGTAATTTCAATATACTTTCTGTACATTCTTTCTACTGTAGGTATGTCAATCCCCATTGCCGATAATCCAATAATTTCTTCTCCTAATGTCATTTCTCTTTTACACATATCGTTAATCTCCTTTCAATTCACAAAACATAGAGACCTAGATTTTTCTAAGTCTCTAATTATTTACTTTTTTCTGAAATGCTGTATAAGTTTTACGATTCCGTAAATTACTAATCCTGCAATTATAACATCACTAAAAGCTAATATTACCCCTATAATACCAGCCACTCCGACTGATGCTATAGCTAATATTATTGCTAAAATAACAATTGCTATAATTACTAATATCGTTAATGTAATCATATCACTTACCTCCTTCTCACTATAGTCTATGTTTTCTACGCGAAAAAAAATAAAAGAAAGAGTCATTGCTGACTCAATCTATGTAAAAAGAGTATAACGCTGTTTTCTATCTCGAGCCCTTACGTCTACACATTATGTGTTGATAGATCCCATGCTACTTAAATCCAGATGCATTATTGATCATAACGTTATACCAGCTGGAACTGTTTTTCTTTTCACTATAGTCTATGTTTTCTGCGCGAAAAAAGAAAAAGTAGAACCTGATTTCTCAAGCTCTACTGTTGTGGTGGGTATAATTATTTATTATTGCCTCCACAGATTAGCAATAATGCGAATCCGATTAAAAGGCCCGCAAAAATATAATTCATACATTTCACCTCCTTTTCACTATAGTCCATGTTTTCTACGCGAAAAAGAAAAAGAGAAGAAAGTGTATATATCACCGCCCACTATCTCTCGACTTGACGTTCTTACAAAATCCGTTACGCCCAACGGCTCGCACGATTCTATAGTTTAATCTATAGCATAATATACTTTTAAATATATTGTATAACCCTCATCATGTGTTATACTCGCTTCTTTCTCCTGTGTTCTTCTCATATTAGTCCATGTTTTCTACGCGAATTTTAAATAGGACACTTATCAAATGCCGTTTCCCATGGCTGCCGTTTTAGCGGTTTCATCTTAAGCGCCCACATAATTTGTCTTATAGTAACCGTTGGATAAACATGATTCTGTGGAGGTCCTGCATGTTTTTCAAAATAATCTTTGAATCCAACCTGAGTATAAATATCGTCGACAAGCCATGGATCTAGCTCTGTCCAAGTTGTTGATTTGTCATCAGGATTATAGCGTTGCTGAATAACAGATAATCCCTTATTATTCGATAAATATAAAGTGCATTTACTATATACTGGATGATTGCATTCATATGTAATGCCATATCTATTAAAATATAATTGAGGCTTATTATAATGGTATCTCATAGATGGCAAAAAGTATAAGGAGCTGTAAAGCCCCTTACGCTGGAATAAGTCCAATTCTTGTGTCATATTTTAGATTGAATTTCAATAATCTCATCTTCATAGTAAACGCCTCAATAAGATTTAATCTGATGATGTATCTTTCATGCACTCCATTCTCATCAAATGTTGTATATCGAATGATATCATCTCTTAAATCATCCTTGTTTAAGCCGTCTAATCCAATTACCTCATAAAATTTGTTCATAATATTTCCTCCTTAAATATAGTACTTTTTTCTCATATTAGTCCATGTTTTCTACGCGAAAAAAAAAGAACAGCAGTCAAGCTGTCCTTATATGTATACAGTCGCATCACTACTATCACTGTTACATTTCATTCTGCATAAGGTTGTCTGCCAGGTCGTTTATATACTCAACGCTGACTATTTGATTATTATAGATAATCCATTCAGATCCATTTCTAGTAATGTCTTCTGCTTCATTAATATCAAAGTCCTCTCCGAACGTTTGTCTTAATGCTTCAAGAATATACATTGCTTCAATGCCTTCTGACCAATCATCTATAAAGTCATCTACATCATCGTTAATGTTTTTAGCTTCCTGTTGCTCAACTTCTGTAGTCTGATTTGTTTCAGTGGTTTCAGTTTTGCTTCCGCATCCACATAATAACATCATAACTGCCATTGCTGTTAATACTAAATAGATTGTTCTTCTCATAATAGTTTCCTCCATAAAAATTGTATTTATTTGTGTCATATTAGTACTTGTAATTTTCGCGAAAAAAAATATAAGACCCAGATTTCTCTGAGTCCTATACAAGCTACTTTTCAATTCTTATTTCTGCACTACAATAATAATCTTTAAGTTTTTGTGTCTTTAATACCAGCTCGACATTGTTAAGCATCAACTTTAAGTTTTCCGGATTCTTCATTGTTCCACTTCTACTAAATTTGATTTCTCGATCGTCTTCTGTTGTAAATGAGAAATATCCATATCTATAAATCTCATCTAGTTTCGGTTTCTTAAATAAAAATTCCTTTACCTTATAATATGCTTCCCATATCTTGTCAATACCGTCACGGTCATATAATCTTAAATTTTGCGTTATTACCATATCATTTTCTCCTTTCAAATTGGTTTATAAGTATCTCATATTAGACTGTGTTTTCTACGCGAAAAAAAAAAGAGCCCTTGTAATTAGAGCTCCTTTAAACCTTCAACTACCATTACTACCACTAATGTGATAATAGCGTTTGCCATTGTAGTGATTACTGATTTCTTGCTCATACTATCTGTATAAGCCATCATCACGTTTTCTCCATAATATTTTACTCTACTCATAATATTTTCTCCTTAAATATTCGTGTTGATTGTTCTCATATTATGAGTTGCAATTTTCGCGAAAAAATAAAAGGCCATGTATTATACACGACCCTTTACTTCGATTCCTTAACGTTTTTACAGAATCTTGAACTTTGTAAGTACTTTACTTGCTGCTGAAAGCCCTGGAATATGTCCATCATTCTCAAATGCCATTGTCAGCATTGTCAATCCCGCTGTAAGCAGTCCAATTCCAATAGTCTTTCCTGCATTCACTGCATGTCCAACAGTATCCACTTTAGCCTGCTTTGCCTTTGCTTCTGAATCTGCTGCAATCTTCTCTCTGTCAATTGCCTGTGACTCTGTTGCTAACGCATAATCAGACTCAATTTTCTGCTGTTCATTACGCACCTTATACAGGTCTGTAATTGCTCTTGAAATATTGGTATACTCATCGCTACCGGGTTTGACATTGTCTAACTCTGCTATTTGATTACTCAGAGCATCCTCCAATCTCTCCTCAACTGTGTAATTTTCCTCACTCATAGTGATTCTCCTTTCTGTGTTGTGTTAATATGTATCATTATAGGCCGTGTTTTTACCGCGCCTCTGACACATCCAAAATTATCTCTTTGTAATCATTCAACGACTCCATAGCTTTCTCATTGTCAAATTCAATCCAATAAATATAACTTCCATTTGGATTTTTCTGATAATTCAAACTTCCTACGTGATGCGTTTTGCAATGTATATCATCATATATAGATACCGTAACAGCCCCCACGGCAAAAGATAAAGCCATTGCAATTAACACTATGACTATTGTTGTGCCCATGTGTTCACCTCCTTAAAAGACAAAAAAAAATAAGAACAGCTCATTTTATCAACCCCGCCATTACGCGTTACTAACCCTATAGGTGCCGTAAGTTATTAATATTACGAACCGCTGTTCTCTCATATTAGTCCTTGTTTTTTTCGCGAATTTAATGATACAAAAATATAACGATTTATAGGGTACTGCGTAGGGACAAAATATAAGACCCAGATTTTACTCCGAGTCCTATAATTCATTAACTTATAAAATATTTTTTAATATTGCGCCTTTATACATTCCTATCACTTCATTCACAATCCAAAGAATGTCTTTGCCGGTTCTTATGTAATCTGCAAATGATTCACTGTGATAATCGCTATAATAATATTCGAATTTGAATCCGTCATGTTTGATATCGACTATCAAGCCATACTTGTCGTTTGCTACTACATAAATTCCTGCTCTTATTCGTTCTTTTAAACTATTGTAAATATGTTTTGTAATAATCATTTCTAATTCTTCTGGCATAATATTTCCTCCTATAATAAGCTGTTAATGTGCTTCATTATAGGCAATGTTTTCTACGCGTTATCGTTTATGCGACAGCAGCCAGAAAAACTTCCTATATCTATCATAATACATATCGCGTTCACAAGGTATCTCTAATATAGTTTTTAAATAAGTGAACGGATATCCATTTGTAACAGCTTTGAAAATATAATCGCCTAATATAGGGTCTGTTCTATATGCAACCTCTTTTATTAAGTCCATCTTTTTTGAAATATAATACATCTCTATGGCAGCGTCACCAACATTGTCATTAAGATTGCAACATTTTATTTCATTTCCTGATGCTGCAGTGTATCCCCGTAGAGACAATTCTAAATATAGCTTATGCCATTCAGGATATTGCAGACAGAAATGCTTTAATTCCAAAAACTTGTGTTTGCTGATATGCCATTTGTTTCTTTTTGATAATTCTGACCGTACATCTTTACTCATTTCTTTTCTCCTTTACTATGTAAATATGAATTAACAGTAGAATAGAAAATGGGGTGCTATGTGCGGTCAATTTCCACTTATTGCCATTTATTTCTAACCTAGATTAAAAATTACGGCAAAAAATATAAATCCATGTAAAAACAGAGGGCCCTCAAATTAAAGAGAGTCCTCTATTATTATTTCCAATACTTCTTAGAATATATATAAGAAAGGAGGTAATCACTAAGAACATTAATCAACAGGAACTCTAAGAAGTATGTGAAAACCTATTAATATTTAAGATATCTTTCGGCGACATATCCAACAGCGCCGTTGTAAGACACCTTTGACATAGTTGTAGTTGCACCAGATATGCGCATATGTTTGCATTTTCTTGACAGTACTGTCACTTTAGCACCATTTGCTAATGAGCCAATCTGTACTCCAGATGAATTTCTGAGTCTTAATGTGCTGCCACTTGTATGTACATGTGCTGTAACTGACCGTGAACGAGAATTATACCTTGCAAGTAACTTAGCCTTAGTCTTAGGTCCATACTCGCCATCCCATTCACTAGGATCATTTGGAAATGCAGATTTCTGGAATTCAATAGTCGCATTCTTGGTATTTGAGCCGAAGTCATTGTCAACTCTACCGCAATAATATCCACAAGCGTTGAGCATTGTCTGTAATGTTCCAACTTCTGCTCCTTTATCGCCCTTTCTAAGGACATTTGATGGAACTGATGCTGCTGGTTTGCTTTCATGTTTTGTTGGCTGAGGTGCTGGCGCAGAGTCTGCTGAGAATTTTGGACAAATATAACCGCGGATAAACTTCTGATTAGCTGTTACAGTACGTCTCTGCACTGCATCGCTCTTGTTACCCTCGATTACAGTTATTGTGTTTCCTTCTACTTTTTCAACAATTCCAACATGGTCAGGTACTCCCATATCATCGCCTTTACCTTTATCCTGCCAATCGTATAATATAGCGTCAGCAGGCTTCGGCACATGGCTATCAGCTTCAATCCAGCATCCCATAGACTTTGCCTTTGCTATAGCTCTGTTGCAAGAGCACTCAAGCGGAAATATATCAGCAAGTCCTGCCTTAATATATGCCGCTGATGCCGTTGTCATGCACCATGAATCTGTATATTTAACTTTGTAGTTCTGAGCAAGTGGCTTGTGGTTGTTGTAAATATCAATAATGGCTTTGTGTGAACCATCTGATTCTTTACGTCCAATCCATCCTCTCATTACCTGAACTACTGACTGTCTTTTTTCTGATTCTGTCATATCAAGTCTTCCTTTCTACTAATTTTAAGCATAAAAAAAGAATCTCAACTTTCGCTGAGACTCTACTGTACCACTTACTGTACCATTTTTTATTCAAAAGATGCCATATAATGACACTTGACGAAAAGTTCGAAATCGTAAAAAGCCCGTAAATATAGGCTTTTGAAGCCTGATGAAACGTGTTGAAATTCAAATAGCTCTTACAACCCTTGAGTGCTAATTTTTTTAAAGTAATTTTTAAAACCCTTGATTTTACAGGGTTTTCAGGCTTTATTAATTTTCTATTAACTTAATTTTGGCGTTTACTGTACCATTACTGTACCATTTTTTTCAAGTTTTTTTATTTCAAGCTTAGCATCAAATGATACAAAAAAGCAGTCGATCCTAAATGTGAAAGACTGCTTTATATCATATTTCTTATTGCTTTGTGTGTATTTTTAGCTGATTGTCTATATCCCTTCCTGCATACATTACTCTAAGTATTGTTACAACCATTCAAAAATTCCTCTCAAATCACTGTCAGCCTGTTCTGATACTTCTATTTCATATATCATAAGCCATAATCTTTGCGAATATCAGAAAAGGCTTTCTTAGCATTTTTTGTCCGTCCCGCCTGCATATCCGCATATCCCTTCTCTAATTCTTCATTGAACTCTACCTCTGATAATGCGCTGATATCAACAGGTCTGGCAGATGGTATTTTTACTTCAAACGGAAGACCTCTCTGTAAGATAATCTGCATATAAAACATCTCCTTCCTGCCATATTTTTATGTTATGCAAAACCTCCGAACGGCTTTAGGCCATAATTCAGTTATTATTATTCCTAATCAAAATCTGTATGATTTTATCATAATTTTCCGGTCTGTGTGGAAACGTACAGTCTGTGCATACCTTGATTTTTTTGCCATTCTTCTCTATGTAGGTCTTACTTCCGGGACAGTTTGGCATACTATACATAGGACAATAACAAAACAGACAATTAAAGTCATCCGAAAGTCCCTTGTGACACGGAAAATATTTGCAATCTGTGTTTTTAAAGTATTTATAAGAGTTTTCCATTTTTATTCCTTCTATATTCATATGCTTTTCTCACAAAGCTCTCTGCAAAATGCGGATTTGACGGATAATACAGGTGCGGAAATCCAAGCCAGTAATTATCATGGCTTATCACGCAGTCGTAGCTTCTGCCTGTGGCCGGCTTGGTCGCAATACAATCAGCTCCGTTATCGGTGCTGTCGTAATAATGAAATTCATGCGCCTTTATTTTTTCATTTGGGGGTAGAAAATTGCTATGCTTTTCCGCAAGCTCAATATATCCGAACCTGACCAGCTTTCCCTTAAAATGACACCCACCATCCAGTGCCCCCACAAGCTTAGACTTATTCATATCATTTTGTATATCTGCTTTGTTTTGTACATCAGCCTTATTTTGCTCATCTGTATCATCACAGATATTACGGATATATGCGTGAAGATACATAAACCCTCCACACTCTGCAACCGTCGGCATTCCGGCTCTAAAAGTTTTTTTTATGGCATTCAGCATAGATACGTTTTTACTCAATTCCTTTGCATACAACTCCGGATAACCGCCTCCAAGCAACATTGCATCACAATCCTCTGGAAGGCCGGTATCGTGCAGTGGCGAAAAATACCGTAATTGTGCTCCGCATTTTTCAAGAAGCCTCAAATTATCTTCATAATAAAAACAAAATGCTTCGTCCATTGCAACAGCTATGTTTACGGTATTTATTGCTTTATTTTGTGAAAATTCATTTTGATCACAATTACCTATATTTTTTTCATTATATACATCTGCATTTTCGCTGTCACCGATTTCATCTGCCGCGTCTGCTATATCTATAAACAAATCCATATCTATTGTCTTTTTTAGTCTGTCGGCAGTTTCATTGAGCTGTTTTTTTATATCTGAAAGCTCATCCGGCATGACAAGCCCCAGATGTCTGCTTGAAAGCCCGATATCCTTCTGTTCCGGGAAATACCCGACTACTTTTACGGAAAGCTCCTTCTCTATCAGAGGCTTTATGATGTCATAATAGCCCTTCGACATCCGATTGAGCAGAACCCCCTTAATCAAGTGGTGCATGTCATACTGCAAAAAACCGGCTATAAGAGCAAGCACTGACTTTCCCATTCCCTTTGCGTCCACCACGAGTATTATCGGAGTCTGCGTCACCTTTGCCAGATGGTATGACGAACCCTGCTCATATATTCCGCCAAGTCCATCATATAATCCCATCACGCCCTCAAGCACCGCAAAATCACCATCGGCTCTTTCATCTAAGAAAAGCTGCACTGTTGTCTTTTCGTCCGTAAAAAACGTATCGAGGTTTTTGGATGGTACGCCAAGCACCTTTTTGTGAAACATTGGGTCAATATAATCAGGTCCGCACTTATATGACAATACGTTTTTTCCGCTATCCTTTAATAGCTGCAGTAAAGCGCAGGTTATCATTGTTTTTCCACTGCCGCTTTTGGGTGCGGCTATCATAAAACGATTTATTTTCATGTATTCATCCTTTATTTCATCATATACCTTAAAATATCAGCCTTCGATGATTTATTACGGGTTGTAGCATAAAAGCCCAGGTTAAAATTCAAATGAACATATCCACACCGGATTTTCCGCCTGCATCAGATGGTAATGTCCTATCTGCTTTGAGCGGCTGACCTGCAGCTGCACGATATCCTCATTTTTCACATCATATGCCGACAATATTTCCTTTATCTCACAAATTGTTTCCATGGAAATTGCATTTATCACTATACGGATATGTGGATTTTTTGCTTTAAGAACCTCTATTATCTCCTTTAGATTGCCACTGCTGCCTCCGATAAATGCGTGTGTCGGCACCGGAAGAGTGTCCATTCCGTCAGGAGCCTTTGCATTTATAACATGGATATTTTCAAGTCCATGCTTTTCTTTATTTTGTGTGATAAGCTGCACGGCATTTTCCTTCTGCTCGATGGCATAGACCTCCATATCATCGGAAAGTGATGCGGCCTCTACCGCTATGGAGCCGGTTCCGCTTCCCACATCATAAAGCACTGAATCCGATTTCAAATGAAGCTTGCAGATGCTTACATGCCTTATTTCCTCTTTGGTCATCGGAACCTTTTCACGGATAAATGCTGCATCACTTAGCTGCGGTGTAACATTTTTTGCAACCGGATTGGGATTTTTTATCATGCAGATATACAGTCCCTCCCTTTTAAGCTTTGTGCACTCCTGTAGCGAAAGCTGCGATATAGTTTCATCCGGATATGATAGCTGGTATCCCACAGTTACCAAGCATTTTTGTAAACCATACTTTTCGTCACTGCGTAATAGGTGTCCAAGCATATTCACATCCTTTACTCCTGACATCAGCATAAACGTTTTTGCATGATGGCTAATCCGTGATGTGATATTAGAAAGCTTTACTCCGTGGATGCTGCATATATACGCATCGTTGTAGGTTTCACCGACTGCTGCCGCCATATATGACACAGATGAAATTCCAGGAAGGATTGACACATCCGCATTTAATTTTCCTTCAGATATTTCATTTTTCATCGCCAGATACAGCTTTCTGCTTCCACTGTAAAAGCCCGTATCTCCCGAGAATAATATAAGAACATTACTGATTTTTGCAGTATCTGCACAAATTTCGTATAGATAAGGAATAATCTGTTCTGCAAGATAATACGGCTTTTTGTCTATCTTCGCACTGTATTTTTCTATCATGCGGCTTGCGCCAAGTATAATATCAGCGCTTTCTATTGCATCTGAAACAGCTTTTGTCATGCAAGCATCATTTCCCATTCCAATGCCGGCAAGCATGATATGAAGCTTGTTATATTTACTGTCAATATATTCACAAACAGCTTCAAATGACATTCCATCATCCTGCACGCTTTGCCCCACAATATAGACCGGAATATTTTTATTTTTTGCGGCAGCTATTTTCTCAATAAAGCCCCCGGCCGCACCGCTTTTTTTGGTGACCAGACATCTGATATCATACTGATCAATAAGCGCCTCATTAAGCTGTGTGCTAAACGGTCCCTGCAATGCCAGAATGTGCTTTCCTGTAATATCATTGTGCATGCATAAGCTTATGCTCTCAAGCCCCGGAAGCACACGCACATACAATCTTTCCCTGACGTCTGAGGTTTTACAATACACTGACAGCTCCTTGCTTCCTGTTGTGAGCAGTATATTTCCGTCTGTATTGTTAAGTGCCTTTGCACATGCTTCATTGTCCTCAAAATAGCGGATATTATCATAATCTGCTGATATATCCGTATCTCTTTTAAGACGCACATATTCGATATTTTCTGATATGCTGCTATCCGCCTGATTGTCTGTAACAGCATGTGCCTCGTTAAACGCATAAACTGCCTGCTTTATATTTTCGGTAACAATGGCTGCATACGGATGGGTTGCATCCACTATGAGCTTACATTTTTGTTCCGCAAAGAAGCTTCTCATGCCTTCGCTGTCCATACGCCCCATATGAACATGCGCAAACGGATTTTCCTGCAGCACGATTTCACCATACTCGGTTGCCACACAAACCGTATGCTCTATGCCTCTTTCACACAGGTGCTCTGATAGCTTACGTCCCTCTGTTGTTCCTGCAAAAATCAGTATTTTACTCAATCTGATATCCTCTCCTTGTGACAAGCTTTCCATCAATTATTTGTGTACCCTCATTGCCGATAAAGACTGTCGTAAACATGTTGACCTGTGCACTGCGGAGCTCACCGAGAGTACAGACCGTATAGCTTGTTCCCTCACGTCCGATATTTTCGACATAACCGCAGGCTCTATCCGGCTCTATCTCACGAAGCAAAATATCACAGGCTCTCATCAGATAGTCCTTTCTCTTGTGACTTGACGGATTGTACAGTGCTATGACAAAATCACCCTCTGCAGCAGCCACAAGACGCTTTTCAATCTTATCCCACGGCGTGAGCAGGTCACTTAAGCTGATGGTACAAAAATCATGGTTTAATGGTGCTCCAAGCACTGCCGCACCACTGTTTGCCGCTGTAATGCCGGGTATTACCGAAAGCTCTACGTTATCGTATTCCTGCCCAATCTCATACATAAGAGAGGCCAGTCCGTATATTCCGGCATCGCCACTACATACAAGGGAGACTGTTTTGCCCTCAAGTGCCTTTTTAAAGCACAGATGACATCTTTCTTTTTCCTGACGCATTGGAGTGGTCAAAAGCTCTTTTGTCCGGAATTTTTCTCCAAGCAGCTTTATATATACGGTGTATCCCACTATGACATCACTCGCTTCCAGGGCGTCAATCGCCTGCTTTGTCATCATGCTTTCAAAGCCCGGCCCCATACCTACTATGTAAATTTTATTCATGTTAATCTCCATCTCTACTAATTTTATATAACCATGCAGCTATTTGCAATTTTTTAATGATATGAAGGTCAAAAGGTATTTTGCCCCTCATTTATGATTAATCAGGATACTTTGCTGCCGCAACCGTTACACTGTCATATTTATGTTTTTTATAAATAAGGTCTCCTGCTTTATTACATTTCCTGCTGCATGCAAGCACTGCTGCACGCTCGCACACGTTGTCCACTCCAACATGCTCCCTGACAAACTGCGAGGCACTGAATTCTCCCTGCACCGCCATGAGCTCATCCGCGGTATAAGTGACAAAATCTATCCTGTTTCTTTCGCAAAATTTCTTTATTCCCGGTTCATCTTTTTTCACATCTATTGATGCAATCATGTCTATATCCGAAATATCTATTTGTAGCTTTAAAAGACTTTGTCTGATTGCCCTGTCAATATTTTCAAACGCTGTATTTCTTCTGCACCCAATACCAAGTACAAATTGTGTGGGTTTTAAGTAAATACTGCCATTTTTAGGGTCCTTTGCTTTTTCGCATGATACTACAATATCAGCTCCGTAAGCAGGTGGGAAATCCACTGTTTTTATTACATCAGCACTCATATCAGCTTCATCTAAAAATGCCTTTATAAGGCTTCTGTGCTTAGCCGGGATGTGCTCCCGGTCGACCGACATCGTAACCACTTCCCCCGCCAATACCTTTGATGACACTTTGGCAATGCCATCTTTATTGACTATTGCAAGCCTGCATTTCTTTGCAAAAACATCAACTGCAAATTTATTATTGATATCAGTAGCGGTTGTTATAACAGGTGTGGCATTCATCATTGCTGCTAATAATACAGCAAGCTCATTGGCACCTCCCACATGCCCTGAAAGAATCGGAATAACAAACTTCCCCAGCTCATCTATCACAATAACAGGACTATCTTTAAGCTTGTTATTAACAGAAGAAGCTACAGCTCTCACTGCAATACCACATGCCCCGATAAAAATCAGAGCCTTTTTTTCACTCATCTGTGCAGCTGTCCAGTCTGATATATTTTGTGATATGTAGCCGGTATTTCTAAAATTTTCATCGGTGGAATTTTTAATATTCTCATCCGATAATCTCGAGCACTTGGTAAAAACCTCCACCTCATATGCACTTTTTTTTAGCTTATGAGCTATGTCACATGACAGCTCATAGCCCTTTTTTGTGAAGCTTACAATGCAAATTTTCATATTTTCAGTTCCCATATATTTCCCATATTTATATATTCACGCCTTTTTAATCGTTATCATGCGACTCTACTGAAGCCTTGCGATACTCTGTCGAAAAATCCGGTGCGTAAAGTCTTGATTTCTCGTAATGCCGGTGAGCTATGACATCTCCCACAAGCACAATCGCTGTCTTTGTGATATTGTGCTCTCTCGCAGTCTGCTTAAGTGTAGCGACAGTGCACACGTATGCCTCCTCCTGTGGCCAGGTTGCCTTGTATACAATTGCAGCAGGTGTATCTGCCGCGTATCCTCCCTCAATAAGACTTTCCGTAAGCTTCTCTAAAAGCCCGGTGCTTAAGTAAATCGCCATGGAAGCGTGGTGTGCGGCAAAACTTGCTATGCTCTCCTTAGGCGGCACCTTCGTGCGCCCCTCCATGCGTGTGATGATGAGCGACTGGGAAATACCGGGGAGCGTGTACTCAATGTTGAGCGATGCAGCAGCGCCAAAGCACGCGCTCACGCCCGGACAGCTCTCATATGGTATTAAAAGGGTATCAAGCTCATCCATCTGCTCGCGCACTGCGCCGTATATGCTTGGCTCTCCCGTGTGCAGGCGCACAGTAATTTTTCCGTCTGCCTCAGCAGCTTTCATGACTGCGATGACCTCATCCAGTGTCATTTTTGCACTGTTATATATTTCACAGCTCTCCCTTGCATAGTCCAAAAGCTCTGGATTAACCAGCGAGCCCGCATAAATTATCACATCTGCCTTTTGTAAAAGACGCATTCCGCGTACTGTTATTAAATCTGCTGCGCCTGTTCCTGCGCCAACAAAGTAAACCATTTTTCTGCCTTTCTGCTTTTTGCAAGCTCACCAAATTCGTTTGAATACATGATACAGTCTATCTCAAGTCTGCCCTTTGCTCTCTTATCCAGATAAAAGCATATGCGCTCCATCGCATAATCCATTACCTCATACAGCCTGCCGCTTTCCTTAAGTGCCGCCAGGGCCTCCTCTGTCGTAAGGCTGTCCATAATGCGCTTTATGTATTCGGGCGCTACACCGCACCTAAACGCAAATGCCGTCAAAAGCTCTATCCTGCAGTCTGCCTCCCTCGAATGAGTGTTCATGATGCCTCCTGCTACCTTTATGAGCTTTCCTATATGTCCTGTCAAAAGCATCCTCTTAAAGCCCATATCGGCTGCCATATCAATTGTTTCACCGATAAAGTTGGAGCATTTGACACTCCTGTCCAGATCATAGCCATAGCTTTCCTTCATAAAGTCAAGACCGTAATTTCCCGGCGCAACCGCCACATAATCATACCCAAACGAATATCTCTGCCTAAGCTCCACCCTTATCGTATCAATAAGAGCCTGTGAGCTCATGGGCTCAACAATACCGCTCGTGCCGAGAATTGATATACCACCAACTATCCCAAGCCTAGGATTAAAGGTCTTTTCTGCAAGCTCCTTTCCCTTTGGAACCGAGATTGTGATGTCAAGTGTACCCTTAAAATCCAAAAGCTCACAGACCTCCCTTACCTCTTTTTCAATCATCTCACGCGGCACATGATTGATAGCCGCGTTTCCGACAGGCTGGTCTAATCCGGGTTTAGTGACTCTTCCAACTCCGTCACCACCATCTATATTTATGATAACCAAATCCTGCTTTTTTTTGCACAAAGCAGATGCATCGGAATGCAAAATCCGTACAGAAGCATATATATAGGCTCCTGTGGTCACATCCGGGTCATCCCCTCCGTCTTTTATCACAGCGCAGCTTACCTCGTTTTCACTTCTTTTTATGTCGGTGATATCAGCCGTGTAGGCTATTCCCTTAGGTGTCTGAATCGTTATTTTGTTTTTAGCCTTTCCGGTTAAAAGCATATATGCCGCCGCCTTTGAGGCTGCCGCAGCACAGCTTCCTGTGGTAAATCCGTATCTCATAATCACTAAATTTCCTCATGCATCAGCCTCTATCAACCAGACTGTAAATCAGCGCATTGCATATAGCTGCCGCAATATTGCTGCCGCCCTTTCGTCCGACATTTACTATGTATGGCACTCCTGTCTCCATAATAAGCTCCTTGGCTGCCTCCACATTGACAAAGCCCACCGGCACACCGATTACAAATGCAGGCTTATATATTCCTTTTTCTATCATATCGTACAGCTCTATAAGCGCTGTCGGTGCATTTCCTATCGCAAAAATCACAGGCTTATCTATCCTTGATGCAAACTCCATGCTTACTGCCGCGCGCGTTGTCTTTTTCTCCTTTGCAATAAGAGCGACCTCATCATCAGCCATAAAGCAGTGCGCCTGTCCGCCGAATTTTGCCAGATATTTTTTATTTATGCCTGAAAGAGCCATGTTGGTATCGGTCACTATATCAGCGCCCTCTGATATCAGCCTTTTTGCGATAGCAACGGCGTCCTTAGAGTATTTAAGCGTCTGTATATAATCAAAATCAGCACTCGTGTGTATGACTCTTTTTGTTATCATCTCCTGATCAGCAGGCAGCGTAATCTGCATTTCAGACAGCTCATGTGAAATTATCTCAAAGCTCCTCTTTTCAATCTCCATCGGCTCTAACTGTTTAATTTTTTTCAATACACTCACCTATCACTTTCAATAATCTTACATTTTCATCATAAGTCTTTACTGCCACACGAAAATACCCTTCCGAAAGCCCCACATAGTTGGAGCAGTCCCGTATCAGTATTCCCTTATTAAGCAGTATATCATATAATGGAAGCTTGCTGTAAAACAGTATGAAATCAGCATCACTTTTATATACCTTAAAACCAAGCTTTTTTAGTCCATCTGACAGCAGCCTTCTTTGTCCGCTCACATACGATGCCGTTTCTTTAATATACTCTGATTCCATACTGCATGCCTCTCCTGCCATCTGTGCCAGGACAGACACGTTCCACTCCGGCAGATTTCTTTGAACCTTTTGTCTTACTGCCTCATTTTTACTGAGCATATATCCAAGCCTTACTCCCGGAATAGCAAAAAGCTTGGTAAAGGCTCTTACAACAATCAGATTGTCATAGTCACATAAAAGTGACAAAACAGAATAATTTTTTTCACAAAAGCCCATGAAGCATTCATCTGCCACCACATAAATATGCTTTTCTTTGCAATGCCCTATTATTTGCTTCATGAAAGTGCTGTCTGCAAGATACCCTGTCGGATTGTTTGGATTTGCGATAAAAAATATATCTGTATCATCTGTAAGCATATCCATTAAAGCATCTAACCGTGCAGCAGGAGAAAAATCACTCTGCTCATCCAGCAGGAAATACCCGATATCACAGCCGACTGCACGAAGCACATGCTCATAGCCGAAAAATCCCGGGGCCAGAAGCACTGCTTTTTTTGGCTTTATGGCATGAGCTATCGCCATAAAAAGCTCTGAGGCCCCGTTTCCGGGAATTACATCCTCGCTTTGTATGCTGCAGCCTTGCTGTGTGAAATACTCTGATATCGCTTTTTTAAGGCCACTGCATGCCATGTCGGGATATCTGTCTGCATACGAAAGTGCATCACTCATAGCCTCTTTAACAGAATGTGGTATGCCAAGAGGATTGATATTTACCGAAAAATCCATATTTACTTTATTGTTGTATATGTCACCGCCATGGATGCTTTTCATTCAAGTCCTCCATCAATTCTTCCATATTCAAAGCAATATTAAAACAAGACTCATAACCGCCACAGATAAAAGCTCACACAAAAACGCAGTAATATACATCAGCCTGTTTGCACGCTTTATATCCTCGTACTCTATCTCACGCAGACCGTCTCCAATGTATTTTTTCTTCACAAGCTTCCCGAAATACACTGCATCACCCGCCAGCTGCACCCTTAAAGCTCCCGCACATACGGACTCTGTCTGGGCTGAGTTTGGGCTTGCGTGATTGAAACGATCTCTTTTAAAGATGCGGTATGCATTTTTGCCATCAAACTGCCTGCCACCGATAAATGCCGCAGCAATCATCAGATATGCACTGATTCTTGCCGGTATGAAATTGACCACATCATCAAGCCTTGCCGCAAATCTGCCAAAATACATATATTTATCATTTTTGTAGCCAAGCATCGAATCCATCGTATTCACAGCCTTGTATACAAAGCCAAGCACCGGCCCGCCGATTGCAGTGTAAAGCATAGGTGCAATCACTCCGTCAGATGTATTTTCAGCTATCGTCTCAACTGCCGCCCTTGTGACGCCTGCTGCATCAAGCACAGATGTATCTCTGCCAACAATCATGGAAACAGCCCTTCTTCCTGCATCAACTCCATCTGTCCTTAGCGCATCGTACACCCTCATGCTCTCCACACGAAGACACTTTGTGGCAAGAATCTGCCACGTCATGACAGCCTCTGCTATTACCCCGGCATATAAATTTATACTGTATGCTGCCACAATAATAATTACCGACATTGCAAAAGTTGCAAAAATTACAGTAAAAGCAAGAAGCATGCCTCTTTTATATTTTATTAGATTTAATTTTTTTTCAGAGATATTATATCCGGCATCACAATTAAGCCTCTTATCGAGAAAAGAAATGAGTGAGCCGATAAGCCTGACCGGATGCGGTATAAAATGCGGATCTCCTATTAATAAATCAAGCACAAAGCCTGCTATAAATGCAAAAATATGATAACACATATGTTAGTCCTTCTTAAATAAATCATAGCTATATGGGCACTATTTCATTAAACACAATCCCATTGCCCTCAACCGCCACCTCACACGAGTAGCCACAGCCGTTTTTCACCTGGTAATCATAGTAATCCATATCACAGTAATGGCTCATTATCGCCATGATAGTCCCTCCATGCACAAAAAATACCATTTGTATCTCTTTATCAGGCATAGCCCTCTTAAGCTCTAATGCCTGTGTGAGTGCCCTCTCAAAGCCACATATACTTCTTTTGCAAAACTCGTTTCTGCTCTCTCCGTTTGGAAAGGCAAGTGTTCCACCACTGTCAATCCACGCCTGATATGAGTCCCTGAAACGGATATCTGTGCTAAGTTCCTTATAGCTTTTTAGCTCCCATTCACCGAAATCCATCTCTGCAAACTCTTTTACGGTATGAATTTTATGGTGCTGTGCGACCGGCAAAATAATCTCTGCCGTCTGTTTACAGCGCCTCATTGGGCTGGTAATAATTATCTGCTCCTTTAAGCTATTTTCCTCCAAAGCCTTGTATACACCATTATTTAGCGCATTTTTAAGTTCAAAAACTCCGGCTTCATCGAGTGGCTCATCTGTCCTTCCCAGATATCTGTGCTCTCTGTTTGAGACAGTGCAGCCGTGTCTTATAAAAATACAGTTTATTTTATTTTCTGACCGATTCCACATATTACGCGAACTACCTCGTCTGCTTTTTTTGCAAGCAGTATCTCTGCTCTGCCTGTCTGCTCCCTGTACTCTCTCTCAAACGCATCAAGAGGCACTATGCCGTTTCCAATCTCATCAGCAATTACTATTGTATCCTTATTTTCCTCTGCAAATTGCATAAATTTCAAAATATATTCCTGCAGTGGAAGATTTTTCTCAAGCACAGCCCTGATAAAATAATGGAATTTATCAATTATGAATATCCGCTCATCATCAACTGTAAAATCCCATGGCCATTCCATGTTTGATGCCTTATCATTGCAGGCATTATCTTTTAAAAAAAAGCAGTCGTACACATCATATTTTTCTGTTTTTTCTATCATATTTTCGAGCACATAATCAAGCTTTCCCTGTGCCACTCCGCCTATCACAAGCTTCATATTTTCTCCAATTCCAAAGTTTAAAATTCATAGTACAACTTTTATCAAAATTCTTATCCGTACCATTCCTATATTCAAAACAAATATACTAAATAATAAAAGAGACACCACCCAGTGCCACTGCCATAGCGCACTCACATATACACACAAAATACCCTGCCGTATCGCCTGTGATGCCGCCAAGCTCCTTTTTTGTTTTCACATAATAATACCAAAAGCTAAGTGCTGCCGCAATGATCATAGCCACCGCATAAGGCAGTGACACAATAAGTAAAACAGCTATACACAGTGCAAGCTGGATGTATAGTGCTGCCCTGACAATCGTTCTGTGTGCAGTGTCCGCAAACATGAATAACAGTCCATCGCTTTTTGCCGATTTAAATGACACAACAGCTATTCCGCTTAAGCATCTTGCGATGAAAAAGCCTGCACAAAAAACAATAAATGCTTTATCATCCATTATCTGAGAAAAAGCTCCCATGAATAATAATCCGTAGGCTGCAAGCATTATAACGGCAAACGCTCCTATATGTGAATCCTTAAGTATTGCAAGCTTTTCCTCCCGCGGTTTGTATGAATGAAACGCATCCATTGTATCCATAAAACCATCTATGTGAAAGCCTCCCGTAACCGCTATCGGAATGAGTGCCCCTATGCATACATAGCAGATATCCGCCACTCCAAAATGAGAGTATATATATCTCCAAAGCATAAGAAGCAGTCCAATCACAGCTCCTATCCACGGAAAGAATACCAGCATGTACTTCATGTCATCATCATTCCATTTAAATTGTGGCATAGGTATCTTTGAATACATGGAAAAAGATACTATGCACGACCTTATTAACTTCATAATACACTTAACCTCCACACTGCTTCACTTAACCGCAACAGGAATGCCTGCAACCACCTCAACGACACGTTCTGCCATCGCAGCAAGCCCTCTGTTTACAATACCCATTGCCTTTATGTAATTCATCGTTGATTCATCATAACTGACTCCGTCTTCAAATACATTGTTTGTCACAATTACAAGCTCCGCAACATTTTCACTTAAGATACTTACCTCTTTTAACACCTTTTTACTCACACGGCTGATTTGAGCAGTCTCATAATCCTTCATATTTTCAGGGGCGTCCAAAGCCTCTTTTTCAGCTTCGGCAGCCTGTATACCGGAAGCATCTACAGGTGGAAACATCTCATTTGCCACAAGGTTTGACATACACTCAAGCAGTGCTGACCGCCCGGTTTTTAAACTGCTTTCTGATTGCAGCTTAGAAACAGCATTTTGGATATCCCGAGGCTGCTCGATGGTAATAAAGCCTTTTCCGGCACGAAGTCTTCTGTGCCTGTCTATCTTCCGCTGCCCCTCATCATCAAATACCTGCATGGTGGCAATGTAATATTTTTCTTTGCATCCTTTTTCATTTGACGCGTGACAAATATACTTTTCTGCATATGCTGATTTGCCACTGCCGCTGCCGCCTGTTATAAGTGTAATCATCTATACGTACCTCTCATACTGTGATACCGAGATATCGTCGAAGGTTGTCCGTCCTTTGTATACGCTAAGTGCCATATCCAAAAGCGCAAACATCATCACGGCACCTGTTCCCTCTCCAAGCGCAAGGGATGCTCTTATGACAGGCTTTACGGAAAGTGCCTCACACAAAAGCGCCACTGCAGGCTCCCTGCCCTCATGGGATGGAATGATAAAATCAGTAACTCCGGAAAGAAGCCTTCCTGCTGCCAACGCTGAAACCATGCTTATCACTCCGTCGAGCACAACAGGAATATGGTATAATGCACCGCCTATACACACTCCGACAAGTCCTGCAATATCGAGTCCTCCGACTGTCATAAGTATCTCAAAGGTGTCCTTATTATATAAATCATACTTTTCTATTGCGCTCTCAATTACACGGATTTTTTTCTCAAGCCCACTGTCGTTTAGACCTGCTCCTCTTCCTGTCACCGTGGCCACATCGCACCTTAGCATGGCGGCTGCCATTGCCGCGCTTGTGGTGGTGTTTCCTATACCCATCTCACCGGTTGCAATAATTCTGCAGCCGTCTGCCTTACACCCACGCACTATTTCTATACCTGCTGCAATCGCTTCAAGTGTCTCAGCCCTTGTCATGGCAGGCTCTTTTGCAAAGTTTCTCGTGCCCATGCGCACCTTTCTTTGAAGCAGCCCTTTAACACTCTCGTCACTGTTTATTCCTATATCCACAGGAATTGTATCAGCCCCTGCAGTCATTGCCATGCGTCCGACAGATGAAGCCTTCCTTTCCATGGATTTTGCAACTGCAAGTGTCACCTCCTGTCCGGACTGGCTGATGCCCTCAGCAACCACACCATTATCCGCACACATCATTATGACCGCCTTTTTTGAAATATCTATATTTTCATCTCCCAAAACAGCGCCGATCTTAGCCGTTAAAAGCTCAAAATCACCCATGCCGTCGAGCGGCTTTGCCACCGAATCCCAGTTTGAACGGATTTTTTTGTACATTTTTGCATCAGGTGGCGTTATTTTTAATTTTTTTAATTCTTCAACTGTAAAATGGTCAGAAATAATATTATTTTCAATCATATCTTGCCTCACGAAGCATGCCGTACACTGCATCCATATCCAGATACTCTCTCAGTGTATCCGCAAGCCTGTCATACTGTTTTTCTTTGAAGCTCTTATAGCTTACAATAGCGCTGTCATTCACATCAATGCCCTTTTTATCGGCAATATAATCCACTATCACTCTGGCGGCCTCTGCAGTATCAAAAATGCCGTGGATGTACGAGCCATACACATTTCTGCCATCAGATATGACATTATTTAACTCATTTTTCCTGTCAACACAAGCCCCCTGCTCATCTGAAGCTGTGCTATATGCGCTCTTACCCATATGTATCTCATAGCCCAGAAAGTGACAGCCTGAAAGCCAGCTCAATACCCCATCTACATGTGCTATTTCACCGCTTGTCTGAAGCCGTGTCTTGCTGTCTTTTAGAACGGTATCTATAGGAAGAAGCTCCATGCCACGCATATATCCTCCCTCCTCAACACCGTCGGGGTCGGCTATTGAAGCCCCAAGCATCTGATAGCCTCCGCATATTCCAAAAACAGGTATCTCACAGGAGAGCTTTTTGACAGCGGCCTCAAGTCCGTTTTGTCTCATCCACAAAAGATCCCCCATCGTATTCTTGCTTCCCGGCAAAAATACTATATCCGGATGACGCAGCTCATTTACTGTTGACACATACCGCACTGTTACCTCGGACATCTGCTCAAAGACATTGAAATCCGTGAAATTTGATATTCTCGGATATCTGATGACCGCTATATCAATAAGCCCATCTGTCTTTTTGTCAAAGCGCTCTGTCAGGCTGTCCTCATCCTCAAGCTGTACATCCATATATGGCACCACTCCGGTGACAGGCACCCCGCCTCTCTCCTCAAGCATCTGTATCCCCGGGTCAAGTATCGTCTTGTCTCCACGGAATTTATTGATAATAAGCCCACAGACACGATTCTTTTCCTCATCGGTTAAAAGCATAAGTGTACCAAGCAGCTGCGCAAAAACACCACCTCTGTCGATATCACCCACGAGCAGCACCGGTGCATCCACCATATGCGCAAGCCCCATGTTTACAATATCATTTTCCTTCAGATTTATCTCCGCCGGGCTTCCGGCGCCCTCAATCACTATGATATCAACATACTCCTCAAGCTTTTTAAATGCCTTTTTTATATCCGGTATGAGAGTTTTCTTGTATGCAAAATACTCTCTCGCCGGCATGTTCTTAAGCACCCTTCCGTTTACAATCACCTGTGAGCCTGTATTATTTGTGGGCTTTAAAAGAATAGGATTCATGCACACCATAGGCTTAATGCCTGCTGCCTCAGCCTGCATCACCTGGGCCCGTCCCATCTCAAGTCCTTCGTCTGTTATATAAGAGTTGAGCGCCATGTTCTGTGATTTAAACGGTGCCACCCTGTATCCGTCCTGTCTGAAAATACGGCACAAGCCCGCGACAAGAAAGCTCTTGCCTGAATTGGACATTGTACCCTGTACCATAATTACCTTTGCCATATATATACCTGCTGTCTGAATTTATGTGGTAGCTTTATCATGAATATTAAACTGTAGTGTGAACAGTAACTTCCTTAAAGCTGTGCCAATTGTTCCTCAAGAAAAGGAATTTTTATAATTTTTCCTGTAGAGACTGCATACTCATAAAGTCTGCTGTTAAACTGCTCATACGTGCCAAACTCTGTTCTGTCACATATAACGCCCTCGCATGCATCAATAAGCTCCTTTGCCTTTTCAATAAGGGCATCGTCTACAGGCTCAAAGCTTCTTGCGCTGACAATCTCAGCAGAAAGCGCCTTTGCCGCAGGATAATCCAGATCATTTTCATAGATGATTCCTGTCGCAAACGGGATACCCTTTCGCTGTAAGCTCCTGAAGCTTTTTCTGCCCAGGCCCCCTCCTGCTATGACAAATATCCTCGCCCTTCCATCCGGTTTTTCCAGCTCTAAATCCTCTCCTGTTTCGTCAAAGCTTCCTGCCGTAATTCCAAAAAGCCCTGAAACATATTGGTCAGTAAATACCTCCTCGGGAGTTCCGTATCTGTCCACATATCTGCCATCTATACACAAAATATGGTCTGACACACGCTTTGCCATATCAAGCTCATGGAGCGACATGATAACCGTAAGATTCTTCTGTCTTTTAAGCCTTTGGAGTATTGATAAAAACTCAAGCTTGTACTTTATATCAAGATACGAGGTAGGCTCGTCTAACACTATAATCTCCGGCTGCTGGCATATAGCCCGTGACAGCATAACCCGCTGTCTTTGTCCATCGCTTATCTTTGTAAAATCCTTATCTTTTATCTGTGATACATTGACCAGCTCCATCGCCTCATCCACAGCCTTTTTGTCCTCATCCGAAAGTACTCCGAACCGGCCTGTGTATGGATATCTGCCGGTCGCAACCACATCATAGCAGGTCATAAGCTCCGTCTTTAGCTTATCGGTGAGCACAACAGCCATTTTCTTTGCAAATTCATTGCCATTCATCGTCACTACATCACTTTTATCAAGATATATCGTACCGCTCACAAGCGAAAGCTGTCTTGCAATACTTTTTAAAATAGTCGATTTACCGGCACCGTTTGGCCCGATTAATGTGAGAATCTCTCCCCTTTTCAGGGAAAAATCAATATTTTCAATGAGCGGCCTGTTATCATATCCAACGGCCAGCTTTTGTGCAGTAAAATAATATTCCATCAGACATTTTTCTCCTTGCTGCGTCTTATCATGATAAACAGCACTACAGGTGCACCAAATACTGCCGTAACCGTGCTGATACTAAGCTCCGTAGGCGCAAACATCATCCTCGCAAGCAAATCACAAAACAGGCAGAACACCGCTCCACCAAGGAAGCAGGCCGGTATCATATATATGGGCTTTGTGCTCTTTAGCATGCTTTTTACTATGTGTGGCACGGCTATTCCGACAAACGATATCGGTCCCGCAAACGCCACTATACATGCGGAAAGCAGGCTTGAAAGCAGAACCAGAAGCACCCGGATACGCTTTATGTTTACGCCCAGATTTACGGCATATGACTCTCCGAGCTGATATGCCATAAGGGGCTTTGACATAAGAAAAACAAAGATAAATGTGATTCCCACCACAATGCTCATCACCCCAACGCTGTCCCAGGTCATGCCCGAAAAGCTTCCCCTTGACCAGTTATGCAGGTTTACTATATCGGAATCATCTGCAAATGTCACCACAAACTCAGTCACCGCAGAGCATATGTAGCCAATCATGACACCGCTCACCACAAGCATTGACATGCTGCTTACCTTTCTTGAAATGATAAGCACAAAGCCCATTGAAAGCATTGCTCCCAAAAACGCTGCTGCAATCATGGCCAGTGAGCTCACACGTATGGCATTTCCAAGTAAAAATACCATAACAAGTGCCACAATCATCTTAGCTCCCGATGATATACCAAGCACAAAAGGTCCCGCGATTGGATTATGAAAAAAAGTCTGCAAAAGATATCCTGCAAGCGCTAATGCCCCGCCCAGTATCATCGCTGCGATAGCTCTTGGCATGCGGATATCCCACACAATACGTCCTACCCTGTCTGAGTGGTCATAAAGTGTCGCAAATGCAGCCTTAAACGATATGTGTACAGTTCCTATGCACACATTCATGATAAGCAATATAATAATTAAGATTATAAGAATAATAAATGTTGTAAAACACCTTATTTTTCTGGTTTTTTCCATGTTATAGCTCCGCTTTTTATCTTTTTGTGCTATTGATTTTCCTGCATTCTGTCATATCCGTTAACAATTCAGCCCACCACACACATTCCACAAATCACAGTTATCTGAGCTTAAACAGATATTTCATGCCGCTGTCGGGTGCACCTGTAATCATCGAATGCATATCATCAATCATATATCCGATGGACATAGACTGCTGATACATATCGTTCGTGGTGCAAAATACATTGCCGTTTTTGACTGCCCTAAAATCAGCAAGCACCGGGCACTTGTCCAAAAGCTCATTCAGATTCTTCACACCGCCGTCTATCGCACTGTTATATATCAGATAGTCAGCATCTATTGCTCCATTGTAGAAATCCTCTAGCTGCATATTCATGGTTGACCTGCCTGTATCGTCGTCATTTGATGCATCAAAAATATATTTTCCGCCGGCAAGCGAAATCATCTTTGGCACATAATCTGTGCTTTTGCGCACCTGAACCTGTCCATTGGATGTGATATAGAAAAATGCAACTGTCGGTCTGCTATCATCATTTGCAGCAGTATCTGTCTTTGCGATGCGATTTACAATATCCACCTGCTCATTAAAGAGCTCATCGGCCTTTTCATCCCGGTCTGTGAGTGCTCCGAAAAACTTCACCCACTCTACTCTGCCGAGCGGCTCCTCCTCATAGCTTGAGTACTCGATTATTGAAGGGATATCAAAGCTTTTAAGCTTTTCCGTTACCTGCGGCGAATGGGTAATCATAGTATTTTCTATGGCAAGTGAACAGTTTTCTGACACCAAAAGCTCATAATCGGGCTTTGAATATTTGCCGGCATATAGCATTCTGCCACTTTCAAGAGCCTTTCTTGCACTGTCAATGTACCAGCCATCACTGTCAAGCCCCGAAAATTTAATAGTGTCCACTGCATCAAGCTTGTCAAACATATCCATCACCCCTGATGCGACCAGATACAAATCACTTACAGGCTCCTTCAATACAATGATATCCTTGTCAATATCCTTTGGAGTCTTTCTGCCCTTTGGCACGGTAAGTATTTGGGTACCGTCCTTCGTAGTAAGTATCTTGTATCCACCCTCATAATAGTCAACAGAAAAATTCTTTGCATATAAAAGCTTCATACTGCTCTTATATATAAGACCGTTTTGTGCCTCTGCCTCAGCCTTCGATTCAGTATTCCCTGAATCGGAAGAAGGACTGTCACAGCCTGACAGCCAGAACAGTCCTATAATTGATATCAATATATATATAATTATCTTTTTTCTTCCATGCATAGCTTAATTATTCTCCATCCTCACCAAGCACCTCTGTAGCAGAATCTGAATGGAAGGTGAGTGTGTACTCAACCTCGTGCGGCTTGCTCATAGCAACTGTATCTCCGATAACCTGCATAGGTGTATCAAGCTTAACCGGAATTTCAAATACAGAATTGCCGTCTGTATTTACAGGCATGTATTTCTGTCCGTCAACTATCATATAGTCATAGTTTGGACTGCTCCACTGCACTGTTGCAATAGCAGCGCCACCGCTTATAGTCACCTCAGCCGGTGATGCAATGCTCGCCTTACCGCTTCCGCCCTCGAAATCGAGATTGATATTGTATGTTCCGTCAGGAAGCTCTTTTCCTGCACTCTCAGATACGCTTGCATCTGCGTCCGCAGGTGTGGCATTTGAGACCTTTACCTTGTGGTCATACCATTTGCCCTTTGTACCGATAAGTGCAAGGTCAAATTCCTCATCCAAAACAGGAACCGGTATATCAAACGCATTGACCTCCTCAGTTGTGCCATCGCCATAATCGACAGTCTCAACAGTTGGCTCTAAAAGCTCAGCCTTGTCCTTTGAGGCATCCTTTGCTGTTCCCAAAAAGAGATTTACAATGTGTGTGGATGTGAGAGCAACATGTATTGTTGCCTTGCCATCCTTCACGGTGAGTGTACCTTTGTTGTCATATGCATCATTCACATGAAACATTGAGCTGTCTGTAGTAAACTCTGCTGTATATGTACCATCTGAAAGTGCTATCTTTTCTGTTTTTTCAGCCTTTTTTGTGCTCTCTGTCGCGTCCTGCACTGCTTTTTTGCTTTCTGTTTCAGCTTTTGCATTCTTATTGCCGCAGGCTGCCAAGCTCATGGCACAAACCAGTGTCATTGCAACGATATAAGTAAACTTGTTTCTGAATAATTTTCTCATGTCTGATATACTGCTCCTGTTATTTTATAGCTTCCCCACTATACATTTAAGTAACTGCTACTTGCTCATAGCAGCCGCTGTATGCTCAACATAAAGCTTCTGGATACCCTCAATCTCACCAAGTCCATTAATCTGTGTATCGATTTTATCAAACTTTCCTGATGCCTTAAACTGTGAAAGCCATGAATCATCATCACTTCCCGCCATATCATTGTTGGCATGGTCTCCTGCAACAACCATAAGCGGACGAAGAATGACATTCTTGTAACCAGCGGCTGACACCTTCTCAATGACAGACTCACATGATGTATCCTCCGGCTCACCCTCTACAGTTCCGATAAATACGTTCTCATAACCCAAATCTGTCATCTGGCTCTGCATCTGGCTGTATGAAATCTTTGCTGTATGGCTTGTTCCATGTCCCATAAATACAAATGCTGTGCCCTCTTCCTTTGCAGCATCAAGGCTGTCATAGCCTGCCTTTTCTACTGCTTCCTCTGTAAGAATTTCTGCAACGGCCTTTTTATCCTCATTTACAACTGTTGCATCACTTCCAACCTCACCGAGGAGTGGCTCTGCAATCTTTACAGACTCAAATTTATCCTTATACTTCTCTACAGCCTCTGAAAGCTCATCATACTCTGCGCCATGCATCAGGTGTGTAGGCTGTACCACAAGATTCTTTACACCATTTTTGACTGCACGCTCAAGTGCCTGATCCATATTGTCAATCTTCTCGTCATCTCTTGCCTGTACATGATTGATGATAATCTGTGCTGTGAAGGCTCTTCTGACTGACCAGTCAGGATTTGCAGCTGCTATTGCATCCTCCACACCCTTGATATCAGCCACACGGCTGTCGTTGAAGGATGTACCAAAGCTTACTACAAGAATCTCGTTCTCGCCGATATCATCCTGGTTTCTCGGATCATCCTTTGAAGCATCGCCTGTATCTCTGCCGAAATAGTCAGGATCAGCATTTTCTCCCTCTACAAGCTCCTTCTGTGCGTCTGTGAGCTTGTCCCAGGCCTCCTTAGCCTCCTTGCACTGCTTGTCTGTATCATCTGTTCTCTCCTGCACGTAGATTGCATCGATCAGCGCAGCAACATGATCTGCCGCATCCTGATCGGATACTGTCTCTGTCCCGGTCTCCGCAACAGCCTCTGTCTGTGCTGTCTGCACGTTCTCCTCTGTGGTTGTCTCTGTCTTACTGCCGCATCCACCGATCATGCCAGCTGCAAGTGTCAGGCTTAGTAAGAGTGCCAGTGTCTTTTTTTTCATAATTCCTCCTGCTGATGATTGTATATTTTCCATAAAACAACAGAAAGAAACTCCGCTCTATGAAACATAGAAACGGAGCAGCTGATCAACACACAAAAGTACGACCAATTACTCGTGATCCGGAATCTCTTCCTGTACTATCATAACTGGCAGGTTTCCTGGCTGATAGATCCTCATGCAGCTACTTACCTTCCCGGCGCATGCGCGCCAGTGGCGTAAAGCTTTCGTATCTGCACTCCCTAATCACAGTGACGAGATCGTACAGGATTCCCACCTGTTTCCCTTTTAACCGGTACAAAGGCTCATCTGTACATCTTCTGCACATACCTTTGCACCGGCACCAGTTACTTTTTTATGAAATTAAAAACATATTACCATTGCATGTTTATTTTTTCAAGTAGATTCTGTCCGCCGCCTTTTTCAGGAAACGGTACGCGTATTCCGGATTGGAGTAATAATATAGATGCGGGAATCCCATCCATTGCGACGGACTCTCATGAACGCACTCCCACGATCTTCCGTTTACCGGCTTTTTGGCCACCGCACCCACGCCGTTGTCCGTGCTGTCATAATAGTGAAACTCATGCCCCGCAATCTGTGCGCCCGCCGGGAGGAAGTTCTCCTCCTTTTCCGTAAGCATCACATAGCCGAAGCGCACCAGTTTCCCGGTATTTATAGCCGACGCCGGAATCACTCCCGCCATCGGATAGCACACTCCCTCATCGTCACAGAGCGTCTCATGCAGATAGAGGAATCCGCCACACTCCGCGATCGTCGGCAGACCGTCCGCCACCGCGTCGTGCACCGCTTTTCGCATTG
>OLVW01000101.1_pt1 | contig 80633 bp, 73 predicted proteins | sample 1673301 | NCBI WGS metagenome assembly OLVW01 (sample SAMEA3178941, study PRJEB25190) | human gut metagenome
GAGCGCATGACTGTTAATCATGATGTCACTGGTTCGAGCCCAGTTGGGGGAGCCAAAAGAGGCTCATAGTTTTTCTATGAGCCTCAATTACTTATATACAAAATTTATTTCCGGTAGAAGTGATAATTGTTTTATCGGAAAGGAAAAGATATGGAGTTCGAAAATATGACAGACAAACAATTTGATGTTCTTATGAACTCAATTATCCAAATAGTGAAGGATTCTGAAACTAAAGATGAAGCTGTTGAAAAGCTACAAAATTTAGTTAAAGGTAAAGAAAACTGATTACTTTCGCTAATCTGCTTAATTTAATATTATCAAATATATGAGTCAATCATTATATTTCTTATTTTAGAGATATAGTAATTGGCTCTTTTTTTATTTGGCAATCGTTTTAATTTTTTAAATTAAAACGGTTGCTTTTTTTATTTGTAAAAAAATTTGAAAGGATTGATTGATATGTATTTTACAGATACACCTGAACTCAGGAAGTTTGAAAGAGAGATGCGGCAGAAGCCTAATTTTGACAGGCAAAATGATGATTGCAATGATAATAACACACATTTACCTGATAACAAAAATTTCAATACAAACAGAAATAAGAAAGACGGAGGTTAATGATATGGAAACAAAAATCAGAAGTCCTACTCAAATGCAGTGCAATTATAAAATAAAATTTAAGAGGTGTATAACTTGAACGAATATGAAAGACAGCGCAGAATAGCTGAAAACACAAAGAAATTGTATCCGCCGGGTACAAGAATTGAACTTATCAGTATGAAGGATCCTTACGATCCTGTTCCGGCAAGCACAAGAGGAACAGTTAAGTTTGTTGATTCAATGGGAACGATATTTCCAGAGTGGGACAACGGTCGAACGCTTGGCGTTGTTCCCGGTGAGGACTCATTCAGAAAGCTTACGCAGGAAGAAATTGAAGCAGAAAACCAATCCATGTCAGAAGTTGAAGATGAAACTCCTGATGAGAATAACGGAATGACTATGCGAATGTGAGGTGTTTTTTAATATATAAATCTTCGTATGGAATGAAGATTTATGTCTATCAAATTTTTGGATATGTTTGCAGGCATCGGCGGTTTCCGTTCCGGACTTGAAGCCATTGGCGGTTTTGAGTGCGTCGGATACTGCGAAATCGACAAGTATGCAAAGCAGGCATATGAAGCAATGTACGATACAGGAGGTGAACTTTACTTTGATGACGCAAGAAAAATTGTACCCGAACAGTTACCCGATTTCGACCTTCTTGTTGGAGGGTCTCCCTGTCAGTCCTTCTCAATCGCCGGAGCAAGAAAAGGATTTGACGATACAAGAGGAACGCTGTTTTTCGAGATTGCTCGAATTTCTGCCGTTAAAAAACCTAAGTATCTCTTCCTCGAAAATGTTCCCAGTCTGCTTAACCACGACGAAGGTAGGACATTTGAAACAATCCTCAATACATTGAATACAGGGTCCCCGAAAAGCATTAAGCTTTTTGGGGAGAGGAGGTGCAGCATAGCGTACGAGTTTTTAACCGTTTGCGGTTGGAAACGAGTAAGCACAGCTTGCACCGACGAGGGGTATGATGTGTGCTGGCGGGTACTTAACAGCAAAAATTTCGGAGTTCCCCAATCACGAAATCGAGTGTTCATTATCGGCTATCTTAGAGGACAATGTGCCGGAGAAGTATTATCTTTCACGCAAGCAAGCGGAAAAGCTCTTATACAAAGAAAAGCCAACGCAAGGTGAGCGAATCTACTCATCAAAAGGACTAAGCTGTACGCTGACAAGTGGTTCGGGCGGTTTCGGCGGTCACTCGGGACTTTATCTTATTGAAGATACTGAAAACTTTGGCTTGCCGATAAAATCTAAAACTAAAGACGGTTATCAGATCGCATATCCCGGCGACAGCATTGATACTGCTTTTTCGGGACAAAATTCAAGGCGTGGCAGAGTTGGAAGTCAGGTAGCACATACTCTGACAACTTCCGCAACGCAGGCTGTATTCTATCTTTTACCTGAAAGGGAAAATGATAGAATTAGCCATCGACCGTTGACACAAAGTGTCAAACCGGTCGGGCGAAATGAATCTAATGAAATGGACACTCGTGTCCATTTCATAGACCTGAACCCCAATCTGAAGCTAACAGAAATCGCAAGGTGCATAACGGCAAGACACGATTCGGGAATCAGTAACCGCAAGACTGAGCATTCAGGAGTTTTTGTAGAAAATTCAGATGTTCTTGATGACAATGAAAAGTTTGCAGTAGCCTTTATTGAGCCAAACGGCGAAGTCCATATCGGCAGAATCAGAAAGCTCACTCCGAGGGAGTGCTGGAGATTACAAGGCTTCACGGACGATCAGTTCGACAAAGCAAAAGCAACAGGACTATCCGACAGCAGGCTCTACAAGATGGCTGGAAATGCTGTGACAGTAAATGTAATCTCTGAAATCGGGAAGATTATCAAAAAAGTAAATGATAAAAATTAAATAACAACAACTGATATCAATCGTTCCGAACGACTGGTATTGGTTTTTATATATAAGCCGTTGATTAGATTTTTTAATTTAATCAACGGCTTTTTGTCGTTTCAGGGGCGATTGGTATTCTGAAAAGGAAGTGAGAATATCAAAACCCCTGTGAGTTGGATGGGTAATAAAACATCCATCCTTCATATTTTGTACGCTCTGTTTCCTCTGAATTACGAAAGGTATATTGAACCCTTCGGAGGTTCAGGAGCCGTACTTTTAGGCAAGAATAAGCCTGATAAGTTCGAGGTGTACAACGATTACAACCACAATCTTGTTAACCTCTTTTGCTGTATGCGTGACAGACCTTTGGCTTTCATAAAAGAGCTGGGATTCTATCCGCTTAATTCAAGGGATGATTTCAATGCAATCAGGGATTTTTTTAAGCAAGAAAAGTTTGATGATAAATATCTTGATGAGGAATTGCAGTTGACGAAGATTATCCTGCCTGACTTGAAAGCAGAAGAAATCATAGAGCTATATGTCAGAATGAAACAGGACTACGATTTGCGCAGAGCCGTAATGTTTCTTAAACTCTTACGATACAGTTATTCAAGCGGTGGCAAATCCTTTGCCTGTCAGCCTTTTTCAGTAATGAGCCTTTTTCAACTGATAGAGCAAGTTGGAAAACGACTTGAAAATACTGTGATTGAAAATCAGGATTTCGAGGTATTAATCAAGCATTATGACAGAGAAAACGCATTTTTCTACTGTGATCCTCCGTACTTCTCAAGCGAGTATGTGTATCAGTGCGGATTCACTTGGAATGACCATATAAGGCTGAAAAACGCACTTGCAAAAGCAAAAGGCAAATGGCTTGTGTCATACAATGATTGTAAGGAAATACGCAATTTGTACAACGGTTGTTCTTTCTTTGATTTTACAAGACTTCACAATATGAAACAGCGAATAAACGCAGGCGAACAATTCTCCGAATTGCTTATCGGCAACTACGATATGTATGAACGGCAGAGAAACAAGCCGTTGCAGTTAAGTCTGCTTAACTTGACAACCGAACAACAAATTGATTTAGAACAAATTTTGAAGGAGTGTATTATTAACAATGGAAAATAGAATTTATGTAAGCATACCGCTTGACGCACTTATTGTATCAGGAATCACATCCGACTGTGCTGTGCAGATTTCAGCTGTGGAAGGAGCAATTCTAATTGAGAGGTGCGATGATGATTGCGAAAATTTTGATGACAAGTGTAATTGTAGCAACTGTATCTGCGATGAGTGCAGAGCAGAGCTTGCGGAAAGCGAGGACGAGTAGTGCTTAAAATATACGGAGTTCTCGGTAAAAAAGGAAGAATTACAATCCCTTTTGTAATCCGTCAGCGAATCGGATTCAGATACAACGATGTTTTATCATTCACCCAGCAGGATGACGGCTCGGTAGTTGTCAGGAGAGAAAAAATCTGCGATAACTGTAACGAACTTGCAGAAGAATTCGAGGAAAATTTCACCCTTGAAGATTTCCTTGACAGCCTGTCCGAGGAAGAACAGAGAGATGCACTTTTACATCTTTCTCTGCTGTGGGCAGAAAAGCAGAAACACTAAATCGGAGGTAAATTTATAATGGCACAGAATACAAATTACAAAGGAACCAAAAACAATAATCAGAAAAAGAAACTGCCGTATATCAAGGTAAGAATTGATAAGCTCGTTGATATTGATAATTGCAACACAAAGGCGTTCGCAAGCGTTACTGTCGGAGGTGCGGTTGCAATTCACGGAATCAGAGTGATGAACTCAAGAAAAGGCTTATTTGTTGCAATGCCTGCAAGTAACTATGTTGATGAAAACGGCGAAACGAAGTTCAGCGAGATTGCTCACCCGATTTCAAAGGAGTCAAGAGATATGCTAAACAGCAAGGTTATGGAAGTGTATCATCAGGCACTTGATGAACAGCAGAGTGAAAAGGAAACCGAGGATATGTCGGAAGATGAATCAGAAAGCTTTACGCAGAGTATGTGATTTTGCCTTGACTTTTACTCTAGACTTATGTATAATATCTTTCAATTTGAATGGTAATTTCGGGAGATAAATAAAATGAAAGTTTTAGTAATGAATTGTAGTCCAGTAAGAAATGGCGCGACTGCTGAAATAGTAAATATTGTTTCAGATTGTTTGAAAGAAAAATATGATGTCAGAAGTATTTGTATTGATGATTTTGATATAAGTTTTTGTAAAGGGTGTAGAAATTGTCATAATACAGCTAAATGTATTCAAGATGATGATGTAGTCAAAATAATTCAACAGTATGAATGGGCAGATATTATTATATCAGTGTCTCCTTCATATTGGGCTGACATTCCGGGACAATTTAAGGCTTTTATTGATAGGTGCACACCTTGGTGTAACACTCATGACCCTCATGCTACCATAAGTAGCGGAAAGAAAGGATATTCAATAGCTTTAAGAACTGGTCCAAGTATGAGAGAATGTAGCCGAGTTATTGAAAGCATCGAACACTTCTATGGACATTTGGAGATTGAGTGTTGCGATAGTTTAGGCTTGTGTTCAGTAGAGTATAAGGAGGCAGTGGAACAAAGAAAGAATGAAATTATAAAGTTTTGCGATAAAATTTAAGAATATGCTCTGGACATTTGAAATTCTTTGGATATACTTGTTGCTTGAAAGGAGCGATGAGAATATGAAAAAGAAAATCGCAATAATGCTGACATTGATTTTAGCAACAGGAACATTCACAGCTTGTACGGCAGAAGAAAAAATGGATAATAGTTCTTTATCACCCACGGTTTCAACTTCCGTGGGTGTTTCTGCATCTGGGAAAAGTTCTGAAATGGCAACAACCGAAACAATGCAATCCACCGAAAAAGCAACCGCTTCAAATGAAACAGAGCCTTCGGAAAAGGATACAAAATCCGAAGAAAAAACCGACAGTGGGCAAAATTCGGCGGTTGTTTCAGCAACGAATCCGATTCAGAAAACGCAAACTGAGGTTCAGAACAACAGCAAGAATACAGTGAATAGTAATCAGTCCGAATCAAAATCGACTACTAAAAAAGAAACTGAAACTCCTACTCAAAAGCCTGCTGTAAAACTGACGCAACCGCCTACCAAAGCAAAAACGGTTGATGTTCATTATGCGGTGAGTGCCTGCATAGCCTACGGTCAGCAGCTTGGAATGAAATATGATTCCTCGCTGAATACAAGCAACGCAAGCTGGTTCTCACCCACAAACGCATCATATTATGATGATACGCAAAGCCTGACGGCAGATTGCTATGGTGATGTTGAGTATGTAGCCTACTACTACCAAAGCAGTGGCATAGCTCCAAGAGACTTATCATTCAATGTAATCGCAGAAAACAACAAAATATATGTAGTCTACTGTTAAAAAAACGATTAAGCAAAGCACTCACTTCATTGTGGGTGCTTATTTTTATGAAAGGAAAATGACAATGAAAATCAATAATATTACACTTTCGGCTCTCCGCCGTATGAACGGCAAGGAAGGACTCATCTTGCAGGGATGCGGCGGTGAAACACAGGAATGGGTGGACGGCATTAATAAAATGCTCACGGACAAAGGAATACTTCTTGACGACACAAAGTTTGAGAATGTTTCTGTGTTCAAGAGTGACGGCGTAACCTGTATTCTCTATCCCTTTGAAGATGTCCACCTTGATATCGGTAAGCTGGCAATGTGGAGATTGCAGACACATTCTACCTTTGCAGGAACGTGGCTTAGTGATTATGTGGACAACAAACTCGGAGGTTTCGAACCTAAACAGTCTGATAATATAGATGAAGGGCAGGCGATGAAATTATGATTTACTTTATCTGAAAACGGAATATTTTATTAGCAGGCAGAGTCAAATGACTTTGCCTTATTTTTTATCAAGAAAGGAATCTTTAGAATGAAAGATATTTTAACGAAAAGAAAATTCACAAGATTAACGGCACTTTTGCTTGTGGTTGCCGTAATATTCGGAACAATGTTTGCACTTCCCGTAAGTGTGGCAAGCGGTGATAAGGTTACAATCACCTTCGATTATTGTTATGACAGTACAGGAAACATAATCAAATTTCAGCAGACAACGGTCAGTGACGGTTACACAGTCGGCACTCCCGGCGAAGAGCTTTGCAAGATTTTTGCAGACGGCAAAGAAGCCTATTGCATTGAACCCGGTCACACGCTCTACTCAGGCAATACGCTGACAGAAAGTGCCTCAACCGTTTGGAAGAATTTAGGCTCGGCAAAGCAGAAAGCAATTAACCTTGCTCTGCTCTATGGCAAACCCGGTTCGGAAAAAAGCTTAAGCGGAACAGAGGATCAGAAATGGGTGGCAACACAGCTGATTGTATGGGAGTTTGTTTCAGGCTGTCGCTCTACAAATGACGGCTATAAATGCACAAATACAAAGTTTATTGACGGTATCTGTGCAGGCGGAGCAAACCCCGGCGTTAAGTCGGTTTACAATGCAATTTCTAAAAGCCTTGCAAATTACTCAACTGTTCCAAGCTTTGCATCGGCAATCGCTTCAAAGGCTGAAACCTATGAGATGAAATATACAGACGGAAAATATACTTTAAAACTTACAGACAGCAACAGTATTCTTTCGAATTTCAGTTTCAAGGCAACAGGCGGTGTGAGTGCAACGGTATCAGGCAACAAGCTGACGCTCACCTCCTCAAATCCCCTGAACGATGCAGTAACATTCAACTCTGCAAAATCAATGCCAAGCGTAGGAAATACAATTCTTGTTCCCTACGGCGACGCAAGCTTGCAGGATATAATCACAGGTGTTGAAAACGATGCTGACCCGATAAGGGCATATTTCAAGGTCAAGACAAGCTCGGGCAACCTAAAGCTTGTCAAAACCTCCGAGGACGGCAATGTTGCAAATATTGAGTTTACTGTCAAAGGCGATGGTTACAGTAAGACAGTTAAGACAAACTCAAAAGGTGAATTTGAATTAACCGACCTCGTTCCCGGAAAATACACGGTTACCGAGCATACTCCGACAAAGTACGCCGAACAAAAATCAAAGACCGTAAATGTTGAAAGTGGGAAAACGGCAACTGTATCTTTCAGTAATGTTCTTAAAAAGTGGAATCTTACTGTTAAAAAAACAGACGCTGAAACAAAGTCTGTACAGGGTGATGCAACACTTGCAGGAGCAGTTTACGGAATCTACAATAACGGCAAGTTGGTTGACAAATACACCACAGACAAGAACGGCAGTTTTACAACATCCTATTATTTATGCGGTGACAACTGGACTCTGAAAGAAATTGAGCCGAGTGAGGGTTATCTGCTTGACGAAACCGAATATCATATCGGTGTAGAAGCAAAGAAATACACCATTGAAAATAACAGCATTTCAATGAGTGTAACCAAGGATATTTTAAAGGGCAAAATCTCAATAATTAAGCACACCGATGACGGCAGTACAAAAATTGAAACTCCCGAAGTTGGTGCAGAATTTCAGGTGTATCTGAAATCGGCAGGAGGCTACAGCAAGGCAAAAGAAACAGAGCGTGATATTTTAACTTGCGATGAATACGGCTTTGCAGAAACAAAGGATTTGCCATATGGCATATACACAGTTCACCAAACAAAAGGCTGGAACGGTACGGAGTTCATTGCTGATTTTGATGTGTTTATTTCTGAAAATAATAAGACTTACAAGTACCTCATCAATAACGCAAGTCTTGAAAGCTATGTAAAGATAGTAAAGGTTGACAGCGAAACCGGAAAGCAGATCCCGTATGCAGGCGCAGGGTTTCAGATTTATGATTCCAACGGAAACAAGGTAACAATGAAATACACCTATACGAATGTTACAGAGATTGACACATTCTACACGAACAGCGATGGTTATCTCATCACACCTGAAACTCTGCCCTACGGCAAAGGCTATTCAGTCGTTGAGGTGCAGGCTCCTTACGGATATCTTCTCGACAGCACACCTGTATATTTTGACATTACGGCAGAAAACACAAGTGAAGAAAACGGCGTTACAATCGTAAAAACAGAGAAGAAAAACACACCTTAGAAAGGTACAATTACCGTTGAAAAGACAGGTGAGATTTTCTCGAACGTAACGGCAATCGGCGGTGGATATACTGATGAAAACGGAAATGATGTCGTACTTCCGACCATCTATCAGTCTGAATATTCTGTAAGCGGTTTGTCGGATGCTGTGTTTGAAATCTATGCTGATGATGACATCACAACTACTGACGGAACAGTAAGAGCAAAGAAAGACGAGCTTGTCGCAACTTTGAAAACAAACTCGAAAGGCACAGCAACAAGCAAACAGCTTTACCTCGGTAAATATCGTGTTGTTGAAACCGTTGCTCCGTATGGAACAGTTATCAATCCCGAACCTCATACGGTTGAACTTACCTACTCAGGACAGAATGAAAAGTTGACCAACACCTCAACTTCATTTACAAACGACAGACAAAAGGTTGAAATCGACCTTACCAAAGTGCTGGAACAGAACAAGAAATTCAATATCGGCAATAATGACGAAATTCTGAATGTTTCATTCGGACTTTACGCTGATGAAGATTTAAAGGCTTTAAACGGAACAGCCATTCCAAAGGACGGACTTCTTGAAATCATCACCTGTGATGAAAAAGGTAAGGCGAATTTCACAACCGACCTACCAATTGGCAGTTACTATGTTAAGGAAATCAGCACAGACAGCCACTATATCCTCTCTGATAAAAAATACCCTGTTGTGTTTGAATATGCAGGACAGGATACAGCAACTGTTCATATCTCTGTAAATGACGGTGAACCGCTTGGAAATGAAATCATCTACGGCACAATAAAAGGCTTAAAGATTGACCGTGAAACCGAAGAAACTATTAGTGGTGCATTGTTCGGATTGTTCAGTATTAATGAAACCAAATTCACAGAAGAAACTGCAATTCTGACATCCGAATCAAATGAGGAAGGAATCTTAACTTTTGAAAATGTTCCTTACGGCGAATACATTGTCCGTGAGTTAAAGCCTGCAGATGGTTATCTCCCTAATGAAGAAAGCTATCAGGCAACAATTTCAGAGAATGAGGAAATTATCGAAATCACAGTCGAGAACGATAAAATTCCCGAGTTAAAAACCACAGCTGCTATTGACGGCAAAAAGGAATTTACGGTAAACGGCGATGTAACTATTGATGATGTCGTGTCATACAAGCACCTTGTACCCGGCAAAGAATACACGGTTAAAGGTATTTTGATGGATAAAGCAACAGGCAAACCATTTCTTGTAGACGGTAAGGAAATTACCTCAGAAGTAACCTTTACAGCAGAAAAAGCAAACAGCGAAGTGACAGTCTCCTTTACCTTTGACGGCTCGATAATTACAAAAGATACTGATGTCGTTGTGTTTGAAAGTCTTTATTATGATGGTGTTGAAATTGCCGTACACGCCGACATTGATGACACAGATCAGACAGTAACAATTCATCCACAGCCTGAACCCGAAAAACCGCAGACTGGTGATAACTCAAATCTCGGCTTTTATATCGGCTTGGGTTCTGTTGCTGTCGGCGGTTTGATTGCATTTCTTATCATAAAATTTAAAAGGAAAGATGAGGACGATGAATAATGCACAGGGCATATATCTGTTCGCCTTTGGGCGGTAATGTATCTGTAAACATTGAAAACGCAAAACGATATGCCCGTTATGCGTTAGAGTGCGGTATGGCTCCGTTCATACCGCATTTTTATGTGCTGATTTAAGATGACAGAAATGATAAAGAAAGGAATCTCGGTATGAACGCAGGACTTTCTATGCTTTGGGTTTGTGATGCGGTTTGGGTTTTCGGAGATGAAATAACTGAGAGTATGAAAACAGAAATTCGCTTTGCAGAAAAACTGAACATCGAAGTCAGATATATATCGGAGAATGATTTAAGAAAATCGGAGGTAAAAAATGATAAAGTCAAGAAAAATTAAGTTATTGAAGTGGTTGGCAGGAATATCAGTAATACTGTTAATGCTCGGAATATCGGCGGTAACAGTCTTTGCCGCAGGAGATGTATCATCAGCCATCGAAAGTACATGGACCTCGGCGCAAACACAGATTAAAAATGTTGTAAATAATGTTGTTTTTCCTGCGGTAGATATGATTCTTGCGATACTTTTCTTCGTTAAGCTTGCAACGGCATATCTCGATTACCGCAAGCACGGTCAGTTTGAGTTCACGGCGCCGGCAATACTTTTCGGTTGTCTTGTGTTCTCGCTGACAGCACCGCTATACATCTGGACAATACTATAAAATTGAAAATAGAAAATGTAAAATGGAAAATTTCGGATGAGCAGATGGTTTGAAATGATAAAAAGCCTTGTTGCCCGAATTTATTTAAAATTGCGGCGAAGCCGCACAGCTTAATTTTCAACTTTCCATTTGACAGGGGGTGATTTATATTTTTGACTGGTTAGGAGATTTTATCGGTGGTATCGGAAGTGCCATAGGAGGTGTGTTCGATTACCTCGGTGAGCAAATCTCAAATGCTATATGGAACACAATGATTCAGTGGCTTTATGAAACGATTTACAACGCTGTTGCCGACTTCTTCACAATGATGGGAAATATGGGCGCAGATGTGTTTGACCTTGAATGGGTGCAGGCGACAATAAATCTGTTTACTCTTTTTGGCTGGGCATTGTTCGTCGCAGGCACGGTCGTTGCCGTATTCGATGTTGCAATAGAGTATCAGAACGGCAGAGCAAATATCAAAACAACCGCTATAAATGTATTAAAAGGGTTCTTTGCCTGTTCGCTGTTTGGCGTAGTACCTGTGGAGTTGTATAAGTTCTGCATCAGCCTGCAAAACACATTTTCAAAGGATTTGTCATCTATAATGGCAGGACAGCAAAGCCTTGATTTAGCCGGACAAAGCACAAGCGTTTTAGAGGGTAGTTTTGCAGTTTCTGTTCAAGTGAATTTTGGTTTGCTGAATCTGTTATGTATGATTGCTTTTGCCTACTGCGTAATAAAAATATTTTTTGCGAACATCAAGCGTGGAGGAATTCTGCTCATTCAGATGGCGGTAGGTTCGCTGTATATGTTCAGTGTTCCGAGAGGTTATCAGGACGGCTTCAATCAGTGGATGAAACAGATAGCGGCGTTGTGCCTGACGGCATTTATGCAGACAACTCTGCTGTTCCTCGGGTTGCTGACCTTTCCCGGAAATATGCTTTTGGGACTTGGAATTATGCTTGCGGCAAACGAAGTTCCGAGAATTGCACAGCAGTTCGGACTTGATTCAAGCGTAAAGGTGAATATGACAAGCATTGTTCACGCAACTACAACTGCTGTTAATCTGACGAGAAGCGTTGCAAGGGCGGCAAAGTAAAGGAGAATTTATATTATGACAACTTATCTATATCCGCAGAACCTCAAAGCTACCGCCAATCTGTGGCTGTGGAGCTTACGGGATTTTGCAATTATGAGCATAGCGCTTTTGTTATCAATCCTGATACTTGCACAGACGAGGATAATAGTACCGCTTGCAGTGACACTTTGCTTCGGTTTTTTGTCAATAAGGCTTGAAGATACAACAATTCTTGATTTTATCCGCTATGCTGTGAAGTATTTTATTTCAACACAACAAATCTTTTACTGGAGGGAGAAAAAGTGAAAAAGCAAAAACAAAAAGGTAAATCTGTTCAGGATTTGATGGGCATAAAAACCTTTACGAAAAACGGTTTAAAGGTCGGCAAGGAAGAATTTATTTTCTATATGGTTCAGCCTACAAATATTTCTGTGCTTTCCCACACGAATATCGAAATCAAGGTGCGCCACCTGATGATGGTGCTTTCTGCTGTGCCGGATATTGAAATCACCTGTACCGATTTCTGCGAGTGTTTCGATACAAATAAAAGTTATATCAAAGGCAGAATTGAAGCTGAACAGAATGATAAGGTCAGAAAAATTCTTGCTAAAGATCTTGACTTTCTCGACAGTATTCAGACCGAAACCTCAACCGCAAGGCAGTTTCTGTTCATAGCAAGGTGTAAATCTTCAAAATCCGAAAATGTTTTGCAGAAAGCAAACAGGGTTGAGAAGATTATTTCAGACCAAGGCTTTGAAGTAACCAGAATGAAGAAAGCCGACATCAAGCGTTTTCTTGCAATATATTTTGACGCAAGTATGAACGGCGATTTGATGCCCGACTATGACGGCGAGCAGTATATTTCGGAGGTGGAAAATGAAGAAGCATAAAAGGAAAATCCAAACGGGAATTGTGATAGGTGTATTTTCTGTAATTATAATTGCCTGTCTGATTTCAATATTTTCAAGGCTCTATGGCGAAAACAAGGAAAAGGAAGAATTCAGACAGCTCGCAGAAATTGTTACTGAGGAATCGACAGGTAATGATACTGAAAAAGAACAATTCATAAATCCAAATTTATTAAAAGTCAGTGATTGTGATAATGATGTTCAAGACGAATCGTCTATGTATTTCACGACATATTACGAACCTCATTCAATATCGGAACTCATTTCGATGAATTCCGAGTGTTTCGGCTGGATAAGCATATCGGGAACAAACATAAACTATCCTGTTATGCACACACCGAGTAATCCGCAGAAATATCTGAACAGAAACTTTTACGGAGAGTACAGCTACAGCGGTACACCGTTTCTGGACAGCAGATGTTCAGCTGACAGTACAAATTTAATCATATACGGACACCATATGAACAACGGCACAATGTTTGCAGACCTATGCAACTATACCGATTATTCGTACTTTACTGAACATCCGACAGTTGTACTTGAAACGAAAGACGGGGCATTTGCTTATTCCGTCTTTTCTGTTATGAAAGTAAAATCCGATGATGATTGGTACAGATTCACAGCAGCAGGAACAGAAAAATTATATGAAAAGAAAATATCGTATGCAAAAGAGAAATCCATATACGACACAGAAATCACACCTGTTTACGGTCAGCAAATTTTAACGCTTTCAACCTGTTACGGCTACAATCAGGATGACCGCATACTTGTGTTGGCAGTCCGAAATTAAAGGGGGTAAAATTATGGGACTATTCAATAGAAAACCAAAGGTGCTTACACCCGAGCAAGCAGAAGAAATATCCACAAAAGATTTCTTTGATATGATTCTGCCGTCAACAATAAAGTTTTTCACCGATTATTACATTGTCGGCGACTCGTACCGCAGTGTGTGGGCAGTCAGAGAATATCCGCCGAGTACGGAAGAACAGGCAATATTATCACAGCTTGCAGACAGAAACGGAGTAACGCTACGCATTTACCACAGACTTGTTGAGAGCATAGAACAGCGTAAAATCATACAGAATGCCACACGCAAAAACAAGCTTAAATCAAGCGGTAACGATGTAAATGAAACCATTGAAGCACAGGGCAACTTGCAGGATGTTGTCACCCTGATGGCAAATCTTCGTAAAAATAAAGAAGCTTTATTGCATTGCTCCGTGTTTATGGAACTAAAGGCAAAAAGCAAACAGAAATTGAAGGAGTTGCAAACCGATATTGCAATGGAGCTTACTCGCTCCAAGATTGAAGTTGACCGTCTGACTTTAAGACAGAAAGAAGGTTTTTTGTCTGTTAATCCTATCGGCAGTAATCAGTTCGGAAGTTTGTATGAAAGAGTGTTGCCTGCTTCATCAGTTGCAAATCTGTTTCCGTTTAACTTTTCTGGCAAGACAGACCCTAACGGCTTGTATATTGGCAGAGATAAATACGGCACTAATATCCTTGTTGACTTTGACCGCAGGACTGAGGACAAGACAACGAGTAACATTCTTATTCTCGGCAACTCAGGTCAGGGTAAAAGCTATCTTCTTAAATTGATTTTAACTAATATTAGAGAAAGCGGAAAGAAAATCGTATGCCTTGATCCTGAAGCGGAGTATGAAGATTTGACAAATGCCCTAGGCGGTTGTTACATTGATTTTATGTCGGGCAAATACAAAATCAATCCCCTTGAGCCAAAAGCGTGGAATGACGGTCAGGATGAAGTCGATAAGGATGCCCCGCCGGCATTTAACAAAGTAACTCGATTGTCACAGCACATTGCGTTTTTGAAAGATTTTTTCAGAACCTACAAGGATTTCACAGACGCACAGCTTGATACAATTGAAATTCTGCTTATGAAGCTGTACGCACGATTCGGCATAACCGACACAACCGATTACAGTACAAAGAAACCGTCAGACTTTCCTGTTATGTCTGACTTTTATGACTTGTGCGAAGAAGAATATATGACCTACGACCACAAGCGAAAGTATCTCTACACCGAAGAAATTTTGCAGGAGGTTTGTCTGGGTATTCACAGTATGTGTGTCGGATCTGAAAGTAAATACTTCAACGGTCATACAAACATTACAGATGATAAATTTCTGTGCTTCGGGGTAAAAGGTTTGCTCGACACTAACAAAAGGCTCAAAGATGCAATGCTGTTCAATATCCTCTCGTATATGAGCAATAAGCTTCTTGGAGAAGGTAACACAGTAGCTTCTATTGATGAGCTTTATTTGTTCTTATCGAACCTCACCGCCATTGAGTATATCCGAAACGCAATGAAGCGTGTCCGCAAAAAGGACTCCGCAGTGATTTTAGCCAGTCAGAACATTGAGGATTTCCTGATTCAAAATGTTAAGGAATATACCAAGCCGTTGTTCTCAATTCCGACTCATCACTTCTTATTCTTTCCCGGCAACATCAATCCGAAGGACTTTGAAGATGCCCTAATGGTAGAACCAAATGAGTATGCCCTAATCAAATTCGGTGAGCGTGGCACCTGTCTGTATAGGTGCGGTAATGAACGCTATTTGCTTCTCGTTCAGGCTCCCGAATACAAAGCAGAGATTTTCGGTAGTGCTGGGGGTAGGTGATATATTTACAAGATGAAATCACTTTGATATAATAAATATTATCTTTTCATTTTGAGGTGGTTTTATGAGTAAAAAAATTGAATGGACAGTTGAGATGGCAGATAAACAGATAGAAAAATGGAAGAAAATAAAAGGTGTCATAATAAGAGCTAATCAACTATCTGAAAACGATGATTGTGCAGTGTTAATCTATAAGTTGTATCTTCAAAATACATCAGTTGCAAAGGTAGCCGAAATACTAAATGAACAAGGATATAGAACTCCCAGTGCAACGGGGACAAGAAAAATCTCTTCAAATGATATTTCGGAAGTTATTAGAAGTGCTGAAATAGATGATAAAGAATTACAGGAACTGGTTCGATCTATCCATTCAAATGCGACTAATTTTATTAATAAAATTTATAACTAATTATCTGTCACAAAAATCCGATTGATTTTCGTATGAAGTCAATCGGATTTTTTGTTCAGGAGGTGATTTTGTGAGTGCAACCATAGGTGCGGCACTGAAGAAAATAGCAGTTGCTCTGCTAACAGATAAAAAAGTAATAAAAACAATAGGCGGTATAATAATCGGCATAATCATAATTGTGGTTATGCCGATTATTGCTGTTGTGTCAGTTTTCAACGGCAGTATGGATATTGACACAGATAAGCTCAATCAGTCCATACAAGAAAACATTTCAGCAGAGCAGATGGAAAATTTACAGCTTATCAACAACACTATGACAGAGGTTGAAAATCAACTGAAAAATAAAAAGTTGTCCGACTATAACACGCAGGCAGAGGTTATCTATCTGTTCTCCCTGTCCGATAAATCAGAGGACAAGGACTTTGTAAAAAGCTTCGTTTCCTGTTTCAAGAAGAATCAGTCTGATGAGGATTTGATAAAAGCCGTCAATCAGAAATTCGGAACAGAGATTAAGTATGACGAGTTTCAGAAGATGATGCAGTCAATCAAGGGTGCTGAAATCAGCACCGCAGGCTTTTCCGACAAGACCACGAAGAATAATCTTGACCTTGTCAGGTGGTGCGAGAACGCATACAAAAACGGCTGGGGTTATGTGTACGGCGGTTACGGTCAGGTCTGCACAAAGCAATATCTCGACCAACAGGCAAGTCTGTTTCCCGGCAACAATGAGGCTGGCGGTGAAATGCGACAGATTGGTGAAAAGTGGCTCGGCAAGAGAGTCTGCGACTGCATAGGCTTGATAAAATCCTACGCTTGGTACAATGCTGACAGCGGAGAAATTGTCGCAGGCTCAAACGGCTTTACGGATTGCGGAGCAAATTCAATCTGGAGCAGCGTTACAGAAAGCGGACCGATTTCAACTATGCCCGACACACCCGGCCTTGCTGTCTGGATGGACGGTCACATAGGTGTGTATATCGGAAACGGAGAAGTTATCGAAGCACAAGGCACCGCTTACGGAGTTGTCAAAACTCAGCTCTCAGGACGAAGCTGGACGAAGTGGCTGAAGATTCCAAACATCAAATATATTGATAAAAACAAAAAGTGAGGAGTGATTGAATTGAAAAAATCAAGTATCAGCATTATGTATGACGATGAAAAGTTGTCTGCAATCAGGCTGTATATGTCACAGCGTGATTTGGATTTCAAGGAAGAGCTTGAAAAATCTGTGGACACTCTGTACGCAAAATATGTCCCTGCAAATGTCAGAGAGTTTATTGATATGAAAGATTCACAGGTAAAAACACCCAAGCCTAAAAAGCCAAAGCCACAGGAAGAAAATACCGAGGTGGTAACTTGAAAAATCAGAATTTCGGAATAGAAATCGAAATGACCGGCATCACTCGCAGTACTGCGGCGAAAGTGATTGCCAGTTATTTTCATACAGACGCAACTCATGTCGGCGGTTGCTACGATGCGTATTCTGTCCGTGACAATGACGGCAGAATGTGGAAGATTATGCGTGACGCAAGCGTTCGTTGCGAAAATCGTTCAGGAGCAAATGCAAGCACAATGTACTCGGTTGAATTTGTCACTCCGATTTGCAACTATGATGATATTGAAACCATACAGGAGCTTGTCAGAAAGCTTCGTGGCGCAGGAGCGAGAGTCAACTCAAGCTGTGGTTTGCATTGCCATATTAATGCGGCTCCGCATACCCCGAAAACACTTCGCAATATCGTAAACATTATGGCGGCGAAAGAGGATTTGCTCTACAAGGCATTAAAAGTGAATGTATCAAGAGAACATTACTGTCAAAAGATGGACACACGCTTCCTTGATGAAATCAATAACCGTCCTCCGATGTCTATGGAGCAATTCAAGTCAATGTGGTATGACGGCGAGGATTACAGCTACCGGCACTATGATGACACACGCTACCATGCTTTGAATCTTCACAGCGTGTTCTACAAGGGTACGATTGAATTCCGTCTTTTTAATTCAACCTTACACGCAGGCGAGGTCAAAAGTGCTATTCAGCTTAGCCTTGCAATCAGTCATCAGGCTTTAATTCAGAAGTCTGCAAGACACGCTAAAACTGTATCGGATAATGAAAAGTACACTTTCAGAACTTGGCTTTTGAGATTGGGTTTGATAGGTGACGAGTTCAAAACAGCTCGTCATCATCTGCTGAAAAATCTTGATGGCAATATTGCTTGGAAAGACCCAGCACAGGCTGAAAAGCAAAAGGAAAGGTTTGCTCAAAAACGAGTCTCACAGTTGAACGATACAGTTCAAAATAGAAATGAAAATATAAGTATCAACGAACCCGAAGTCAATCTTGTCCCAAATGATGAACAGGAAGAAACTTCGGGTTTTATTATGAGTATGTAAGGAGAGAAATCTATTATGAGTAAAAAATTATACATTGCCTATGGCAGTAACCTTAATCTCAATCAGATGAAATATCGTTGCCCAACTGCAAAACTTGTTGGCAAAGGTACAATTGAAAATTACGAATTGCAGTTCAAGGGGATGCCTCACTGTTCCTATGCGACAATCGCGCCTTGCATTGGTAAGTCCGTTCCCGCTGCACTGTGGGAGCTTCAGCCGAGAGATGAAAAACTGCTTGACCGCTACGAGGGTTATCCCTCCCACTACTTCAAGCAGGACTTGCCTGTGAAATTGAATAACGGATCAGAACTGACTGCAATGGCTTACATTATGAATCTTAATCAGAATTTCGGATTGCCCAGTGCAAGCTACTACGATACAGTGTCACAGGGTTACAAGGACTGCGGTTTTGATATGAAAATTCTAAATGATGCGGTGACTGACAGTGCAAAGAAATACTACGAAAACCTTGAACAGAACAATCTGTTTGATTCACCTGACGAAGATGAAGATATGGGAATGGGTGGTATGACTTTATGAACGAGAGAAAGAAACTGAAAAAGCAACTCGGTGACAAATATATTTTCAAAATGTATTTGTCGGTAAACGAAGTTAAGAAATTACTTTCCGAAAATCCAAGGGACAAGCACGATACCCTCTTTGCTTCACTTACAGTCGGCTGTGTGAAAATCAATGCTGTTGTATTTCCGACACCCGATAAAATGCTCCTCGGATTTGATATTCTCGTAAAAGACACACCCGACAGAGAGGAATGGATTTGCTACGACACATTAAGTGATGAAATCAGGTTATCCCCTCGCAGTATTGAGCAGTCAATGTTTGATATTCTGAACCGTGAAGTCAAGAAGTACGGACTGTCCTATACCCAGTGCAATTTTGAAGTGATAAACGGTAAATCAATAAAAGCAGAATAACAGCGGTATTCTCGCTACACTCGCCCTGTGTCGGCTTTTAAAGAAGAAGTCGGGAAAGTATCCTAAATCGAATAAAAGCCGAAAACGGGAGGTTTGTGGCAAGGTGTGAAAAATCGGAGTTACGGCAATTCGGGCAGTTTTTCAAGGGCGGAATTTTAAGCAGGAGAAAGACACGGGGTTGCAGTCGCTCCCTCGTGTCGGTTCACGGCAGACGGCAACGCCGACTGCCATGCGGTTTTTCGCACTTTTCAGCCTCAAAAATCCATAGGGGTTAATTTTCAGCCTTGGGGTTGTACTTGTGGGTTTAACTGCCCGATTAGCCGAATAAAATGCCAAAAATAAAGGAGTTGCAACTGTGGGTTGTGACAAAACAGGAGGTTTTGCACTTGAATGAAACGGATAACAGAAAAGAAGTTAAGCGGAAATTTGCACTGTGGATAAAGCAGTCAACAATTGATATGGTTGAGGGTATTTACAAGGAAGATAATTGCTCCAGTCGAAGTGAATTTATTGAAAAGGCAATAATTTTCTATGTGGGTTACCTGTCATCAAACGACAACAGTCAGTATCTTCCTAATGTGGTTACCTCTACATTGAAGTCTATAGTCGCTGAGAGCGACAACCGAATGAGCAGACTGATTTTTAAATTAGCCGTAGAGCTGGCTATGACAATGAATATTATTGCCTCGTCACAGGATATTGACAAGATGACTCTTACAAAACTTCGTGGTGAGTGCGTCAAGGAAGTCAAACGGCTCAACGGTTCGTTCTCATTTGATGACGCATACGATTGGCAGAAAGGATAATTATTTGTGGCAAGGTTAGTTACAAAGTTTAAATATCTCAAGCCGAATCGAAAAGTTAGCGCAGGCGGTTATGCAAAATATATTGCCACCCGTGAGGGAGTTGAGAAAATTGATGACACTAAAAAGTTTGCTCCTGCAACAGAAAAACAGAAGAATCTAATCGAAAAAATCTTAAAGGATTTTCCCGACAGCAAGGATATGTTTGAATATGTCGATTACCTTGAAAAGCAAAATCAAGGCTCGGCATCTGATTTTATCTCAAGAGTTATGGAAGATTACGCTTATGAAATCTCAGGCAGAAAAGCATATGCTGATTACATTGCTACCCGTCCTCGTGCCGAGAGATTCGGCTCGCACGGACTGTTCACAGATGATGGTGTGCAGGTTCAGTTGAGTAAAGTAACAGAAGAACTTGACAAACACAAGGGAAATATCTGGACTGCGATAATTTCTATTCGCAGAGAGGATGCGGAACGGCTTGGTTTTAATACCGGAACTCGTTGGCGGGATATGCTCCGCACACAGACAGAAGCACTCGCTAAGAATCTTAAAATTCCAATCCAAAATCTTCGTTGGTATGCAGCGTTTCATAATGAATCATACCACCCTCATGTGCATCTGATTGCATATTCAACTGTAGAGAACGAAGGCTATCTCACGCAAAATGGAGTTGAAAATCTGCGTTCATCATTTGCAAGAGATATTTTTCAGCAAGATTTATTGTGCATCTATGAAAAGCAAACCGAACACAGGGATAAGCTCCGTGCTGAGGCTCGTGACATTGTAGAGGATTTGGTTTCAAAAATCAACTCTGAAATATATATCAGCGCATCAATTCAGCATAAGCTGTTGGAACTTGCCGACAGACTTTCGCAAACGAAAGGTAAAAAGGTTTACGGCTATCTTAAACCCGATGTAAAGGCACTTGTGGATTCTATTGTTGATGAGCTTGCAAATGATTGTAGAATCAAAAAGTTGTATGACCTGTGGTATGAACAAAAGGAAAATACAATCCGCACCTATACGGATGAAATACCTGACAGGATTCCTCTTGCCCAAAACAAGGAATTTAAGTCAACCAAGAGCGCTGTAATTAAGGAAGCGTTGAAATTAAATCTCACTGAAGATGAAGTTGAGAAAAACGAGAATACAGATGAAGAATCTGTTTCAAATCCTTTTGAATATGAAGAAAACACCTCTGCCGAATCAGTTTTTGATTCAGGCAAAGGTGTTCTGTATCCTCATTATTCAATTAAAACCAACCGAAACAGCGTTGCGGTTTCCTCTCTTTATCTACTGCGTTACCTCTGCAATATGATTCAAAGTAGGATTCGCTTTGAAGAAAAGCAGAAAGCACAGAGGACGGATAAAAAATTACAGCAAAAGATTAATGATAAAAAACAGGCTCAGGGATTGAAGATGTAAATGGCGGAGATCGGAGGAATCGAACCCCCGGGCGTGTTACCTTATTTCAATGTGTGGTTGAGATGCTGAACATAGTAGCTGTTACAATCTCCACAACCGCCTGTAATATCCGCCAGCATACTTGTCGCCATTAATTCCATAATATCCTCTCCAGACAAAGTAAAATCTAATTCTAAATTGCTTTTGATTTTAAAAGAAATTGAAACAGAAATGCCAGCAATCAAAATAGCAACCACACTCATTAAGGACTTATATCCACAATTAAATTATATCAAATATTTTGTATATATCAAGGGCAAAAAATAAAAAACTCCACCAAGGATTAACTATGCCCAAATGCTGACAGGTGCCACCTGTCACGGTGATAAGAGAAGAACTACCCAATATAAGATATTACAGCAGAAAGAAAAAATATAAAGGATGTGATAAAATATCAAAATATATTAACTTTACAAAAGAACAAAGAGAACAGGCAAGGAGAACAGACCTTGCAAATTTTTTAATCAGTCAGGGTGAGCAAGTCAAGCGTTCAGGCTCAGAATACGAATGGCTTGACGGCTCGCAAAAGGTTACAATCAGAGGTCACCTCTGGTATCATCAGTACGAACAGATAGGCGGCGATGCGGTTGACTTCGTCCGCAGATTTTACAACAAGGACTATGCCGAAGCGGTAGAAATGCTTTTGAATAACTGTGGCGGTCAAATCATAACCTCACCGCCCATAGAAATAAGTCACAAACCCTTTGAACTGCCGCCGAGAAATGACAGAATGAGCAGAGTTTTTTCTTATCTGCTGTTGACTCGTGGTATTGATAAAGATGTTTTGTATGAGTTCGTGCGGCGGAAAATGATTTATGAATCGTCAGACTTTCACAACGCTGTCTTTGTCGGCTATGATTCAAGCGGTAAACCTCGCCACGCACACAAGAGAGGAACGGTGACAAGTAATTCTTACAAGGGAAATGTTACAGGCAGTCAGCCTGAATATAGTTTTCACTGGCACGGAACAAGCAACACGATATTTTTATTTGAAGCTCCCATTGATATGTTATCGTTCATAAGTATGCACAAGGAAAACTGGAAAAATCATAGCTATGCGGCATCCTGTTCCGTTTCAGACAGGGTGCTTTTTCAATGTCTTAAAGACAATCCAAACATCAGAAATGTGTTTCTCTGCTTTGACAATGACGAGGCAGGACAGACAGCAAACAAACGGACAGCTGATAAATTAAACTCAATGAATATCCAAAACGAAATCCTCATTCCAAACTTCAAGGATTGGAACGAGGATTTAATTTTTGAACCGAAAGGAGATGAACGAATATGCCATCAGGTATTGTAACTTTGATAATTGTAACAGGTTCAATGTTGGCTTTGTTTGTGATTATTACAACAGTTGGTAATAACTATTCTCTTAACCGAATAAAAAACAAAACTGTCGGACAAGGTCAGCACGGAACTGCTCGTTGGGCGACCAAAAAGGAAATCAAGAGAACTTACAAGCAAATTGATTTTCAGCCTAACGAGTGGAGAAATAATCCTGAAAGCAGACCAACTGAACAAGGAATAGTTGTTGGCTGTAAGAACAGCAGGAAAGGAACAACCGCAATGGTTGATACTGGCGATGTTCACGCTCTGATGATTGGTGCGGCAGGCGTCGGCAAGACCGCATATTGGCTTTACCCGTGCATTGAGTATGCCTGCGCTACTGGTATGTCATTTTTGTCAACCGACACAAAGGGTGACATTGTTCGAAACTACGGAACAATTGCGGAAAAGTATTACGATTACAAAATTTCAGTCATAGACTTGCGTAATCCTACACGCTCACACGGCAACAATCTCCTGCATCTTGTGAATAAGTATATGGACTTATACAAAGCCGAGCCCGAACAGCTTGTTTACAAGGCAAGAGCCGAAAAATACGCAAAAATCATTTCAAAAACGATTATTCTTTCCAGTATGGACTCGGCTTCATTTGGACAGAACGCTTACTTTTATGATGCGGCAGAGGGACTTTTAACAGCAACTATTCTGCTTGTTTCGGAATTCTGCGAACACGAAGAACGGCATATTGTTTCGGTATTCAAAATCATTCAGGAATTACTTGCACCAACCAATAAAAAAGGCAAAAATCAGTTTCAGTTGCTTATGGACTATCTTCCCGACGACCACAAGGCAAAATGGTTTGCAGGGGCGGCGCTGAACACAGCCGAACAGAGTATGTCAAGCGTTATGAGTACGGCACTTTCAAGGCTGAATGCTTTTCTCGACTCCGAGCTTGAACAGCTTTTGTGTTTTGATACAGAGATTGACGCTGAAAAATTCTGCAATGAAAAGTGTGCAATCTTCATTGTAATGCCGGAGGAAAATCCCAACACTTTCTTTATGGTGTCACTTATTATCCAACAGCTCTACCGTGAGATACTGTCGGTTGCAGATGAAAACGGCGGTGTACTGAAAAACCGCTGTGTGTTCTTCTGCGATGAGTTCGGAACTTTGCCAAAGATTGATTCAGCAGAAATGATGTTTTCAGCCTCTCGTTCAAGACGGTTGCAGATAGTTCCAATCATTCAATCCTTTGCACAACTTGAGAAAAATTACGGCAAAGAGGGTGCTGATGTTATCATAGATAACACACAGCTGACCATCTTCGGAGGCTTTGCTCCAAACAGCACAAGTGCGGAAGTCCTATCAAAAGCACTCGGTTCAAGAACTGTTATGTCAGGCTCTGTAAGCAGAAGCAAAAATGATCCGTCCCAATCTTTGCAGATGATTGAACGACCTTTGATGACTCCCGATGAATTGAAGTCACTTCCAAAAGGCACATTTGTTGTTATGAAAACAGGCTTTTATCCTATGAAAGTCAAGCTGAAATTGTTTTTCAAATGGGGTATTAAATTTGAGGAAAAGTATGAGGTAATGGAAAACGGCAACCGTGAAGTTCACTATGCCAACCGCTCGGAGTTGTTCAACAACATAATCCAAACATACTCTCCTCAATATCTTGAACAGCCAGTAAATGATTCGGATTTTGATGAAGCAAGCAGTGCGAAAAAGAAGAAAAATGAAAATCTTAAGACCTCACCAGATACAGAACAGACCGAGAGTGAAGATACTATTAATTCAGAACAGCAAAATGATCCAACAGAAGAACCTGAAAATTCAAGCGTTGAACAGAGCGCAGACAAGCAAAGAAAAGTAGTCATAAGAACCGAACGACCGTCACAGGAGGTGCAGAAGAATGAGTAAATTAACTTTTCTGTATCAAATGGACTTACCTCACAGAGCCGTAGCAGTCTATACCTACCTCCACGACCGAACAAACAAAAATGGCGAATGCTGGCCCTCAGTAAACAAAATAGCAGGCGACATAAAGCTGTCGCCTGCTACAGTAAGAAGAGCTATTAAAGATTTGAAAAAAGCCAGACTAATCGAAACTGAACAGCGATATAGAGATACTGGTGGCAAAAGCAGTTTGACGTATAAATTGAAATATTATAGTATGTAAATGAAGCTAATACTTATCCTATTATACATTAACATCTGATTATCTAGTGCGTTTTTGTTATATGAACTCTATAGAAAATACTATTATTAGTTTTAATTATTGCAAAATGCTTTTCTTGTGACCTTGCGATTGAAAAATAATTTGATATAATTAATTGCAAAGATTATTATTCACCTTAGCTTTACAATTTGATGTATTTGAAACACTTTCCTTCAATATATCTAGGTAGCTGAAGGTATTTTACAACTCTATAACAAGTAAATGTTATATTTTAATAAATGAAAAAAGGAAGTAGGACTAAGAATGGCAAAAATCTTAATTGTTGAAGATGAAAAGTCAATAAATGATTTAATTTTAATGAATTTGTCATTAGTCGGTCATACATGTAACCAGGCATTTGATGGCAATGAAGCTTTTAGTGCTTTGAATGAATGTAATCCCGACTTAATTTTATTAGATGTAATGATACCTTATAGGGATGGGTTTTCTTTGATGCAAGAAAAGGTATTTAAAGAAGTACCAGTTATTTTTTTGACTGCAAAGGATGCTGTCGCTGATAAAGTAAAGGGGCTGAACCTTGGTGCCGATGATTACATTACCAAACCTTTTGAAGCGGTTGAATTAATTGCACGAGTCGATGCAGTATTGCGACGAACACAAAAGTTTTCGAAGTCAAAATTTATAATTGGAAATGTTTCTGTCAACATATTGGAAAGAAAAGTCAGAGTAAATAATACAGAGGTTGAACTCACAAACCGAGAATTTATGCTTCTTGAAGTTTTGATTAACAATAGAAATATTGCATTATCAAGGGAAAGACTTTTAGATTTGGTTTGGGGATATGATTTTGAAGGAGATGTACGAACAGTAGATGTTCATATCACAAAACTGAGAAAAAAGCTTGGATTGGGAAAATATATAAAAACAGTATACAAATTAGGCTATCGCTTGGAGATATAAAATGAAATTATGGAAGAAAATTTTTTTAGGAGCGTTAATTATATTTTTACTTGTTTTTGATATAGGAGCATATCTTTTGACTTATTTTTCTTATGATTATAGTCGTGAGAGGGAAATTGAAATAGGAATTCGTGAGCAAAGTGTTATTTTATCTTCTGTTTCAACTTCTATTTTAAGAGCAGAGGAGTTTAATCCGGATTTTTCACAGGATAAGGAGCGGCTTAAAGATATTATAAAATCTCTGGCTGAATATTATGAAAGCCAAGGGGTACAACTTGCTTTGTTATTAAATGATGAAATTGTTTATTCAAATATATCCTATATTGATGGCGAAGTTTTGCGCTTTTCTGATTTACAAAGCAAAAATGTAAAAGATGTAAAAATAGAAGATAACAGAGTTCTTTTTGTAGCGTCAAAAGTTCCGTCTTATTTAGAATTAACTTTTGTGTATGCACGTGATATTAGTGATGTTGATTTATTTCGTAAAAATATAAGCGAATTTTTTATTTTAATAAATATTGTCGCTTTCTTATTGATGAGTGTTTCACTTTGGTTGCTTTTAAAATATATGACAAGACCAATTTCACAACTGAGCAAAATAACTTCTGAAATTGCCAATGGGTCATATGATAAAAGGGTCTTGGTTAAGAGCAGTGATGAATTAGGTGAATTAGCTTATAATTTTAACTGTATGGCGGATTCTGTAGAAAATACAATGTTATCTTTAACAAGGGCAGCAGAAGATAAGCAAGAATTTATTGATGATTTGGCTCATGAAATGAAAACACCAATTACATCAATTTTAGGATATGCTGAGTACCTAAAGAATGCAAACAGCAGTAAAGAAAATCAAATTATTGCATTGGAATATTTGTACGACTCTATGATAAGATTGCAAAATCTTTCAACAGAGTTATTAAAACTAACATTATTGCGAGAGGAGAAAATAGAGTTTAGTGAGATTAGTATTTCTGATTTATTTGATGATTTACAAGTAACTATGCAACCTATTTTTCAAAAACGGAATATGAAATTAGTAACGGAAGTGAATGCAGAGTATATTCTTGGCGATGAAACATTATTGTTATCGCTCCTGACAAATCTTGTTGAAAATGCTGCACGTGCCTCAAAGGAGAACGATTCGGTTACAGTAAGAGCATATTACAACAATGCTCCTATTATTGAGGTGGAAGACAATGGAATCGGAATTAAACAGGAAGAAATTGAGAAAATCACAGCTCCGTTTTATAGGGTGGACAAATCCCGTTCTCGTAAATTCGGCGGTGCTGGATTGGGAATGAGCATTGTTTCACAGATTGTTATTTTACACAATGCAAAGCTTAAAATAAAATCAGAAGAAAATGTAGGAACGGTTGTAAGGGTAATTTTCATAAATTCATAACAGCTTTATATCAACTATAAAACATAGGAGGATTAGTATATAAATGCAGTTGAAAGTAATGAAGTTGAGTTTTAGATGTTTTTAATAACTTGATAACAACTTCATTACGGTTTGATAATATACTTATTTATAATGATAAAAGGAAGGTTAGTAATGAAAAAGAAACTTATAACAAAGAAAAAAGTTTTTGCATCTATATTTGCTCTTGCAGTAGTTATAATTATTGGGTTAAATGTGATTTTGTTTCCAAAATTATTACAAATGACTCCGAATTCATCAGATGTAATTGTAGCAACTTATGATGAGGTTAATTTAAATAGTGCAAATGAAGCATTGGGTAACATTATTACGGAAGAAACTGCTTTAAGCATTGCCTATGAGAATGTTACTAAGGAAGATCTGACTTATTCCTTTGATTTTGATTCGGCATCTGTAACTATAAAATATGTATATGATTCTTCTTCGTTTCCAGCAAAAAATCCGATATGGATTGTAATATATATGAATAGCTACGAAAATTATGATTTACAAATTCCAAAGGAACTTATAGAAAAAATTTCCGAGTCTGCGTGGAAATCAAAACAAGTTTGGGCGAATAAGAATGGCGATGTATTCGCTCATTATGATAAGTATACCGGATATATTATTGCCGAAATAGATGCGGTTACAGGAAAATATATCGGATATACTTATATGTCTGATGAAGATGATGTTTCATATGAAAATTCCGTTGCAGCATATCTGAAACAAATATATGACATTGATTTAAAATAAGTAATAATTGAGCGTGTTTTGAGGTATTATGATGAAGAAGATAATATCGATAAAAAATTCTGTTGACTATGCTTTTGATCGTATTACATGTTTTGAAAGACCTATTATTAATATACTTAATCAACAAAATAGTCATTTGGGCAATTGTTTTATACTGCTTTCAAAGATATATAGCTTTTATTTTTGTAATATGCAAGAGGAAACAAAATCTCAAGTATTAAAATTGACGGAAAATATTTTGAATGTAAAAGTCGAAAATTACAGCAAAAAGAATTTAAATTTTAAAAAAATAAATAAATCAATTGATAATAAGAATTTTTTTATTTTGGGAATCAATCTAAAGGAGATTTTTTATTCTGGATATTTTAAAGAAGACGATTGGCCTCATTGGTTATTGATAAATGGTTATGATGATGAAAAAGGCATTTATTATATTTTAGACGATGTTCAATATAGAAATCAAAGCAATACTTACAGTGAATTTTGTTTGCCGAAAAATCTGTTAAAAAAGGCCAGAAATAGTTACATAGCACAATATGGAAGAAAGTGGAGTGCATTTAATCTAATTAACACAAAAAACACTAAAATACAAGATGCCTTACTTAATATAATTTCATACTATTTAGGTTTTGATTTTGATAATGGATCTTCATATACACAAGTAAAATTATTGAAAAACTTTATGCTTGCTAGAGATGGTATATTTCCTAATGAATTGGAGAGCAGTTTTAAACGAAAAATTATTAACAACGATAAGTATAGAACAATACTATTTGAAATATTGTTGTTATTTATGCGAGAGTTTAATTATGATGAAACCAAAATAAACAATTTGAATGATTGTAATATAACTGCTGAAAAACTGTGGGATGATTTTGTAACTAAAAGTATACTTAATATAGTTATGTTGCGTGCAGAGGAAATAATATTACCAAATAATATTATTGAAATCGAAAACGATATTAAAACAATTATTGAAGGTTTTTTTCAATATTTAATAACATATAAAGAAAAAAGTACCTGTTTCAATGATACGATGTGTGAATTTAATTATGAAAATAATAAAGATAATATTGTTTCATGTTTTAAAGATCATGTAATATTTGATTTTAACAATAATAATGTATATGATTGGTGGTTTGTTGATGATTCCCCTAAGATTATATTAGTTAGCAATAGTGATTTTAATAAGTCTTACAGAATTATTACTAATATCACTATTAATGATAATTGGTCTATACAAAATTTTCAAGCGGGCGTTTTTATTAGAACTGAAAAACAAATATTGTTTTGTGCGTATGATATTAAGGGATTGTTAGTCTTTGATGAAATAGGAAGATATAATAAATCCGTAAGAACATCAAAATCATGTAGCTTAAAAATGTGTATTAAAAAAGAGAAAAATTTGATAGTAGCAGAAATTTATGATAAGCAAGATACATTTATAAATAAAATTGAATGGTATATAGAAGAGGCTGATAGTTTAAGCATAGGTTTTGCATGCAAAACTTGGGGTAATGGTGGAAAAATAAGGGCGGATTTTGATAATTATAGGATAGAGGAAATGAAATGAATTATGTGATAAGACAAAAAATAATAGATATTATATTATGTGTTGTAAAATGTGAAAAAATTGAAATAAGTGATAAAACTACTTTTATTGATGATTTGGGCTTTGATTCAGTTTCAATTATAAATTTTATTGCACTAATTGAGAAAGAGTTTAATTTGCAATTTGATATGAATGATAACTTACTAGAGATATTTTTTTGTATAGGTAATTTGGAAAGATATTTGGAAAGTGCGATGAATAATGGATAAAAGAATATTTGATATAGTTAGATATGCTAAATATAATGTACCATTTTATTCAAATTTGTATCATGATATTTTTTTTGAAGAGAAAGAAATGTTATTTGAAAAATTGCCACTAGTTAGTAAGAACAATATTCTTAACAGCGAATACTCCAACATCTCTTTTGAAACTGGCAAAATTGATTCAAAAAGACTTATTTATATTCCTACATCAGGGTCGACGGGAAAATGTTTAAAAGTAATTTGGAGAGATTCAGATTATAAGAATTCATTGCTACCTTTATGGATATTGAGAAAAAAGAGATATGGAATAGAGCCACATGATAGGCTTTGCTGTTTTTTTACGAATCAATATAATGGTAGAGCTATAGCAAAATGTGATGAAGTCATTATTGCTGACAACAAAATGTTGATCAATAAGAATAACCTCAATCCACAAAAATTGAAAATAATATGTGAAAGAATAATTGAATTTTCCCCTAGATGGATGATACTTCAACCAAGCATGGCAATATTGCTATGTCAGTGTATAAAAAATAATAATCTAAGAATAAATGATAATTTTAAATATATTGAATTGACAGGAGAAAAATTGTTTTCAAAAACTCGTAATCTTATACAGGAAGTATTTAATTGTACTATAGCCAATCAGTACGGTTGTAATGAGGTTAACTCTATTGCATATGAATGTGAATGTGGGAATTTACATCTTATGCAGGATTGCACATATACAGAGCTATTTTACAATGGGAAAAAAGCTTTATATGGAGAGGAAGGGGATATATATGTAACTTCAATGTGTAATTATATTATGCCATTTATTAGATATGAAACGGGAGACAGGGGTATTTTATATCCTGCTTCAAGTTGTTCATGTGGTAATAAAGGTGATGTACTTAAGCTATTAACAGGTAGAAATAGTGATTGGATTCTTAATAGTGATGGGAGTAGAATTGGTGTTTGCGTTTTTGTTCATGCTTTTGAAGTAATTAATTATATTATGGATGATGTCATTCGACAATTTCAAATAATACAAAATGATTATGATAAATTTACTGTTAAACTTGTTGTTGAAGATGACATTATTGATGATGAAGATGAAAAAGTTTCAATAGGCGAACTATTTATGCAATCATTAGATCAAGATTCATTGCGAAAAGCAGAATACAAATTTGAATTTTATAATAACATATTTCCTGATGAGATTTCGAGAAAACATAAGCTTTTAATTAATAATATATTAAGTAAATGAATTTAAGCGAAAATTATTTACGGAGGTGTAAAATGGAAATCAGTAAAAAGAAAAAAATTGTTTCATTCATTGTTTCGTTAATCGCATTATCGTCATATAGCGTTACAAATGTTGGTGCTGCTACTACGAAATCTTTTACAGTTGATAATGATACATCTAATACAAATTATTCAAATGATAGCAAAACATATACACATTATTCAGGTACATGGGGTACATATTTGAATAGTGGGTATAATGGTGATTCACGCCTAAGAACTTCTTCTAATAAGGAAAATTATGAATGGGTTTGGTTTGGCAATATTTATAACAGCAAATATATTTTCTGTGAATTACAGGTTTTTTTAGCAGATGATCGATTCACTGATCCAGGGGCTATTTACAGCATTTATCAAGATTCAAATAGATTTATTTCTATGGCTGAATTTAAATTGAATCAGAAATATGCACCCTCTGGCTTTTCTTCTCAAACTATTGGTTGTACGCCAGCGGTTACTGGTGGAACTATGCATCCATACTATTTAACGCTTAGTAACTCAGGTAAAGCAAAGGTTGGTACGGGTGCAGATGCTATTAGAGTATATTTTACATTTAAATAGGAGGTAAAAATGAGAAAGATTATATCAATAATTTTAGCTGCCGTATTAATTTTATCAGTTGTTGCGATAAATGTTGCAGCGAAAACAAGTTCCTATGAAGAATCTTCTTTTGCAGAAGACATTGAAAACAACAAAGATGATTTAGTAAGTACTTCTGATAAAATAATTCCTGCTGATATGAAAGTCGAAAAGGATATAAAAGAAGTTCCAGTTAAAACTTTAGTAGCTGTTACTAAGAATGATTATTACACAAAGATACTTAATTCAATTGATTATTATAATGTGGTTAGTGGAACTATTGAAACAAATATGTTGAATGATGTTGACACAAAAATCGAATATGGCGTTGATATGACGAAATGTAATGCATATCAACATGTTGTTTGTGATGATGTTAATGAGGAAGTATTTGTTCAAGATAATAAGATTTATACGATTGATAATATTAATAAAACACGAAATTATGCTCCAGAGTTTGCTTATGCAAAATCTGATGAGTTGTTAAAAGATAATGAAGAAAGTGATAATATTTATGAATCACTAGTAGAAAAAACATCCGAGGAAAGGATAACTTACAATTATCTAATAATTTACAATTGGCAAAGCAATTTATTAGCTTGGAGAAGGAAAAATGATAAAAAATAAAATTAATAATTACATTAGAAAAAGTAAAGAATATTCAAAAAAAGTTGTAATTGCAATTGTGGGTAATGCCAAGGAAATTACTAAAGTCGATGAAGATTACACAAACGGTACATCTATCGTTTCAGAATATTATGCTTTGCAAAAATTCAATCAGATTGTCGATACTTTAAAAAGCGAAGGCTTTGAAACTATTTCATATTATGATGAAATGGATTTCATCTATGATGTTTTAACACATCGGATACGTAATAATTATTATAAACCTATTATAGTGTTTAATTTTGCACAAAAAGGCATTGTCCATGGAAGGAAGTCTCTAATTCCGTTGTTTTGTGAAATGAATAGTATTATACATACTAACAGTGATCCTATGGTTTGTAGTCTGACAAGAGAAAAGTATTTTTGGTACAAACTTTTAAATGGTATATGCCCAGTTTGCCCTACCTGGGAGTATGATGCAAAATTAAATTGGATTTCTGGAAAACCAGAAACAGGAACAAAAGTAATTGCCAAACTTGAAAACCAGTGTTCAAGTATCGGTCTTACATCTGAAAATGTATTTACCTTTTCAGATGCAAAAATAGATTTCTTATATAATTTATCCACTAAATATAGTTGCCGAGTTATCCTTCAAAAGTTTATTGAAGGATATGAAGTTGAATTTCCGTTTTGTTATGATGGAAATGAAGCATTTTGTTTAAAGCCGCAGGGGATTAAGATTAAGGGCGAAAATTATATAGGAGAAAAAATTCTTGATTATGATGCTCGCAGAACACATAGTTACGAGTTTTATAATTTTGATGAATTCAATCCAGAATTATCGCAAGATATTTCATCAAGTATTGTTAGGGTTGCGAAGATAATGAATTTACAGGGTATGGGAAGAATCGATTGTAGAATAGACAAGGCTGATAACTTCTTTATTACCGATATTAATTCTAACCCTCATCTCATAGAAATTGCTTCTCCTTCTGAATCATTAAAGCAACTAGGATTTAGTGAGTATTCTGATTTACTAAATCTTATTATCGGAATAACTATCACTCGTCATCCCAATCAAATAATGTTGTAAATAAAAAGCCCTGCTGATGTAAACAAAAATAATTTTTAATTGACTCTACATTACTTTTATATGCATTCATCCATTCGGAAGCAGAACTGCATTTATCAAAGTTTTTGATAGTCTTAATAATGGTATTCAATTCTGTCGATCTTTCAGAATAATGTACATCTTCTTTTGAAATATACACATCACTTAATATTTTTAGTGCTCTTTCTTTATCTTTATTTTGCATAAAATCCAAAATTGCATAGTTGCAAAAAACTCGATATTTATAAACACCTTCTTTGTCATTTTTGACAGATGGGTCATTGTATTTATCCTCAAGTAATGAAATAGATTTTTCTATTTGATCAAATAATGCTAATGAAATAGCATAATTAGAGCAAATAAATATATTATCCGCCATTCCCATAGTTTTTTCGTATAATTTCTCAAAGGATGTACATATATCATATTCTCTATCACCATAGATTAATTGATATATTAAACCATTATTCTCATACACCTCTTCTCTGGGAAATCGATAATTAAAGTGTTCTTCTCTTAATTTTTTTATTTTCTCTATATTTCTGAGTGCATCAATTTGATTACCGTTTATCAAATTTAGTGCTAATGCGTTGTTAAGTGAGATATATGTTTCTTTGATATAATTTGGATTCTTTGAAAAATATTCTATGCTTTTGTTAATTGCAACAATACTGCTTTCGTAGGAGTGTATATTACTATATTTTCGATATATAACATTTAGATAATACTCAATACCAGGACTATGGTTTTCATTTATAATGTTTAGAAATTTATTCTCCATCTTTGTGCTTTGAATTTGCGCTTGTTTGTAATTACCGTTGTGTATAAGGGCTGCAATTTTGCGAGTTTCGATTCTATATCTAAGGTATTCATCGATATTATAATTTTTTTCATCGTAGTTTAAAATCTCAATTGCTTCTTTACGATCTCTTCCATCAATCGACTTAATTAGAGACTGGCTTTTTAGCAATAAAAATTCTTCCTTTATTGGAGATGTAAGTATATGTACTTCGATAATGTCATTTATTGTTTGTATAGAATCTTCGTAATTGTTGTTATTTGCTTTTGAGTATGCTTTAAAATAGTTGTCGACAATAACGTATTCATCTTCTGATAAAGAAAATTCTTCCTTTCTAACATTCCCCTCATTTCGTATTTGTTGAAATATAGCTTGAAGTAAATATGTATTTGCTTTTCGATTGTTTGCGAGTTTCGCAAATGCATATTTTTCTTGATATTGATTTGGATAATAAGCATTTATTAGTTTTACAATATCGTTATAAATTTTTATCTTTTGTTCTTTCGGAATTGTTGAAAAGATTTTTTTTATTATCCCAAATATGATTTGATAGCAATTGTTAGATTGATTTACATATTTATTTTCATCTGCGAAATTCATATAATAATCTATTATATTCACTTCTTCTGACAACAGGAATGATAAGTCTAAATCAGAAAAGTATTTATTGCTAATTGCTATAACATTTAAAATATATTTTAATTTATCAGAAAATTCTTCTAAATTAATTTTGTTGTTTACAAGTTTTTCTATATTATTATTTATGTCAAGCAAATCTAGATCTTCATCTATTCTTTTGTGGTTAATATCATTTATAATTGACGATATCAATTCAATATTTCCATTTGCGTTTTTAAGTATAAAACACATTACCTCATTGGTTAGATTAATATCAGAATTTAGATTTAATGCAGTAAAGATGCTACGAGAGTTTTGCTCATTAAAATTAAGTTTATCGAAATAAATATCTTTTCCTATAATATTATTTATATCATGTTTATCTGGAATAAAAATACAAACTAATCCTTTTTTTAATCTATTTTTTATCTTGGAAGAACGTATCTTATTGATTAGAGCTTTTGTTCCGTTATCCAGATCATTAAAATTCTCAACAACTAATACAATTTTATATTTTCGAGAAGCCCTTTTGATATTCTTTATTAAATGATTTTCTAATTCAAATAATTCTTTCCTTTCAATACCAATAGAAAGAATATCTCCTATAGAGAATTCGGGCGAGATTTCATATGAATTTAATGTTAATACTTTTATGTTTTTAATTGCAGTTAAGAAATCACTACAGTTTTGATACTGATTTGTATATGGTACAATACTAATAAATAAGCTTTTTTCAAAATTCAAACTAGATATAACTGTTTTTCTGCCACTTTTAGGTTGACCAATAATCGTTATTGTATCGGTTGTCTGTAGTGCTAATTCTAAATGTTTTAAGTTCCTAATTTGATATTCCAAAAGCATATAGAATCACCCTGTTTTAAGTTATAGATAATTGTAAGTTATCCTCTATCCAAAGTTAATGTTATTCGTAAATTTTATATGTTATTAAAAAAGCTACAACCTAACGATTGCAGCGATAATAATTATTTATAGGATAATTTGTAGTTGTGATTTTATTTATCATTACAGTAGAAAACTAACAAAATTAGTGTCAATTTATAAAATATATAAATAATTATACTTTCAGATTATTTTGTGAATGTTAATGAATCTCAAATGATTCAAGTTAACAACATTATACAATGAATATAAATAATTGCTATTATAAAATATGGAGGAATATATATGTCTATTATCAAATCTTTTTCTGTGGGTGAGGGAGACATGTTTTATATAAAACATAATTCTAGTAATTTTTCAATTATAGATTGTTGTTTAGACGATGATAATAAGGAAGAAATAGTAGATGAAATAATTTCAGAATTTTCAGGAAAAGATATAATTAGGTTTATTTCAACACATCCTGATCAGGATCATATAGAAGGGCTAAAGTATCTGGATGAAAGAATTGGGATTCTTAATTTTTATTGCGTTAAAAACTCTGCTATTAAAACAGATGAAACTGAAGATTTTAAGCATTATTGTAAGCTGAGGGATGGAAATCAACATTATTATGTATATAAAAAATGTAAAAGGAAGTGGTTGAATCAAGGTGATGAAGAAAGAGGTTGTTCGGGAATAAATTACTTGTGGCCTGAAGAAACAAATTTGGATTATAAGGAAGCTTTGAAAGCTGTTTCTGAAGGACATGACTTTAATAATATATCTACTATTTTTACATATTCGTTAGAAAATGGTGTTGTTGTTATGTGGATGGGAGATATAGAATCCGAATTTTTAGAAAAAATTAAAGATGAGATTGATTGGCCTAAAATTGATATACTGTTTGCGCCACATCATGGAAGAGAGTCAGGGAAAGTTCCTTCTGATATATTGAAAAAACTCGAACCCAGATTAATTGTTATTGGTGAGGCCCCTTCCAAATATTTGGATTATTACTCTGGATATAATACAATAACACAAAATACTGCAAATGATATTGTTTTTGACTGTGAGAATGGAAAGGTTCATATATACATATCAAACGATAAATATAACTATGATACTTCATTTTTAGAAAATGAAAATATGAACAATGAAAAGTTTGGGGCATATTTGGGTACTTTAAAAACAAAGGAAGGTAATGAATGAAAATAGACATTCCATTTTATGACTTAGTAAACAAGTGTTTTATTGGATTAATATTTTTAGGATTATTTATTTTGGTGAATCCATCATTGTGCTTTGGTTACATAAGTAATGAATTGCTTGATTCGATTTCAACTGGTTCAGAGATAATTATAACATTATGTGCTTTTGCAATTTCATATGAAATTGGTTTAATCATAAACCGAATTGGATCAGTTGTATTGGAACCATTATTTAAGAAGATTCATCTTATACCTTTTGATAATGATTATAAAAAGTTTAACAAAGTAAAAAAGGAATATCCTATCATGGAAACATTGTCCAGAGAATATGCATTATCTAGGACAAGTATAGTGCTATTCCTTGTATTGACAGCTATTTCTATATTAGGCGAAAATAAACTATTTGGTGTTCCTTTCATTTTAATAGCAATAATATTTTATTTTTCTTATAAAAAATTTGCGACAAAAATTGTTAATATGATGAAAGAGACTAGCGAGAATGATAATTGATATAAATATAATATTTTAATGGAGAAAGTGTTTATGATAATGTTACGAAGTTTTTTGCCGGTTGGTCAGGGATCTTTTTGTTTGGAACAGTTCAAAAATGGCGAGAACAAAATAAATATAGTATATGATTGCGGTACAAGCACTAAATCTTTTGATATTAATAAAGAAATAAGAGCAAATTTTGATAAAGGAGAAGATATATTAATTGTGTTTATTTCACATTTGCATGAAGATCATGTAAATGGATTAGAATATCTTCTAAATTATTGTAACATTAAAAATATTATTTTTCCTTTGACTTCTAAAAGCGATAGATGTATTTATGCAATAAGATATTTATGTAATTCGCCAAATAACAACCAGACTGATTTTACATATAGATTGATACAAAATCCTAATGAAGTTATTAAAAATTTCTCTCCTGAAACGAATGTTTTTGCATTAAACTATAGCAATGAGGAGCGTTTAGAAGATATAGGAGATGAAGATTTTGGACAGGTTGAAATTATTAGTTCTGGAAAAAATGTTCTAGATAATTTAAATCAAATATCAAAATCCCCAATAGAAAAGATATGGGAATACATACCGTTTAATTTCAGAGAATCATCAAAAAAACTAAGTTTTATAAAGCTTTAAGTAGCCGACTAGAATATATAGTTGACGATTCAAATATAAAAAGAGTTTTATCACAATGGGGAGATAGAACAATACAAGAAAAAATACATGATTCCTATAAAGATGTAAATAAGGATTTAAATTTAAATTCTTTAGTACTTTTTTCGGGTGCAAAAGATAAAGAATTTTATCAGATAATGGTTCAATCATACTGCAGAAAGTTTTGTTGTCACTGTAAATGGGAGTATTGTTATAAAGCTAATGGATGTTTGTATTTTGGTGATTATAGTGCTAGCGGTAAATTAAGATGGAAAGAACTTAAGAGCCATTATGAGAATTATTGGGACAGAATTGGATGTGTCCAATTGCCTCACCATGGTTCCAGAAAAAGCTATAATCATGAGATAGCGTTACTTAATGCTTATTTTGTAGTATCCGCCGGAACAAAAAATACATATCATCATCCACATGCATCTGTTATACGAGATATATTATTTGAGAAAAAATATCCTTTTATAGTAACAGAAGAAAGCAATAGCACTTTTATAACAAAAATTATATTATAAACTTGATGTTTCGTATGATAAAAGAATTGAAATGTTATTTATACTGAAATAAGTAATACTATTCTATTGCAAAGGATAGAATTGATGCAGATAGACAATATTAATTATTATATAAAATTACATTTTTAATGTTGTTTATTTGATATTTAATGTAAGTATGAGTATAGAAATGTAGAATTAGCCAAATTATAAATATTTATAGTTAACTTCCCATAACGATATACAATTGTGGCTCGTTATGGGAATATATTTAATATAATTTCAAAATTGTAAGTGATATTTACCAATGTTATTAATAAATGCAATAACAACTAACAAATAATAATTCGTGTCTTTATCTATTGCAGTTTGTAAACTATATGTTTTATAATTAATGTATAAAAGTTCAGAGTATAATTGCTAAAATGTTGTTTACGAATGAAAGTGTTACGTTATTAGCTTATTTATGGAGGTTTAATTATGAGTGTTAATAAAAAAGTTATTACATGGCAGCAATTTGAAATATGCAACTCAGATAAAAGAAACGCATTTGAGTCAATGTGTCGGTTACTTTTTAAACATACATATTTGAATAATATTAATACTTACCATTCAAATGCAAACAACCCTGGGGTTGAGATAGAACCTGTCCTGACAGAATCCGGTAAAAGGATAAGCTTTCAATCTAAATATTTTGAAAAATTGGATTCAAGTTGCTATTCACAGATTCAACATTCTGCAAACTCGGCTATAAAATATTATTCAGGAAAATTAGATGTTATTTACTTGTACTGTAATTTAGATTTGACTACAACATCAAAAACTTATGTTAAAACAGTAAGTGATTTAAAAAATAATGGGATAGAATTAGTGCTAATCAGTAATAATACTATACTAGATCAAGTGATTGAAGAGCCTGCAATTGCTTCATATTATTTTTTAGCTCATAATCTTGATGAAAACTGGTTTTATGAGAATATTACAACGAGCTTAAATGCCTTAGGAACAAGATATAATAGCAAATTTAATGTTACAACATCACTAAATCAATATTTAGATTTGTTTTCTTGTAATGATGATGCGATAAAATTTTTAAACGGCAAAAAGCTTGAGGCAATAAGAATAATTAAGAGCAATTGTTGGAAATACGATGAAAATCGGCCTTTTATTGATAGTTTATGTCGATTTATAAAAAATCTTGATAATGTTACCGTATCAACAATATCAGATTGTTTTGATTGGTCAAACAGAATAAAATCTGAGTTTTCTAATGATTTTGCTCGAATAAATAATCAAGTTGCCAGCAAAGTTAAAGAACTAAATGAAAGTGAATCAAGAGAGGAAAAGCAGAAAATAGAACGAGAAATTTGCATTTTACAGGAATTATCCGAATTAGATGTAGTATTGGAACTGGATAAAATTGAAAAAAATCTGATAAAAAATAAAATGATAATTGTATCAGGAAATGCCGGTACCGGGAAATCACAACTATTTGCATTTAATTCAAAAAAGGCTATTCAAAATGGTTTGTATTCAATATTAATTTTAGGACAAACATTAATTAATAATCAATATTTAGAATCACAAATTTCCGATATTCTCGGATTGAATTGTGAATTTGATGAGTTATTAAATATTCTTGAATGTTTAGGCGAAATCCATAACCAACCGATAGTTATCTATATTGATGCGGTGAATGAAAGTAATTATAGAGATATATGGAAAAACGGACTTAGCACAATTTATAATAAAATTAAGAACCTTAATTATGTCAGAGTGGCTATATCGGTGCGTTCAGGATATGAACCTTTCGTGTTTGATAATAATATGATAAATTTACAAGCATCTCAAAAAATCACAAATATACATCATACAGGTTTTCAGGAAAACTCGATAGAGGCAGTTAGAGAGTTCCTAAATTTTTATAATATTCCATTTTATCCATCTTTTAGTATCAGTTATGAATTAACAAATCCACTATTTTTACTGCTTTTCTGTAAGAATTACAAAAAAGAATATGAAGGAAATAACCTTTTTAATATTTACATGTTGTTTGAGGAATTAATTAATGAAACCAATAACGAATTGCTTAAGGAAAATAACATTCTTATAAATAAAAATATATTATTAAATTTAATATACGAAATAATTAAAATTCAGATAAGCAAAAAAGAAAACAGCATATCTCAAGAAGATTTACTTCGCTTGGAATTCTGGGAAACTTTTGGATTAAATACTAATAAAATTAACTCCATTAGGATTATTGAAAAATCAGGTTTGTTAAACACATTTGCGATTAAAGATGGAGATAGATACTATCTGGGCTATAATCTTTTAGAAGATTACTTAAGCGCAAGAATGATTGTAGAAACTCATACCGATAAATTTGAATTACGGGAATATATAAAAAAGGATGTATTAGGAATAAACAATGGTAAAATTAGTAAACTAAATAACCGGGATCTATTTATAGCTATTTGTAGTTTATTTGCAGAAAAGTATAATGAGGAGTGTATTGACGTTGCAGAAGGTTTAAATGAACATTACTATGTATCATTACTGTATCATTCATATATTAATTCATATAATCTTAGAAAAGCAAATACAATTAATTCCGAATACTTTAAAAATTTTGTGAACAAGCATCATATAGCACCTGATAAAGTTTTTTCGGTGTTGATTCAAAACAGTACTAAAATTAATCATCCCTTGAATGCAGAATTTCTGCACTCAATTCTAATAAATAAATCTTTAAATGAACGTGACTGGATGTGGACTACATTTATTAATGATATTGATGCTTCACATAGAGTTATCCAACTGATTAATTATTTTAATGAGGGCAACACTCTTAGCGGACTTAGCACAGATAATACGTTTTTGTTATTAATTCTTTTCACTTGGCTGCTTACATCATCGAACAGATATACAAGGGATATAGCATCAAAGGCAATTATAGAGTTGTTGAAAAGTAATTTTCAGCTTTGTCTGCCTTTATTGCAAAAATTTGAATCTGTAAATGATCCATATGTTTTTCAAAGATTATATGGAGTCGTGTTTGGCGCTTGCATTAAAAGAACATCTGTTTATGAGAATGATTATAAAAACCTGGCAGAATATGTATATAAAAACGTATTTTCTCAGAAAGAGGTTTATCCCGATATTTTATTAAGGGATTATGCACGACTAATAATAGAACGATTTTTATATGAATTTCCTGATTCAATAATTATAGATATTGATTTAATATCTCCGCCTTATAATTCTGAAACAATTCCAACCGTAGAGAGGGAAGAATATTATAACAATGATGTTCATCAATGCGGGTTTAATATTATTGATTGTTCAATGAGACCAGACACAAGGAATACACCGGGGTTATATGGAGATTTTGGTCGTTATACATTCCAAAGTACATTAGATTACTTTGAAAATATAGATATTGATAATTTATACCACTATGCTATGCAGTATATACGTGATGTGTTAGGGTATAAAAACAGCTATTTTACTGATTATGATTTATATTCCAGAAGAGCATTTTCTGATAGAAGTAACACAAAAAAATGTGAAAGAATTGGAAAAAAGTATCAATGGATAACTTTTTATAATATACTTGCAAGAGTATCCGACAAGCACATGCTTCATAAATATAGCGAACCTTCATCACCGTATATTGGACCTTGGCAGATACATGTTAGAGATTTTGATCCTACGCTTAATTGCAATTTTATTGTTTCTAAGGATTTGCCTGAATTTAACTCGGATGAAGATTATATAGAAGATTTTATTTCAGATAAGTCTGATTTGGGCGTAGCAGAAAAATGGACAAAGAAAAATTGCCAATTATTTAAAAATCATTCTAAAAAATTAATTTTAAGAGATTCAAGTGATATTCAATGGGTGAAACTATTCTCTTACGATAAGGTAGAAAATAAAGATGATAATTACGAAGGTCCTTATTTTTACACAGGAAAACAAGATATTTGGCTTAAATCCGACGGGTATTTTGTAAATAAAAAACAATTTACAAATATTAAAAATGCAATATCTAATCACAGAATAAGTGGTGAACGACTATCAGGAGGTTTTAATATTACTAGCTTGTTTCTGAGAGAGTATCCTTGGTCAATATCTTACCATACATTATATAATGATAGTTGGTCAGATTATAATATTTATACCGGTGAAGAAAAAGAAGTAACTTATGAAGGGGAAGAATTAGATTACTCGAAATTAGAAGAAGGAGTTTTACAATTTTACAAAAAAGTTTGTAGTGGTAAAGAAAAAATCAAAAAATCCATTGCAAAAGTAATATCATCATATTCAAATCTTGCATGGGAATCAGAATATGATGCGTCACAAGATCAAACAACCAGTTTTTTGCTTCCTTGTGAGGAGCTGATAAACTATTTAAAATTAAACTTTAAGGAATATGATGGTTGTTTTTATAGTGGTGAAACTCTTGTATCACATTATATATCAACAGGTAGAGATTCTTATGCGTTAATATTCCGAAAAGATTATTTAGATAAGTTTATAGAAGATAATAATCTTGTGCTTTTCTGGGAATGTTATGGTGAAAAACAATTCTTTTATGAAGGACACAATCAGTATTGGCAAGAATGGAATGGTATACTTTACTTAGAGGATAACGAAATAAAAGGCTCTATAGAATGTAAAAATATCTAGATTGTAAAGCAAAGGCGGAGAATGAAAATTCTTTGCCTTTGTTTTTTATATATACCAAAGAAATCGTTTGTTGAAAATCAACAACAAGCTCAGTGAAAATTCTACACTAAAATTTTAAAATGGAGTAGAATAAATTGTAGAAATATGTTATAATTTCACAAGAGGGAGATAATTATGTATTCTTTATTTGTAAATATATGTTTGTAAAGTGTTAATTGAGTTTAGGTGTTCCAGTAATTATAAGGTATATATTAGAGAAACTTGAAATGTAAGAGACACATTTGATAAATCATATTATAAAGTCACTTTTAAAACATAGTTAAGTAAAAGGGTAAATATAGAAGGAGTTTATTTTGGAAAATAATTATGGTCAATTAAGCAGGGATGATATAATTAACGAGCTTAATTCAAATAAAGGGTTTAAAATATTTATTGGTGACGGACTAGATGATACTGTACAGAAACATATTAAGTATTCATCGTATGACATTACTCCCAGTATAGTAGCATTATCATCTAAAACCGGGATGCTTGAAAAAGTATATAAAAACAAAAGTCCGTTAATAAATAGTTACTATATTTATGTGAAACCAAAAGATACCGTTTTAATCGTTAGTAACGAGTGTGTTTGTTTACCTAACTATATTTCCGGATATGTAACTTCTAGGGTATCTAATGTAGTACATGGCTTTGGTCATATCAGTACAACAATTGATCCAACATGGTCCGGAGGGTTACTTATTGCATTAAGTAATCCCTCAAACCGTGCTATAAAAATAGAAGTGGGAATTTCATCTGTAGAAAATGAAAGCGGCGAATTGGAAGATATTAAAACATCTCAGACTCTTGCCACTTTAACTTTCCATTATCTTCATTCGGTATATACCAGTGATGTTATTGAATATAAAAGTATGCGGATTGATTTATTAAAAGAAATTGAGTACAGAAAAAGAAAAGGTATTAGAGCGTTACTAAGAAAATGTTTTTACAGAAAAAGATGCAAATTTACAGATTACTTTTTTGAATATATAAAAATACTGGATAATATTACTGAACCTGAAAAAAGTTGGAATAAATTCATAGAAGAGTTTGGTTTTGTATACAACAAGCAAGCAGAAAATAAATCTGCTTATGATTTCGTTGTAAAAGAGAATGTATTTAATAAGATAAAGCATTTTTATATAAATCATAAAGGGTCTATATGGGTGTTTATAATACTACTAATAATATCAATATTATTTTTATGTGGAATAATTAATAAAGATTTATTTGAGTTAATCATGATTTTTATTAAATGACTAATAGGAGAAAATATATATGTGTTGTGAAGAACGTCGAAATAATATGAAAAATATTATGACACAAAATGAAGATTTTATTATTATTGGGTTGACGGGAAGAACAGGTTCAGGGTGTACGGATGCTGCAAAAATCTTTGCCAGCAGTTTTAAGGAGTTGGAATTTCCTCAAATAACTGCCGGTGCTGATGGCTTTAAAGATGATACAGAGAGAGATTTGCGAATAATAGAACGTTACGCTAGTGAACATTGGATTAGATTTGATATAATAAACAGCAGAACAATCATAAGCTCTTTTTTATTAGAAAATATCAATGAGTTTTATGAGAAAATAATTATAAAAAATAGCAAATTTGAAGAATTCTTTAGTGAAAACACAACTGTTAAGGAAACATCAGAGATTTCAGATGGCAAAAAAGTTAATATGATGTCTGATTATATTTATGATAGGATAAAAGAAAAGCTTGAGAATGATATTTCTAAACTAGATATCAGTTTAAATAAACTCAAAATTTATGAATTAGATAGTTTTAAGAACTTTATAGATGATAATAAATTGTCTGTTGAAAAGATTGAAAGCGCAGATTATACTCAGATAGCAAATTTAGTAGATGAAATATCAACATTATATACTTCTGAAAACGATGAATCATCAAGAAGCAGATATATAGAAGAAATTGAAAGTTTACTCAATATTATATCATTGTTAACAGCAAAAAAAATAATAAATGATAGTAAAAAGGAAGAATTCTGGGGAACTATATCAATAATAAATAATATTGTTGATGGTGCCGGTGATAATAGTCACGAAAAATTACAAGGGTTTTATAATCATAGAAATTTGTATTCTTTTGTTTTTGCAAAAACACTAATGCCATGTATCGGTGATTGTATTTATGATTTTATAAATTATTTTGATTTATCTTACACAAAGTTATTTCAAAAATTTGGAAACAGTATCAGACGATACGGCAAAATTGTTTGGAATGCAGATACTGAAACAAGCGATATATTTTCTATACCAAAAAGAATAGTTAAGTTTATTAAAGCATTAAGACATCCTTTTTCTAAAAAAATAAAAGTTAATAGACCTGTTCGTATAGCTATAGACTCCATAAAAAGTGTATTTGAAGCAAACTATTTAAGAGAAAGATATTCATCTTTTTATTTATTTGCTATTTCGTCAGATGATAAAATAAGGCAGGATAGATTAATGAAAAAGAATCTAACCTATGAGGATATAAAATATATAGATTGGAATGAATATTCTTCTGAAGGATATAAAGTATATATAAAAACTCAAGATAAATCTGATAAGTATGAAAAAAAGTTTCGAGAAAATATAGATAAAAATAATGATATTTATTTTGATGAAACAAGAAAATATGCTTATGAAAATCAGTTGCAACAATTTTATTTACAAGATGTAGCAACAAGTATAGAAAATGCAGATGCTTTTATATCTAATAATCACACAGATTATATAGATAAAAATATGGAGCTGCGTTGGTCTATAGTAAGAAACATATGTTTAATAATGTTTCCCGGGTTGATTATGCCAACGCCTATAGAAAGATGTATGCAAATTGCATTTTCTGCAAAATGTAATTCAGGTTGTTTATCACGTCAGGTTGGTGCTGTTGTTACTGATAAAGATTTTAATATTCTTTCAATTGGGTGGAATGATGTTCCATGTGGGGATATTTCATGTTCAAGGAAAAATCTTGTTGATCTTTGTAAATTGGAAGATAGAAAGGCTTATTCGAACTATGAATTATCAAATCCTGAATTCAGAGAACGAATCAAAAACTATAGATACAGAGAGGCGATGCTAAGGAATAAACTTATCGGATTACCTTTGAGATATTGTTTTAAAGATATACATATGGATGAAAAGAATCCAATGCGTTCAAGAGCAATGCATGCTGAAGAAAAAGCATTAGCGAACTGTGGTGATCGTTGTCAAGGAGGATATTTATTCACAACATCAAGTCCATGTGAAATGTGTTCTAAAAATGCAAAAAATCATCAAATTAAGAGAATTTATTATATTGAATTATATCCGGGAATTTCTGAAACACAATATAGCGATTCAGGAGATAAAAGTAATAGAGCAGAACATATATTGTTCACTGGAGCAGTTGGTCGTGCATATATGCAAATGTATACACCAATCATGCCGCAAAAAGATATATTGGAATCACTAGGTATTTATGACTGGTTTATGAAAAAAGAATAGCTAATAAATATAAGAAGAACTATTTAATATAGTTTTTATGTAATTGTTTGAAATGATATTAATTACTATTTTCCTACACTCGCCAGAGCGCATGACTGTTAATCATGATGTCACTGGTTCGAGCCCAGTTGGGGGAGCCACAACAGAGTAGTCTTTTGACTACTCTGTTTTCTTTTTTATCTAAATTTACTGCTAAATTGGGCGAGAATGTGAGCGTTAAGAAAAACAGGGCTCTATGTCAATAGTTGGGGTAACCCGAAAAAATAGAATATATGATAATTACAAGCGACAGAAATTATGCTGTCGCTTGTTTTATTGTAGAATTAATATGTTTATGAACATACGCTTGACTATAAATCTTAAAATATTACCGCGGGCATGGTTCCAAACTTTTTAATCTATCTTTTATTACATTGACATTTTCAACCATCAATAGACAATAATACATATATATGTTATGATAATCATATAACTAATTTTAAATGAGGAATACATAATGGTAAAACGATCATATTATTCAAATGACATTCAAAGTTTCCTAAATCAAGATAATTACAGTATATTTGGCGAAATAACAACGAATGACCAGTTTTCTGCTGAGGACTTACAAAAGAATACTTGGAATAGAGAAATTGAAATTTTGAAGCGAGAGTTATCTCAGTTTTTAGATGGACATATTATATTTGAATATACCATTCCACGAATAGGTAATCGAGTTGATAATATTGTTATTTATAAAGGAATAATTTTTCTGTTAGAATTTAAAGTTGGTGAAAAGAAATACCCTTCATATGCTATTGAACAAGTAACTGACTATGCTTTTGATTTAAGTTGCTTTCACAAAGAAAGCCATAACAGACTTTTAGTTCCAATTTTAATTTCCACTAAGGCTCACAGCGTAAAACAAGAAATTCGGATTTCAAAAGATAATGTTTTAGAAACGATTTGTTGCAACGAATACGAAATTGCCAAATACATAACAGAAGTTTCTTTAAAATTTATTCAGGATGAAATAATACCTGATGATTGGATTAACTCACTTTATATGCCAACACCGACGATTATAGAGGCTGCACAGGCCTTGTATCTCGGTCACAATGTTGAAGATATTTCGAGAAATGATGCAAGTGCGAAAAATCTTAATCAAACTACTAAAGCGATTAATAAAATTATAGATTATAGCAAAGCTCATAACAGAAAATCAATTTGTTTTATTACAGGTGTTCCGGGTGCAGGAAAAACTCTTGCAGGTCTTAATATAGCTGTAGAAAGGCAGAAAATAGCTGAAGATGAGCATGCTGTATTTCTCTCGGGCAATGGACCGCTTGTTGATGTTTTACAAGAAGCACTTGCTCGTGATGATGCAAAGAGAAATCATATTTCAAGAAAAGAAGCCTCCAGAAAAGTAAAAGAATTCATACAAATTATTCATCATTTTAGGGATGACGCAATATCTGTTGATACTCCTCCTGTTGAAAAAGTTGCAATTTTCGATGAAGCTCAACGAGCTTGGGACGAACAAAATTTGACTGATTTTATGAAAAAGAAGAAACATATTGAAGATTTTAATATGTCAGAACCTGAATTTCTGATTAGTATATTAAACCGTCACAATGACTGGGCAACAATAATATGTTTAATCGGTGGCGGTCAAGAAATCAATAAGGGTGAATCGGCCGGTATTTATGGATGGTTTGATTCATTGAGAAATAATTATCCAAACTGGGACATTTATGTTTCCGATAAAATCACTGATGACGAATATTCCAAAGGGCATAATTTTGCCGAAATGACGAAAAATATGAATGTAAACATAATTGAAGATTTGCACTTAGCCGTTTCGTTACGTTCATTCAGAAGTGAAAATGTTTCAAATTTTGTGAAGGCTCTTCTTGATGTGGATATTGATACTGCTAAAAGATTGTATGAGCAGTTTAAGAATGATTATCCTGTCTTTGTGACTCGAAATCTACACAAAGCAAAACTATGGGTTAGAAGTCAGGCAAAAGGATCGCAAAGATATGGGCTTACTGCAAGCTCCGGTGCAAAAAGACTCAGAAAATACGGAATATGGGTTCAAAATAAAATTGAAGCCACGAATTGGTTTTTAAACGGTAAAAACGATGTTCGTTCATCATTTCATTTTGAGGAAACCGCAACAGAATTCGACATTCAAGGTCTTGAACTTGATTGGACAATTGTTTGTTGGGATGCAGATTTAAGATTTGAAAATGGTGATTTTAAACATCTGAAATTTGTTGGCACAAAATGGCAAAATATAAAATCTGCAGATAATATTCTTTACTTGAAAAACGCTTATAGAGTCCTCCTGACGAGGGCAAGACAGGGATTTGTTATTTTTGTACCGCCAGGTGATGAAACTGACACGACTGCAAAACCAGAATATTATGACGGAATTTACCGGTATTTGAAAAGTGTAGGAATCAAAGAATTGGAATAACATTATCGTTCAGAAGCTGAATTTGAAGTAAATAATATAAGATACTCACGAAAAAGGAATGTTCAGACGCTATTTTATCATACTGACCTGCTGAGATTACTACGGGAGTCGCCTGACAATTTAAATCAAGGAGACCGCCGAGAATTTTGTGTTTTGAGAATAGTCCGGTCTGTGCCTGCTTAACCTTATCCTGCCAGTCGGGGTCATAACCCTCAAGATTTGCGTTTGCACTTGCAAGCTGATTTGATACATCATCGTAATTGTCCTTTTCGACATACTGACCGCCTGCAAGGTTGCCGAGCTTAACATCTGCCGCATTGTTCACCTTTTCTGCAAACTGTTCAAATGTCAAAGTTTCGCCGCCAAACAGGGTTTTTAAAATTACCATTAAGTCCATTTGTTTGCTTTTGCTCCTTTCAATTTATTAGCAATTGTGTGTATGCTCAGATATTTGAGCAATATTAAAAGCCCCCGAAATTCGGGAGCTTATAACCATAATCTGTGGGTAAAAGTAAAAGGGATGTTTCAAACACCCCTTTAATACCCGTTTAAATTCGTTTGATTTTGTTTTTATTCAATCAACTATGTAACTTTACCTTTTGTACAAAAAATCGGATATAGTGAAATTTAATCTGATTTTTGTTTCCAGAGTGGCACATAAATACCTTTATAAAAATCTTCAAGATGTGCATTAAAATAATCTCTTTCGATTTCATACTCTTCTGGGGACATTCCTTCTCTCCAATATGGAGCTTCTTTCAATGTTCCTGTAGCCCAGTTATTACTCAATTTCAATCAGTCCTTTCGTAAACTTTTTAAGTAACCCATCTACAATAATTTCTTCACGCCTTCTTGTTCGTTCACCTGCCGTTATTATACCATTCTTATATTTTAAATCCAACGGAAAAATGATTTCCAACTTCCAAATAAGAATGTGCTCCATTAGATAAATCAACAAGAATTAAATGTTCTAAATCATCTTTTGAACCTAATTCAGCAACCCTTTTACTTGCAGAAGATAATCCATCAATTATAGCTTGATCATATCCATCAATATTAATACGAAAACTTGTTTTGCTATTAAACTCCAAAACCTTGCCTGTATTTCTAATAGCACTATTTGCCGCCGCATCAACCTTTTGTTTCTTATTTTTCCAAACAGCTTTTTGAGCCGTACTTCTGCCAAATCCGTAAACTTGTGAGCGTGAACCGTCAGGAAGTAATCCTGTTCTTTTACAAAAGCTATTCAGTTCTGACTCCTGCCGTTTCAACTTGCTTGAATAGTGGCTGAAATTTTTTTCTAATTTTTGTAATAGTTCTTCGTCAGAGAGGTTATTAAGAGCCTCATCACAAGCGGCAAGTGTTCTTTTGGTTGCCCTGATTTTGCGTTCAAAAGCTCTTTGCTGTTGTTCTGCCTCATACAGCGTGTGCATTGAGCCGTTGGGATACTCAATTTTTTAGCATTAAGTTCTTCGATGTCTTTTGCAGAGAACATTCGAGCAGAACCCTAAGAGCTTTTCTGTAAAATATGCTCTACTTTTTTTACTTTTTATTTGCAGCTCTTTTTTGCCCTAACTTTTATTATAGAGCAATATTTGAAATAGAAGGGCTTTGATGAGGGTTAAGGTTACGCACCGCAAGCAATTGGCAAGGCAGAAATCTTTTGATTTTAAAAATGCATAATACGACATACTGATAGTAGTATGTTATACTATGCAAAATATATAGAAAGTATACCGAAATTGTATAACTGAATAAAATGTACTAAAAATAAGGATAAAATAACTTAAAGATATTGAAAATAACTATAGTATGTGCTAAAATTAGACAAAAGAAAAGGATTCGGAAAACCGAATCCTCAAATCACACACTGTGATGGTTGCCTAAGCAACGGATAGAATGAATTTTTATTTGAACTCATAGTGTAAATCCAATAAGGTAATTAGATTATCTTAATAATATTACAAAATAAATACTTTGTCAATAGAAAAGGAGGAAATTTATGAAGAATTTTAATGACGATTATTATGTAGGATTTGATATAGGAACGGATTCTGTCGGACATGCAGTAGCCGATACAGATTACAATCTCTGCAAATTTAAAGGCAATGCTATGTGGGGTGTTGATCTCTTTGAGGAGAGTAATTCAGCTGCCGAGAGAAGAACTCTTAGATCGGCACGAAGAAGAGGCTTGAGAAAAAGAAACCGTATTGAATGGCTGCAGATGCTTTTTGATGAGGAAATTTCAAAAGTTGACAATGCTTTTTATCAGAGATTAAAAGAAAGTTGTCTGTATCTTGATGACAAATCATCAAATGTTCCGTATGCGGTTTTTGCAGACGGTAATTACACCGATAAAGAATTCCATACAGACTACCCTACAATATATCATCTTAGAAAAGAATTGATTAAGAGCTCACAACCACACGATATAAGACTTGTATATCTTGCGTTACATCATATTATAAAACACAGGGGACATTTCTTGTTTGATAATATGGGGTCTGATTTTGAAAGTGAGTCCTCGTTTGAAGCCCTTTTTGACGATTTAAAACTTTACTTAAAAGAAGAATATGAAATTGAATTTGAGTGCAATGATTCGTTAAGATTTTCAGAAATATTAAAGGACAAAACATTGAAGAAAACAGCAAAATCGTCTGAATCATACAAGCTTTTCGGTTACAGTAAAAGAAATAATCCATATGAAACCGCATTGATAGATTTGATGTGTGGCAGAAAGGTTAAATTTTCCGATATGTTCGGTGATAAGTCGTTTGACAGTGAGGAAGTAAACGGTATTACCTTTGAAAGCGGTTATGACGATAATGAAAATACATACCGTGATTTGTTACAAGAAAAGTTTGAACTTATCGAAAAAGCAAAGGCGGTTTATGACTGGGCAATTCTTGCAGATATTTTGAACGGTGAAAAGTATATTTCATTTGCCAAAGTCAAAACATATGAAGAACATAATTCTGATTTGAAAACACTCAAAAAATTTGTCAAGGAAAGATGTAAGCCATTATATGGCGAAATCTTTAGAATTACAAAGGACAAGCTTGATAACTATACGGCGTATTGCGGAAAGTACAAAGAAAACGGCAGAAACGGTGTGATTCAGTATCGTACAAATCAGGGGGATTTCTGCAAATATCTGAAGAAAAAGTTTGAAAAGCTTGACAAAACAGGCTATGAAGAAATGTTTGATAAGATTGAAAACGGCACATTTATGCCGAAAATTGTCGTAAAAGACAACGGCGTTATTCCTATGCAGGTGAATAGGAGTGAGCTGAAAGCAATTCTGAAAAATGCTTCAACTTATCTTGAATTTCTTAATAAAAAAGATGAAAACGGAATTTCTGTAAGTGACAAGATAGTCAAAATTTTTGAATTCAGAATACCGTATTATGTAGGTCCGCTGAATAATCACAGCCTAAAATTCTGGCTTGTCAGAAGTGATGAAAAAATATATCCATGGAATTTTGACAGTGTTGTTGACATAGAGCAATCGGCAGAGAATTTTATAAATAATCTGACTTCAAAATGTACATATCTTCCAACGAAGGATGTAATACCTAAGAATTCGATTTTATACAGTGCTTTTACGGTTCTTAATGAACTGAATAATTTAAGACTTGACGGAAAAAAGCCTGATGTAAGTCTTAAACAGGCAATATTTAATGACTTGTTTATGACGCATAAAAAGGTCAGAAGAAAAGATTTGCTAAATTATCTAAAAAGCGAAAAAGGTGTTGCTTTTGATATTACAGGTATTGACGGTGATTTTAAGTCAAGTATGCGTTCCGCAATTGAAATGTCACAGTTTAATCTGACCGACAGCGAAAAAGAGGACGCTATAAAAGCTATAACTGTATTTGGCGATGATAAAAAACTTTTAAGAAAGCGTTTAAAAAGGCAGCTCGGTTCAAAATTATCAGATGAAGATATAATGAGAATTTCTAAACTCAAATACAAGGATTGGGGAAGATTATCAAAGGAGTTTCTTACCGAAGTTTATAATGTCGATAAAAATACAGGCGAGTTGCAATTTAACATTATCCATGCACTATGGCAGACAAATGATAATCTTATGGAGCTGCTTGGCTCAAAATACGGTTTTGAACAGAGCAGACAAAACTATCTTGACGGTATTCAGACAGGGCAAAGCCTTGAGAAAATGGTGGAGAATCTCTATATTTCTCCTGCGGTAAAACGACCTGTGTATCAGTCTTTGAAAATTATGCATGAAATCAACAAAATTCAAGGTCATGCACCTAAAAAGATATTTGTTGAGATGACAAGAAAAGACGGTGTGAAAGGTGACAAAGGTCGTAAAGAGTCAAGAAAGACCAAGCTTGTAGATTTATATAAAAAATGCGGTGAGGATTCGGGCGAACTCTGGGAATCTCTTGAAAAAACACCTGATGATGAATTTAAAAGAGACAGACTGTATTTTTACTATACTCAATTCGGCAAGTGTATGTACACGGGAGAACCGATAAATCTGTCGGAATTGTACAATCAAAACATTTACGATGTGGATCATATTTTCCCTCGTTCAAAAGTTAAAGATGACAGCCTTGATAACCGTGTCCTTGTAAAGAAACAGGTTAATGCTCACAAGGATAATACATATCCGCTTGACAGTTCAATTCGTGAAAAGATGAAAGGCTTCTGGCATTTGCTTATGGATAAAGGCCTTATTAGCAAGAAAAAGTACGAGAGGCTTACAAGGGCAACTGAGCTTACTGACAGCGAACTTTCAGATTTTATTGCAAGACAGATTGTTGAAACATCTCAATCAACAAAAGCAGTTGCGTCACTTTTTAAAGAATTGTATCCCGATACTGAAATTGTGTATGTAAAAGCGTCAACGGTTTCTGAATTCAGACACGAATATGATTTCTTAAAATGCAGAGAAGTAAACGATTTTCACCATGCAAAAGATGCCTATCTAAATATTGTTGTCGGCAATGTGTATAACGAACGCTGTACACACAACAAGTCCATATTTATCGAAGGTTTGAAAACCAAAGCTTATAGCCTGAACAAAATGTTCAGTTTTAATACACCGAACGCATGGTCAATTGATGATAATAAGTCAATCAAAATTGTCAGAAAGACTATGAATAAGAACAATATCCGTTTTACAAGGTATGCTTTAACAAGGAACGGCGGACTTTTCAAGATGAATCCTCTGAAAAAAGGAAGCGGTCAGGTTTCGCTAAAACAGAACTCTCCGCTTTCGGATATCAGTAAGTATGGTGGATATGACAAGCCGACATCCTCATATTTTTCATTTGTGAAATATGAGGGTAAAAAGGGTAAAGAAATGCGTCGTCTTGTGGCAATTGATTCTTACATTAAGGCTCGGTATGAGGCAAACCCTGAAAAATATCTGAGTGAAACTCTTGGCTTGAAAAATCCTGTGGTTCTGATTCCCGTTGTAAAATATAATGCCTGCATTGAAATTGACGGTTTCAGAATGCATATAAGTGCCAAGACTGGTAAGCAAATTATATACAAACCAGCCATGCAGTTAACAGTTAGTTATGATACTGAAAAATATATCAGAAATGTTGTTAAGTTGAATTCCAAGCCTGAAAATTACAATATTACCGAGCTTGACAAAGTGAGTGCCGATGAGAATTTGAAGTTGTTTGATATTTTAACCTATAAAATGACAGATACAGTTTTAAAAGTTAAATTTGGTGATATGGGTGTTAAAATCGCATCTCACCGTGATGCTTTTGAAAAACTGGATATTAGAAAACAATGTTTTGTTCTTACAGAAATACTCAAAATCATACATTGTAATGCTGTTTTAGGAAATCTTACATATATTGGTGAGGGTAGTTCTTCGGGAAGAGTTGGTTTAAATTCCGTATTGTCGGAGGTTAAAGGTGTAAAGTCGATTTATCTTGTTCATCAGTCGGTAACAGGTTTGTTTGAGAAAAAGATTGACTTATTAAATATGTAAGTTATCAGAAAAGAGGAAATTTAGATGAGTTGGAGAACGGTAGTAATCACAAAAACATCCAAGCTGGATTACAGCATGGGACACCTTGTTGTGCGTGATGTTGAAAGCACGGTAAAGGTGCATATAAGTGAAATATCCGTGCTTGTTATTGAAAGTACAGCTGTTTCGGTTACTGCCGCTCTCCTTTGTGAGCTTATCAAGAAAAAAGTAAAGGTCATATTCTGCGATGAAAAGCACAATCCTCTTTCGGAACTTACGCCATATTACGGTAGTCATGACTGCAGTCTTAAAATTAAAAGACAAATTGCGTGGAATGAAACGGTAAAGCAATGTGTGTGGACTCAGATTGTAGCCGAAAAAATTAAGAATCAAGCTAAGGTTCTTGAAATATACAAACTTCCACAAAGCAGTATGCTTATGGGATATATAGATGAGCTTGAACTTAATGATAAATCAAACAGAGAAGGACATGCCGCCAAGGTGTATTTTAATGCCTTGTTCGGAAAATCATTCAGTCGCAATGACGAATGTCCTATAAATGCTGCTCTGAACTATGGCTACAGTATTGTTCTTTCCGTTTTTAACCGAGAAATTACAGCAAATGGATATCTCACACAATTGGGATTATTTCACGATAATATGTTTAATCAATACAATCTGAGCTGTGATTTAATGGAACCTTTTCGCCCGTTCGTTGATATAGCGGTAAAGGATATGAATCCTCAAAAGTTTGAAAAAGAAGAAAAAATATCAATATTCAATTTGTTAAACGATGCATTCAAAATTGACGGCAGAACACAAACTTTTATAAATGCCGTGAAAATATACTGCAAAAGTGTATTTGATGCAATAGAAGAATGTGATACCTCGCTTATAAGGTTTGCAGGAAAATGAGTTACAGATTTATGAGAATAATGGTTTTATTTGATTTGCCCGTTGAAACTCCTTTACAGAGGCATAACTACGGAAAATTCAGAAGATATTTAATTAAAAACGGTTTTATGATGATGCAGGAATCTGTGTATGTTAAGCTTGCGTTGAATCAGAATACGGCAGCGGCAATAATTGACGTTTTGAAAAAGAATAAACCGCCGGAAGGACTTGTTCAGATTTTGTCTGTTACCGAAAAACAGTTTTCAAAAATTGAGATAATTACAGGCGATTATTCAAGTGATACCGTTGACAGTGACGAAAGGTTGTTAATGCTATGAAATTTCTTTTCAAGTATATGTCGGAGCCTTTTGATTTTTCAAAAAGCAATGCGGTCACTCTTGTTATAGAAAATAAAAAACTTTTCAGACATACAATACTTTCGGTTAGTGAATGTGATTGTAATGAAATGTTTGTGTTTTCCGAAAATTTTAAGCCGCTTGATTTTTCAAAATCAGTCAAATATGTTGACAGCGTTCTTACATTTGAATTTTCTGACAGAAAAATGATGACTAAGGTAAATTCTTTTTTTGAAAATTTGTGTAATACAAAATATTTTCCGCAAATTTCAGAAATTAAAGCTTTATGTGTGAGCCTGTGCTGCGAGCTTTCTAAGGAAAATGATTATGATTTTCAGTTCTGCGAAAGTATTGAAACAATGGCATTAGTAAAATTGTTTTCATTTGCGCCTGCAGATGCCTCGGATGATAATGTCGGTCATCTTTTAAGATATTTCAAACTTATGAAAGAGTATCTTGGAATAAAGTGTTTTATTGTTCAAAATCTGCATATTTATCTTGATGACAGAGAATGTGAAAATCTTTTGGAATCCGCCGTTATGCACGGTATATATTTGCTTAACATTGAAAACTCAGTGCCGAAAGAAGTTTCTGAATACGAAAAACTTGTTGTGATTGATAATGATTTGTGCGAATTTTATTGACAATCATTATACAAATGTTATAAAATGACCTTATAGATTTGCCGTGTACAGTATAGTGGGTGCATTTTATTCCCTATTTGAGGTTTGAGAATAGTGTAAATCTATAAGGTAGTAAAACTCATTATAGGCTTTAGTTAATGCTTCGTAGTTTGAGAATAGTGTAAATCTATAAGGTAGTAAAACGTATCAAATGACCGTGAACGGATTACGCCGGTTTGAGAATAGTGTAAATCTATAAGGTAGTAAAACCATTTCACAAGTGAATTCTTTTAGTTTTCTGTTTGAGAATAGTGTAAATCTATAAGGTAGTAAAACTAAAAAATTTTTCCGCAATGCTATCCAATTGTTTGAGAATAGTGTAAATCTATAAGGTAGTAAAACTGTATTTCCGAGGACAATGTTTTTTGTGTTGTTTGAGAATAGTGTAAATCTATAAGGTAGTAAAACTTCTTGCCGTTTATTGTAATATATTTTCGGTTTGAGAATAGTGTAAATCTATAAGGTAGTAAAACTTAGGCAGTGCCGAATGTAGAACTGTTGGCGTTTGAGAATAGTGTAAATCTATAAGGTAGTAAAACAAGCCGAGTTCTCTAAAAGTTTCAAGAAATGTTTGAGAATAGTGTAAATCTATAAGGTAGTAAAACGGCAAACAACCAATGATATCGGCGAAATTGGTTTGAGAATAGTGTAAATCTATAAGGTAGTAAAACTTTAGCGCTTGTATAATTTGTTTCAAAACGGTTTGAGAATAGTGTAAATCTATAAGGTAGTAAAACTTCTGTCACTGATTGATTTAAGCAATGAGGTTTGAGAATAGTGTAAATCTATAAGGTAGTAAAACTGAATCAAGTGACCGTCAAGGTATGTACTCGTTTGAGAATAGTGTAAATCTATAAGGTAGTAAAACATGTTTTTGTGCCGTTTTGTTTTTTCTTGGTTTGAGAATAGTGTAAATCTATAAGGTAGTAAAACTAATAGCAAATTTGGAATTATCCGGAGATAGTTTGAGAATAGTGTAAATCTATAAGGTAGTAAAACGCGTGGTACTACTTTGGTACTATCTTTATAGTTTGAGAATAGTGTAAATCTATAAGGTAGTAAAACAAGTATTTAGAAGCAAATCCATATGTAATCGTTTGAGAATAGTGTAAATCTATAAGGTAGTAAAACTATGTTTTTGTGCCGTTTTGTTTTTCCTTGGTTTGAGAATAGTGTAAATCTATAAGGTAGTAAAACAACCTACATAATCAGAAGTACAAGCACCTAGTTTGAGAATAGTGTAAATCTATAAGGTAGTAAAACAACACCAAGCACCGCAAGTAAAGCAAATACGTTTGAGAATAGTGTAAATCTATAAGGTAGTAAAACTACTCAGTATGATGAGGATGCTTTTGCCGAGTTTGAGAATAGTGTAAATCTATAAGGTAGTAAAACCGATTTGTTCTTCGATTTCTCTCGGTGAAAGTTTGAGAATAGTGTAAATCTATAAGGTAGTAAAACTCTAAATATGTTGTCCCTTTTTGAGCATAGTTTGAGAATAGTGTAAATCTATAAGGTAGTAAAACTTTACACGAGTGTTCAAGCGAACATACTTGTTTGAGAATAGTGTAAATCTATAAGGTAGTAAAACTTTTTACGGGAGCGGAAAAGCAAGTCAAAGTTTGAGAATAGTGTAAATCTATAAGGTAGTAAAACTTGGGCGGGAATTGCCAAAGTGTCCGCTTGGTTTGAGAATAGTGTAAATCTATAAGGTAGTAAAACTGCTTTGCTGTCCTCATAGATAGCCATAAGGTTTGAGAATAGTGTAAATCTATAAGGTAGTAAAACAAGCGTTGAATTTCTTATTCTCTTTTCTTTGTTTGAGAATAGTGTAAATCTATAAGGTAGTAAAACTAACCCAACCGCATATACTTTTTGACGGCTAGTTTGAGAATAGTGTAAATCTATAAGGTAGTAAAACTTGTGCCTCTCCCGCAAATCTATAAGTCACGTTTGAGAATAGTGTAAATCTATAAGGTAGTAAAACAAGCTCTGCTTGATAATAAAACTGACCTGTGTTTGAGAATAGTGTAAATCTATAAGGTAGTAAAACTATAAATCGGATGTGTGCCGTCACGGAGCGTTTGAGAATAGTGTAAATCTATAAGGTAGTAAAACAAACGAGGTAAGGTTACTTCCAGAATCGGAGTTTGAGAATAGTGTAAATCTATAAGGTAGTAAAACTCTAAGACCCCGAGCCGTGCCGCCATTGCGGTTTGAGAATAGTGTAAATCTATAAGGTAGTAAAACCGATGCCAAAGCAAAACTTGCCGTGCTTGCGTTTGAGAATAGTGTAAATCTAATTAGGGTACAAATTTTACTCGTGGACTGTGAAAAAACAGCATTGCAAAAAACAATAAGGCACATAACCGTTATCACTTTCGGTTATGTGCCTTTTGTAATATAATAAATTTGTTAAGAATACCACGATTGATTACAGTCCAAAACAAGGAAGATTTCAGTGCGTTAATTTCCAAAGTAAGTTCCAGCATGAAAGTTACTTTGAAAATTAACTATTTACTTTTTTGTTTAAGTTTGCGGTAAATATGAATTGTATAATCCGTTATATTGTGTTATTATGTAGTAAAATGGTGTGCAACATTGGTATTTTAAAAAAATTATGTTGCTGAAATTAAACTTGAAATAACTGACGGGTGGCATATGGTTCGCAAAGTTGACAAAACAAAGCTTCTGACTGTTGTCGGGATAATTATATTCCTGTTTGGAGGTGCGGTGAGAATTTTTTCTCATCTTACTTCCTCGGCGGACAATTATATTGAAAATTTTGATGTTATTATCTTTTCGGGGCTTATTATAGGCTGGAGTGTGTCTGTTGCATATCGCATTGTTCAGAAGAATATACGAATCTGCCTTGTGATATCTGCGGCGCTTATGCTCTTGTGGATGGCTCTTCGTGCCATAAAATACAACAGCCCTGCCGACATCAACACATACGGACGGTATCTTTGGTATTCATATTACATAGCAATGGTGTTTTTGCCGCTTATGATGTTTTTTGCAATGCTGAATATCGGTGAGCCCGAAAATACAAATAACCGAAAATATCTTTTGATTATACCTGCCGCCGTTCTTGTGCTGCTTGTTATGACGAACGATTTTCATCAGCTTGCTTTTGTATTTGAACCTGATTTTCACAATTGGAACAAACAATACAGTTACGGCCCTGTTTACTATGTAATTGCAGTGTGGATTTTTATACTTGTACTTTCGTCAATTGTGCTTTCAATCAATCGATGCAGAATTTCCGCAACACGCAAAAAGCTGTGGATTCCGATTGTAATAATTCTTGTCGCAATAATTTACACGCTCTGGAATAATCTGAATCACGGATATTCGGGACTTAGAATTTACAATGTTCCCGAGGTGTTCTGTTTTGCCTCAATTGCTCTATGGGAAAGCCTTATTCAGATAGGTCTTGTGCCGTCAAATACGGGTTACGGCGATTTTTTCAATGCGTCAAATCTTAACACTCTCATATTTGACAATGAGGGCAATGTGAAATACCGCTCTAAAAACGCAACAAATGTTTCAAAAGATGTTGTTCTGCAAAACGGTAACAGTGTTGTGATTGATGAAAATATAATTCTTAAAAAGCATAATATAAAAGGCGGTAAGGTAGTTTGGACAGAAGATATATCGGCAATTAACCGAATTAACAGAGAACTTTCGGAAGTAAAAGAGCAGATTTCGGAATACAATGTAATCTTAAAATCAGAGGCAGAGCTGAAAAAACGAAGAGCGGCAGTAACCGAACAGAACAAGCTCTATGACAGTATAACCGAATTTATCCGTCCTCAGCTTTGCGACCTTGAAAATATACTCAAAAACATTGAAAATAACAGCGGAGATATTTCGGTCAATTATGCCCGTGCCTGTGTTGTGAATGTCTACATCAAGAGAATAAGCAATCTGCTCATTATGGCAAAAAGCAGAAAAATGCTGAATGCTTTTGAGCTTGAAAACAGTATCCGAGAACTTGCCGAGTACATTTCTGTTTACGGAATTTCGTGTTCGTTTTTCAGTAATGTTTCGGGAGAAATTTCAGCCGAAAAAACGATTGCACTTTTTAAATTCATCGGGATTTTTATAAGGCATATAATGAACTGCACAGATGCGTTGCTGTTTAATTTAAAAGTCAATGAGAAATTTATTGATTTAAAAATCAACTGTGACAGCAAAAATGAAATGAAAATTCCTGATGATTTACTTGACGATATTATAAAACTCGGCGGAAATGTCACCACGGAATATGACGCCGACACGCTGTTTGTGTTTGTTCGTATGCAAAGCGGAGGTGATGACATATGACACCCATCCTTGAAATGCGTTCGTTTGTTTGTGTTATATTGATGAGTGTGCAATTTGTTGTTGCCTGTGCGGCAATATACAACGCAACGCAATCTTTCCTTTATAAAATCAGGTTGTGGAAACCGATTTCAGCGGTTATAATTGCAGTAATCTCTTTGACAATGTTTTTGGTAAGCACTCATGTCTTGAGTAAAATATATTATGATAACCAAATTAATAAAATGGCTGAATTTTTTGGCAGAATGCCGTTTGCTCTGTCTGTCGGCATAACGGCATATTGTGCGATAATGTCTGTGTACATAACGGTAAGGCTTCATCATTGCAGGAATACCGATATTACCGCAATGTCAATTAAAGAAAGCTTTGACGGCTTGCCTACAGGACTTTGCTATTTTGATGAAAACGGACTTGTTGTATTGAAAAATAACCTTATGGAAAGCATATGCCTTGAACTTACGGGTAAATCGCTTAATGTTGCAATGCCCTTCAGAGAGAAGATAAAAGAGGCTTCTCAATATGAAAATGACGGGGCATTTACAGTCAGATTAAAGGACGGCAGGGTTTTCAGCTTTTCGTTGTCGGAAACGGAAATTTTTTCAAAACCGTATTTTCAGCTTGCGGCAACCGATATAACAGAGTTTACAAAGCTTACATCAACCTTGGAATATGAAATAGGCGAGTTAAAAAAGGTTAATGCTCATCTGAAAAAATACAATGAAATGGTCTATGATCTGACAAGAGAAGAAGAAATTCTTCGCACAAAAGAGATAATTCATGACAGGCTCGGCAGTACGCTGATAACAACAAGAAGATATCTTGAAAACGGCACTCTGTCTGAAAATAACAGTAAATTACTTGAAATGTGGAAAAACAATATTTCTGTTCTGAATACCGCAGAGAATGATTGCAAAGACGAAAACTTTGCTAAGGATATTGAAAATGCCGCAAAGCTTGTCGGAATAACGCTTGAAACAGTCGGAAATCTTCCGACTGATAACAATGCGGTTGCACGGGTTCTGACTTTTGCAACAATGCAATGCCTTAACAATGCCGCAAGACACGCAAAAGCAGATAAAATGATTCTTGAAAGTCTTGACGACGGTGAAAAATATATTTTTAAATTTGCAAATAACGGCAGAAAACCGCCTCAAAAAATCAATGAGGGCGGCGGACTTTCTTCCGTAAGAAAAAAGGCGGAGCAAATCGGGGGAAGCATGAAAATATCGACTTCCGAAATTTTTGTTCTTGAAATCACAATACCGAAAAGCGAGGTGCTGCAGTATGACAAGAGTGCTGATAGTTGAAGATCAGTCAATGCCGAGAACTTTATTTGAAATGTATGTAAACCAAAGCGAAAACTATACGCTTGCGGGCTCAATAAGTAATGCCGATATGACGGATTATCATTGTGAAAATTCCGATGTTGACCTGATTTTAATGGATATATGCACTTCAATGGGAGCAAACGGTCTTGAGGCGGCTGAAAGAATAAAAGCAAAGTTTCCGAAAATTAAGATAATCATTGTTACCTCAATGCCCGAATATTCCTATCTAAAGCGTGCCAAGGATGCAGGGGTTGACAGCTTTTGGTACAAAGAGGTAAGTTCCGAACCTATTATTGAACTTATGGACAGAACAATGAACGGTGAGCGTGTGTTTCCCGACACAACTCCCAAAATTAAATTCGGCAACGCAATGAGTACGGATTTTACCGAAAGGGAGCTTGAGGTTTTGCGTGAACTGACAAGCGGTGATACAAACACGGAAATTGCCAAAAGACTTTACATTGCTCCGGGCACTGTCAAGAACTATATACAGTATATGCTTGAAAAAACAGGCTTTAAGTCAAGAACAGAGCTTGCCGTAAAGGCAAGAGAGGCGGGACTTGTAATCCTTGACGATAGAATTAACGACAAATAAATACTTTTTTCTGAATATGTGCCGTTTGGCACATATTTTTTTGCTGTTAAAACAGTATAATACAATTACAGGATATAAACTGCTCAGACGGTGAATATCTTTTGTGCAAAACGCTATCTTTGTCCGATTAATAATCAAAGACAAAGGTGCATAAAATTTATTATTTAATGACAGGAGGAAAAACTATGGAGGCAAAAGGTTCAACTTTTCTTAAAGTAACGGGAATCCTTATGATTGTATTCGGTGCTATTGCATTGATTGTATCAATCATCGCCATTCTCGGTATCGCCGCACTTGCAGCTTTTAACGACGGTACATACGATATGACTATGCTTTATGTAGGCGGCGTTTTCGCACTTATCAGTGCGGTTGCTGAGTTTGTTGCAGGTATTATCGGCGTTATCAACGCAAAACTTCCGCACAAGGCAAATACATGTATTGTATGGGGCGTTGTTGTTGCGGTTATGTGTATTGCAGGCGAAATTATCAGCATGATAGGCGGATCACAGTTCAATGTATTCTCTCTTATCTGCGGTCTTGCTATCCCTGTACTTTACATTATAGGCGCTGTTAAGAACAAAGCATAATTATTTTATTATTTACCCCCCTTTTAATTACCCACCATAAATATTTTTAGCACAAGGTCACAGCTGTCCGAACAATCGGGCAGCTGTGCTTTTTTGTTTATGTTGTGAAATATGCCGTTTGGCACATTCATATTCTATCGCAAAATTGTACAATATAAGTGAAAGATATAGGTGAAAAGGGGTGATGTCCGTTGAAGAAAATTTTGCTCAGTGTTCAGAATAATTTGCTCAGTGAGGCTATTCAAAATGCCCTTGTAAAGAAGGGAAGATTTTGTATTGAAAATGTTTCACCGAATCAAGACGGGAAAATTCTTGATTTGTGCATTGCAGAAAGAGTTGATGTTTTACTTATGGATGTCACAAGACTTGCCGATTCAACTATTGAGAAACGGCTTGAGCTTTGTGGAAAAGTAAAGGAATATCTGCCAAGCTGTAAAACGGCTTTGCTCTGTGACGAACAGACATATCCCGACCTTGCCGACAGGGTTAAACAGGCAAAACAATTCGGAAAAATAAGCTCGTTTTTTTATTCATCCGTAACGGCAGATTATCTTGCCGCCGCACTTGACGCACTTTAAAAAGGAGGTACTGTTTATGGGTATATTTGACAGCTTAAAAAATATGACAAATCAGGCTGTAAAAAACAATGTTTCAAAGGCCGTTTCGGGAGCGGTAAACAATGCGATGCACAAAAGCAAAACATTTGTATTTACCGATTATCCGAAAAATGCAGATGAACTCAAAAAAATGCCGGAGCTTGACTTTTCGTCACCTCTTTCAACAGCGGCATTTGCAATGCTTGTGTTGCTTGAATATGATGAAAGTCCGGAAAACACAATAGAAATGCTTAATGTATTAAAAGGACCTCAGCCGATGAACGGGATGGATGTTCAGTTTTTGCGTGACAGAATCAAGGGCAGGGGATATATTCCTCGCTCATATTTTGAGGGTTCATCCGTGAAGAACGATTATACACCGAATGTTCCGTACAAAATAACCGTTTCCGAGTATGCATATACCTATCAGAGCGAGGGTTATGCAAAGGTTCAGGTTCAGTCGTCGGGAGCAGACTCACCTCGTCCGATTGAGCTTCGCAGAAAGGGCAATCAATGGTTCTTATGGCGTAATCTTGCACTCTCTGATATACGAACTCCGGCTTCGGTTGACCCTTGGGCATAAAGGAGGGATTTTTATGAAAATCAAGAAAAAAGTAAAGCGTATTTCGAGTGTTGTTTTATGCTTTCTCATGCTGTTGACAACACTTCCTATGACAGCCATAACCGCAAACGCTGCGGCTCAGGCTTATATCAAATATATCGACACCGAGGTTTACATAGGAGATGTCCTTAACATTATCGTGGGAGTAAACGGCGGCAGTACAGACGAAACCTTTACCTATCAATGGCAGGCAAAATATCCGAGCCTAAGCTGGGTTAACCTCTCCGATAAAACCGACAGACCCGACTCGAAATTTTCGGGTGTTTTTACAGACCATCTTAAATTTCAGACCTACGCAGAACTTGTAGGACCCGGCTCAGGGTGGAAAGATGTTGTCTTTAGATGTAAAGTAACGGGTTCAAAGAGCGGTACTTTTTATTCGGGAAAATGTAACTTTCCGGGACTTCTTGAGAAGACAGAAATTCCTACAATTGGATTTTTAGGCTTGGAGAAACCTGAACAGGGAAAAATCCCCTCAACAACGGCAACTCCGATAAACAGCACTTATTACAGCTTTGATTATATTGAGTGGTATAAGTACGAAAACAACAAAATTAGCAGAAAGCTCGACAGCGGAGAAACTTTTGACAGCGGTATGTATTGTTGTCAGCTATACTTTAATATGAACAGAGGATATGCGGTTGCCAAGAACGCAGTATGTGGTTTGTACAATGGCGACAGTCAGGCGACAATTCTTCAGGATGAAACCACAGGTCAATATTATATTTGGGCATATTACAATGTTCCATATGAATCGCCATCATTTACACATCAGTTCCCTGAGGCAGAAATTATGATTATGAAAGGCAAAGAAGAAATTATATGGGTTGCTGCCAAAAATGCCGCAAGCTATCAGTGGCAGATGAAAGTAAAGAGAAGAACACCCACCGGTATAATAAGAATGTGGAAAAACATAGATGACGACTCATCTACATTAAACCAGTTTTCCTTCAAGGGTACAAAATCAAATACTTTGAGAATCAGACCGAATACGGATTTTGATGAAACTCAGTTCAGATGTGCTGTTACGGGTAAAAACGGTGATGTTATTTACAGTGAATCGGTTAAAGTTACGCAAAAGTTTAATGCATGCATTATAATAGATTTCAGAACGGGCGGCTCACCGGATGACACTATTACTGTTAAGTTTGATAAATACACTCCTGGTGGCGTTTATAAGAGTAGCTTTACAGATGAAATGGTGCACAAAAATGCAACTCTGTATTATTATCAAACAGGTACAGGTAAATATGTCATTACCGTAAGCAAGCCGCAATGCGTGACACGGGTATATGAAGTGAATGTTGATAAGAAAGATGTTAACCTTGATGTAAACATTACTGTTCCGTATGATGTCAATATGGACGGTGTTATTAATGTTGTGGACGCAACTTTGGTTCAAAAATACATTGTCGGGCTTGAAGAATTTGACGATTACACTTTTAAAATTGCAGACACAAACGGTGACGGCACAATATCAATTATTGATGCTACAAATATTCAGAAGAAAATCGTGAATCTTTTGTAAAGGAGAAAGTTTATGGGACTATTTGAAAAGAAATATTGTGACCTTTGCGGTGACAAGGTAAACGCCCTCACAAGGCAAAAGCTTTCAGACGGTTATCTTTGCAGCGACTGTAAGCACAAGCTCAGTTCGCTTTCATCAGGCTGGAAAAACAGAACATTAGCAGATGTTAAAGCTCATCTTGAACAGCGTGAACAGAACAGGCAGAAATATTCGGCATTTGTTCAGTCGGCAAGTGCCGGTACAAACGAAAAGCTTGTTGTAGATTTTAATAATAGGAAATTCTATTTTACAATAGGCAGAGATTTCAAAAACAGCAATCCTGAAATTTTTGATTTTTCACAGCTGCAGGACTTTTGGCTTGAGCTTGGATATACAACTCTGCAGGATTCCGACCGTGACGGAATTCCTGATGAGTATGACCGCTATGATAACCGTCAGGGCAGGAACAGCGGTTTTGGCAGTCAGTTTGATACAACAAACTCATTTTCGGGGCAAAACGGTATGCTTGATGTTCCGCTTGCACTTCAGCCGTATGTTCGTGATACAAACACATCGTCATCACCGCAAAGAATATCTTCTTTAAAAGCAAAATTCATCGTAAATCATCCGTTCATAACCGATATATCAATGTATGTTGATTCGTCAATCGGTACTGTAAGGAATGAGCTTATGAGAGCGTTTGATGACGGAATGCAGTTAATGAGACTGTGTGAACAAATAAGGAACGGTATGCAGAACAATATGGGTTATCAGCAAAGCGGAATGTCCATGCAGAACAATATGGGCTATCAGCAAGGCGGAATGCCTATGCAGAACAATATGGGTTATCAGCAAAGCGGAATGCCTATGCAGAACAATATGGGTTATCAGCAAAGCGGAATGCCCATGCAGAACAATATGGGTTATCAGCAGAACGGAATGCCCATGCAGAACAATATGGGCTATCAGCAAAGCGGAATGCCCATGCAAAACAATATGGGCTATCAGCAGAACGGTATGCCTATGCAGAGCAACACAGTAAATCAGCAAGTTTCACAGCCGTTTACTCCGCAAAATGCTGCGGCAATTGTTTGCTCGGCTTGCGGATATAAGCCAGACGGCAATCCGCCGAAATTCTGTCCGTTCTGCGGGGCTGCCATGACATAACCGATATGACTTTACGGTCGTTATTTCATAATATTTCCAAACGAAAAATGCGTGTAAAAAAAGAAATTGTATCCGTGAGCTATTCAAAAAATCATTCAAATTTTAATTACTGCTGTTCTTTTTATGTGCGAAAAAAAGGTGTAAATTTTCTTTTTGACGCTATCTGCAAATGCGGTTATATCGCTTTTGAAAATGTTTTGATCGACGAAACGGATATGAGACTACTGTGTGATACCGCCGAAGACGCATTGGAAATTCTGAAAAAATATAATCCAAAAAACAAAGGACTGACAGTCGATGACGCCACGGTTACAATCGTTGAAATCATATTTTCCGACAAAAACAGTATGTCGGTCAGTATGACGGAACAAACCTTGGATTCGCTCGAAAAAGCGTTCTTTGCCCTTGCTGAAAAATATTGCAAAGATGTTTAATCTCTAAAAATAATTGAAAAGCAACCCTATGAAAACAACCCCACGGTAAAATAATCGTGGGGTTGTTTTTTCTGTAACAGAAAATGAGTGCATTTTTTCTTGCCATTACTGTAGTAATTGTTTATAATTAAGGTATGACAATAAAAGAAGGCATGAACAATGCAAACGATAGATGAGGCACTAAACAAACTGAAAAAATCTGATTTTCGCAGTCGGTTTCATTTAAAGCAAAAGGACATTGACTATATTAATGAAAAGGGAATGAATAAAATCCGCTCCCATGCAGAAGATTTTGTCAGAACACGGCTTGCACCAAAATATATTCCGAATGACGGAAAGCAAACACCCATGAGGGGACACCCTGTTTTTATCGCACAGCACGCCTGTGCCTGTTGTTGCAGAGGGTGTCTTAACAAGTGGTACAGAGTTGCAAAGGACAAACAGCTTAACGAGGTCGAACAGCAGAAAATTGTAAATCTGCTTATGGCTTGGATTGAAAGGGAATACAATAATTATAATTCCAATAAAGAATGATAGATAAGGGCAAAAAGATGAGTGATAAATTAAGCGTGTTAAAAGATTACTTCGGACACGATTCTTTCAGAGACGGACAGGAACAGATAGTTGACGCTTTGCTTGACGGCAGAGATGCACTTTGCATTATGCCCACAGGTGCGGGCAAGTCTATGTGCTATCAGATTCCCGCATTACTTTTTGACGGGGTGACAATTGTTGTGTCACCTCTGATTTCGCTTATGAAGGATCAGGTCGGCTCACTCGTTCAGTCGGGAGTTCCTGCGGCATACATAAACAGCTCGCTTTCATATCCGCAATTTCTGCGAGTGCTTTCAAATGTTGAACACGGAAAATACAAAATCATCTATGTTGCACCCGAAAGGCTGTTGACTGACGGATTTCTCGACACCTGTAAAAAGATAAAAATCTCAATGGTTGCAGTTGACGAGGCTCATTGCGTTTCACAATGGGGACAGGATTTCAGACCGAGTTACCTCAAAATTATTTCATTTGTTGAAAGCCTTGCAAATCGTCCGATTGTCGGAGCATTTACCGCAACGGCTACAAATGATGTAAAAGAAGATATAAAGAAAATTCTCAGGCTTGAAAATCCGTTTGAAATTACAACGGGATTTGACCGCCCCAACCTTTTCTTCGGTGTAATAAAGTCATCGTCAAAGGACGAAAAGCTTATTGACCTCATTCGGGAGCGTGGCGACAGGTCGGGAATTGTCTATTGTGCAACCCGAAAAAATGTTGAATCTGTCTGCGAATTGCTCTGCGATAACGGCTTTTCGGCGGCAAGATACCATGCAGGTCTTGATGAGTACGAACGCAGAAAAAATCAGGAGGATTTTGTTTTTGACCGAAAAAATATTATGGTCGCAACCAATGCTTTCGGTATGGGAATTGACAAGTCAAATGTTACATATGTAATTCATTACAATATGCCGAAAAACATTGAAAGCTACTATCAAGAGGCGGGACGGGCAGGTCGTGACGGCGGTGAGGCAGATTGTATTTTGCTCTACAGTCCTAAGGATGTTCGCCTAAATCGCTTTATGATTGAAAATTCCGAGGGCAACGATGAGCTTACAATTGAAGAAAACGAGCAAATTCGTGAGCGTGATTTTGAACGCTTAAAATATATGACCTTTTACAGCACAACAAACGATTGTCTGCGTGGATTTATTCTGCGGTATTTCGGCGGTGAAAAAAAGGCTTACTGCGGAAAATGCTCCAACTGCCTTTCCGTTCACAAGCTTGTTGATGTTACAATTGACGCTCAAAAAATTATGTCGTGTATTGCAAGAACAGGACAAAGGTACGGCAAAACAGTGATTTGTGATGTGCTAAAGGGCAGTAAGAGCGAGAAAATCCTAAAAGCTGAGCTTAACAGTCAGTCAACCTACGGAATAATGAAAGAGGTTACGGCAAGGCATATTTTCGGTACAATTGACTTTCTTGCCGAAAAGGAGTATATTTCAGCCGACAATGAAACCGAGGCTCTAAAACTTTTGCCAAAGAGCCGAGATGTGCTTTTCGGGCGGGAACGGCTTGTGATGAAGAAAGTTGAAAACTCCGAAAAGGTTGTCAAAACGCACCGCCCCGAAGTGCCTGTTAATTCCGATTTACTTGATGCGCTCAAGGCTTTGCGAAAAGGCATTGCATCCAAAAAGAGCGTTCCTGCCTATGTTATTTTTACCGATGCAACGCTGATTGATATGTGCAAAAAATGCCCCGAAACACCAGATGAAATGCTTGAAGTTTCGGGTGTGGGCAGAACAAAGCTTGAAAAATTCGGAAAACAATTTCTTGAAGAAATCGCAAAATTCAGATAACTTCATATACTGTTAAAGGATGAACGAATTCGTTTGTCCTTTTCTTTTACAATTATCAAAATTGCATTGAAATAATTAGTACAAAGTGATACAATAATTACAGAGAAACAACAGATTGGAGGCATTTGTATGGCTGACATATTTGATTACATAAGCTGGCGCGGCGATTTGACATTTGAACAGGACGGTTTTAACGAGCTTGACGCACTTGTGCTTTCACGGCTTTCATATCTTCCTTTTGACGGTGCGGTATCGTCCTGTCTGTTTGATGAAATTACCCTTGAACAGGCGGCAATGCGTGTGTTTGCAACCGATGATTATGAGAAAAATATATTGTGGAAGGGTGATGTCGACCTTTTGAAAGCGACGGCAGAGAGCAAGAGATTCGGCAAAATTCTTGTTTCGGGGTATGTAAACGAGGTTGAGTCCGATGTGAGTATGCAGTTTTCCGCAATCACTTTTGAATTTCTCAAAAAGAATTATTTTATTTCATACAGAGGAACTGACTTTTCTCTTGTCGGCTGGCAGGAGGACTTCAATATGTTCTTCACATTTCCGTTGCCGTCACAGAAAAAGGCTCTTGATTATTTTGAAAAGGCAGTCCGTATGCTCAACGGAAAATTCATTCTGGGCGGTCACTCAAAGGGCGGAAATCTTGCGGTTTATGCCGGTGCTTTCACCGATGAAAATTCAAGAAATCATATTGATTATATTTACAATTTTGACGGACCGGGGTTTTCTCTTGACAAAATCAGGGACAGCGGATTTTATGAAATTGACGACAGAATTTACACCTTTGTTCCGCAGTCAAGCATTTTCGGCATGATATTTGAGCATGAGGAGAGCTACACAATTGTAAAGAGCAATCAAAAAGGTTTTCTTCAGCACGATATCTATTCATGGGAGATTGAGCAGAACAGTCTTATCAGGCTGAAAAGCACTACAAATTTCAGCGTTTTCTTTGACCACACGCTGAAAGAATTTGTTGAATCGCTGACAATTGCTCAAAGACGGGAGTTCACAAAAGAGGTTTTTGCCCTTTTGTCGCTGACCGAAACCTCAACCTTTAATGAGATGCTGAAAAATCCGCTTAAAAACACGGGAACAATCCTAAAATCCTTTGCAGGTCTTGACAGCAAAACAAGAAATATGCTTTTGAAGACAATCTTCGCATTCGTAAAAAGTGCCAAAAACAATTTTTCCGACATAACAGGCGGTCAGAACAAAATTACCGTCAGTTAATTATAAAAAAGCTCATATATGCTCCGATACTTTTTAGCGTCGGAGCATTTTCTTTGCAAAAAATCATTTGTCAAGACGAAATTCCCGTTTTGTCAATTGGCACTTTTGGAATTTGTATTGTCAGTCTTGAAAATTTTTCATAATATACAAAAAACCCGACACGGTGTATGCTGTGTCGGGTTTTTATTTTGCTTTTTAAATGTCAATCGTCAGTTCAACGGGACAATGGTCAGAACCTAAAATTTCGGTATGGATTTTTGCACCGTCAAGCTTGCTTTCAAGAGCTTTTGAAACGATAAAATAGTCAATACGCCAGCCCGCATTTTTTTCACGAGCCTTGAATCTGTATGACCACCACGAATACACGCCCTCTGTATCGGGATAGAAATAGCGGTAGGTGTCGATAAATCCGTCATCGAGCAACGCTGTCATCTTTGAACGCTCCTCATCGGTAAAGCCTGCATTTTTACGGTTGGTTTTCGGATTTTTCAAATCAATTTCTTTGTGTGCAACATTCAAATCACCGCACATAATAACAGGCTTTTTTTCTTCAAGTTTTTTCAGATATGCCTTGAAATCATCTTCCCATTTCATTCGGTAATCAAGCCTTTTCAGCTCGCTTTGCGAGTTTGGAGTGTAGCAGGTGACAACAAAGCAATTGTCAAATTCTGCCGTGATAACTCTGCCCTCATGGTCGTGTTCGTCAATGCCGATCCCGTAACATACATTCAAAGGCTTTTCCTTTGTGAACATAGCCGTTCCCGAATAGCCTTTTTTGTCGGCATAGCACCAATACTGATGATATCCTTCAAGCAAGAGGTCAATCTGTCCCTCTTGAAGCTTTGTTTCCTGAAGACAGAAAATATCTGCGTCAACATCTTTAAAAAAGTCCTCAAAGCCCTTTGTAACACAGGCACGAAGTCCGTTTACATTCCACGAAATCAATTTTTTCATAATTTACTCCCGTACACACAAAAGGGAGCAAGCATTGCCTGCTCCCAAATTGCCAATTTGTTAATTATTCTTCTGCGGAAAATTCGTCTTTGCCTACACCACAGAGAGGGCATACCCAATCCTCGGGTACATCTTCCCATGCTGTGCCTGCATCAACGCCGTTATCGGGATCGCCGATTTCAGGATCGTAAACATATCCGCAAACATCGCATACATATTTCATACTATCAAATCTCCTGTTCAAAGTCTGTTGTGTAATCGGTTAGTTGTTGGTCATACGATTATCAAGCTGACTTTTTGATTTTTTATTTTTTAATGATTACTTAAAGTATCTGTTAAGAAGACCTCTAAAGCCTGCGCCGTGTCTTGCTTCATCCTTTGCCATCTCGTGAACTGTGTCATGAATAGCGTCAAGGTTCTGAGCCTTTGCACGCTTTGCAAGGTCAAACTTACCTTCGCAAGCACCTGTTTCTGCATCTACACGCATCTGAAGATTCTTCTTTGTGCTGTCTGTAAGAACTTCGCCCAAAAGCTCTGCGAACTTGGCAGCGTGTTCAGCCTCTTCAAAAGCATACTTTGTAAATGCGGCAGAAACCTCGGGATAGCCTTCTCTGTCTGCAACTCTTGCCATTGCAAGATACATACCGACTTCGCTGCATTCTCCCTCAAAGTTAGCTCTGAGATCCTTGAGAATATCTTCGCTTACGCCCTGAGCAACGCCAACCTCGTGAACTGTTGCGAAAGATGCCTCCTCGTCCATCTGCTTAAATTTTTCCTTCGGTGCCTTACAAACAGGGCAAGCCTCGGGAGCTTCGGGACCTTCATAAACATAACCGCATACTGTGCAATACCATTTCATAATTACTTCTCCTTTGTAATAAATATTAGTGTACTTCTGCCGAACATTTAGGACATATGCCGTAGTAGATAACAAATCTGTTTTCCACCTTAAATCCCTCTTCGGCAAGCTGTGACTCAAGGTCATCAGCATTTTGATTGTCTTCAACATCAATAACTGCATTGCATTTGTTGCAGACAAAGTGGGGGTGTGGCTCTGTGTTGCCGTCAATACGCTCCTCACCGTTTACATTGCATATAACGCTGACCTTTCCTTCATCCTTAAAAAGAGCAATGTTTCTGTAAACCGTGCCAAGACTAAGGTCGGGAATTTCGGGCTTTAATTTATCATAAACCCAGCGTGCGCTCGGATGAGTGTCCGTACCGCACACAGCGTTGTAAATTGCATTGCGTTTTGAGCTGAAATTTCTTTTTGCCATAATTCATAAATCCTTATGCAATATTAGTCAGTACCGATTGGCCAAAATCAGTAATCAGTATTAACTTTGACTATATTCTATCACGCAGATGCTTGATTATATTTACAATAAAGAATTATAGATAAAAAATCTTGCACAAAGAATTGGGAGGAAATATAGTGAAATCAAACAAAACAGTAAAAATTATCATTTTTACGGCTCTCTTCCTGTCTACGGTAATTTTAATATCGGTAATGACAGGCGCAACAAAAGAAACAACGGCTGATACCGACAGCGTAAAACTGCCCGTAATAATGTATCACTCACTTTTAAAGGATGAAAAACTGCAAAATGACTACACCGTTTCACCGACTCTTTTTGAAAACGATTTAAAATATCTTGCCGAAAACGGCTACACAACCGTTGTTGTAAAAGACCTTACCGATTATGTTTACGGCAAAAAATCATTGCCCGAAAAATGCATTATGCTGACCTTTGACGACGGCTATTATAATAATTATTATTATGCACTCCCTTTGCTCGAAAAATACAACTGCAAGGCGGTCATATCTCCGATTGCGTCAGTGTCCGAAAAATTCACCGAAACCAAGGACATTTCCGTGACCTACGGGCATATAACTTTTGACGACATGAAAGAAATGTCCGATTCGGGCTATGTTGAAATTCAGAATCATTCGTACGATATGCATTCTTTGAAATCACGAAAGGGTGTTTTGCCAAAAGCGGGGGAGAGTGACGAAGCATATAAATCTATTCTTACGGAAGATGTTGTCAAAGCTCAAGGCTTGCTTGAAAATGCAACAGGGAAAAAACCGACCTGTTTTGTATATCCGTTCGGTGCAAAAAATGACCTGACCGAAAAGCTGATAAAAGAAATGGGCTTTTCGTGTACACTAACCTGTACGGAAAAGCCCAATATAATTACTAAAAATCCCGACAGCCTCTACGAGCTGGGACGATACCGCCGTGACCGCAACGAGTCAATGCAGAATCTTCTTATCCGAATTGAAATGCAGTCATAATATTTATACGGCAGATTTTTCAGCCTTGGCGTTTCTTACAAAAGCCTCGCACAAAGCTATGAAGATGAAAAACAGCGGAGTTGTAATCGGCTGATAAAGGTTTACAACAGACTGAACAGCATAGCAGATAACAGCCGAAACGCACGCAATCAGCATCGGATTTTCCTTTGCATACTTAACTGCGTTCTTAATCGTACCGCACACAATGGCAAGATAGGAGAGAAGTCCCGTAATTCCGATTGTGATAAGGTAGTTTAGATATTCGTTATGAGCGGCATTTGTTGAGCTGTCACCGTATTTTGAAAGGTCGTCAAAGTACGGACTGAATGCGGAGTAGAACATATCCGGACCTACGCCGAACAGCTTTTCAATGAATGAAGCGTCACCGAAAATCCATATCGACCTTATCCACATAAAGCCTCTGTGCGTACCCCATATATCGTTAAAGCGGATAATTCTTTCAAAACTGCCGAGGTCGGTTTTGGTGTCAATACAGCTGAAATAAACCATAATTCCTATCATGGCAACAGCACAAAGTCCGAATACAACGGCAAGAGCAATCGGCACGGCTTTTGAAATTGTGATGTTTGGTTTTTTGTAATCAATAAGATACAAAATCCCTGTAATAACGGCACAAGCTGCAAGCAATGTCCAGCCGATGCCTGAGAAAACGAAAATTTCCTGAAACTTATCAAAGCCCTTGCTTTTGTCGTCAAAGCAGAGCGAGAACAATCTGAGCAGCTTTGCAAACAACAGCATAACAGTTGTCGAAAGGAAAAATCTTTTAAGCCTTACAAGACTGTTTGAGAACCAAATAAGGTAAATGACCATAAATACAGCCATGCCGAGAATGCCGGAATCGCTGTCGGCAGTCATAAGAGCCGCAAAGCCAAATCCTGTTGCTACAAGATAAATTGCCCTGAGCAAGGTTTTCTCCGTGATAACCGACATTGCAATCATAACAGGCATAGCGATGCAGATGTAGCTTGAAAGCAGATTTTTGTTGCCGATTGTTGAAGTGAAGTCGGTAATAGTCTGTTGGTCAGTGAGAAGAGTAAACATCCCGAGAGGATCAATATAGAATGAGTTAAGCACCGCAAGTGCATAAACTATCATTGAACCGAACGCAAGCGCAACGAATATGTATTCAAAATATTTAAAGCACCTTGTAATCATAAAATATGCAGCGGTGTAAAATGCCATAAGCACAAGACCGTTGTTTCGTCCCTGAGTACCCAGAAGTGCATCCAAAGGGTTTGCAGACAACAGCGTTGAAATGACATTTATCCCGAGGAATACAATAAATGCCCAGTCTATAAACGAAAGCTCTTCATACAAATGCTTTGGTTTAGGCTTTTCAAGCTTTGAGTCTTCCGGCGGTTTATCAACGCTTGCGGTCATAATAATAAGAAATTCCGCAATAACGAGAATACCCGTCAATATAATGAAAAAGTAATACTTGTCATGCCTGATGTTAAAATATGCGTCGGTAAAAAACAACGGAAAAAGCGTGAACATAATAAGCAGATAATAGTTTGTGAGCGCCTGCTGTACCGAATATTTTTCTTTGGGTTTGGCAGGCGGATTTTTATGCTTTGCAGAAGTCATAATAAAATAACCTTTCAATATAATGTACTTCAATTTTATAACGCACACACGATGTTGTCAAGAAATAAAGTAAGTTGAAAGCTCTGATTTTCGACTTGTTTCGATTGGCATATGCTTGCAAAAGAACAATAATTGCATATTTTTCGGCACTTTTATTCCCAAATTAATACTTGTGGAAAAATTAGTATTGTATTTATCTCCGTAAAATGGTATAATTCCCCTTGAGATGTATTTCCATATTTGCAGGACAAAGACTTTTGTAAAAAAATTGTTTATGAATTTATCTATTTGCAGATTGGGTGGTTTTATGAAAAAATTAGTTATTTTTGGCTTTGACGGCACTCTTGCCGACACAGCCCCCGGAATTTTATATTGTTTCAATACAACAGCAGTTGCAATGGGCTATGAGCCTGTTGAACACAGCGTACTCTACGGAGTAATCGGCGCACCGCTTGAATACGGATTTAAAACGCTCTTTAATATGAGTGATGACGAAATTGAATATGCCGTAAAGAATTACAGTAAACTTTATTCCCAGAAAGGAAAAGAGATGTTCACCGTCTATGACGGAATTTATGACGCTCTTCGTGAACTCAAGAAAAGCGGTTTTAAGCTTGCAATAGCAACTCAAAAGCACAGAATGTTCACAACGGATATACTTGAAACCTACGAGGCGTCTGATGTTTTCGACGCAGTATGTGCAACAGATGTCGGTACAAACCTCACAAAGAGTCATCTGCTTTTGCAGGCGTGTGAGCAGACAGGAGTTTCCGTTGAAGAAAGTATCCTTGTCGGCGACAGCACAATCGAGGCAAAGGGTGCGGAAGAAATAGGTATGGACTTCCTCGCTGTCCTATACGGCTGGGGCTTTAGAACCAAGGAAGAAACCGAAGAGTACAAGTGCGTCGGCACAGTGTCATCTCCGGCAGAAATCTCTCAAAAAGTCATGGCACTCTGATTACGGTTAGTGCGTGTAAAACAGTGCATAAATAGGATTAAAATTGTAAATTTTCCAAAAACAAATCGGGCAGTCATAACGATTGCCTGATTTTTTTATGCAAATTTAATTCTGTACAATAACAATGATACAACAATATACCTTTGCTTGTAAACGGGATGTTTGATAAACAGAAATATGATAGTACGGAATTGATATTGTTAAATTCTTTTACATAAATTTTAAAAGTTAATTTAAATAATATTGAATTTTCACATATTGTATGCTAAAATAAAAATGCCAAACAAAAATTTAATTTTAAGTTCACCTAAGTGTGTATTTTTATTTTGGTAAAAATACAGGCTTTACTTTTCACGCCTTACAAGTGAAATATTGTGTCGCAACAATCAAAGCTATGTATTTTTCGTGCGTAGCTTCAGCTACGCACTTTTTGTTTTATGCGAAAAATATTTGCTTTTTAAAAAAATCGACAAAATTTGAAAAATTTTAAAATTTTTTCGGATTTTATAAAATCAAAAGCCGTTTTAAATTGTCTATATTATGAAAGGAAATGAGAGGAGGTTATTTTATGAACATTTCCCACTTAGTAGAGAAAATTAAAAAGGGAGATAACAAATCATTTGAAAAGCTCTACAAGCTTACAGAGCGTGAAGTGTGGTTTACTTGTATCAGCTTTTTAAAGAACGAAACAACCGCACAGGACATTATGCAGGAAACTTACATAACGGCTTTTTTAAAAATCCAATCTTTGGAAAAATCATCACAAATCAGAAGTTGGCTTAACAGAATTGCCGTTAATAAGTGCAAAAATTATTTGAAAGGTAAAGGTGAAATCCAACTGGATGATGAAATTTTTGAAAATCAGGCAATAGTTGACGAGCGTATATCAATTCCCGAAGAATACATTTCAGACAAGGCAAAGAGAGAAATTATTCTTTCGATTATGCAGGAAGTACTGTCCGATGTTCAGTATCAGACAGTGATTATGCACTATTTTAATGAAATGACTGTTGATGAAATCGCAGAAGTCTTTGAATGTTCAAGGGGTACTGTGCTTTCAAGGCTCAATTATTCAAGGGCAAAGATGAAAACTGCAATTGAAGATTACGAAAATAAAAGCGGTGACAGGCTTCACGGTGTTGTATTTGTTCCGTTCTTTACAACAATTTTCAGAGAGCAGGCAAAGAGCCTTGCAGTACCGAACATTACAATCAAGCTCCCGAACGGACAGACACTTGCAACATCTGCAACAAAAGGCTTTGCGACAGGTGCAAAGTCAACAGTTTCATCTATCGTAAAGGCAACAGCAACTGCGACAGTAAAAACCAAGGTAATTGCCGTTGTCTGCGGTGCTACAATACTTGCAGGCACATCAGCAGTCGGCATAAGCATTCTTGCAGGCTGTAACGCTGAGAAAGAACCGACAGAACCGTCAGTAATATCTTCAACCGTACAGACTTCAACCGTACAGACTTCAACTGTATCATCTGAGGTCAGCAAGGCTATTGAGGATAACGGTCTAAAAATCGACAAAGACGGCAACATCACTGATAAGAATGGTAAGAAGGTCGAAGTAAAAGACGGTAAGGTAGAAGTAAAAACCGATGACGGTAAGACAGTTACAGTTAAGGTTGACGATGTAAAAACTACAGTATCTAACAAAAACAACAGCAACAAGGGTAACACTGAAAAGAAAGAAGATACCAAGTCAAATACATCTTCAAAGAAAGACAATTCTTCAAAGACAAATACATCTGATAACGACAAAAAGCCAGCGTCCAAGCCAAACAACTTTTCAAACAATAACCAGACGCCAGCTAAGCCAAGTGAGTCATCAAAGGCTGAAACGACAGCTAAGAAATATAAGTACTATAAGCATCACGATGCTGTGACAGTACATCACGATGCTGTGACAAAACATCACGATAGAGAATGGATTGTAACAGGTACTCACGAGGAGCCAGTATATGGTTGGGTAGGCTACAATGTATGTAATAATTGTGGTATGAAAATGAAAGATGCTAACGAAGAAAAACAGCATCTTACTTGGGAATTGAAAACAAATGGTGCAGGTGCATATCACTATGAGAAAGAATATGTACAGACAGGTACAAAAACAGTAGAAGACGGTCATTGGAAAGACGCTTATGACGAAGTTATTACTCCAGCTTGGACTGAAACAATCTCTCCAGCTTACGACGAGGAAGTATCTGAAAATGATCACTGGGATAAGAAAGTTCTTATCAATTAAGCGTGTTGGTATTAATTAGATAGCAAGTGTAAATCCTTAAAATAATTATTGGGAAGAGAGGGTTCTTTATGAACCCTCTTTTTCTATGCTAAAAATAAATATTATACTAAAGAAAGTATTTAATTTAGTTAGGATTTATGGTACAATATAAACATATTAAAGAAGGTATTTATATGAAAAGTTATTACTCCTGAAGAGGGTAATTATGATATGGGAATGCTCTGTAATCAACAAAATAAAAAAAAGAGGTTAAGCATTAGAAAAAATTGCTTAACCTCTTTGTTGTTTTAATAATAAAAAATCTTTTGTGTTACGATGTAATAAATTTTAAAAATATATTATCTTGTTTCCTTGAAAATCGGCAGGCAAACTAAAATGACAGTAAGTTTGACAGTAAGTTTGACTGCATTTTATCTTGTTTTAACTTAATTCAAAATTACTCAACTGAATTTTTGAAATCTCAAAAACCCAGTGTTTAAGCCACTTTTAAGGCGTTTTAAGTAATTTTGGCAAAAAATAAAAGGCGGTTAAAAAACCACCTTTTTGGTCGAGGTGACAGGACTTGAACCTGCGGCATCTTGGTCCCAAACCAAGCACTCTACCAAACTGAGCTACACCT